>Ga0164295_10004296_pt1 | contig 11321 bp, 7 predicted proteins | sample GEODES006metaG_FD_111798 | JGI IMG/M metagenome (GOLD analysis project Ga0164295, IMG submission 111798) | Oligotrophic lake water microbial communities from Sparkling Lake, Wisconsin, USA - GEODES006 metaG | ecosystem: Environmental > Aquatic > Freshwater > Lake | place: USA: Sparkling Lake...
GTCAGGCGGGTGGCGACGTGATTGCCCTCGACAGCAGTGTGTTTGGTTTAAGCCCCGGCGCCTTGCCGGCCGCCGCCTTCCAGAGCGCCGCCGAATATCTGGCGCAGCTGCCCGATATCCGTATCGTCTACGACACGTTCGACGGCGCCCTGTACTACGACGAGGATGGCAGCGGCTCGCTGCCGGCGGTGCAGTTCGCGACCCTGGCCGGTCATCCCACCGGGCTGCTGGCGACGGACTTTCTGGTGTTCGGCGGGTCGATGGGGGCGATTGAGAAATAAGCCTGCAGCAGGGGTGCGGAGCTTACCTGCTTGCGCGTCCCTCGCTCGCTTGACCCCCACATGTCTTCACCCACACCGCGCGGTAGGCGTCTTCCACCTTCCGCGCAAAGCCCACAGCGTCGTAGAGCGGTGAGGCTTTGAACTGCTCGCGCAGGCTGTGCCGATAGCCCGCGAGTCTGGGCAGATCGGCGGCCAGCGCCACGGCCTTGCGCACATAGTCGGCTTCCGAGTCGGCAATCCAGTCCGCACACCCCGCGTGGGTCAAGAGGCTCGCTGCCGTGCGCGAGGCAATCTGATTGCCCCGCAGCGTAATCACCGGCACGCCCATCCACAGCGCGTCGCAGGTGGTGGTCACGCCGTTGTAGGGAGCGCTGTCGAGATGAATATCTACGCCCGCCCAGACCTGCATATGCGCGGCGTGGGTATCGTCGTAGGCGCGGAGCGTGAGGCGTGAGGCATCGATGTTTTCCGCCGCAAAGCGCTCGACAAATCGCGCCCGCGCGGCGGCTTCGCTGAAGGGTTTGCCCTTCATGACCAGCGTGGCCGTGGGCACGGCGCGCAGAATCGCCGCCCACATCCGGATGCAGCTGGGGCTGACTTTCGCCAGGTTGTTGAACGACCCAAACGTGACGCGGCCTGCCGCCAGCGACGACCCCGCCCGAGGTTCGAGTTCGCCTTGCCACAAACCTTCTGGCCGATAGCAGTGAAAGCCGCCGGGCAGATGCAGCGGCGCCTCCACCATCTGGCGCGTCTCGCTTAAGGGGTCGGCCACCGCGTCGCTCATCACATAGCCGATAGCCTTGAGCCCCGTGGTGCCGGGATAGCCCAGCCAGCTGATTTGCACCGGCGCCGGTTGATGCGCCAGCGCGGTGAGACGGTTGTCGCCGGTGTGGCCGGAGAGCTCCACCAGAATGTCGATGCCGTCGGCGCGAATCTGCGCGATGAGTTGCGCGTCGCTCAGATTCGCCACCGGCCGCCAGTGATCGACCAGCGTTTGCATGCGCTGGCTGGTGGCGTCGAACTGTGCGCCTTCGGCGTAAGCAAAAATCTCGAACTGGCGATGGTCGTGATGCTCGAACAGCGGCAGCACAAACAGGCCCACCGCGTGCTTGCGAAACTCGCCGGACAGATAGCCAATTTTGAGTCTGCGCCCAGGCTCGCGGGCATTCGGATGGGGCTGGATGCTGGCCGGCGTGTGTCGCGCCGCGAAGGCCTTGGCCTCGGCCAGCATCGCCGCCGGGGTGGTGGTGTCCTGATAGTTCAGATGGAGTAGCAGATTGGAGTGCGCCGAAGCGTGGTCCGGCGCCAGCGTCAGCGCCTGTCGGAAATGCCGCGTCGCCAGCGCGCTTTCGCCAAGGGCGTTATAGACCATGCCGAAATTGTTATGCACGGCCGCTTCGCGCGGCGAGAGCGTTTCGGCGCGACCGAGATGCGTGAGCGCTTCCGGGTATTGCCGCTGGCTGTACAGCGTGGCGGCGAGCGCAAGATGGGTTTCGCCTTGCTTGGGGTCGATCTGCAGCGACTGCCGCAGATGCGTGGTCGCCGGCCCGGTGAGGCCCATGCTGCGATAAAGCAGCCCCAGTTGCAGTTGCCCGCGGGCGTCTTCCGGCTGGATCAGCAGCGCGTGTCGATGCATCAGCACCGCTTCTTCGCGCCGACCCTGCGCGCTTAGGCTGCGGGCGAGTTCATGCAAGACCGCGGCATGTCCGGGCTGGATCAGCGCGGCGCGGCGGAGCGCCTCATCCGCGCCGGCGTAGTCTTGCAGGTCGAGCCGGCACTGGCCCATGAGCTGCCAGTAGCTGGCGTCTTCCGGGCTCGAAGCAAGCGCGCGGGTCAGCGGCGCAATCGCCTCAGTCGCGCGGCCGCAGGCCCGCAGCGCCACCGCAAGGTTGAAATGAAAGGGGGCGCGATTGGGGGCCAGGGTCGCCGCGTGTTGAAACGCGGCCACGGCCGCCGCCCTTTGCCCCCGTCGCTGCGCTACGAAGCCCAGCAGGTTGTGCGCCATGGCGTTGCCGGGCTCGCCGACAAGCAGGGTCTTGAGTTCGGCTTCTACCGGTTCGATCTCGCCGGCATTCAGGCGATTCATCAGGCTTTGCAGCAGTGGACTCATGCTCGGTCTGACCCCGCAGGAAAACTCCCCGCAGTGTCAGACGGCTACGCTCAGGCGTAAAGCTTCTTCACCAGCTGCGCCTTGTATTCATAGCGGGGCAGGGCGTTGGGCGGCACCAGCTCGATATCCGCGCGGAAAATCAGCTTGTCGCGCAGACGGGCTTCGATGGCCGCTTTCAAACCCGCCGCGTCGGCGGCGTCCGGATGGTGTTCCACCTTGATATGAACCGGCGGCTCCCAGCCTTCGGGCGGGGCTTTGTGCAGCTGGATTTCCATCACGCCGTTGGTGGCCGGCGCAAAGCTGGCGATGACGTCGCGCACCGCCGAGGGATACACGTTCACGCCGCGCACGATGAGCATGTCGTCGGTGCGGCCAATGATGCGAATGCCGAAGCCCGTGCGGCCGCAGGCGCATTCGGTGTGCGTCACTTCCACATGGTCGCGGGTGCGGAAGCGGAGCAGCGGCTGCGACTCGCGCTGCAGCGAAGTACACACCAGTTCGCCGCGCGCGCCGTCTTCCACTTTGATGGGCGCGCCGGTGTCGGGGTCGATCAGCTCCGGGTGAATAATCCCCTGCGCCATGAAATGCATGCCGATGCGATGCTCGCATTCGGCCCAGGCCATCGCGCAGTAGTCGCCGTTGCCGGAGACTTCCATCAGCCGGCAGCCAAAGGTGTCTTCAATTTGCTGGCGCACCCAGGGAATGGACGCACCCGGCTCGCCGCCGCCAAAAATGATTTTCAGCCCCAGCGAGCGCGGGTCGATGCCGCGACTGTTCAAGGCTTGAGCGAAATGCAGCGGGTACGAGGAGGTACACAAGAGCGCGTTGGCCTTGGCGAAGCGGAAGGCGTCGATCAGGCGGTCGGTCATGTTCACGCCAACCGGAATACAGGTGCCCACGGTTTCGAAGGCGTCGGCGTAAGACGCCGCCACCACGAAGGGCGACACCACCACCGGCACCACGTGGCCGGGCCGCAGGCCCGCGCAGTAGAACGAGCGCACTGCCGACTCGCGCCAGGTGGCGACGTCGTTCGCGGTCAAGCCAATGTAGGTCGGGCGACCGGTGGTGCCGCTGGTCGAGTAGACGCGGCGAACCTCGCCCGGATCGCAGGCCAGATGCGAGCCAAACGGCGGGATCGCGAGTTGGCTTTCGCGCAGTTCAGATTTCTCGGTGAACGGCACTTCGGTAAAGGCCTCGAGGCTCGCGAGCGAGAAGTCAGCGCGGCCGGCGGCGGCAAATTTCTGCTGATAAAACGGCGAGCGAGCGGAAATATAGGCCAGCTGCTGCTGCAGCTTGTGCAGGGTCTCGCTGGCAAGCGCGGCGGGTGCGATGGTTTCGGCGGCTGGGTTCCAGTAGGCGGGTGCGCTCATAGTCTCTCTGCTTAAACGCTGACGCTCGCCACCCAGTGGCGCAGCGCTTCAATGCTGGCGTCGGCCGCGACCGGCTCGGCGGTGGTGACGATGCCGGCGGCGACCGGCGAAGGCGCGTCCAGCGCCACGCGTTGCGGCGAGGGGAACGGTCCACCGCTGCCCCAGCAGAGCGGCAGCGCGCGGTGAAAGCGGGCGATATTGCCGGTGGTTTTGAGCGCGTCCTGCCACAGCTCGACGTCGGTCGCCGGCGCTTCATCCAGACACAGAATGAGATCCGCGCCGGCTTCGCAAAACGCTTTCACGATCACGCCAAAGGCGCTGCCGGCGCTGCTCATGTCGACGCCGAAATCCTGACTCAAACGCGCCGGCCCGGATAAACCGGCCAAGAGCGCGACGCTATCGCCCAGCGTGGCGCGTAAGCGGCGCGTGGCTTCCAGCGCGGTATGGAGGCGGCTGCCCGGCTGATCGAGGGCCGCGAGGTCTAGCTGATCGCCAGACGCGCGCTCGAAGCCCTCGCCCAACGCGACCACAACCCCCTCGCTGGCTATCGCGCGCTGCAGTTCCAGCAGGCCGTTGGCAAGCTGGGTGGGATCGGTAAAGAACTCGTCCAGCGGACGCGCCGAAATTTGCGCCGCCGTGGCCAGCGCCAGCGGCACCACCAGACGCTCGCCGGCGCCACGCCCTTGCGCCATGGCCTGCACCCGTTTGCGCGGCGGCTTCGCGCTCATGGGCGGAAGGCCGGGCCCAGCGGCTTGGCGTCGGGCCAGCTGCCGTAGAGGCTGAGGATGTCTTCCGGCGGGCGACGCTTCAGCCACTCGGCTTCGAACTCCGCATACGGCACGCCGCGCTTCAAACGCTCGGCACGAGCCTCGGCGCGCAGTGTCGCGGTGGCCTCGGGGTCTACCCGTTCACGGGCGGCGTCCCAGCTCACGCGGTAAATCTGGCGCGCGCTCCATGCCGAACACAGGCCTTTGATGATGTCGTCCTGCACGCCGGCCGGGTCGCGGTCCAGCGGGTCACCGTAGCCGGCGCCGCCGGTGGACAGCAGGATGGCAATCGTCTGGTCGCCCATGATCGGGCGGGTGGTGCGGCCGAAGGGCTCGGTGGTGATCTCACCAAACTGGCCGGCCACCATGCCGGCGAAGTCCAGTTTGCCGCCTTCCAGATTGGCCAGCAGTTCGGTGACCTTGGTGTCCTTGATGCACAGCCCCGGCACCGTCGGCGGCGCATAGCCGCCAAACAGCGGCTGCGGCGTTTGCACCGAGGAGTTGTCCGCAATCGACATGAAATAGAGCATGGGCACGTGGTGCGCCGACCAGAACTGCGCCGTGCCGCAGCCGCCGCGATATTTGCCGTGGCCGCCGGAATCCGGCCAGTGCTGGCTAAAGGGCACCAGCATCGGGAATTCGTTTTCCATGCTTTCAACATCTGGCGCGCGACCGAACGCGCACCAGGGGAAACCGTAGGCGTCCATGCCGTCGTGGGTGCAGCGCGCGCCCTGACCTTCGGTGTTGATGGTGTAGGCGATCATGTCCGCGAAGGGCATGTCCCACTGCGAGACGCCGGCGATCACCGGCGCGTTGCCGCCGTTGCCCATCGAGGCCGTGGCCTGCTTCCATTCCTGGCTGGGGAAGCGCGCGCGCGACACGCAGTTGGCAATCGCGCTCATTGCCCCGGTGCAGATCATCACCGCATTGCTGGTGGCGGCGCGCGGCGTGGGCGAGAGGCAGCTCGCTTCGGGGAAGATGAAGTCGATGGGCGCGAAGGTGGCGCTGGAAATCGGCAGGTCGTGAAACACGTATTCGTAGATGTAGTTCGCCAGATGCCCCACCACCGCCTGCGGATGCGCGTTGTAGCTGGAGAGGTTTTCCGGGCTGGTGCCGGTGAAGTCGATCGTCAGGTGATCGCCTTGCTTGGTCATGGTCATGTAGCAGTTGCGGATGAGGCCGCGTTTGAGCCCCGCCGCGTCGCTGAAGTTGGCGCAGCGATACACGCCGTCGGGCCAGCTTGTGAGCCGCTTGCGCGCGCCGGACTCGGCTTCCATCAACATGCGCCGGAACAGGCCGGTAACGAAGTCCGCGCCGTCGCGCGCGCACATCTCCTGAATGCGCAGCCGCACCCGGTCGGCGGTGGTGCAGCGGGCTTTGAGGTCTACCGTGACGTTCGCTTCGGCGCGAATGCCAAACGCGGCGAACAACTCGATGATGTCGTTATTGATGCGGAAATTGCGGCCAATTTTCATCGGCGGCAGATTCATGCCTTCTTCAAAACGCGAGGTCGCGGAGACCGGCATGCCGCCCGGCTCGCAGGCGCCGGTTTCGGTGGTGTGCGACAGCGCGGCCGTCCACGCCACCAGCTTGCCCTCGAAGAACACCGGCATGATCGCGGTTTGGTCGGGGTTGTGAATGCCGCCGTAGAGCGCGTCGTTGGTGTAGAAGATGTCGCCGTCTTCGATGCCCGGATTCTCCTGATATTTTTTCAGGACGTACTTGATGACGATCGGCGGAATGATGGCGTGCAGGTAGGTGCCGGCCGAGGCGTTCACCAAATCGCCGGCGGCGTTGAACATGGCGACGATGGAGTCGCCCGCCACGCCCATGGAACTGCGCGAGGAGCGCATGAAGACTTCATAGCCTTCATCGAGGATGTCGGCCGTGCGCTGTAGCGCAATCTCGTAAGTGCCGCGAGACACGAGCTTGATGCATTCGAGTTCGTGTTCGGTGGCCGGCGAGACTTTCAGCGCGGCAAGTTTTTCTTCGACGGTGGGGTAGCTCATGCGGATTCTCCCGTGGCGCCAGTGGCGATGTACTCAAGCAGCCCTAAACCCCGACTATCGATGCGGAAGGACTGACCGGGCGGCACCACCAGCGTGGTGAACTCAGCGTCGACCAGCGACGGCCCTTCAATGTGATAACCGGGACGCATGTCTTCGAAGCGATAGACCGGCGTTTCCGTCCGCGCTTTGAGCTCAGGCCAATAGGCGTCGCGGACCCCGATGCGCGCGGCGCTGGCGTCCGGCGGATTCATCGGCAGTTCCGGCAGCTCCATTTTTTCGGTCTGGATGATGGCTTTCAGCACGATGTTGTCGAGATACACGCCGCCCGGGCGATTCACCACGTGCGGGCTGAAGGCTTCGCTGAACTCGGTTTCGAAGGCGTTGTAGATGGCCTGCATCTGCGTTTCGCTTTCAATGTAGAGCCCCGGCACCGACACGCGCTTCACGTGCACCTGGCCGCCGTAGAGCATGTCGAGTTCGAGCTGATACAGCGCGCTGTCGGCCGAGAAGCCCTCGGCCGTGAGGTCGATGCGCGCCTGTTCCACCAGCCCGCGCACCGCGCTGTTGAAGTTCTCGTAGTCGGTGGAGAATTTCTCAGTAGTCGGCGCCATGAACATCATGCGCCGCGAGACTTCGTACACGTGCATGATGTCCATCACCGAACTGCCCAACGCGCAGAACACCGGCGACTGCGGAAAAATAACCGCCACCGGCACATCCGCCCGGTAGCCCGCGACATGCGTCGGCCCGCCGCCGCCGAAAGCAAACAGCACAAAGTCTTCCGGGCGATAGCCGCGCAGATGCACTTCGCGCTTGATCGCCGAGGCCATGTTTTCTTCCACGATATTGCGAATCATCGCCGCCGCTTCATCCACGGACACGCCGAGCGGCTGAGCAATTTTTTGCTCAATCGCAGCGATGGCCTTGGCGCGGTTGAGCGGCATGCGGCCGGAGAAGTAGGTGTCTGGTGAAATGTAGCCCAGCGCCACGTCGGCGTCGGTCACGGTGGGTTCGGTGCCGCCAAGGTCATAGCACACCGGACCTGGCATCGCGCCCGCGCTGCGCGGCCCCACCTCCAGGCGGTTCAGCAGCGTGTTGATCGACGCAATCGAACCGCCGCCGGCCCCCATGGTGGTGGTCTGCAACATGCTGATGCCCACCATCCAGCGGTCGATGATGGGACGGAACTCGTAGCTGCGCACGCCGGCGTCCACCACCATGCCGACGTCGAAGCTGGTGCCGCCCACGTCGCTCGCGATCACATTTTTGTAGCCCAGCGCGCGGCCCAGATGATAGGAGCCCATCAGCCCCGAAATCGGGCCGCCGTTGTAGGTGCGCGACGCGGTGGTTTTGAACATCTCGGCGCTGCCGCCGGTGTTGTGGGTAAGGAGAAAACTGCCCTTGTAGCCGAGATCGCGCAGCTGATCCCAGGTGGCTTCGAGTTCCAGCTTGATCGAACGCTGGAGATAGGCGTCGAGAATGGCCGTCATGCTGCGTTCGTACTCGCCCACCTTGCCCACCACTTCGTGCGAGAGCACCACCGGCAGATAGCCCACGTGATAGCCCTTGTATTCCTCGCGAATGATTTCGCGCACACGGCGTTCGTGGGTGGGGTTGGCGAACGACCAGAGCAGCGACACCGCAATCGAGCGCGCGCCGTTATCTACCAGATAGCGCAGCTTGGCCCGCACGTCGTCTTCGTCCAGCTTGCGCAGAATCGTGCCTTTGGAATCCACGCGTTCCTTCAAGCCCACGATCAGCCGGCGCGAGACCAGCGGCGCCGGCTTTCGCTGCACCGAGAGATTGCGCCGCTCGCTAATCCGCAGGCCGTCCACCCACTGCGCGCCGCGGCCAATCAGCACCGCTTCTTCGTGACCTTCGGTGGTCATGAGGCCGAGGCGCGGACCGCGCCGTTCGATCAGGCGGTTCATGGCGACGGTGGTGGAGTAGCGCACAACTTCAATTTGCGGCAGCAGATCTTCCACCGCTTCGCCGAGCTGGTCCGCGCCGTCTTCCAGCACGTTCATGAAGCACACCGACAGGTCGTAGGGCGTGGTGGGGGCTTTGGCGATGACCCGCCGGTCGTCAAAGGTCAGCACCATATCGGTGAAGGTGCCGCCGACGTCGATATCTACACTTCTCATGGTTCAACCACCTGCAGATGCCCGTTGTCGATGCGCAGTTCGCCGGCCGCGAGGCGGCGCTTCAAGCTGTCCAGATCGATTTCGGTGGTGTGGGTAATCGGGTGGCCCGGCGGCAGGTATTCGGTTTCGATCTGCGTGCCGCAGCCCGGGCAGTAGAACTCCAGAATCCGAATCCACTCAGGGTTCGGGGCGAACGTGAATTCACCCTCGATGAGCGGTGGGTGCACTTCGCGGGGGTCGCGCTCGCCCACCAGCAGTCCGCGTTTCACATTCTCCCGGGCGTGGCCCAGATCGTGTCCGCAGGCTTCGCACTGCCAGCGCTCCTGATCGAGTTCCAGGAGCAGATTTTCGCCAACCTTCAGCATTGTGGTCATAGGTCTATCCTTTCGCTCGCGTGGCGCGGGCGTCCCCGCGGTCATCGACCCGCAGCGTCCAGGCTGGGCCGACATACCAGGTAAAAGTGCCGCCATCGACCACCAGGGGGCCGGCGACTTCGCGGCCGACGAGATCGGCGTGCGCGTGCACCTGCAGTTGCCCATCGGCGGCCAGACTCGACGCCCGTTGGCTGCTCTGCGCCGAGTGGCTGCCGGCCGGTCGTTGCGGCAGGGGTTGTTTGGGAATTTCGAAGCGGGCCGTCAGGCGCAGGAGGCTGGGCTCCGGCACCGCCGCCAGCAGGCTTGCCGCCACGCTGGCGCAGTCGCCGGTGGCCGCGCCGCGTTGCCCGTTGGCGCCATCGACTTCCCATTCCAGACGCGCTGCGGCCGGGTCAAAGCCCTCGCCGCGCAAATCGCGCTCGGCCTGAGCGGTCAGGGCGGCGCCGGCGGTGGCGAGTTCCGCCGCCACATCGGCCCCGACAAAGGCGCGTTCGTAGACGTGCAGCACGTCGGCAATCGCCGAGCCGTAGGCGCTGAAAATCGTGCCGAGCGCGAACAGGCGAACGTCCGTCAGCCCCAGTCGTTCGGCCACCTCGGTGGCGAACAGCGGGCCGTTGCCGCCGTAGGCGAACAGCACAAAGTCCGGGTCGTTGGCGTGGCCGGCTTCGGTCAGGGTGCCGTGGGCCAGCGCCGCCATCATGTTCACCGCACAGGCCATGATCTGGCGGGCGGCGGTGGCGACATCAAGCCCCAGCGGTTTGGCGACATGGCGTTCGATCGCTGCTTCCGCCTGCGCCACATCGAGAATCCGCCGGCCGTTCAAAAAGCCGCTCGGCGAGAGGATGCCCAGCGTCACCAGCGCGTCGGTCAGGGTGGCATTGGTGCCGCCCAGCTTGTAGCAGGCGGGCCCCGGTGCGGCGCCCATGCTCTCCGGGCCCAGCGTGACCGCGCCCTGCGCGGCGCGGGCGACGGATCCACCGCCGAGCGCGATCGAGCGCAGGACCGGCATCGCCATCCGCACCGGAATGCCAAAGAAGTGGCCTTCGGGCCGCATTTCCATCCGGCCGTCGAGCACCGCGCTGGCCTTGGCGGTGGTGCCGCCAATATCAACGGCGAGTACTTTCGGCAGACCTTCGGCGGCTGCCAGATAGGCCGAGGCATGCGTGCCGAACAGCGGGCCGGATTCAATCGTATCCACCGCCTTGGTTTTGCCGATGCGCGCCACGCCGCCGTTCAGGTGGCCCACCAGCAGGTCGCCCCGCCAGTTGTGTTCCACCTTCAACATGTCTTCCGCTTTGAACAGCGAGTTGGCGAGCGAGTTGTGAACGTAGGAGTTGATCAGCGCAAAGAAGGTGCGCGACATGTCGTCCGGTCGCATCAGCATGTCGCTGCCGGCGAGCGCCGGGACCGAGCCAAGGAAATGATCCGGAAACTGCTCGCCGATGATTTTCAGTATTTCCTGCTCGCGCGCGCCGTTGGGGAAGGCCCCGGTCAGCGACACGCTCACCCGGCGAATGCCGTGATCGATGAGGCCTTTCAGCGCGCCCACAATCGCCGCCCGGTCGGCGTCGGGCGCAATGCCCACGATGTGTTCGGGGCGAATCAGCGAGGGCAGGACTTGCGCGGTGTGCGCGGGGTCCTCGGCGTAGAGGTCGGCCTCGTGGCCGGCGCTCACGATCAGCCCGAGCTTGGGACCCGCGCGCTGCGCCAGCACGTTAGAGGTAATGGTGGAGGACCAGCGCACTAGCGAGACCTGCTCCAGGAAGGCGCCGAGGTCCGGGATGCCGGCGGCGCTGGCGGCCGCCTCCAGGCTCTGCAGGAAAGAAACGGTGACGTCGTGCGGGGTGGATTCCACCTTGATCACCAGTGGCTGTGGGCCACCGGTCACCAGGGTGTCGGTCATCGTGCCGCCGGTGTCGATATCGACGTTATACAAAGTGCATTCTCCCCTTGGGTCCGATGGTCATCGCGAGTAGATGCCACGCGTTAGAAGTGCAGGACTGGTCTGCCCCGGTCGAATCAGACATTAGGCCGCGAGCGGCGTGGCGTCTATGTCCCCTTTCGACAACTAACGGCTTGAGATTTTGTCGCCTGTGGACAATAGTCCGGCGGCTTCAGCCTGCCGGTACGACTCATCCGCCATGCCCACCCGAAAAAATCTTGTCCCACACGCGGAACGAAAACCCGCCCTGACACCGGAAGCCCGCGCGCTGTCGGCGGTGTTCGACGTGGGGCAGGCGCTGGCCACCACAGGCGACCACGAACA
>Ga0164295_10004297_pt1 | contig 11321 bp, 11 predicted proteins | sample GEODES006metaG_FD_111798 | JGI IMG/M metagenome (GOLD analysis project Ga0164295, IMG submission 111798) | Oligotrophic lake water microbial communities from Sparkling Lake, Wisconsin, USA - GEODES006 metaG | ecosystem: Environmental > Aquatic > Freshwater > Lake | place: USA: Sparkling Lake...
CGATGGGCAGAACCGTCGCATCGCCGATCAGCGACCGAATGGACGGATCATCAAGACCAGGACCCGCCTCGATGACCGTCACCCGGCAATCCGGATCGGCCGAGAGTTGCGCGGCCAGAACCGATCCGGCACTTCCCGCACCGACGATCAGCACGTCGGTCATATCAACATTCCGTCCGGGCCGGGATTCCACCGGTGTATCCGGGCACAGCAGTCGGCGACCATCGTGGAGAAGATGTGCTGACCCGCGGCCGCAGTGGCCGTCGTCGGATCACCGAGTACACCCGACTCGCTCACGGCCGCCAGACCACCCGCGCGCATGCGAGGCATGAGGTCGGCAAGCGACTCGGTGTTGCCGCGGACCCAGTCTTGGGTTCGAACGACCTCGGGACAGAGATGCAGCAGCACGGAGGTTTCCGTGTGCCCGGCGTGAGCATCGGCGCCGACGACGGAACAGGAGCACCACGCCGCGTCGCGATCTTCTTTTCGTAACAGACGCACCGCGGCGCGCAACGCCTCGAGATTGCCACCGTGGCCGTTGACGTAGACCACCCGGGAGGCCCAATGACACACTGACCGCCCGTATTCGACGAGCACCGCTGTCAGAGTCTCGGTGCCCAGGGAGATGGTCCCCGCGAAACCCTGGTGCTCGCCGGATGCACCATAGGAGAGAGCCGCCGCGAACAGAACGTTTCCCGATAGTTCAGCAGCGGCCGCGGCAGCGACCGCTTCCGCGATGCGGGTATCGGTATCCAGTGGCAGATGTGGCCCGTGCTGCTCGACCGAGCCCACCGGGACGACCACCGTGGGGGCGCGCCCGTCCTGGATCAGCTCACGGACTTGCGCGGATGTGCGGTCGCGCAGTACGCCGCCGGAGTTCACGGCTCAGCGGCCGGAACCGCCGGGCACCCCGAGATCGCGGGTGAAACCCGGTGGCACCAAGACATCCTCGGGAGTCAGATCGTGCACCGATGACTTGCCGAGACCGCGCAGTGCCGAGTCAATGCCACCGGACAGGATGTCGAGGACGTTCTCCACGCCGGACTGCCCGGCTGCGCCGAGACCCCACAGATACGCACGGCCGATCATCACCGCGCGAGCGCCCAGAGCCAGTGCCTTGACGACATCGCTGCCGCGGCGGATTCCACCGTCGAGCAGAACCTCCACCTGATCGCCGACGGCGTTCGCCACCGCGGGCAGTGCCCGGATGGTGCCGGGGGTGCCGTCGAGGTTGTTACCGCCATGATTGGACACCGAGATGGCGGTCACCCCGGCATCCACGGCGCGTTTGGCGTCATCCACGCGCATCACGCCCTTGAGCATGAACGGCCCGCCCCAGTACTCGCGCAGCCAGGCGATGTCCTCCCAGGTCGGCGGCGGGGTGCCCATCCACTCCCCGTAGGCGGCGAAAAACGCCGGCCCGGTCTCACCGCGGCGACCCTGGTTCGGGGCCGTCAGCGACGGCGGCCGAAAAGTCTTGGCCCAGTCCAGGAACCACGCCGGGCGCACAAGTCCCTGCGGCGACATCTTGATCGCGGTGAGGATGTCCATCTTCTCCGGGATCTTCGGGCTGCCCCAGTCACGGCCGTGCGAGAAACTCCAGTCGGTGGTCGCGATCAGGCCGACCGCACCCGCGGCACGGGCCCGATCCGCGCGCTCGGCGATCGCCTCCCGACCGCCGAGCCAGTAGATCTGGAAGAAGGTCTTGGGGTTGACGGCGATGACGTCCTCGATGGGCTTGCTGGCGAACGACGATAGCCCCATCGCCGTGCCGCGCGCGGCGGCGGCGCGGGCGACGGCCACCTCACCGTCGGGGTCGACCGCCTGCACGCCGGTGGGCGAAATCAGCACCGGCAACGCGATGTCCTGGCCCATCACGGTGGTAGCCAGATCGCGCTTCTCGGTGGCCCCGATGACATGCGGTGCAAAGCCGAGTTCGGTGAAGGCCTCGACGTTGTCGGAGTAGGTCAGGCCTTTCTCGCTGCCGGCCAGCAGCGCAGAGTAGACCGCCTTGGGCAGCCTCTTCTTCGCGCGCTCCTGGGCAGCGGCGACGGTCTCGAACCACACATCACGTGCCATGACTAGACCGGGCTTTCGTTGCAGGGTTTGGCGGGCGGGCGCTGGAGCGTCAACATGATCGGCTTACCGCGGGAATGGTCGGCGCCGGGGCGGGGCTTGTCGCGCGCCGCCGCCAGTGCCGGAGCGCCATAACCTTCCACGCATTCCGGGTCGGGGCCGTCCAGCGGCAGACCCGTGAAGAACTTCGCTGCCATGCATCCGCCGCGGCAGGCGTCGTAGTGCCCGCAGCTGCCGCACGCGCCGGCTGACTGCGGCTGGCGCAGCTGGGTGAATAGGGCCGAGTTCTTCCAGACGTTGTCAAAGCTCCCGTCGGACGCGGTGTTGCCAGCCAGGAAGCGGTCATGGATGGCGAACGGGCAGGCGTAGACATCACCGACCGGGTCGATGAGGCACACCACCCGGCCAGCCCCGCACATGTTCAGCCCGGCCAGCGCACCAGGAGCACCGAGGCCGGCCAGGTGGAAGAACGAGTCGCCGGTCAGCACGCGATCACCCTTGGCCACGAGCCAGTTGTACAGCTCGACCTGTTGGTCAGCGGTCGGGTGCAGCTCATCCCAGACGTCGGCACCTCGGCCCGATGGACGCAGTCGAGTGATCCGCAGCGTCGCGCCGTACCGATCGGCAAGGGCTTTGAAGTCATCGAGCTGGCTGACGTTGTGGCGGGTGACCACTACTGAGATCTTGGAGTCGGTGAAGCCGGCCTCCGCCAGATTCTCCAGCGCGCGGATCGCCATCGCGAACGATCCTTCACCGCGGACCGCATCGTTGACCTCGGCTGTTGCGCCGTCCAGCGAGATCTGCACGTCGACGTAGTCGCTGGCAGCCAGCCGGGCTGCGACCTCGGCGGTGATCCGGACCCCGTTGGTGGAGAACTTCACACCCACGTGGTGTTCGGTGGCATAGTCGACGAGTTCCCAGAAGTCCGGTCGCACAGTCGGCTCACCGCCGCCGATGTTGACGTAGAACACCTGCATGCGCTCAAGTTCGTCGATGATAGCCTTGCACTGGGCCGTCGACAGTTCGCGAGGATCGCGCTTACCCGAGGACGACAGGCAGTGCACACAGGCAAGGTTGCATGCGTAGGTGAGTTCCCAGGTCAGACAGATGGGTGCGTCGAGGCCTCGCTCGAACTGCTCGATCAGACGCGGGACAGGTGCGACAGAGGTCACTGTAAATCCTTACGTACCAACATATTCGAGGCCGCGAGCACACCCAGGGCGTGCAGGTACGGAGCCTCCTGGTCGGGCCCCACTCCGGCGGCGACGAGGGCCGAGGCAACGGTAGGGTGTTCGTCGAGCGATTCGATGACAGCCAGGATCGTTCGGTTCTTGAGGAACGATAACTTGCGCGTCCCGAAGTGGTAGAGCAGCGCTCCGAACGGTTCCGGACGGACGGCCACCTGAGGGTGCAGCCGCCACGGTGATGACGGTTCGAACACCGGACCGTCCGAGCTCGAATCGCCCACTGCGTGGGCGGGCACGGTCAGTAGACCCCGCACATCCCGTCGATGGACACTTCTTCGACGAGGGCCTCGGTGACCAACTCGGCGTCGGTTCCGATCTCGTTGCTGCTCGAGTCCATAAGGTGGCCTTTCCCGTCTGCTTTCAGCCTGATTCGCCGACATTAAGGCGGCGTATCCGCAAGAATATGGCATCAGGTGCCGAAACGGAAGGGGGTTTGCTGATAGAAAACATCCAAACTCGCGGTCCGGGTCGGGTCGGGCGCCGGCGCACGACTACCCAGGGCCGGATCGCCGATATCGCGGTTGATCTGTTCGACACCTACGGGTTCAGTGAAGTCAGCGTGGAAGACGTTGCCTTAGCCTCCGGGATCGCCCGCCGCACGCTGTTCCGGTACTACTCCTCAAAGAACGCGATCCCCTGGGGTGACTTCGACGCGCACCTCGAGCATTTCGCGGCACTGCTGGGGGGCACGGACCCGGAGGCTCCACTGGGGTCGACGCTGCGCGCCGCACTGCTGGATTTCAACACCTTTGATGAGTCCGGGACCGCACATCACCGGCAGCGGATGCGGGTGATCCTGCAGAGCGCCGAGTTACAGGCCTACTCGATGACGATGTACGAGGGGTGGCGTGCCGTGGTGGCGGACTTCGTGGCGCGTCGTACCGGTGCCCGGCCGCAGGATCTGATCCCTCAGACCATGGCATGGCTGATGCTCGGGGTGGCGCTGTCGGCACACGAATATTGGCTTGCCAACGAATCGGTGTCACTACGCGAGGCGATCGGCGACGCCTTCGACGCCATGGCGAGCGGACTCACCTAGCAGCGAACATCAGTCGAGCACATCGCCGATCGGCGCACCGGCGGCAATCTTGGCTCGGGCCTTCATCACCTTGCCGGGCATCCCGCCACCGACCACACCGGCGACCACGCCGTCGCGTTCGTAGTAGGCCAGGAACTTGCGGCCGTCATCGGAGACGATATGCACGATGTCCTCTGCCTCCGGTTCCCCGAGGCACTGGATTTTCACGTCGTACTGATCACTCCAGAAGTACGGCACGACGGTCAGCGCGGGTATCTCCACGCCCAGCATGGCCGGCACCAGCACCCGGGCCTGTTCGGCCACGTTGCTCCAATGCTCCACGCGTACCTGGTGTCCGGTGGCGTCTCGCCAGGCGGCGACGTCGCCCAGCGCCCATACGTGCGCGGCGCTGGTGGCACCCACCTCATCGCAGAGCACCCCGTTGTCCTTATCGACGAGGTCCACTCCGCTGCCGGCCAGCCAGTCGGTGGCGGGCCTGGACCCAATCCCGATCACCACCAGATCAGCGTCCACGACGGTGCCGTCGCTCAACTCCACCGCGGTGACTGTGCCGGCGTCGCCGCGCACCCCGGCAACACCGACGCCGGTGCGCAAGTCGACTCCCTCGGCACGGTGCAACCTGGCAACCAGCTGTCCCACCTGCTCGCCGAGAACCGAGGCCAGCGGTGCGGGCTGCGGTTCGACGAGCACGACGTCGACGCCCTGCTTGCGCAGACTCGCGGCCACCTCGCAGCCGATGAATCCCGCGCCGATAATCACCGCGCGGCGCGCGGACGTGGCGTGGTGGCGCAGGGCCAGCGCGTCATCCAATGAGCGCAGCACCCGGATGCCGGCCAGGTCGGGCAGCGAGGGAATGCGTTTGGGCACCAGTCCGGTGGCGATGACGAGTTCGTCGTAGCCGAGCACGGTTCCATCGGCCAGCGTGACGCTTCGAGCCGCGGTATCCAGCGACTGCGCGGCGCCGCCCAGTCGCAGGGTGATGTCGTTGTCGGCGTAGAAATCGGCGGGTTTGAGCACCACGTCCGCAAAACCCTTGGCGGAGTCCTGCAGCACGTCTTTAGACAACGGCGGCCGGTCGTAGGGCAGGTACGCCTCATCGCTGACGATGGTGAGCGGGCCGGTGAACTGCGACTTGCGCACCTGCTCCGCGGTGCGGCCGGCCGCAAGGCCGCCGCCGACGATCACGATGCCGTTGTTGCCCACAGCGTGTTTGTACACGATGAGTACCCTGCGCGAATCCACCAGGGCAGGCATAATCGGCGGATTCGCACCCACAGGAGGCTCCCATGTCGGCCCCATCGGTTTCCCTCATCGAACAAATGCTGCGCCGGCGGCCGCTGATCAACGCTCCCGTCGCACATGGCGCCTCGCACAATCTCAAACGCTCCATCGGCACCTTCCAACTCGCCATGTTCGGCATCGGATCCACCGTCGGCACCGGCATCTTCTTCGTCTTGTCCGAAGCGGTGCCCCAAGCTGGGCCGGGCGTCGTCGTGTCGTTCATCATCGCCGGCATCGCCGCCGGCCTGGCGGCCATCTGCTACGCCGAACTGGCCTCCGCGGTGCCGGTCTCCGGATCGACGTACTCCTACGCCTACACCACTCTCGGGGAGGTGGTGGCGATGGGCGTCGCCGCATGCCTGCTGCTGGAGTACGTGGTCTCCACGGCGGCGGTATCGGTCGGCTGGAGTCAGTACGTCAATAAGCTTCTGGAAAACTTCCTGGGACATGATCTGCCACAAGCGTTCTCGGCAGCCCCCTGGGATACCGAGCCCGGGATCATCAACCTTCCCGCCGTCTTCCTGGTGATGCTGTGCGCCCTGCTGTTGATCCGGGGTGCGAGCGAATCGGCCGCGGTGAACGCCGTGATGGTGATCATCAAACTCGGTGTGCTGGTGATGTTCGCCGTGATCGCATTCAGCGCGTTCAACGCCGACCGTTTCGCGAACTTCGCACCGTTCGGTGCGGCTGGCATCAGTGCGGCCGCGGGCACGATCTTCTTCTCCTATATCGGTCTCGACGCGATCTCGACCGCCGGCGATGAGGTCAAGGATCCGCAGCGGACGATGCCGCGGGCCATTCTGGCCGCGCTGCTGACCGTCACCGTGGTCTACATCGTGGTCACCCTCGCCGCGATCGGCGCCCAGGACTGGACGGACTTCAAGGGTCAGAAGGCCGGCCTGGCCGCCATCCTCGACAACGTCACCGGCGCGAATTACTGGGGAACGGTGCTGGCCGCGGGCGCTGTCATCTCGATCTTCTCGGTCACCCTGGTGACGCTGTACGGATCGACCCGGATCCTGTTCGCCATCGGCCGCGACGGCCTGCTGCCCTCGATGTTCGCCAAGGTCAATCCGCGCAGTATGACGCCAGTGAACAATACCGTGATCGTCGCGACAGTGGTCGGCCTGCTGGCCGGCCTGGTGCCACTGGACAAGTTGGCCGACATGGTCTCGATCGGCACCCTGGTGGCGTTCATCACCGTCTCGGTGGCGGTGATCATCCTGCGACGCCGTGAACCCGACCTACCGCGCGCGTTCAAAGTTCCCGGCTATCCGGTCACCCCGGTGCTCTCGGTGTTGGCCTGCCTCTACATCCTGTCCAGCCTGCATTGGTACACCTGGCTGGCGTTCGCCGCCTGGGTCGCGGTGGTGTTGGCGTTCTACTTCCTCTGGGGGCGTCACCACAGCGCACTCAACCCTCGCGGCGCCGACTCAATCACCGCCGGTGGTGCCACGCCATGACGGTCGTCGTCGGCTACCTGGCCGGTAAAAGTGGCACCGCGCCATTGAACCTGGCGGTGGATTCGGCGCGCACTCTCGGCACCTCGCTGACCGTGACAACCATCGTGCCCAAACCATGGACCACGCCGTCGCCGGCCCGAGTCGATGCCGAGTACGCCGCATGGGCTGATCAGCTCGCGGCTGACTCAGCCAAGGAAGCCGGTCGCTATCTGGACGCGATGCCGCATCGACTGGACGTGCGTTACCACAGCCACGCCCACCGATCGGTGTCCGGCGGTCTGGTCGAAGTGGTTACCGAGCTCGATGCCGACCTGCTGGTCCTGGGATCCTCGGCCAACGGCCAACTCGGTCAGGTCGTGATCGGATCCACCGCCGACCGGCTGCTGCACTCCTCGCCCGTGGCGATCGCGATTTCGCCGCGGGGATACCGGGAGCCCCGCAGTGGAAAGCTGACCCGCCTCACGTGCGGCTACCCCGGCACGCCCGAGGCGGTGGACGTGGTCAAGCGGACCTACGCGCTCGCCAAGCTCCTCACGGTGCCACTGCGGGTCATCACCTTCGCCGTTCGCGGACGCACCATGTACCCGCCGGAGGTGGGCCTGCACGCTGAGGACTCGATCCTGGCAGCGTGGGAGCAACAGGCAGGCGCGATGCTGACCGCGTTGCGTACCGACGGCATCGTGGGCGATGACGTCGAGTTGTCCGTGGTCAGTGGCAACGGCTGGGATCAGGCTCTCGATGACGCCGAGTGGCAGGACGGTGAAGTGCTGGCCCTGGGAACCTCACCGCGCGGCGATATCGCGCGGGTGTTCCTCGGTTCGCGGGGCGCGAAGATCCTGCGGCACAGCCCGGTTCCGGTGCTGGTGCTCCCCGGCTAGTACTTCATAACGCTAGTACTTCATGACACCGCGGTCGACCGAAATCTGCGAACCAGACAGCACGCTCGAGTTATCCCCCGCGAGCCACACCACCACCTCGGCGGCTTCTTCAGCGCTCATGAAGTCACTGCGCTTAGCGCGTGAGCCCTTCGTCGGCGGCTGGTACGGCATCGGCGCATAGCTATTGAGGTAACTCGGATGCGCGCCCAGGATTTTCATCATCGCGTCGTTCTCGATCATCGGGGTGGCGATCGAGTACGGGTGGATCGAATTGACCCGGATGCTGTACTCCCCCAACTCCAGCGCCAGGGTATTGGTCAGCGATGTGAGACCGTGCTTGGACGCCGCGTAATGCCCGTTGCCGGGAGTGGCCTTCAGCCCGCCCGCCGAACTGACGATGATGATCGAGCCACCGTTTCCCGCATCGATCATCGCCGGGATCACCGCCCGCAGGGTGCGCCAGGTGCCGGTGAGATTGACATCGATCACGGTGTTCCATTGATCGTCGGTGAGTTCCCAGACCCTGCCCCAGCTCAGCACACCGGCATTAGCCACCAGAACGTCAAGGCGGCCGAACTGCTCAACACCGTCGGCGACAAGCTGCCGTACAGCGGCGTCATCACGGATATCGACCGCCCGCGCCAGAGCCTTGCGGCCTTCGGCCTCCACCAGCCGAACGGTCTCGGCCAGATCCTCCGGGGTGGCGGCGACGTAGGGAATGGTGTCGGAGACCGGTGCGCAGATATCGCTGACGATGACGTCGGCGCCCTCACGGGCCAGTCGCACCGCATAGGCGCGACCCTGGCCGCGGGCGGCCCCGGTGACGAATGCGACGCGACCATCCAAAGCGCCCTGCGGTGCTGCCATCAGCGATCCTCTCGGTTACCCCGGATCAGGCTAGCAAGGGCCGACTCACAGCTCGGACAGGTAGAACGCGCACCGAACCGGATCAGAACGGCAGACCGAGCATCCTGGTGATACTCGGCAGGCCGATCGAGGGAAACCCGATTGACGGCAGCCCGATCGGCGGCAGGAAGAACAGGAACGACAGATCCGGCGGCGGCGGCAACTGCGGAAGCCCGATCGGAGGTAAACCGATCGGGGGCGGGGGCGGCAGCGCCGGTAACCCGAGCGCCGGCAAGGAGGCGAGACCCAGCACCACCTGATCCGGTGTCGGCAGCGGTGGCAACCCTGCCGGCAGTTGGAGCCCGGGAAGTTGCGGTACGCCAGGCAGAGCCAGCGACGGCAGAGCAGGGGCTGCGGCGAACGCTGCTGCCAGCCCGGTGAAGTCGGGCGGCGGCGGTAGTTGCGGAAGATTCGCCACCGCAGTCTGGAGAGCCGCGGCCGCGGCCGGCGCGGTCGGCAATGACGCCGCCAGCTGGGACAGGATGGCCGGTCCGTTGTTGTTCGTGTATGCCGCGAACAGGATCAAGTCACCCAGGACGAGCGCGGCGGAGTTCAGCACGCCCACGGCCGCGCCCACCGACCAACCGGCGACGGAACTGGCGATATTGGCCGATTGTGCGTTGGCCTGAGCCTCAAGGTAGGGGTTGATCAGCGACGCCCAGTCAATCGGTTGGGCCGCGGGGAACGCCGGTGCCGCAGGAAACTCGAAGGCCGATCCCGGCGCGGAAAAACTACCGGCGGCGGTGCTGCTGCCGGTGTCGTAGCTGGCGCTGGCCGCCAAGTCACCGCCCAACAGCCCCCCCGAGAGACTCTCGGGCGCAGCCGACGGCGTGCTCGGCGGCGGCGCCTCATAGGAGGGTTCGATGCGCGGTTTGATCGCGGCCTGCTGTTTGTGCGAGGTACCGGAGAACGCCAGCACCAGTGCGCCGATCAGCGCCAGGGTGGCAACGAGTGCGGATCCGGCAAGCACGGCCTTGCGTCGCCACCAAGGCAACACGGGTGCGGCGACCGGCGTTTGATCTTCGGACTCCGGCAATTCCACCGGCTGGTAAAACTCGGCGGGCTCGTACGGGTCAGTCACACCGGTGTCCATGCGACCCTCCCGTTCGGCATTCGAGTTAACCTCAAGAAGCTGCGGGCCAACGCCACGCGAATACCCAATTCTAGCACCTCAGCACACGAAAGCGGCGCCCGTCTTTTTCGACGGGCGCCGCTTCGTAGCAGGTCAGATCACTTGGTGATCTTGGTAACCCGTCCGGCGCCGACAGTGCGGCCACCTTCGCGGATCGCGAACCGCAGACCCTCGTCCATGGCCACCGGCTGGATGAGCTTCACCGAGATATCGGTGTTGTCACCGGGCATGACCATCTCCGTACCCTCCGGCAACGTGACCACACCGGTCACGTCGGTGGTGCGGAAGTAGAACTGCGGACGGTAGTTATTGAAGAACGGCGTATGCCGCCCACCCTCATCCTTGCTCAGGATGTAGACGCTGCCCTCGAACTCGGTGTGCGGGGTGGTGGTGCCGGGCTTGACAACAACCTGGCCACGCTCGACGTCCTCGCGCTTGATGCCGCGGACCAGCAGACCGACGTTATCGCCGGCCTGACCCTGATCGAGCAGCTTGCGGAACATCTCGACACCGGTGACCGTGGTCTTGGTGGTGGTCGGCTTGATGCCGACGATCTCGACCTCTTCGTTGACGTTGACAACGCCACGCTCGATACGGCCGGTCACCACGGTGCCGCGGCCGGTGATCGTGAAGACGTCCTCAACGGGCATCAGGAACGGCTTGTCCGTCTCGCGGACCGGGTCCGGGATCGAGGCGTCAACCGCGTCCATGAGCTCCTCGACGCTCTTGACCCACTTGGCGTCGCCTTCGAGCGCCTTCAGCGCCGACACCCGGACAACCGGGGCGTCCTCGTCGAACTCCTGGGCGGCCAGCAGTTCGCGGACCTCCAGCTCGACGAGCTCGAGCAGCTCTTCGTCGTCAACCATGTCGGCCTTGTTCAACGCGACCAGGATGTAGGGCACACCGACCTGACGGGCCAGCAGCACGTGCTCACGGGTCTGCGGCATCGGGCCGTCGGTAGCGGCGACCACCAGAATCGCACCATCCATCTGGGCGGCACCGGTGATCATATTCTTGATGTAGTCAGCGTGGCCGGGGGCGTCAACGTGTGCGTAGTGACGCTTCTCGGTCTGGTACTCCACGTGGGAGATATTGATGGTGATACCACGCTGACGCTCTTCGGGCGCATTGTCGATCTGGTCGAATGCGCGCGACTCGTTCAAATCGGGGTACTTATCGTGCAGAACCTTGGTGATAGCCGCGGTTAGCGTGGTTTTGCCGTGGTCAACGTGACCGATGGTCCCGATGTTGACGTGCGGCTTCGTCCGCTCGAACTTCGCCTTCGCCACTTCTGTGTCC
>Ga0164295_10004300_pt1 | contig 11319 bp, 10 predicted proteins | sample GEODES006metaG_FD_111798 | JGI IMG/M metagenome (GOLD analysis project Ga0164295, IMG submission 111798) | Oligotrophic lake water microbial communities from Sparkling Lake, Wisconsin, USA - GEODES006 metaG | ecosystem: Environmental > Aquatic > Freshwater > Lake | place: USA: Sparkling Lake...
AAGAACAGCAGCACCAGCGCATATTTGGGCATCGTATCGGCGAGCCCGCCATAACGGCCGATCTCGCGGGTGTGCAGCCGATCATAGATCACGCCGACACACAGGAACAGCGCGCCGGATACCAGGCCGTGGCTGAGCATCATCACCATCGCGCCTTCGATGCCTTGCGTGTTGAGCGCGAACAAGCCGGCGGTGACGAACGCCATGTGGGCGACGGAGGAATAGGCGATCAGCTTCTTCATGTCCTGCTGCACCAGCGCGACCAGCGAGGTGTAGACCACCGCGACCATCGACAGGCCGAACACCAGCCAGATCAGTTGCGCACTGGCATCGGGGAACATCGGGAGCGAGAAGCGGATGAAGCCATAGCCACCAAGCTTCAGCAGCACGCCGGCCAGGATCACCGATCCGGCGGTCGGCGCCTCGACGTGGGCATCGGGCAACCAGGTGTGCACCGGCCACATCGGCATCTTCACCGCGAACGACGCGAAGAAGGCGAGGAACAGCCAGAATTGCGCGTCCTTGGGGAAATCCTGCCGGCTGAGTTCGGCAATGTCGGTGGTGCCGGCCTGGCCGACCATCCACAACATCGCCACCAGCATCAGCACCGATCCCAGCAGCGTGTAGAGGAAGAATTTGTACGACGCATAAATGCGCCGCGCGCCGCCCCAGATGCCGATGATCAGGAACATCGGGATCAGGCCGCCTTCGAAGAACAGATAGAAGAGGAAGATATCGCGCGCCGCGAAGGTGCCGATCATCAGCGCCTCCATGAACAGGAAGGCCGCCATATATTCCGGCACGCGCTTCTTCACGCTCACCCAGCTGGCGAGGATGCACAGCGGCATCAGGAACACGCTGAGTTCGATCAGCATCAGCGCGATGCCATCCAGCCCGAGCGACCAGTTGAGATAGGGCGCGAACAGCGGCAGATCTTCGGTGAACTGGAAGGCCGCCGTCGTCTGATCGAACTGCGTCCACAGCCAGATGCCGGCGGCGAACTCGATAAGCGTCGTCGCCAGCGCCACGATACGGGCACGGGCAGCGCGTGAAGCGTCGTCGCCCGGCAGCGTCACCACCACCAAGGCCGCCACAACCGGAGCCAGGATCATGATCGAAAGCACGGGGATCATTGGCCCATCATCCAGGCAGCGGCGGCGGCCAGGCCGACCAGCATCACCAGCGCGTAAGAATAGACATAGCCCGACTGGAAGCGCTGGGCGAGGCCGGCACCCACGGTGACGAGCTCGGCCGCACCATCCGGGCCGAAGCGATCGATGGTCTGCTGATCACCGCGTTTCCAGAACAGCCGGCCCAGCCATTGCGCAGGCTGCACGAAGATGGCGTTGTACAGCTCATCGAAATACCATTTGTGGACGAGAAACTTGTACAGCGCCGGCACATTGGCCTGCCACCACAAGGGGATCGACGGGCGCTTGATATAGGCCAGCCAGGCCAGCGCCAGACCGGTGAAGAAAGCGGCCGTCGGCGCCTGCACCACCCAGGTCGGCACATCGTGCAGGGCGTGCATCAGGTGCGTGTCAAACGCCAGGCTGCCGCGCCAGAAGGCTGCGCCCTCTTCCGCGCCCACAAAGGCTTCGTGCCAGACCCAGCCGGCCAGCAGCGCCCCGGCGCCCAGCACGAACAGCGGAATCAGCATGGAGAGCGGGCTTTCGTGCGGGTGATAGCCCGCCGTGCCGTCATCATGGCGCGCAGGAGCGTGAGCGTGATCGGGGGCGTGATCGTGGCCATGGCCATGATCGCCGTGCGCGGCGTGCTGGATATGCTCGCTGCCAGCCCAGCGCGGCTTGCCGAAGAAGGTGAGGAACACCAGCCGCCACGAGTAGAAGCTGGTGAGCAGTGCCACGAGCGCGCCGACGAAGAAGGCGAACTGGCCATGGCTGGTGCCGCTGGCAAAGGCCGCCTCCAGGATCGCATCCTTGGAGTAATAGCCAGCGGTGAAGAAGAAGCCGGTGAGCGCCAGCGTGCCGATGGTCATCAACGCGAAGGTGATCGGGATATGTTTGCGCAAGCCCCCGTAGAACCGCATGTCCTGTTCATGGTGCATGGCGTGGATCACGCTGCCCGCCCCCAGGAACAGCAACGCCTTGAAGAAGGCGTGGGTGAACAGGTGGAACATCGCCGCGCCATAGGCGCCGCTGCCGGCCGCGAAGAACATGTAACCAAGCTGCGAGCAGGTGGAATAGGCGATCACCCGCTTGATATCATTCTGCACCATGCCGATGCTGGCGGCGAACAGCGACGTGCTGGCGCCCACAATCGTCACGACCATCAGCGCGGTTTCGCTGGCTTCGAACATCGGTGACAGGCGGCAGACCATGAACACGCCAGCGGTCACCATGGTGGCGGCGTGGATCAGGGCGGACACCGGGGTTGGCCCCTCCATGGCATCGGGCAGCCAGGTGTGCAGGCCCAATTGCGCGGACTTTCCACAAGCGCCCACAAACAGCAGCAGGCACAGGCAGGTCATCACATCCACCTGGGAGCCCAGGAAGCTGAAGGTCTGGCCGCTGTGCAGCGGCACGGCGGCCAGGATCGCATCGATGGAGACGGTGCCGAACACCAGGAAGGTGCCGAAGATGCCCAGCGAAAAGCCGAAATCGCCGACGCGGTTGACGACGAAGGCCTTGATCGCCGCGGCGTTGGCGGACGGCTTGGTGTACCAGAAACCGATCAGCAGATAGGAGGCAAGGCCGACGCCTTCCCAGCCGAAGAACATCTGCACGAGGTTATCGGCGGTCACCAGCATCAGCATCGCGAAGGTGAACAGCGACAGATAGGCAAAGAACCGGCTCTGCGACGGGTCCTCCTCCATATAGCCCCAGCTGTAGAGGTGGACGAGCGCGGCGACGCTGGTGACGACGACCAGCATGACGGCGGTGAGCGTATCGACCTTCAGCGCCCACTGGACGGAAAGATTGCCGCTTTCGATCCAGTCCAGCACCGGCACGGTGTAGCCAGCCGCGCCGTCCAGCCAGAAGCCGACGAAAATCACCCAGGCAAGCGCCGCCGAGACGAACAGCCCGCCGGTGGTGATGGCCTTGGCCGCGGTATGGCCGATGACGCGGCCGCCCAGCCCGGCGACAAGCGCGGTGAGCAAGGGCAGGAAGACGAGGAGCTGAATCATAACAATACCTCCCTCCCCCTTGCGGGGAGGGCGAGAGACGAGCCGCAGGCGAGGCCCGGGGTGGGGGTAACGCACGTGGTGGCAAGCGGACGCATGGCGGCGAAAGGCGCAACCCCCACCCCGCTCGCTGCGCGAGTCGCCCTCCCCGCAAGGGGGACGGAGTTGGTGCTGAAGCCCATCATCCCTTCATCAGATCGGCTTGATCCACCGCCACGGTGCCGCGATTGCGGAAATAGATGACCAGGATGGCAAGCCCGATGGCGGCTTCACCGGCCGCCACGGTCAACACGAACATCGCGAAAATCTGGCCGTGCACCTGGTGCAGGAAGGCCGAGAAGGCGACGAGGTTGATGTTGACGCTGAGCAGGATCAGTTCGAGCGACATCAGGATGATGATGATGTTGCGGCGGTTGAGGAAAATCCCGAACACGCCCAGCACGAACAACGCCGCCGATACGGCAAGATAATGCGAAAGCCCGATCACAATTTGACCCCTTCGCCCAAGGCGGGCCGCGCAGTTTGCACGGTGCCGGCCGGGGTGCGCGCCACCTGCACGCCGATATCCTGCTTGCGCACGCCCACCCGGCGACGATGGGTCAGCACGATGGCGCCGATCATGGCGGCCAGCAGGATCAGGCCGGACATCGAGAACACGAAGACATAGCGCGTATAGAGCTGGCTGCCGATCCACTGGGTGTTGCTCATGCCCGGCGGCGGCCCGGCCAACGCTTCGTGGATGATCACGCCCTGCCCGGCCTGCCAACCGCTGGCGACCAGCAGGGTTTCGACCAAGATCACCCCGGCCACGAACAGCCCCAGCGGCAGATTTTGCAGCGTGCCGCGCCGCAACGCGCGGAAATCGATATCGAGCATCATCACGACGAACAGGAACAGCACCGCGACGGCGCCGACATAGACGATCACCAGCAGCATCGCCAAAAACTCGGCGCCGAGCAGGATGAACAGCCCGGCGGCGTTGAAGAAACATACGATCAGCCACAGCACGCTGTGCACCGGGTTTTTCGAGGTGATCACCAACAGCCCGCCGGTGAGCAGGGTGATGGCAAACAGCCAGAAGGCGAAGGTCGCGGTCACGTCAGCGCCACTCCGCATCGGCGGCGATGTTGCTGGCGATGGCGCGTTCCCATTTCTCGCCGTTGGCCAGCAACTTGCCCTTGTCGTAGATCAATTCTTCGCGGGTTTCGGTCGCGAATTCGAAATTCGGCGTTTCGACGATGGCATCGACCGGGCAGGCCTCCTGGCACAGGCCGCAATAGATGCACTTGGTCATGTCGATATCATAGCGCGTGGTGCGGCGGCTGCCGTCGTCGCGCGGTTCGGCTTCGATGGTGATGGCCTGCGCCGGGCAGACCGCTTCACACAATTTGCAGGCGATGCAGCGTTCCTCGCCATTGGGATAGCGGCGCAACGCATGTTCACCGCGGAACCGCGGGGACACCGGGCCTTTTTCGAACGGATAGTTCAGCGTCACCTTGGGCCGGAAGAAATAACGCAAGGTCAGCCACATGCCGGAGACGAACTCCAGCAGCAGCAGCGACTTGGCGGAGCGGAGCAGCGCTGTCATGCTTGATTCCGGGGCAGAGCGTTCAAGAAGCACATCAGCACGACCACCATGACACTCAAGGATGTGGCCGGCAGCGCATCGGCAAACGGCACATCGGCGACGGCGGCATAGATCAGCCGGGCCGCCAGCCACACCACCACCGACAGCGCCAGCATGCCGGCAAAGCGGGTCAAGACCGGACGCACCGCCGTCACAGCGTCACGCTGCCCGGCACGGCATCGAAATGGCCGGTGAACATCAGCCAGCCCGACACCACCACCACCCAGAACAGGCTCAAGGGCAGAAACACCTTCCAGCCCAGCCGCATGAGCTGGTCATAGCGATAGCGCGGCACGCTGGCCTTCACCCAGGCAAAGATGAAGAACATCAGCGCCATCTTGACGAGGAACCAGACGAAGCCGGGGATGACGTACAGGAACGGCAGATCGAGCGGCGGCAGCCAGCCCCCGAGGAACAGGGTGGGGATCAGCGCGCACATGAACAATATGTTGGCATATTCGCCGAGGAAGAACAGCGCGAAGCTCATCGAGCTATATTCCACCTGATAGCCGGCCACCAGTTCGGCTTCGGCTTCGGGAAGATCGAACGGCGGCCGGTTGGTTTCGGCCAGCGCCGTGATGAAGAACATGATGCCCATCGGGAACAGCAAGGGATTGAAGATGTTGCCGTTCAGCAGCCCCAGCACATTGCCCTTCTGCGCCAGAACGATGTCTGACAGGTTCAGGCTTTGCGCATACAGCATTACCGACACCAGGATGAAGCCCATCGAGACTTCGTAACTTACCATCTGCGCCGCCGAGCGCAGCCCGCCCAGAAACGCATATTTGGAGTTGGACGCCCAGCCCGACATGATGATGCCATAGACACCCATCGAGCTGACCGCGAACACATAGAGCAGCCCGACATTCAGATCGGCCAGCACCAGCCCGGCATCGAACGGCATCACCGCCCACACCACCAGCGCCAGGGTGAAGCTGATCATCGGCGCCAGCAGGAACACCGCCGTCGAGGCGCCACTGGGGATGATCGTCTCTTTCAGGAACAATTTCGCAGCATCGGCAAAGGTCTGCAGAATCCCGAACGGCCCGACCACGTTGGGCCCGCGCCGCATCTGCATCGCCGCCCAGATCTTGCGATCAGCATAGACCGCCAGCGCCACGCCGACCATCACCGGAAAGGCGATAGCGAGGATGAGCGTCAGATTGGCGAGGAACCAGCCGAAGCCTTCCCCGAACTGCGCGATGAACCAGCCGGTGTAGGTCACTCCGCGGCCTCCACCATATCAGGCGCCAACAGGGACGACACGCAGGCCGCCATCGTGCCGCTGGCGCGCGCCACCGGGTTGGTCAGGTGATAATTGCTGTAGATATGCGGCACCGGGCCAGCGACCACGGTTGTCGCCACATCACCCAGCACGCCGGCGCGCTCGATCAGGCCACTCTGCGCCAGATCGGGCCATTCGGCGGCAATCCGCGCCCGCAATTGCGCCAGATCATCATAGGGCAATTTCACGCCGAGCACCGACGACAGCGCGCGCATGATGGTCCAATCCTCGCGCGCATCGCCGGGCGGCTGCGTCGCCTTCAGTGCCCGCTGCACCCGGCCTTCCAGATTGACCCAGGTGCCGGGCTTTTCCGTGTAGGCTGCGGCCGGCAGGATCACATCGGCATGGCGCACGCCCTTGTCACCATGCGTACCGATATAGACGGTGAAAGCTCCCGGTAGCACCGGCGCTTCGTCCGCACCCAACAGGAACAGCGCCTTGATGCCGGCATCGCCGAGCAGCGCGTTCACGCCGCCTTCGGTGCTCAGCCCCAGCCGCAATGCGCCCGCACGCGCTGCTGCCGTGTGCACCAGATTGAACCCGTTCCAGCCCGGTTTCACCACGCCCAGCCGGGTCGCGGCCGCGCGCGCCGCCACATACAGGCCGGGCACGGTCAGCGCGCCCATGCCGATGAGGATCGCCGACCGCTCCGCCTTGGCAAAGGCCTCGACCACCGCCGCCGGCAGATCGCCAAGCAGCGCCGCATCATCGCCCAATTGCGTCACCGGGAACGACAGATCAACCGCCGGCCCGATGGCGAACGCCTTGGCGCCACCCTTCTTGACGGCCTTGCGCAACCGCACGTTGAGCAGCGCCGCCTCGTGGCGCGGATTGGTGCCGACCAACAGGATCGCATCCGCCGTCTCGATGCCCGACAGGCCGCTGCCCAGCAGCCAGCCCGCCGGTTCGCTCGTGTCGAACAGCGCGCCATCCTGCCGGCACTCGATCCGGTTCGCGCCCAGGCTGCCAAGCAGATCCTTGAACGCCGCCATGTCCTCGACGGCCTGCAGGTCGCCGACCACCCCGGCAATCTGTTCGCCGGCCAGGCCCTTCAGGCCGGCGGCAATCGCCGCAAAGGCCTCGGCCCAGGTGGCCTTGCGCAATTTGCCGTCCACCCGCAGCCATGGCGTATCGAGCCGGCGTTCCGACAGGCCATCCACCGCAAAGCGACCCTTGTCGGCCAGCCACTCCTCGTTGACGTCATCATTGCTGCGCGGCGTGACGCGCAGCACCGCCGCGCCGCGGCTGCCAACGACGATGTTGCTGCCGACCGCATCCATCACGTCGATCGAATCGGTCTTCTTCAGCTCCCACGGCCGCGCCTGGAAGGCATAGGGCTTGGAGGTCAGCGCGCCGACCGGGCACAGATCGATGACATTGCCCGACACTTCCGAGGTGACGGCCTTTTCCAGATAGGAGGTGATCTGCATGGATTCACCCCGGCCGATCGCACCAATCTCCTCGACGCCGGCAACTTCCTCAGCAAAACGCACGCAGCGGGTGCAGTGGATGCAGCGGGTCATCACGGTCTTGATCAGCGGACCCATATATTTGTCGGTCACCGCCCGCTTGTTCTCGTCATACCGATTCTGGCCACGGCCATAAGCCAGCGCCTGATCCTGCAGGTCGCACTCGCCGCCCTGATCGCAGATCGGGCAATCGAGCGGATGGTTGATCAGCAGGAATTCCATCACGCCCTCGCGGGCGCGCTTCACCTTCTCGCTGCGCGTATGAATCACCTGGCCGTCGGCAGCCGGCATGGCGCAACTCGCCACCGGCTTGGGGGCCTTTTCCATCTCGACCAGGCACATGCGGCAATTGCCGGCAATCGACAGGCGTTCATGGTAACAGAATCGCGGAATTTCGGCGCCGGCGATCTCGCACGCCTGGAGCACGGTGGCGCCCGTGGGCACTTCCACCTCTATTCCATCGACGGTCAACCTGGGCATGGCTCGATCAATCCTGCCGCATGTGCGGACATTTTGGTCCGGCCGAGCGCTGGCCGCACGAACATAAATATGACTTCCACAGCGACACAACCGGGGGGGAGCGCCAAACGGGGCGGGTATAGCGAGCGTCACCAGCCGTGGGAAGGCCAAACACCGGCCTTTGGCGTTACCCACATAAATTTGCGGGGAGGGATAGGCGCTTCCCGCACTGCGGCAGATCAGGGGCGGGCCACCCGACCGCGCCTGCCCGCGCCCGGCAGCCGCTGTTGCAACCCCGGTTGGAACCCGGTTGGAACCTCGTCCAATCAACCCTATAGCGCTGACATGACCAAGCCTGTTCACATCGTCGGCGGCGGCCTTGCCGGTTCCGAAGCCGCCTGGCAAATCGCTGAGGCCGGCATCCCCGTGGTGCTGCACGAAATGCGCGGGGTGCAGGGCACGGACGCGCACAAGACCGACGGCCTCGCCGAACTCGTCTGTTCCAACAGTTTTCGCAGCGACGATCCCGACAACAATGCCGTCGGCCTGATCCACGCCGAAATGCGCGCGATGCACAGCCTGATCATGCGCGAGGCCGATCGCGCGCGGGTGCCGGCCGGATCGGCGCTGGCGGTGGACCGGGATGTGTTTTCCGCAGGCGTCACCGCTGCGCTGGCCGCACACCCCAATATTGCAATCGTGCGCGAACTGATCGCCGGCCTGCCGCCGGCAGACTGGGACAATGTCATCATCGCCACCGGGCCGTTGACCGCGACGCCGCTGGCCGAGGCCATCCGCGCCCTGACCGGCGAGGACAGTCTGGCGTTTTTCGATGCGATCGCACCGGTGATCCACCGCGATTCGATCGATATGGATATCGTGTGGGCGCAATCGCGCTGGGATCGCCCCAACGAACATGGCGACACCAAGGATTATCTCAACTGCCCGATGGACAAGGCGCAGTACAACAACTTCATCGATGCGCTGCTCGCCGCGGAAAAGACCGTGTTCAAGGATTGGGAGAAGGTGCCCTATTTCGATGGCTGCATGCCCATCGAGGTGATGGCCGAACGCGGCCATAACACGCCGCGCTTTGGCCCGATGAAGCCGGTGGGCCTGACCAACCCGGCCACCGGCCGCCGCGCCTGGGCCGTGGTGCAACTGCGGCAGGACAATGCATCGGGCAGCCTGTGGAACATGGTGGGCTTCCAGACCAAGATGAAACATGCCGAACAGGTGCGGGTGCTGCGCATGATCCCCGGGCTGGAACGCGCCGAGTTCGCCCGGCTCGGCGGCCTGCACCGCAACACCTTCATCAAATCGCCGGTGCTGCTCGACGCGACGCTGCGGTTGAAGGCGCAGCCGCGCCTGCGCTTTGCCGGGCAGATCACGGGGTGCGAAGGCTATGTCGAAAGCGCCGCCGTCGGCCTGATGGCGGCGCGCTTCGCCATCGCCGATGCGCAAGGCCGCGCACCGGTACCGCCACCGGCCACCACGGCGCTGGGCGCCCTGCTCCACCACATCACCGGCGGCGCCGCGGCGGCGACCTTCCAGCCGATGAACATCAATTTCGGCCTGTTCCCGGCCCTGGTGCCGCCGCCAACGTCAAAGGACCAGCGCAAGCCCGCCCTGGTGGCGCGGGCGCGCGCTGATCTGGCGGCATGGCTGGATGTCGCTTAAGGCCACGCTTCTTGCCTCTTTCTGCGCCTCCCCTTTCAGGAGAGGTGGCGAGCGCAGCGAGCCGAAGGGGTGGCGACCTTCGATATACGCGCGCTGCGATACCCTAAGGCGCCACCCCTCCGTCGCCTTCGGCGCCACCTCCCCTTGAAGGGGAGGAACATGAAAATGCGCATTTTCAAAGCTCCTCCCCTTCAAGGGGAGGTGGCGAGCGCAGCGAGCCGGAGGGGTGGCGCACGTCCAAACCAGCGCACCAATTTCCCTACAGAGCCCCGATGTCCACCCGCGCCAGTGCCGTCACCACGATCCGGTCCACCACAGCGCCGCAATCCACCAGCACCTCGCGTGCCGGCACCCGCATCACCATGATGCCTTGGCCCACCAGCCAGGAATCGCGCGCGAGATCATGGTGCCACTGGGCCTCAAGATCATGCACCGCGCCATCGACCTCGATCGCCAGCAGCCGGGTCGCACAATAGAAATCCAGCACATACGACCCCGCCGGATGCTGGCGCCGAAAGCGCAGGCCAGCGGGCGACTGGCGCAACTGCTGCCACAGCATCACCTCGGGCAAGGTCAATTGCCGCCGCAACGCGCGGGCCTTGCGCTGGGTGGATTTCGGGCCGGTCAGCATGTGCCAAACGTGTCAAGAAAGGACATGCTTGGCAACCAACGCAAGCTCCTCCCCTTGAAGTGGAGGCGCATTATGGCGCTCACTCCTCCGGCACCGGGCACACGCAGGCGGGCTTGGCCTTGCGCTTCACCGCCGTTGTCGCGAATTCCCTTGGGGTCAGCCGGCCATCGGCGTTGCGGTCGGCCACGACAAATTTCTTCGCGGTGGCAGCGGCAAACTCTTCGAAATCGAGGCGGCCGTCGTGGTTGCGATCGGCCTTGTCATAGGCCTTGCGGCGATTGACCAGATACTCGACGCGGCTGACAATGCCGTCGGCATCCTTGTCATAGCGCGCCAGGCGTTTTGCTTCGCGCTCGGCGGGGGCCTGCGGGGCATCCGGTGCGTCCAATGGCGGCGCATCGTCGGCCGGCGCACCGCCGGCATCGGCGGCCGGCACCGCCAGCGCTGCGGCCGGCGCGGTCACCGGCGGCGCGCGCCACAGGATCAGGCCGGCGCCCAGCAAACCCAACAGCGCAACAGCAAAGCCCAGGATGCGGCGCATCACGCCCCCTTCACCAACCGACCCTGTGGCTGCTGGATAATCCGGCCTAACGCCCCAGCGCAACAGACTTCAGCAAGCGCCACTGCCGGGGCAGGCTGCCACGGGCTTCGCGTGGGCTGCCGGCGCGGGCGCGCGCTGCGTCGCGGGCCGACAGCGCCACCAGCCCGGCGAGGGGGCGCAGCGGCGGCGGCGCGTGTTGCAGCAAGGGCTCGCCCAACACCCAGGCCCGGCCCATGTCCTGCGCGTGCCCTTCATCGCCGCCCAGCAGCCTTGCGGCCAGCGCAAACAGATGCCCGCCGCCTTCCACATGCGCCGGCGGCACGTCGTCGCTGCCGATCAGCGGCAGCCAGCGATCCTCCAGCCCGGCCAGTTCCGCGCCGCGCAGCACCGGCAGCGCGTGGTCGCGCAACGCCACCAGCAAGGGCTGCGCCGGGGCCTTGCCCGCATCCAGTTCCTCCAGCCGTTCGCGCCACCAGGCCAGG
>Ga0164295_10004302_pt1 | contig 11317 bp, 6 predicted proteins | sample GEODES006metaG_FD_111798 | JGI IMG/M metagenome (GOLD analysis project Ga0164295, IMG submission 111798) | Oligotrophic lake water microbial communities from Sparkling Lake, Wisconsin, USA - GEODES006 metaG | ecosystem: Environmental > Aquatic > Freshwater > Lake | place: USA: Sparkling Lake...
CGACCCGTGGGTGCTGCGCGCCATCGCCGACCACAAGATGGGCCGGCCGCCCTATGTGCCCACGCTCGATGAGCGCAGAGATGTGCTCCTGCGCTACTTCGACCTGATCCGCGAGGACGCGGACGGTGACGACCGCCGCGCGCTCGGCAAGCTCAAGAAGGTCAGCGGTTACTTTACCCGCGGGCTGGCTTACGGCGCTCGCCTGCGCGAGATGGTGTACCGCTCGACCGAGTCCGAGGCCGTGTACGCCGCCGTGCACGAGTACTTCGACCTGCTGCAGTCGCATGGCCTGCGCGAGGGCTTCTCGCGCGTCTTTACCGAGCCGAGCCAGCCGTACCAGCCGCAGGACAGCCGACGCCTCGACCGCGCGATGGAGCCCGACGCCGAGGCCTAACCCTCGGCCGCTGCGCCCGCGGGCCGCTCGACCGAGATCTCCGCGAGGGTCCACTCCACAACGCCACCCGGTGTCTCCACGCGGACCGTGTCATCGACGCGCCGCTTCAGCAGCGCGCGGCCCACGGGGGAGCGCCAAGAGATGTGCCCTCGCTTGGCGTCCGTCTCCTCCTGGCCCACGATCCGCAGAACTTGCTCGCGGCCGCGCTCGTCCTCGATGCGGACCCATGACAAGAAGACCACGACCTCAGCGCTCGTCGGCGTGGGCACCACCTCGAGGGCGTCGAGCGTCTTGTCGAGCCACTGAAGCCGACGGTCGATCTCACGCAGGCGCTTCTTGCCGTAGATGTATTCGGCGTTCTCGCTGCGGTCGCCCTCGGCGGCAGCCGCAGCGACCTGGTTGACGACGCGCGGGCGCTCGGTGGTCACCAGATGGTCGAACTCCGCTCGGAGGCGCGCAGCACCCGGAGCGCTGATGTAGTTCTTGTCAGCCACGCGGCGACGTGTGCCACCGCGACGCGCTCGGTTCAACTGTCGACGATTCACATTTTTCGGCGCGCCTGAGGCACGATGCGGCCAATGAGCGCTCTCAGCCGCCGCCGCCCGCTCCCCCGCGGGCTCAAAGTCGCCTTGGTCTGCCTCGGCGTCTTTACAGCGGGTGGGCTCGTGCACGGGCCGCTCGTGCGCGCCGCCCTCGAGGCGCGGCTTGCAGCGATCGGTGAGCGCCTCGGGCTCCCGATGAGCACCCACGAGATTCAGGTGACCGGCGCGCTGAGCGCCCGATTGACCGGCTTGCAGCTCGGCCCGCACCTGACCGCCGAGTCACTCGACGCCGAGGTGACCCTGCGGGACGCGGTGCTCGGCCCCCGCACGCCGCGGACAGCGCACGTCGTCGCGCCGTCCCTCACCGTGACGAGTGATGGGACCTTGCGAGGCTTCGGCCGCGCAGTGGTCGAGGCTGTTCGGCCCCTCCGAGAGCGCCCGCGCGACCCCACACCGGGGGCTCGAGACCCCGGCCCGACGCGGCGCATCGTGTTCGAAGGCGGCCGAGTGACCGACACCGCGGGCGCGTTTCGCGTATCTGACCTCCGGGGCGACCTGTCGACCGACGGCGCGGGGTCCGTGACCTGGCGCGGCGAGGTGCCGGATACCGGCGTGTGCCGCGTCGAGGCCTCGGTGGCGGTCGCGTCCGTGGAGTGCGAGCGTCCCCTCGCCCTCCCCCTTGCCGAGGGGGTGGCAGTCGGCGTTCGACGCGCCGAGTGGCTGAGGCCTCAAGGCAAGGTCCGCGTCGGTGGCGCGCGCTTGCAGGGCGAGGGTCTGCCCGCGTTCGCAGCCCCGCTCGCTGACGGGCTCTTGGTAGACGCAGAAACTGAAGTCGAGGCAGACGCCCATGGCCGGAGGCCCCTCGTGGCCGCGCTGACCTTGCCCGGCGGCGGGCGGGTCGAGGCCACAGGGACCGCGGGGCGGCACGGCGCGTCGCTGTCTGCGGCCGTAGCCGATATGGCGCTCAAGCCCGTGAGCGATGCGCTCGAGGGGAGCGTGACCGGGCGGGCAACGCTCGAAGTTGATCTGGACGCGCGCACGGTACGGCTCGACGGCGACGTTCGGTGGGTCGACCTGGTTGTCGACCACCGCGCGATCGCCGATGACCGCGTAGGGCCTTACGCGCTCTCCGCGCGAGGCCGCGCGACGCTCGGCTGGTCGGTACCGACCCCCGCTGCGCCGAGCCGGGTCTACGCGCTCACCCTAGAAGACGTCGTCCTCGGGCTCGGGCAGACCGAGGTCTTGATGAAGGCGAGCGTCGAAGCCGCGCCCCAGCTCCGCAAGGTCTCCGCCGAGGTCGCGACGGGCCGCGTCACTGCGGAGCAGCTCGTCTCTGCTTTCCCCCCCGGTCTGCTGCCGCACCTGCAGCCGCTGCGGGCCATCGGGACGGCCTCTTTATCGGCGCGCATCGCCCTTGATGTCGAGCGACCCGACGATACCGTCTTTGACGTTTCGGCGCGCCTAGACGACCTGAAGGTCACGCGCATGAACTCAGCCATCGACTTCGATCGGCTCCGCGACCGCTTCGTGACCCGATTTGAGATGCCCAACGGCGAAGTCATTCGGCGCGAAACGGGCCCGAACAGCGAACGTTGGACACCGCTCGACCAGATTGTGCCGCTCCTGCCGGTCGCGGTGGTCACGCAAGAAGACGGCGGCTTCTGGAACCATAGAGGCGTCAGCCTGCTGCACCTGCGAGGCTCGCTGGCCACGAACCTTGAGCGGGGCCGGTTCGCGCGCGGCGGCTCGACCCTGACGATGCAGCTCGCGCGCAACGTCTTCTTGAATCGGCACAAGACGCTCTCCCGCAAGCTCGAGGAGGTCATCGTGGCGTGGCTGATGGAGCAGACCTTCTCGAAAGACGAGCTCATCACGCTGTACCTCAATGTGGTCGAGTTCGGCCCGCACCTGTTCGGAATTGGCGACGCGGCGCGGCACTATTTTGATAAGCGCCCTGCAGAGCTCACGCCGGTCGAGGTCGCGTGGCTCGTGAGGCTGCTGCCCGGCCCGAGACGCCACTACGCGCAGTTCGAGGCGGGCGAGACCAAGGAGTACTACCGAATATGGATGCAGCGTCTCCTCGACCTGCTCCACACCCGGGGGCACCTGCCGACCGAGCAGTGGTCGGCGGCGCGCCCCCTCGACCTGCGCTTCGCGCCTGCGCCGACCACCTGGCCACCGACGAAGCCGTAGCGCCCATGCGCTCAGAGATCGAGCGGGGCCTCGAGCGGGATATCCCTGACCAGCGCACGCTGGACTTGTGCTCTCGGGACAGCAGCGCGGAGAGTCAGCGCGCCCCCGTGTCCGGACGATGCCTCGGTCCGCACGGTAAAGACACACGGCGCTGCCATCGCCTCGCTCGTGGGCGCCGGCGCATCGGGCGCATCACCGACGATGGACGGCAGGTCTAAGTAGCCGAAGGCGAACGTCCCAGCGGGCCTCGCCTCGAAAGCCTGACGAACGCGAGTCGAGGCCGCAGCATCCGTCCAGTAGCCGCCCAGGACCGCGTCGAGCACGCCGCTGGCCCAGCCGCCCATCGCGACGTAGGCCCGTTCACCCGCGTGGACCATCTCCGTGACGCCCGCGCCATCAGCGCCCACCATGCGACGAACGTCGTGCGCGCCCGATCGTCGCTCGATTGGGGGCAGCGCGCCCTCGCCGAGCGCCTCGAAGAGACGCAGCGCGTCCGCCTGAGTCTCAAGCCGATGGGTCATCAAGAGGGTCGGCTCCTCCCCCCCGGGTGTGGCGAGCAGCGCGAGGGATACACGGCCGAGCAAACTCCGCCCGAAAGCTGCCCAGGCAGGTGCGCCCCCCTGACCCGGCGCCCGGCTCCCAAAGAGCGCGGCGGCCGCCTCGCGCGCGGGCGACCACGCAGGCCCTGAGAGGTCGGTCACGAGCGCCGCCTGAGCGCCCACAGGGACTTCGCGCAACCGGTCGAGCGGCAGCGTGAAGACGCCCCGCGTCACAGCATCAAGGGGCGTGCCTGCCGAGGCATAGACGCGGCCCTCGACCACAACGGGCTCCTGACCAAGGGACAGCCCCAAGCCTACGCTCTCGGCCTGCTCAAGGACTGCGCTCGCTGCGCCCCGCATCAAGGACAGGGTCGCGAGGCCTTCGCCTTCGTCGTCGCACGCGCCTCCGGGGCAACGCATCGAGGTCAGGCGCGAGGCGCTTGGGGCCTCTGCGCCGCGCACCCACCAGCGTGCGAAGCGACCAGAGACGCGCACCTCGGCGTCCAGAGACCATTGCACCCGCGCGACCGCGGCGAGGGCGCTCGGGTGCGCGGTGACCCAATCTGGAGCGTTCGTGAGAACGACCTCACCGGTGCCGCCCCGCGCGACCCACACCGCGCGCTGCCCGAGCGCGCGCCGCTCGAAGTCCATGGGCGGTGGCGGCCGATCGGGCCGTGTCCGGGCGACGACGATCCAGGCGCGCGTGCCCGCCTGCGGTCCAAGCAAAGCGAAGCGCGCGGGTGCGCGCAAGTCGAAGCTCGGCTCCACTGCCGTGGCCGCAAGCTGAGCCACGGCCGCGAGGTCCGCGATGGGGCGGGATGCGCGCACGAGCGCGGTCGCGTCGTCCAGGACCCGCCCAAGGTCGCGCACACCCGCGAAGATGAGCACGTCGGTCGGCAGCGGGTCGGACGCCGACGAGACCCCTGAGGTCCACGTCGGGCCGACCGCGCCACAGCCGCTGAGCGCGAACACGACGAACAGCGAGAGCCGCGCCGCGCGTCTCACCGCGGTGCGCGCTCTGGATCGTTTGGCGCAACACGCGCGCTCAAGACGAGCTGTCCCGCATCCACCGTGACGGCGAGCGTGACCGCTGCGTTCGCCGCCGAGAGCCGCGCCACGCCGAGCGCGCCCGGGCCACCGAACGCGGCGAGCGCCGTGTCGGCGGGCGCGGGGTCTGTGGGCGGCGCGGACTGCGTGTGCTCCCGCCACCCCGCGCTTGGAGCGCGCTCACGTATCAGGACGCGTTCGCCCTCGCGCGGACTCCCCCGAGCCGCAGCAGCGAGGGCGTCTGCCATTGCGGTGTGCGTCGAACGCACGAGGTCACCGAGCGCTGATGCGGGCCCGGCGCTCGCGCCGAGCGCTGCGCGCGCGACTTGGAGTTGCCGGGGCCCGGCGACCGTCCACAGGGTGTCTCCCCCGCCGGCTACGGGCGTGTGGACGCGCATCCGCGTCGCTGGCCGGGCCGCAGCCCACGCGCTCGGGAGCGGGCCACCCGGCCGCGGCGCCCAGGCCACGCGCACGTTGAGGTCATCGTCGCGGGGGTCGAGCCGAAGCGAGAGCGACTCGACTTCCGGCAGCGCCGGCCGAGTGAGCGCAACGAGCCCGAGCGCCCATCGCTCGTCGAGGTGCAGCGCGCGGGCGGTCTCGATGAGCGCGGCGCCGTCGCTCTCCCGCGCGATCGGCAAAATCGCCTCGAAGCCGACGCGCACTTGGGCCTCGAGGACGCGGTCAACGAACTCGCCGTAGCGACCGAAAAGACCGGGATGGGTCGTGATGACCACGCGCCCTCTGAGAAAGTTCGCGAAGAGCCGCAGAGGCGCGCCGGGACGCGGCGTCCACGCCAGCGCGTTCCCCCCTTCACGCGTGCTGCGGTCGGACGGCAGCGCGGCCGCAAAGGCCTCGGCGTCTCGCACGCCCAGCACCAACGCCAGGCCGACAGTCGCGCCGCCCACCGCATCGGCAGCGGGGATGTCGACGGCGACAAACCGGGCGGGGCGCGTCCAGTCAAAGAGGTCTGCGCGGCCGAGTCCGAGCGCAGCTTGGAGTTGGGCGTCGAGCACCGTCGTGCGCTGCGCGCCGGTCGTCGCCCCTTGCCCTTCGAGGCGGGCCACCGCCTCAAGCAACGCGCGCACCCCGCCGGTGCCGCCGAACGCGACGACGCCGTGCGGGACGTCGAGACCCGCGAGGGGCGCGCTTTGCAGCGTGACTTGCACAGTCGACGCTTGCGTCGGAGGCGCGGGCAGCGTGGGCTCGGGCGCTTGGGGCGCGCAACCGCCGAAGCCCAAGACCAGAGCCAGCGCGAGGGCGGCGTGGCCGCCGCGCGGGAAGGTGCATCGCATCAAGACCTCGGGGCGAGAGACTCATCAGACCGTAGGAGCGCGGACCCCATGTGTCAACGCCGCCGCCCTTCGCGCCGCGCTGCCCTTGACACCCCGAATGGCCGTTGTTAGCAGGTCGCAGCGTGCCAAGGTCGGGCGCCCGTGCGGTCGACCCTTACCCGAACCTTCTTCACGGTCGTTCAAGAGAAAGTGAGTCACGTGATTCGCAAGACCCCACTCGCAGCCCTTTTGGTCTTGGGCGCGGCGCAGCCCGCGTTCGCTCAAGTTCGACCCTCGAGCGTCGAACTCCACCTGAACGGTGGTCTCTGGGAGGGCGACGGCGTCCTCGACAACGGCCCCACCTTCGGCGGCGGCGTCGGCTTCAACGTGAACCGCGTTTTCGGCGTCGAGGCGAACTACACCCTCGTGCTCACACAGCTCACGACGCGCGCCAACCCACAGACCGGCGCCGCGAAGTCCGAAGAGGACAAGACCGCGCACCAGTTCGGCCTGAACGCCGTCGTCCACCTCGCGGACGGCCCGCTCGTGCCCTACCTGACGGCGGGCGCAGGCTTCGTCAAGGTCGATGACCTCGAGTTCGCGCACAACATCGGGGTCGGCGCGAAGTACTTCATCACGGACCTCGTGGGCGTGCGCCTCGACTTCCGCGGCTGGTTCAGCCCGGACGCGCCGGCGACCGACGAGTACGCCCACTTCGCGGCCACGGTCGGCCTCGACCTGCAGCTCGGCGGCAACTACGACATCGACGGGGACGGCATCCCGAACCGCGGTGACCAGTGCGTCACGCAGGCCGAGGACAAGGACCAGTTCAAGGACGAGGACGGCTGCCCCGAGACGGACAACGACGCCGACGGCGTCCTCGACCAGGCCGATAAGTGCATCAACGAGGCCGAGGACAAGGACGGCGACCGCGACGACGACGGTTGCCCCGACCTCGATGACGACGGCGACGGCATCAAGAACGACGTCGATAAGTGCGTGACCGAGGCCGAGGACAAGGACGGCTTCCAGGACGAAGATGGCTGCCCCGAGGACAACGACGCCGACGGCATCGCCGATGCTGCGGACAAGTGCCCCGCCGACGCCGAAGACAAGGACAACTTCGAGGACGCGGACGGCTGCCCCGACAAGGACAACGACCGGGACGGCATCCTCGACGCGACGGACAAGTGCCCTGACCAGGCGGAGATCATCAACAGCGTCGACGACACCGACGGCTGCCCCGACGAGGGCAAGGTCAAGCTGACCGAGGCCAAGATCGAGATCCTCGAGAAGGTCTTCTTCAAGACCGGCAAGGACGCCATCGACGCCAAGAGCTTCGCGCTGCTCGACCAGGTCTCGGCCGTGCTGGTCGCGACGCCGCGCATCAAGAAGATCCGCGTTGAGGGCCACACCGACAACGTCGGCAAGGCCAAGAAGAACACCCAGCTCTCGCAGAAGCGCGCGGACGCGGTGAAGAAGTACTTGGTGTCCAAGGGCGTCGAGGACGCCCGCCTCGAGGCCATCGGCTTCGGGCCCGACAAGCCCATCGCGGACAACGCGACGGACGAGGGCAAGGAAGCCAACCGCCGCGTTGAGTTCGTGATCGTCGAGTGACCGGCCCCCGCTGACGCGGGCTACTGAAGCCGCAGCGTCGCCGGCCCTTCGCGCACAACGGTGCGCGTGACCACCTTGTCCGCGTCGATGCGTACCTTCGCCTCGACGCGGGCCCCCGTCGCCTGCTCCACGAGCACGACGTCGTGCTCGCCCGCCTCGACCTTGAGCGCCTTGAGCGGCGTGACGCCCACCTCTTCGGGGCCGACGTAGACCGTCAGGCCGGCGACGCCTCCGAGCGAGAGCTGCCCAAAGGCCGCCTTCTTCGGCGGGAAGCGCAGGTACAGCGTGTAGTAGGGCTGCTTCAAGTCAACGTCCGCCTCGACGTCTGGATAGCCGGGCAGCGAGGCACGCAAACGCGCGTGCCCGTCGAGCGGACGCGCATACTTGACCGGGTCCGCGCCCGTCTTCCCCAGCGAGGCCTTGCCGCCGTCGACGAGGACGTCGCGCACATCGGCCCCGAGCGGGATCGACTCAATGCTCAGGACGGACGTGCTCCGCGGGCCGCTCTCCGCCTCGAGGGTGAGCGCGATCTCTCGCGACTCTCCCGCAATGAGAGAGAAGAGGACCATGTGCGGCGTGAAGCCTGGCTTCTCGAGTCGCAGCGTCAGGCCGACGCCGGCCGCGACCTTCTCTAGGTGCACAGGCGTAGCGCCGACGGGCACCCCGTTCATCAAGAGCGTCGCCCCCGGCGGCGACGACTCGATTCGCAGACCCGCCGTCTCGGGCTTGCCACGCTCAAGCGATACACGCACATCGGTGCCGTCGGTGGTCGGCGTCACGCGCGTCTCGAACGGCCTAAAGCCAGCCATCAAGAAGCGCACAGTCGAAGGCGCACCCGCGAGCGTCTGAAGTGAGGCGGGCGTCGTCGCGTTGAGGATGTTGCCGTTGACGACGATGCGGGCGCCGGGCGGCGTGGTTTCAAGGCGCAGGATTGCGAGACGAGGCGCTTCGGTGGGCGGCGCGGTGATGACCGCGAGCGGCGCGGTGGGCGGCGCGGTCGGGAGCGAGCGCGCCAGCGAGACGGGCGAGTCGAGGCGCGCCTGGGGATCGCTGGCCTCGTCCGAGAACAGCGCGCGGAGGCCGAAGACCGCCGCGACTGCAAGTAGCCCAAGCAGCGCCAAGCTGCGATACCGGGAGGGTCGCCGAACGGCAATCTCCGCTTCGTCCACGTCACGGATGGGGAGCGGCGCGTCCGGCGGCGCGGGCCGCATCAAGATCGACGAGCTCTGCGCGGGGAGGCCGCGCGTCGCTTGAACATCGCTCGGCATGAGCGAGAACGGCGTGAAATCGCTGGGGAGCGCGGGCGGTCGCGGCCGCATCGGCGCTGGACCGGGCGCTATGCCCGACGCCTCGACAGCGATCAGCTCATCGATTGAGGGCTCCATCGTGAGGTTTGGCGTCAACGAGACACCCACGCCTGCGCCGGTCGCCGCGCGCGGCGCAGGTCGCAGGTCAGGGAGAACGCCCGTGGGGAACAGGCTCTGCACATAGAGCGCAAGCGTGGCGCGCGTCGACCGAGGACCCAACTGCGCGATGACCTCTTCGAGAGCGGCCTGAAGCGCGCGTGCGGACGGGTAGCGGTCATCAGGCGAACGCGCGAGGGCCTTCATCACGACGCGCTCGAGGGCGACCGGGTAGTCGGGGCTGATTGAGGTCGGTCGCGGGACCCGCGCGTTCTCGATGTCGTTGAGTGTTTCGACCTCCGACTCGCCCCGAAAGAGGCGGCGGCCGAGCGTGAGCTCGTACAGGTTGATGCCTACAGCGAAGACATCGGAGCGCGCGTCCACGACGCCGCCCGCGACCTGCTCCGGCGACATGTAGCCGAACTTGCCCTTGATCTGGCCTGTCCGGGTGACGGCGAGGTTGTTGCTGGCCTTCGCGATGCCAAAGTCGACGAGCTTGACACCCCCCTCGAGCGTGACGAGCACGTTCGTCGGAGAGATGTCTCGATGAACAATGCTCAGGGGCGCGCCGTTTGAGTCCGTGCGCCCGTGCGCGTAGGCGAGGGCATCGCAGACCTCGGCGATGACGCGCAACGCGTGCTGCAAGGGCAGGAAATCTCCTGCGGCGATGCCCTGAGAGCACAACCGCCGCAGGTCGACGCCAGGGACATACTCCATCGCGATGTAGTGTTGCCCGTCGTATTCGCCCAGCTCGAAGATCTGCGCGATGTTCGGGTGCGTCAGGCGCGCCGCAATGCGGGCTTCATCGAGAAACATCTTCACGAAGTCCACGTTCTCTGCGTGGCTCGAGAGCAATCGCTTGACGACGACCTCTTTCTCGAACCCCCCCGCCCCGGCCTGATGGGCCAAGAAGAGCTCGGCCATTCCCCCCGAGGCGAGCGGGCGAACGAGCGTGTACTTCCCGAACGGCTGCGGAAACTCCATGGTGCCCCCTTGTCGACGGCGCGCGCTGCCCTGACCCGGGCCTTGTCCGCCGACGCAGCCCGATGGTAGGGAGCCGTGCCATTTTGAGCAACGCCGCGGCGCCGCTTGACAGATGTTCAGGTGTTTCAGTAAGTGACGAACTCCCGGGAATGAGCCCACCCATGCACATCGAACTGCTGACGATCGGTGACGAACTGCTCGATGGGCTCACCGTCGATGGCAACGCAGCGCGCGTGGGTCGCGCGCTCGACCCATTTGGCCTCCGTGTGGCCCGCCGCGTGACCGTGCGCGACCGCCTCGAAGACGTGGCCGAGGCCTTCAGAGACATCGCCGCACGGGCCGACCTATGCATCACCTCGGGTGGCCTCGGGCCCACGACGGACGACCTCACGGTGGATGGCCTCGCGCTCGCCAGCGGCGCCGCGCTCGTCGAAGACGCCGAAGTCTGGGCGCGCATCTTGGCCCGCTACGACGGTCGCGCGCCGACCCAGAACAACCGCCGCCAGACGCGCATCCCCGCGGGTGGCCGCGCGCTGATGTCCGACGTCGGCACCGCCCCCGCCATCGAGTTCACCTGGGGTCGCTGCACCTTTTTTCTGCTCCCCGGCGTGCCGCGCGAGTTTCAGTGGCACCTGGAGTCGCACGTCCTACCCGCCCTGCATGCGCGCGTCGTCGACGCGCCCATCATGCGCTCGAGGCGCCTGCACTTCGTCGGCATCGGCGAGTCGGCGCTCGGCGCGCGCATCGAGCGCCTCGACCTGCCTGCGGGGTTGCAGATCGCCTACCGCGCGCACGACCTCGCGCTTGAGGTCCGGCTTAGAGGCCTCGACGAGTCCGCGCTCGACGCGGCCGCCACCGCCGTCTCCCAGTGCGGCGAGGAGGCGTTTGTCGGCGCGGGTGAGACAGGCCTCATCGAAGCGGTCCTGGCCCAATGCGAGGCCCGCGGCCTCTCCATCGGGTTCGCAGAGAGCTGCACCGGCGGCCTCGTCGGCGCGCTGGTTACGGATGTCCCCGGTGCCTCCCGTGTCTTTCGTGGCAGTATCGTTGCCTACGCGAACGACGTGAAGGCGCGCGTCCTTGGCGTCCCCGAGGCCGTGCTCGGGACCGAGGGCGCGGTCAGCGAGGCCTGCGCCGAGGCGATGGCGCGCGGCGCTGCGCGTGTCCTCGGCGTTGACATCGGCATCGCGGTCACCGGCATCGCCGGCCCGGACGGCGGCACGCCCCAGAAGCCGGTCGGCACTGTGTGCATCGCGTGGTCGGGTGCTGGCCTCGACCGCGTGACCACAGTTCACCTGCGCGGCGACCGCGACCGTATCCGCACTCAGGC
>Ga0164295_10004303_pt1 | contig 11316 bp, 10 predicted proteins | sample GEODES006metaG_FD_111798 | JGI IMG/M metagenome (GOLD analysis project Ga0164295, IMG submission 111798) | Oligotrophic lake water microbial communities from Sparkling Lake, Wisconsin, USA - GEODES006 metaG | ecosystem: Environmental > Aquatic > Freshwater > Lake | place: USA: Sparkling Lake...
AATATACCAGGCTTTTCTTTTCCTATTTCTCCAAAGCGTATGAGTTTCATTCTTATTTTTTTAATATTTATAATTATTTTTTAATCAAAAGAACAGTTTCATTTAAGCGTTTTTTTAAATTAAACAATTGATTAGCGAAAGAAATTAAACTAAAATCATTAGGTATTTAATTTTACAAAACCACCATCAATTGGATAATCGCAACCTGTTATAAAAGAAGCTTCCTCACTACAAAGATACAATGCCAAAGCAGCAATTTCTTTGGGCTGAGCCATTCTACCAATCGGTTGACTTTTTGATAATTTTTCAAGCATTTCTTTTTCTTTGCCCGCATAATTTTTAGCGATGAACCCATCAACAAATGGAGTATGAACTCTTGCAGGAGAAATGGAGTTGCAACGAATATTTTCTCCGATATAATCTCTAGCAATTGATAGAGTCATTGAAATAACGGCGCCCTTTGCAGTAGAGTAGGCAAAACGATCAGGCAAACCCAATGAAGCAGCAATGGAAGCCATATTTAAAATTACCCCTCCTCCTGAATTTCTTAAATGAGGGATAGCTGCATACACACAATTATAAACTCCCTTTACATTTACATTGATTACTTTATCAAAATCAATCTCAAGCGTTGTGTCTGCTTTTCCAATATGTGCGATGCCCGCATTATTAACTAAAATATTGAAATCGCCTATTTTATCAAGCGTAGAAATCACCTCTTGCTGATTAGCAATATCACAAGCATAAGCAAAAGCTTTACCACCAATAGCTTTGATCTCTTCCAAAACATTTATAGAATTTTCTTCAGACAATTCTACAATATGAACTTCAGCTCCTTGCTTTGCGAATAAAACAGCGATAGCTCTTCCAATTCCACTTCCACCACCTGTAACAATAGCTTTTTTTTCTTTAAGTGAAAACATAATATTTAAATAATTAACTAGTTTATATTAATTAAATAGACTTATAACAGGAGGTATCAAATATTTATTTTATAAAGATACTCCACGTTTCCATGGAATAAAGTCATCTTGATTTAATAGAACTGCTTTCGGAATAACTTCTCCGCTAGACGCTTTAATACAATACTCCAAAATATCTTCTCCCATCTGCTCAATTGTTTTTTCACCACTAATAATTGGTCCGCAATCAATGTCTATGATATCGCCCATTTTAATGGCCAATGTAGTATTGGTAGACACTTTAATAACAGGACAAACTGGATTACCGGTGGGAGTTCCAAGGCCTGTAGTAAATAGAATTAGTGTAGCGCCAGATGCAGCTTTTCCTGTGGTTGCTTCTACATCATTTCCTGGGGTACAAACTAAACTCAATCCAGGTTGAGTGGCTTTTTCTGTATAATTTAGAACATCAACAACTGGAGAGGTACCCCCTTTTTTTGCAGCACCTGCACTTTTAATTGCATCTGTAATTAGACCATCTTTTATATTTCCTGGAGAAGGATTCATGTGAAATCCTGAACCTACCGTATGCGCCAATGCATCATAAGATTGCATAAGATAAATGAACTTTTTTGCAGAAGCTTCAGTGGTACACCTGTCTACTAAATCTTGTTCGGCACCACATAATTCTGGAAATTCTGCTAATAAAACTTTTGCCCCTAAGGCTACCATTAAATCGGAGGCATAGCCCACAGCAGGATTTGCGGAAACGCCACTAAAGCCATCACTACCTCCGCATTTAACACCTACACACATTTCACTCAATGGAGCAGAAGTTCTTTCTTGTTTGTTAAGTTGTATTAATCCCTCAAAAGTTTTTTTGATAGCGTCTGTAATTAATTGCTCCTCGCTATCAGATTGCTGTTGTTCAAAAACAAGCAAGGGTTTATCAAAATTTGGATTGTGCTTTTTTACATCATCCAAAAAATGCTGAGTCTGCAAATTCTGGCAACCCAAACTTAACACAGTGATACCGCCTACATTTGGATGATTTGCATATGATGCCAATAAAGAACTTAATGAAGCTGCATCTTGCCTTGTTCCACCACATCCTCCTTGATGATTTAAAAATTTAATGCCATCTACATTTTTAAATACACGACTCGATTTGCTGGCTAAATCAGGTTGTAAATTAATAGAATTAATATCATCACCTTGCTGATATGCCTTTAATAGTTGGTGCGTATATTGAGTATACTTATCACTTACTGCATAGCCCAATTCATTTTGAAGCGCTTCACGTATCACATCCATATTTCGGTTTTCACAAAAAACAGTCGGAACAAAAAGCCAGTAATTGGCTGTACCATAGCGACCATCACCTCTTTTATAACCATTAAAAGTTCTATCCTTGAATTTAGAAACATCAGGAGCTTGCCAACTATACTTTATACCTCGATAAGCATAGGGATCGGCAGCATGCTTTAAATTTTCGGTGGTCATCAGAGCTCCTTTAGAAACATTATTTTCAACCTTTCCAACTAGTACTCCATACATATAGACTTCACTTCCAGTTTTCAAATCAGCGATATAAAATTTATGTTTCGCTTTTACTTCATCTAGAAGGATATAGTTTTCTTCATTAAATTGAATATTTTCTCCTGCAGATAAATTTTGTAATGCAACTAATACATTGTCTTTTGGGTGCATTTGTATCACCCTTCTTTTGTTATTCGATTCTGACATATTTATATAATTATACTTTTTTTATTTTATATCCTTTTATTCCAAAAAATAGGACTACGAAAAAACAAACCAAAGGAACGATGTAACCTTTTTGAATATCATCTCCTGCATTGTCAATGATTTTACCCATGATTACAGGAAATATTGCCCCACCAATAATTGACATCACAATGAGCGATGAGGCAGGTTTGGTGTTTTCGTTCAAATCCTTGATTCCCAAAGAAAAAATAGTTGGAAACATGATTGACATAAAAAAACCTAAGCCTCCCAATGCTAAAACCACATTTTTACCTTCGGCATAAATTGCCACACAACTCAATAAGATACATAATAAAGAGTAAATAGCAAGCAATTTAGCTGGTTGAACATAACGCATAATGATTGTTCCTATAAATCTACCTAACATAAAAAGTAAGCCATAGATACCAAGATAATATCCAGCCGTTTTCTCATCTACACCACCGCCAGAAATTGCCATCCGAACAAAGAAACTGGTAACGCAAACTTGGGCACCCACGTAGAAAAACTGAGCAATTACAGCCCAAACCAAATGTCTTTGTTTGAGCGCTTGACGGATGCTGCTGGTCGAATTCGACTTATTTTCATCTTTAAATTCGGGAAATTTAAGCACCATAAAAACAACGGCTAAAAGTAATAAAAAGCCTCCTAGAATCATGTAAGGCAATTTTACGGATGCTGCCTCGGAAGTTAGATAGGCTATTTTGTCCACTTCGGACATCAACGAAAGCTCGGTTGCTGAATATTCTTTACCCGAAAGTATAAACAGTGTGCCAATCATAGGAGCTAAAAATGCTGCTAAACCATTGAAGGATTGTGCAAAATTCAGTCGTGTAGTTGCACCTTCGGGGTCACCTAATTTAGTGGCGTAAGGATTGGCGGCAGTTTCAAGAATCGTAAGACCGCAACCAATGATAAACAGACCTAATAAAAAGACTTCAAATGTGCGCGTATTGGCGGCAGGTATGAATAAAAAAGAACCCAAGCTGAATACTAATAATCCAGCAATAATGCCTTTTTTGTAGCCAAATCTATTGATAATAAGTCCTGCTGGAATTGCTGCAAGAAAATAGGCCAAATAAACAGCCGTATCGACAAAAGTAGATTGAGTATTGGTGAGTTGTAAGGCTTTTCTCAGGTGAGGAATCAAAATACCAGTAAGGTTATTTGAAATTCCCCAAAGAAAAAACAAACTCGTTACCAAAATAAATGGGAAAAGTAATTTATTGGGCATACTACTATCCGAAGTGTTTTTTTCATTTGAATTTGTAGTTAATGCCATTTTAATTTATTTTAAGTTTTAATAAAATACTTTGAAAAAGAATAATACAAAGTAAAGTTTAATTATTTTGTTATTTCTACAAAGTTCTCAAACAATAATTTAGGACAAAAATTGAATTTTAATTTATAATCATATTAAATTAAATTAAAATAAAATACAATTTTAATAATACGGAATTGAAAACTATCTAAATATACAAGTTAAAATTAATTTAATAGCTTCCAGATTCAATTAATATTGCAACCAGGATAATTATAAAGCACTAAAAATGGAAACCAGTATCAATTGAAAAAAATTGGTAAAAACTTATAATGATTTGACGCATTTAATTTACAAAGATTTTTATGAGTCACTGGAACAAGGATAAAAAATAATCTGAAAGGATATAATCTTGAATGGCAAAAATGTGATTAGTCATCAACTTTTAAAAAGTAATTAACTTGTCTTTGGAACTAATTAAAGAATTATAAAAAAAAGTGAAAATTATAAATTTAAAAAATAAATCAGCCAATATGAAAAGGCTACATTTAATTTGTAAATCGATTAACTAAAAAATTGACAATTTCTAAAATTTTCATAAAAAAAACAGATGCAAATACAGCTATTAAAATCAAAAATACACCATGCAGTAATTACTGAAGCAAATTTGCACTACATGGGCAGTTTAACATTAGATGTAGACCTTATGGAAGCAGCTAATCTAATAGAAAATGAAAAAATACATGTAGTGAATATTAATAATGGAGAGCGACTCGAAACCTATCTTATTAAGGGTGGGCGTGGAACAGGAGTTTGTTGTCTCAATGGACCTGCAGCTCGTAAAGGTTCAGAGGGAGATGTTATTATAATCATTTCCTATGCCTTGATGGATTTTGAAGAAGCAAAAATCTTTTCTCCTAAGATTGTTTTTCCAAAAGAAGGGAATCTACTTTAAAAAAATAAATCAGTCATAAAATATTGAAATGTTAATTCAATTAAAATCTCTTTAAAAATAATATTACTGTATATCAGATAAAGTTTATTAATATTTCGAGTTCATATAAAGTTCTACTAGCCTATCAGCCCACCAAGGTCCTTGCAACACACCCTTGGTTCCCAAACCATTGAACATATACATCCCTTTATGATGCTGATGTTGCCTAGCTATTACTTCCCGATTATGAGTGGTTGGCCGAATAGCAGATTGGTGATTAGTAACATTATAAGGATTCATCAGCATATTTTTCAGTTGACCTTCAATTAATACCTTATCAGCTTGATCAGGAGTCTCTGAATCATTATTCCATTGATAAGTAGCTCCTACTTTGAATGAATTACTTTGTGATGGAACTAGATAAATTCCATTTTTCTTTATGATTTGATTTGTAGTAAAATGTTCACTAGTAATTGTCAATACGTCACCCTTACAAGGAATGATTATTTCATTAAAAAAAGGATTGTTAACTGCTTTGTATCCCTCGCAAAAAAATATATTTTTAAATTCAATTCCATTGTACTCCATCTTATCCTCGTTTATCTTTAAATCCGGATATACAAATTTTGCTTCTAGTAATCGTCCATTATTTTTCAACCAAATTTTAAAATATTTCATCCAAGACTCACAATTGACCCACCCAGAATGAGTAACCTCATAGGCTCCATTTTTATTGTTAGTTCCGGATAAAAACTTTGAAATCGTCTGTATATAAGGTGCAAAGGAAGGTTCAAGAAATTTACTTTGTAATTGGGATTGTTCCTCTACCGAATCAAATAACTGATAAATATTGGTAACGTGAAGAATATTATATCCTATAAGTTTTGACATCTCCTTATAAACATTAATTGCAAAAGGGATTTGTTGTAAAGACAATGGATGAATCGTTTTTCTTTTACCACTCAAGGGAGTAAACATTCCTGCTGCAATTTGGCTTGCAGTTGATTGAGAAGATAGATCAATTAATAAAAAAGGAATTTTTTTTCGATGAAGCATATATGCCAATAGCGAACCAGCAATTCCTTGTCCAACAATAATTGTATTGAATTTTTTTATTGAATCCATTCAATGATAAACTAACAACTTAAATAATAAAGTTACAATAAGTTATATAAATAATGGGTGGTGCTATTTAGATGAATTGTAAAGGATTATCAATAGGAAGGATAAATAAAATCAAAAGAAAAATCTAAGTCATCTAAAATCAGAAATCTTTATTAACAATAACTCCAATCGGTGATTTTTTAAAAATGTGTCTTTAGAGATTTCTATAAAACTAGGTCTTTTCCATAAAACAGCTCCCCAATTATACCGTCTTCGTTGGATTCCAAGCTTATATAGTCATCGAGATCAAACATTATAAAACTAGAATTACACCCACGAGTGTATGAATGATCATAGTTAAATACCGTCTTTAATACGCTCAATACCTATTCCACCCGTTGACTAAAAATAGTTTTGCCTAAATCCTCAATTACTTTTTTTCCTATATAATTATCATAAACAATTCCTTCGCCAATTGGATGCTGAGAAAGTCCTAGATGAGGACAATAAATTCCTAATATTGCAGATCTAAATTTGTTGATTCCATTTTTTGAATACCAGAGGAAGTAATAGAAACAATCAGCGTATCCATTTGTTTGGTTAACACCAATCCCTCTTGTTCAAGTAATTCTAAATGTTGTTGAATAACACTCCAATCTTGAAATTGACGTAAAATAATTTCTCTTGGCCTGCACAGGTAGGTAATTGGATTTGGATCCTGATGTACAATATTAAATATAGTTTCTAATGTCTTGTAATGGGCATTCATTCAATAAATATATTTCAAAAAAAAATCAAGTAGATAAAATTTATTAACAATTTTTAGTTAAAAAACTAAGGACCTAGGGTTTCAACCCTCAAATCCACTGATAATGCATTCATATCAAACATTATTAAAAAAATTGTAATGTTATTAACTAAATTAAATTAGTACTGAAAATTTGAAAATTTAGTAGGATTCATAACTAAAAAATAGGTGTCTTTTTATCGAATTATTAAATTCAAGATTTCGACTTAACCAAAGTAATTGATATTTTAAACCAGTAATTTGATGCAATAATTAATTGCTATTTTTAATAACAATAACCTCAATTGAAAACTTTAAAAAGTTATTTTAAAGTTTTTTTAGAAAATAAAATACTTTTTAATAAGAATTAAATTAAATTTATTTCTATCAATTAATATTAGCCGGATTAACATATTAAATTTATTTAGTCACTAAATTATAAAGCAACTATTAACAGTAAAAGGATAATTTTCTATGTAGTTTAATGATGCCTAAATAGAAATTTTACGATCTCTAGCAATTACTTTCCATTCATCTACTACAGTATTTTTTTTAATCAATAATGCAGTATTATACAAAGCAACAGTAGGGCAAATATGAAACGGAACCCCATACAATATATCACCTAAGCGATAGATTGTAGAATCAGCTACTTTTATTACCAGATGCTCTTCACTTTGTGAAATTGGCACTGCATCAACTGCGTTTAAAAAGTAAATACGGGGTAAGGGACTTTCTGCTGCCACCGATTTATGCCCTAGGTCGGAGGTAATAGTCTGATTATCGATAATTGAAATTACCCTAGTTATCACAAGAGCTGCATAATCAAATGGCGCTTCTTCAAATAAGTTTTTATACCCCTTATCCCAAAAAATAAATGTTCCAGGACTACACTCCGAATTTCCAAGTTGAGCATGCACTGGAAAAGTAGAAGAGCCGCCGGCAATAATCACCATCTTTATTTTACTAACCCGCTCTATTGTTTCTGCAAGTAATTTCAATTGAGTATACTCAACTTCTACTTTTTGCTTTCTTAATAAGATATCAGATTCCCTTATGTGTCCATCATATACATGAAGACCTTTTACATTTACACTTCCTAATAATTCAAGTGCTTCATATAAAAACAAAGCCTGATTAGTTAAAATTCCGGTTCTGTTCATTCCCGTGTTTATATCAATAAAAATATTCACTGATAATTCATGTTCTGAAAAAATAGTTGACAAGTATTGGGCAGATTGAATATTATCTACCATACAAGAAAAGGTAGTAGCAGGATATTGAATTATTAATTGAAGAAACCGATTTGCCTTGGGACCAACAGGTTGGTAGGCAAGCATTACATCCTCTGCGCCAATGATAGCAAGCATTTCAGCCTCCGCAATAGTGGCACACTTGAATTTATAAATTCCAGCATCCCTCATCATTTGACATACTTCAGCAATTTTATTGGTTTTTACATGAGGACGCAGTCGGTCTACGTTGTAATTTACCATCTGCTTTATTAACCTTACATTTTCGAGTATCCGTTCCTGGTATATGACCAAAGCAGGAGAATCAATGGTCTCAATATTATTTATTTCATACCAGTTCATGGTGATAATTTAAAATTTGTTACCCTTATAAAAAATGAAGTAATACTTTATAAAATCAAGTAGGCTTATTCTAACTCAAATAAGGCTTCAATTTCAACTGAAATATTGTCAGGAAGAGAACCCATTCCTACAGCGCTTCTTACACCTAATCCTAGATCATCGCCCCAAACTTTTGCAAATAATTCGCTACACCCGTTGATAACAAAAGGATGTTTTTCAAAATTAGCAGAACAGTTAACCATTCCTAAAACCTTCACCACCCTTTTGATTTTATTAAGCGATCCTAAATGACTCTTCAGTGTTGCTAAAATAGCTAAACCTACTTGTAGTGCGGCCAGTTTCCCCTCCTCCATTGTCATAACTTCTCCAATGCGCCCAACTATCAAAGTCCCATCAATCTTAACTGGGCCATGTCCAGAAACATAACAAAGATTTCCAGAAGTTAAGCAAGGCTTATAAACTCCAATTGGTTTGGGTGCCGGCGGCAAAGTAAGATTCAAGGCATTAAATCTTTCATCAGGTGACATACAATTTGTTTTATCAATGAATAAAATAATTAACAACCAACACAGAAATTAGCCCCATTACAGAAACAAGGGTTTCCATTAAGGACCAAGTCTTTAAGGTATCTTTAATTGACATATTAAAATACTCTTTAAACATCCAGAAGCCAGAATCATTCACATGTGAAAACATCATGCTTCCGGCACCAGTTACCAATACCATAAGATTTGGATCTACCCCAGTTGTAACAATCATTGGACCTACAATACCTGCAGTGGTCAAACCCGCTACAGTTGAAGATCCCAGCGACACTCGAATGATAGCTGCTATACTCCAGGCTGCCAATAGTGGATGAATATTTATATCCCGCAGCATTAAGGCAATTTGATCACTTATTCCGGCTTCTATCAAAACTTGTTTTAAACCACCTGCGCCTCCTACAATCAATAAAATAATGGATATATCCTTTATGGAATCAGTCATTGTTTGCATGAGATCTTTTATCTTTTTACCATTTTTTATTCCCAGGCTATAGGTTGCAAATAATACGGTTATGGTCATTGCTACAATTGGATCTCCTAAAACATTACATGTTTTAGTAAAAAAATTTTGAGAGGAGGTAATGAGTGTTACAATTGTATTTAGCCCAATTAATACAACGGGTAATAGAGCTGTTAAAACACTATAAAACATAGAAGGAAGTTCATCAGCTGGAATATCCTTCCCTTTAAAAAGCTCCAATGGTTTTATTGTGTACTTCTTTAAAGTAAGAGCGAATAAGGGGCCAGCAACCAATATTGTAGGAATAGCTACAAATAAACCATAGAGCAATGTAAGTCCAAGATCTGCATTAAATTGTTTTACCAATACAGTTGGAGATGGATGGGGTGGAAGAAAACCATGAGTTACAGACATTGCTGCTAACATAGGCAATCCGATGTAAACCGCTGAAATATTATATCGATAAGACAATGTAATAATAAGAGGAACGACCAACACAAATCCTGTCCCATAAAAAAGTGGGATTCCTATGATAAAACCAGTAAGCAACAAAGCCCATAAAATATATTTTTTACCAAAGATTCCCATTAAACCTGTAGCAATTTTTTGAGCGGCGCCACTATCAGCAATTAACTTGCCCAACATTGCACCCAAGCCAAGAATTACTACAATTGAGCCCAACAAATCACCAATTCCTTTTTGAAGCGCATTGGTAATAGTAGAAATACCCATCCCATTAGAAAATCCTATTAAAATAGAAACCAGGATAAATGCCAAAAATGGAGAAATTTTGACCCAAGTAATTAATAATATTAGCAGCAACATGCCAATAAGAAGGATAATAAATGACATATCTACAATGATAAGTTAAAACTAAAGATATAGAAAATCATCATTATCCTGTTCATAACAATCAATATCACTTGAAAATACTTTTTAATAGAAAAATAGCATTATAGTTTATTTAAGATTGTAGTATTGGATCAGCAGTTTTTTGAGCATTTAATATTTTAATAAACTAACCTTACAAAGAATCCTTACAAAATCTTTAAATGTGGGCGCAGATCAATTATTTTATATCCAAAAAAAGGGTGTATCAATAAAATGATACACCCTTTTCTAAGAAAGATTATTTTTATTTTAACTCGGTAATGAATTTTTCTTTTGGAACGCGAATCTTCTTCATACTGACCAACCAATCATTTTTCTCGTCTCTATATCCAATTGGTAATAGTAAAACACTCCGTAATCCTCTTTCTTTTAAATTCAAAAGCTCATCTAAAGCCTTTGGATTAAAGCCCTCCATGGGTGTAGCATCTACCCTTTGTTCAGCTGCAGCAACAATGGCAGTTGCAAAGCTGATATAAACTTGTTTAGCTGCATGTGAGAAATTTTCATCCGCTGTTTTGGAAGAAGTTGATTTTATTAACATTTTGCGGTAGTCATCGGTTGCACTTGATGGCAAACCTCTTTCCTCATTATTTCTATCAAATGCTTCATTGATGCGCTCTTCAGTATAATTATCCCAGGCAGCAAAAACCAATACATGAGAAGAATCGACAACTTGACTTTGTCCATGAGCCAGCGGTAAAATTTTACCTTGAAGCTCTTTATTTGAAATGACTAAAATTTCAAAGGGTTGTAATCCGGAAGAAGTAGGTGCAAGCCTGGCTGCTTCTAATATATAGTCCAACTTTTCTTGAGGAACGATTTCCCCATTCATTTTTTTTGTGGCATATCGCCATTGAAGATCATTCAGTAAACTCATAATTTATTTAATTTATGCTACAAAATTAACTAAAAATTGTTGGGTTAATTATAATAAAAGGTAATATTTGAAAATTATACCAAATGGAATCACTCATGTAAACCCCTTTACCCCCTCGTCCATTTATAGGACTTAAAAATCATCCTACTGCAACTGAATACCTCAGCTCGTTATAGTATAAGTAGTTTGTAGAATA
>Ga0164295_10004305_pt1 | contig 11310 bp, 11 predicted proteins | sample GEODES006metaG_FD_111798 | JGI IMG/M metagenome (GOLD analysis project Ga0164295, IMG submission 111798) | Oligotrophic lake water microbial communities from Sparkling Lake, Wisconsin, USA - GEODES006 metaG | ecosystem: Environmental > Aquatic > Freshwater > Lake | place: USA: Sparkling Lake...
AGTCGTCGTGGTGCTTCCGGCTGGCCAAGCCACTGGTCCTGGCCAAGTGGAGGGCGGATCAACCCGCTCTGAATCGGTACGACGCGGACTTGCGGCTGTCCCTAGCGATGCCACCATTGTGTGTGTCCATGACGCAGCCCGCCCATTTGCGAGCCCTGTGATTTTCCAGCGAGTTATCTCAGCAGTTGTTGACGGCGCTGACGCCGCAGTTCCTGGCGTTGCGGTGGTCGACACTATTAAGCAAGTGAACGAATCTGAAGTTGTTGTTGCGACACCACGTCGCGAGACATTGCGTGCAGTGCAAACCCCACAGGCATTTCGTGCATCATCATTGCGACGTGCGCATGAACAAGGTGGCGAAGGTACCGACGATGCAGCTCTTATCGAGCGCATAGGCGGAGAAGTTGTTGTGGTCGAAGGTGAAGTTGTGAATCGAAAGATCACGTCGCCTGAAGATCTTGAGTGGGCAGTTGCCCACGCAAACAGATTGCTGGCTGGAGAAATCTAATGGTCGACATTCGTGTCGGTCAGGGTTTTGATGTCCACCGCTTTGCAGAAACAACAGAGCCCGGTCGCGTATTAGTTCTTGGTGGCGTCGCATTTCCTGGCGAGCGAACACTCGTAGGTCATAGCGATGCAGATGTCATTGCGCACGCCGCCGCAGACGCCTTGTTGGGCGCTGCTGGTCTTGGTGATATTGGTCAGCATTACCCCGACACCGACCCTGCATGGAAGGGCGCAGATTCGTTAGCAATCTTGCGCGATGTTGCTAGCAAGCTCTCAGTTCTTGGTTGGCGCATTAGTAACGTTGATTGCAGTGTTGTGTGTGAAGAACCACGCATTGCGCCTCATCGCGATGCAATGATTGCTTTGTTGTCAGCAGCTGCTGGCGCACCTATTTCAGTCAAAGGACGCAGGGCAGAAGGCCTTGGTTCTATTGGCCGTGGCGAAGGAATCGCCTGTTTCGCATCAGCACTTATTATGAAGGAGTCGTAGTCATGGCACCACGTAAACCAGCCAAGTCAAGTAGTCCGAAAGTAAATACGGGGAAGCCAGGTCGTGCAGCAGGTGGCCGCGACACGGGAAGTGGGAAAGGTGGCGGAAAGCCACCGAGCACTGGTCGCACCAGTGGCTCATCATCACGTAGCAATGGACCACGCGAAGGTGGACCTCGCGGTCGGCCCATTCGTCAGTCAGATGCACGTCGTAGCGCACCTGTTGCTAAAGGTATCGGTGGAGAACAAATTGAAGGTCGTCAGGCAGTTCGCGAATTACTGATTGGTCAACGTCGCAAAGTAAAAGAAATTTGGATTGCACAAGACATTGACCCTGCAGCAATTATCGACGACATTCAACAACTTGCTGATGCCGCGCGCGTAACAGTTCTTGAAGTGCCTCGTCGTACGTTGGAAGACACAGCTCGCAGTGAAGCACCGCAGGGAATCATTGCGTTTGCTCAACCATTAGAAGAAGCAGATTTCAATGCATTGATGACAAAGCGAAATGGCGTGATGCCATTTCTTGTTGCAGTTGATGGTGTAACCGACCCGGGCAACCTTGGTGCGTTGTTGCGTTGCTGCGATGGCGCAGGTGTCACCGGTGTGATCTTGCCAAAGCATCGTGCTGTGCATGTCACGCCTACAGTTGCAAAGACTTCAGCCGGGGCCATCGAGCACGTACCCATGACTTTGGTGCCGGGCCTGCCCGTTGCAATCACGCAGATGCGCGACAAGGGCATTTGGGTGGTGGGGCTCGACGACTCAAGCGAGAACACTTTGTTTGACATCGCAAACTTCGCCACGGACGGCATTTGTATCGTCCTTGGCTCTGAGGGCACAGGCCTTTCCCGGCTGGTCCGCGAGCGCTGTGACACGGTGGTCAGCATTCCGATGCTTGGCCAGGTTTCGTCTCTCAATGTGTCGGCCGCTGCAGCCTTGGCAACATATGAAGTGACCCGTGCGCGATTGACTTCTCCCGCCTAGAATTGTCTTTCACCTTGCCGGGTTAGCTCAGTGGTAGAGCAACGCACTTGTAATGCGTAGGTCGTGGGTTCAATCCCCACACCCGGCTCCATTCGCCCTCTTCAGGGTTGGCCTCTTGTCTATTTCCCTTACCCAGTAAGGAAATGCAGGGTGTCGTACCCCTGTAGCCGCATAGGAACTACCGTGTAGTCGTCTCCTATTTCTCTCTCGGAGGACCTTTTCCATGAGCCAACAAAAACCAGGCGCCCGTCGCCCATCACTTTCATCGCCAAGCACTGGCACCCTCGGCGCAGCCGTTGCGGTCGTTGCCTTGGTGCTCGGATTCCTTATTCTTCGTGATGTACGCGGCGACGGTGGCGCAGCCACAGGACCTGTGGCCACGGCCGACCCCAATGCCACATTGGCACCCGGAGTAACAGTTGACCCAGCAGCGCCTACAACTGTCCCTGCATTCAGCATCAATGGATTCAAGATTCAAGTAGCTAACGCGTCCGGGCTTGCCGGTAGCGCAGGCGACATGACGACCAAGTTGCAAGATCAGGGCTACGTAGTCCAGGTCGCAATGAACGTGGCTGCAGGTACTGCCAAGCGTATGAAGACTGGTGTGTTCTATCTTGCTGGTTGTGAAGCTGCATCACAGAATGTGGCGGCGGTTCTCGGCGGCAACGTTGAAGTGGCTGCAATGCCACAACCAATTCCTGTTGAGACCGGAACTGTCGGCGAAGCCTGCATTCTGGTCTTGCTCGGCACTGATCTCGCTAACAAACCACTTGCTGGTGTTGTTGGTGCAGGTAGCGGTGCTGCTGCGACAACTGTTGCGCCAGCGGCTGGCTAACTGTTACTGATTTTGCAGCATCTCGCGTGCTGCTTCTTCGATGCAACGCAAGACATGTGTCATTGACTCTTCTGTACCAAATTTTTGTGTCAAATTACTAACGCGTAGATCTGCGTACAAAGACGAGTCCATCGCTTCATCAATGTCACCCACAATCGCAGCGACGGCTGTGTGTGCCTCTTTGGCATAGTCGCACACACTGCCCACTACTTTTCCATCGAAACTTGTGTCATCAAGTAAGCCTTCGCCGGTGATTATTAGGTCAGTGTTCTGAATTGCCTCATCGAAGTCGACCTCTTCAGCAACAATGTCAAAGCCGGGCATCAATGTCGCACCAAGAGCTGCGAGTGCGCCTGCGAGTCCGCCTGCTGCGCCGGAACCTGGTAGTTCTGCGATATTTACTCCGTATTCGGTTTCGTACATTTGCGCAAGTCGTTCCAACCGACCAGTCAGAAGATTCACTTGTGATTTGGTTGCGCCCTTTTGTGGTGCAAAAACATTCGCTGCATCAGTGAACAACGTGTCGACATCACAAGCAACAAGAAAGTCAACTGCTAGAAGTCGTGCTGGAGTGCTGATCGCACGCATTGCCCCGTAACCGCCATCTGTTGTTGCTGACCCGCCGAGACACACGATTATTTTCTTCGCACCTTCGTTTAACGCGATGTCAATGAGCTGTCCGGTGCCGGTTGTTGACGCAGCGACTGCATCGTTCTGTGTTGGTCCACCAACAAGTGTGAGTCCTGATGCGCGCGCCATCTCGATCACCGCGATGCCACGGTGAAGTCGCCATTCGGCTTGCACAGGGTGGCCAAGTGGTCCAGCAACAGTGGTGACACGGTTCGCGCCACCCAACACCTCGAGCGTGCCTTCGCCCCCATCCGCCATGGGCATTTCCACGCAGTCAATGTTGAGGTTCCAACAGGCGTGACCAATTGCAGCACAGACCTGAGCGGCCGATGCGGTTCCTTTGAACTTGTCGGAGGCTGCAAGTACGCGCATGTGCATACCTTACGGGGCGCATAAGGTTGCGCCATGAGTGAATTGACAAACTTTGATGCAGTCGACCAAGCCGGACTAGTTGCAAGCGGCAAAGTTTCCGCGCGCGAACTGATTGATGCGGCTATCGCGCAAGCCGAAGCAGTCAACGGCGATATCAACGCCATTATTCATCCGCGGTTTGAACGTGCACAGAAAGAGGCTGACGAAGGATTGCCTTCTGGCCCATTCACTGGCGTACCGCTGGTCTTGAAAGATTTGGGCGCACCACTTGCGGGCGAACCACATCACATGGGAACTCGGTTCTTGAAGAATGAAAAATACATTGCGTCGCGCAGTAGTTATTTGACGCAGCGTTTCCTTCGGGCTGGGTTTGTTGTGATTGGGAGAACCAACACACCTGAATTTGGTAACACCATTACCACTGAACCCTTGTCGTATGGTCCTTCTCGCAACCCATGGAATCTTGAACATTCAACAGGCGGCTCAAGTGGTGGTTCAGCAGCCAGTGTGGCAGCGCACATCGTTTCAGTAGGACATGCCAATGATGGCGGTGGTTCAATTCGTGTCCCTGCTAGCGAATGTGGACTTGTTGGGTTAAAACCGTCACGTGGTCGCGTAAGTAAAGGCCCAGATCTTGGTGAAACCTGGATGGGCGCAACCATTGATGGCTGTGTGACTCGCACTGTGCGCGACACAGCTGCGGTACTAGATGTGATCTGTGGCTATGAGTCTGGCGATCCGTACACAGCGCCACCCTTTGTACGACCACTGTCGCAAGAAGTTGGTGTGGATCCTGGCCGGTTGCGCATTGGCATCCTTGATCATCCGTTGCTCGGATATCAATTAGATGATGCAGAGTCACGTGCATCGGTTTTGAAAACTGCTGAACAATTGTCGGCACTCGGTCATGATGTATCTGTTGCATGGCCAGAACATTTGAGCGACGAATCATCTGCTGGAAAGTTCACTGCGATAGTTGCTGCGTGGACACACAGAGATGTTTCTACATTTGAAGCAATCCTTGGTCGCACAATTGGTGAAGGCGATTTAGAACCAGACAACATTCGTATGCGCGAGATGGGCCGAGCCGTAACTGCAGAAATGTATTTGGCAAACATGGAATGGCTGCATGCATGGTGCAGGCGAGTGGTGCAATGGTGGGAACCAACCGACGGTTCGAAAGGTTTTGATGTTCTTGTTACGCCGACACTTGCCGGCCCCCCTCCACGCATCGGCCATCTCAGTGGTGAACATGGCGGACGAAATTTAGTTGAGATCTTGGCGTATACGTCACAGTTCAACCTGACGGGCCAACCGGCAATCAGTCTTCCGTTGCATTGGTCCTCAACGGGTCTTCCAATGGGCGTGCAATTTGTCGGTGCACCATTTCGCGAAGATGTACTGGTGCGCCTGGCATCACAATTGGAAACTGCAATGCCGTGGCGTGACATGGTCGCCCCTCTGGTGGCGAATTCCTAGTAGTTCGGTAGGGTTTCAATATGGCCGTAACCGTTCGAATCCCCACCAATATGCGCCCCATCTCAGGTGGCGCATCCACTGTTTCTGTAGAGGGAGCGACCTTGCGCGATGTGCTTGTGGCTCTTAACGCAGCGCACGACGGCTTTAATGACCGTCTGTTTGATGCAACTGGGGAACTGCACAAGTTCGTCAACGTCTTTGTGTCTGACGACGATGTCCGCTATCTACAAGGGTTAGATACCCCAGTAGATAACGGAGACACCGTTTCCATCATCCCCGCCGTCGCTGGCGGCTTGTAATTCTGATTATCTCAGAGACGATCTGCTTCGTCTCTGTTGATGGTGCAAAGAATTGTGGTCTGCGTCACGAATTGTGATGTCAATGTTGAATCCTCACGTAACGCCGACGACTTGCTCACCGAACTCATTGCTGGCATCGATTGTGCAGCTACTCCTGTTTGCTTCTTGGCGGTTCCTGTGTAGCAACCGATCACGTATGGGAATGACTCTGTGATGTAGTAGCGGTATGAACCGTCATCTTGTTTTTGTCCATTGCATTCATCAAGAGCGTTTGTTCCGCCTGTGTATGTGTAGGCCTTGAAGGAGTACGACTTCGGATTACCAGTCTTTTCGTATCCGCTCTTCCACTTGTATGAAGGGTTTGAATAGATTGGAAAACCATCAAGTGCATACCCAACAATCGTTTCCTCAAGTGAGCATGCTGAAACTGCAAAAATCTGGTGGTAGTGGTAGTCGGCGTTGTAACCAGTGTGTCCACCACATGTGTCAAGAAGATCGTTGTACACAGGGTCACCGTACGCCTCTACTGTTGGTGTTGGCCCTTCCATTGGTCCATAGATCGGAAGTCCGGTCACCGTGAATGCGACAGCCGACATTTTGTTTTCAATTGAAGTTGTCGCTGCTGCAACTTCTGGCTTTGTGGAGATTGTCCATGAGAAATTCTGTGATTTCAAACCGGCCGGAGTTTTCTTTACGAATGGATAGCTAGTAATTCCGTTTGATGTCACTGTAAAAGTGTTCGTGTCGCATGAGACCGTAACTTTTGGTGCGTCGTATCCGGTGCCAGCTCCAGAGAACTGGGAGAGATCTGGAAACTCTCCGTTGTCTGCGCCACAAATGACAGAGTCATATGATCCACTCGAATCTGACGTTGCAGCAGTTGTGGTTGTCACCTCGGTTGTGGTTGTTACAGCGACAGTCGTCGTCGTCTTGCCGCTCTTGAGGGCGTTTTTTACTTTGGTGGAGTCTGAGGAGGAACTACAGGCTGATACGAGCACAAGACCAAAAAGGGCAAGGCAAGGAAATATACGTTTTTGCATTCCTTCATTGTGCATGATTTACACAAGAATTGCAAGGTCTTCCTAACTTGTTAATGAGCCCGCAATCTGTGCGCGATTAAAAGTCTTCCTTAATGTTGCAAAGAAACGTGGTTGGCGTCACAAGTGGGGATTTCTCGATTGATTGGCTGCGAATCGCTGATGATTTGCTGACTGGACCCGGCGGTCCCATCTGAGGCATTGGTTGTGCCGCTGCACCAGATTGTGCTTGTGCAGTGCCTGTGTAGCAACCGATCACGTAAGGGAATGATTGGGTGACGTAATAGCGGTAAGAACCATCAGATTGTTTTTGACCGTTGCATTCATCAAGCGTGCTTGTCCCACCTTTGTAGGTGTATGCATCCCAAGAATTCGTCTTTGGGTTTCCAGTTTTCTCGAAACCACTTTTCCACTTGTATGACGGATTTGAGTAAATAGGGAAGCCATCAAGCGCGTAGCCAACAATTGTTTCTTGTAGCGAACAATCAGAGACAGAATAAATCGTGTGGTAGTGGTAATCGGCGTTGTAGCCAGTGTGTCCACCACATGTGTCAAGAATATTGTTGAATACCGGGTCACCAAACGCCTCTTGCGTGGGAACAGGACCCTCCATTGGGCCATACACAGGTATTCCCGTGACGGTAAAAGCGATTGTTCCCATTGTTGTTTTGATTGAAGTTTGCTGCGACGCAATCTTTGGCTTCGTGGTAATTGTCCAGGTGAAATTTTGTGACTTCAAACCATTCGGAGTTTTCGATACAAATGCGTAACTGATCATTCCGTTGGATGTCATTTTTAAAGTGTCGCTCCCACATGTAACAGCGACTTTTGGTAGTTCGTATCCGCTGCCTGCCCCTGCAACTTGAGTGAGATTTGGAAACACAGCGCTATCAGCACCACACGTAACAGAGGTCGTCGATTTGCTTGAGGCCGTTGTGGTCGTTGGACTGGTACTTGGTTTTAATGTTGTCGCAGTCGAATTGCTCGAACCGGTTGTCGCATCAGTGGTCGTTGGCGTGCTGGGAGTCTCAGGGTCAGTGCTCGCGACAGAACTGGGGGCTGAGACGTCGGATTCAGAAGTGGAGTCGGCGCCTGAAGTGGCGCCGCAGGCCGACAAAAGTCCGAGCCCGAGGAGGGCTAGGCAAGAGAAAAGGGGTTTTTGCATCTCCTTATTAGACACTATTTACAGCCCGCCGTTGGGAATCCCCGCCATTCTGACGGGGGTCAGGTAGTGGCGTTAGCAGTCTCAACGGTAGAGTGCTAGTCGTCTGTTCTGGTGTGAAAATATCTCCCGAATAGGCCAATCCCCATACCTACGGAGGAAAATCCCATGGCAAAGCTCATTGCATTTGATGAAGAAGCACGGCGCGGTCTTGAAGCCGGCATGAACAAGTTGGCTGACGCCGTTCGCGTCACGCTCGGACCTAAAGGTCGCAACGTTGTTCTTGCAAAGCAGTGGGGTGCACCCACCATCACAAACGACGGTGTTTCCATCGCAAAAGAAATCGACCTTGAAGATCCATACGAGCGCATTGGTGCTGAGTTGGTCAAGGAAGTTGCAAAGAAGACCGACGATGTTGCCGGTGACGGAACAACAACAGCAACAGTTCTTGCATGGACCATGGTTCGCGAAGGACTTCGCAACGTTGCTGCTGGAGCAAACCCAATGTCACTGAAGAAGGGCATTGAAGCTGCCACTGCTGCTGCAATTGAAAGCATTCGTGCACTTGCCAAAGAAGTTGATTCGAAAGAGCAGATCGCACAGGTTGCATCCATCTCAGCTGCTGACCCAGAAATTGGTCGCATGATTTCAGAAGCAATCGACAAGGTTGGCAAAGACGGTGTTATTACCGTTGAAGAAAGCCAAACATTCGGAATGGAAATGGACCTTGTAGAAGGAATGCGTTTCGACAAGGGCTACATCTCGCCGTACTTCGTAACTGATACAGACCGCATGGAAGCATCACTTGATGATGCCTACATCCTTTTGGTGTCAAGCAAGATCACAAACGTTCGCGACATGTTGCCAGTACTTGAAAAAGTGATGCAGAGCGGACGCCCATTGGTCATCATTGCTGAAGACATCGAAGGCGAAGCACTTGCAACTTTGGTTGTCAACAAGATTCGCGGAACATTCAAGAGCGTTGCTGTTAAGGCTCCTGGTTTCGGTGATCGTCGTAAAGCAATGTTGCAAGACATCGCAATTCTTACTGGTGGCCAAGTCATCAGCGAAGAAGTTGGTCTCAAGCTTGAAAATGTCACTCTTGATTTGTTGGGAACAGCAAAGAAGATCGTCATCACTAAGGATGAGACAACCATCATCGAAGGTGCTGGTACAGAAGACGACATCAAGGGCCGCATCAGCCAATTGAAGGCTGAAATTGAGAACACTGATTCTGACTACGACCGCGAAAAGCTCCAAGAGCGTTTGGCCAAGTTGTCCGGTGGCGTTGCAGTCCTCAAAGTTGGAGCAGCTACTGAGGTAGAACTCAAAGAGAAGAAGCACCGCATTGAAGATGCTGTCAGCACCACAAAGGCTGCCATCGAAGAAGGCGTTGTTCCTGGCGGTGGCGTTGCATTGCTTCGCGCACAAGCTGCTGTTATCGCTGCTGCTGAAAAGCTCACTGGTGACGAAGCAACTGGCGCACGCATGGTTGCACGTTCACTTGAAGGACCACTCAAGCAGATCGCAGAAAACGCAGGCCTTGAAGGTGGCGTTGTTGTTGAGCGCGTAAAGAACTTGAAAGGCAACGAAGGCCTCAATGCCGCCACTGGTGAGTATGTAGACCTTGTGAAGCTTGGTGTCATCGACGCAGCAAAAGTAACTCGCTCTGCATTGCAGAACGCAGCATCAATTGCAGCTTTGTTCCTCACCACCGAAGTTGTTATTGCTGACAAGCCTGAATCAGCTGGTGGCGGACATGACCACGGCGGCGGAATGGACGACTTCTAGACCATCGTCTAGAAGTACTTCACTCTTTACGTAGTTGTAATGTCGCGCGTCATCGCTCTAGTTAGCGGTGCCGAAGCGCGAGAATTCGATACAGACTTACCGTATTTGTCACGCGCATTAGGCGACCGTGGCATTATCACTGAAGTTGTTGATTGGGATAATTCGGCTGTTGATTGGTCGCGTTATTCAATGGCCATTGTTCGTTCACCGTGGGACTATCACCGTCGGTATCCGGAATTTCTTGCATGGTTAGATGCTGTCTCTAGTGCAACAACGTTGCAGAATTCCGCCGAGATCATTCGGTGGAATACCAATAAGGAATATTTGGCTGAACTAGTCGATGCAAATATTGTGGTCATTCCCACAACGTTTGTTCGTTCAGCAGAAGAGCTAGTCACCATTACAAATGAAGGCATGCTCGAGCGCGACATTGTGGTGAAGCCAACGATTAGCGCAGGGTCGAACAACACGGAACGCCATGAAGAGTCGCCTGTAAAAGCTGCTGCCCATCTGGGTTTCCTCCTTGATGCCGGATTTGTTGCAATGGTGCAGCCGTATCAACGTTTCATTGACGAACGCGGCGAAACAGGCATGGTGTATTTCAATGGGCAACTCAGCCATTCATTCCGCAAAGGCGCCATCTTGGCCACGGGAGAGAACATAAAAAATGGGCTCTTCACTGTGGAAGAAATCACGCCCCGTACAGCCAGTGGTCAAGAGCGCGAATTGGGTGAAACCGTGATGACCTTTGTGAAGAAGAAGTTCGGTGAGTACCCCTTGTATGCCCGCGTTGATGTGGTCCGTGGATCTGCGGGGGTTCCGGTGGTGATGGAGCTGGAATTAGCGGAACCGTCATTTTTTCTGCAGGTAGACCACGAGGCGCCATCACGATTTGCCGCCGCAGTCATGGCTCGCCGATAGCGTTATCAGTATGAGCGAACCGATGTCCCCGTCAGTAGGTCTTGCAGTAGTCCACTATTTTTGCAAGCCAAGTTTTGAATACGACGGTGATGCACTTGTTGCAGCCGTCAAAGCAGCCGAAGGTGCCGGTGTCACGGTTATCACTGTTGCAATGTTGGGTCATAAGGCAGACGTTGCCGTCATGGGAGTCGCCGCCGACATGCGTCAACTTAAGGCACTGCAGACAGGAATTCAACACGCTGGTCTCGACATTGTTGATAGCTATGTGTCTCTTACCGAAGTGTCTGAGTACTCAAAGGGTATGCCAGAAGAGATGTTGAATGCTCGCTTGTATCCGCAGCTTCCTCCTGCCGGAAAAAATGCGTGGTGTTTCTACCCAATGTCAAAGCGTCGTGAACACAAAGACAACTGGTTCACACTTGAATTCGACAAGCGTAAAGAACTCATGGAAGAACACGGCAAGAGCGGACGTACGTTTGCTGGCCGCATCATTCAATTAGTTACTGGTTCAACCGGACTTGATGACTACGAATGGGGAGTCACGCTGTTTGCTGTGAACCCTGACGATCTCAAAGAAGTGGTGTACACCATGCGGTATGACGAAGCATCTGCTGTCTACGCCGAGTTTGGTGCGTTCTACGTGGGCATGGTGACGCCCGTTGAAGAACTGATTCACCAGATCTAAATTTCAATTGAAACGGTGGTTGGTCCATCGTTCACTGAAGACACTTGCATGTAGGTGCGAAAGCGGCCTGTTTCAACATGCGCGCCCAGTTGTTGCAACTCGTTCACAACTTTGTTC
>Ga0164295_10004307_pt1 | contig 11305 bp, 10 predicted proteins | sample GEODES006metaG_FD_111798 | JGI IMG/M metagenome (GOLD analysis project Ga0164295, IMG submission 111798) | Oligotrophic lake water microbial communities from Sparkling Lake, Wisconsin, USA - GEODES006 metaG | ecosystem: Environmental > Aquatic > Freshwater > Lake | place: USA: Sparkling Lake...
CCAGATTTTGTATTACTGGTGCGTAAATAATTTTGTGTTGAATCAATCTCATCAACAACTGATACCCGCCAGTAACTGCTCTGTAATGCGCTTGCAATTGCATTCGCATTCAATAGTTCTGGCTTCACTTGCTGACTCGTTTCAATTGCTTTGTAGGAATAATCTGCGGGAACTAGTAATCTACGACCGTGACTGATGATATTCGCACTACTGCCGGAAAGATTGCTGATCTTCGCAGACGTCGTTTGCAAGCCGAAACGAATGGGACGCCAGAAGCAATTGAGAAGCGTCATGCCCAAGGAAAGCTAACTGCGCGCGAGCGAATTGCCCGTCTTGTGGATCCAGGCTCCTTTGTAGAAATGGATGCCTTCTCTCGTCATAGATCTTCAAATTTTGGAATGGATAAGAACCGAATTTATGGTGATGGTGTTGTAACCGGGCATGCAACCGTTGATGGTCGTGCAATTGCAATTTACTCACAAGATTTCTTAACTTTCGGTGGAAGTCTTGGTGAAGTTGTTGGTGAAAAGATTGTAAAAGTTATGGAGTTCGCGCTCAAGAGTGGAATTCCAATCGTTGGTATTAATGATTCTGGTGGTGCCCGTATTCAAGAGGGTGTTGCATCATTAAGCCAATATGGTGAAATCTTCAAACGGAATGTTCGAGCATCAGGTGTTATTCCTCAAATCTCGCTAATTATGGGACCAACCGCGGGCGGCGCAGTTTATTCACCTGCAATTACTGATTTTGTAATTATGGTTAATGAAACTTCACAGATGTTTATTACGGGACCAGATGTAATCAAGGCTGTAACTGGTGAAGAAGTTGGTATGGAAGAACTTGGTGGCGCACGCACTCACAACACTAAGACTGGAAATTCGCACTATCTTGCAGATAGCGAGGATGACGCAATTGATTATGTGAAAGCGCTCCTCTCTTATTTGCCAAGCAATAACATGGATGAATCTCCAGTGTTAGCAGCGACCGAGAGCAAAGATGTATCACCTTCTGATCGCGCACTTGATTCATTGATTCCAGATAATCCAAATAAGCCATATGACATGAAGGTTCTAGTTGAAGCAATCTTGGATGAAGCAGATTTCTTAGAAGTCCACACACTTTATGCGCCAAATATTCTGGTTGGTTTTGGTCGTATCGAAGGTCGCTCTGTTGGAATTATCGCAAACCAACCACAAGCACTCGCTGGCACGCTAGATATTGCTGCAAGTGAAAAGGCTGCACGATTTGTTCGAACCTGTGATGCGTTTGGAATTCCGGTAATAACCCTGGTTGATGTTCCAGGTTTCTTGCCCGGCACTGAACAAGAATGGAATGGCATCATTCGTCGCGGCGCTAAATTGCTTTATGCCTATGGCGAAGCAACGGTTCCGTTAATTACTGTTATTACTCGTAAGGCATATGGTGGTGCTTACATTGTTATGGGATCAAAGCATCTTGGTGCCGATGTGAACCTGGCCTGGCCAACTGCTCAAATTGCAGTTATGGGCGCGCAAGGGGCGGTAAATATTCTGCATCGTAAAGAACTTGCAGATGCCAAAGACACTGATGCTAAACGTAAAGAGCTAATCGAAAATTATGAAGAGACTTTGCTAAATCCATATATTGCAGCAGATCGTGGATTTATTGATGCAGTTATTGAACCGCAAGAAACCAGACATCAAATTGTTAAGGCGCTTAACGCCCTTCGCAATAAGCGGGTTGCACTTCCACCGCGTAAGCATGGAAATATTCCACTGTAATGAATAAGAAATTTACAATAGTAAATGGAACTGCAACCGAAAAAGAGCTTGCCGCTTTAGAGAAGGCGCTGCCAACTCCTATTGTGAAAAAGACAAATCCCGCAAGCCTCTGGCGTAAATCTCAAATTCGCCAACCATTGCCACGTAAGTGGGGACAGAGCTTCTAATGTCAGATTCAAGAAGCGTTGTTCTGGCATCTGCCTCGCCATCACGCAAGCGATTATTAGATTCGTGCGGAATTTCTGCCCAAGTAATAGTTAGTGGAGTTGATGAAGAAGATCCAAAACTTACCGCGCTAGCACCGCGCGAGATGGTAATTGCATTAGCAATTCTTAAAGCCCACACTATTAAGCCGCAGGTTGGTAGCGAACATATAATTATTGGCTGTGATTCCACCTTTGAATTTAACGGAAAATCATTTGGTAAACCACTTACTGAAGAGCTAGCAATTGCGCGTTGCAAAGAGTTGCGTGGCAACTTTGGCCTGCTTCATACCGGACACTGCATTATTGATACCAAGCAAGGAATTGAAATTAGCGATGTATCAACATCAAAAGTTTTCTTTGCCAATATGACAGATGCCGAAATTGCTGGATATGTCGCGACTGGTGAACCGCTAAATGTTGCAGGCGGGTTTACTCTCGATGGTTTAAGCGCGCCATTCATTTCAAGAATAGAAGGCGATCCATCAGGAATTATTGGCCTCTCACTTCCATTACTCCGCCGCGCTATTAATTCTCTTGGCTTATCTTGGAATTCGATTGCGAAATCGTCGGTGAACGCATGAAGGCCGTTTTGATTGCTAACCGCGGTGAAATCGCAGTGCGCGTTGCAAGAGCTGCCCGCGATCATGGGATTAAATCAATTGCCATCTATTCAGATGAGGATCGAACCTCACTTCACGTTGCAACAGCTGACGAGGCCTATGCGCTAAATGGTTTATCAGCTGCTGAAACTTATTTAGATCAGAAGAAAATTATTGCGATAGCTAAGAAATCTGGTGCAGATGCGGTTCATCCAGGTTACGGATTCTTATCTGAAAACGCTGATTTTGCTGACCTAGTTATCGCAGCCGGATTAATTTGGATTGGTCCCCCACCAAGTGCTATTCGTTTACTTGGAGATAAAGTTTCTGCCCGAAAAATTGCGGCAGAAGTTGGTGCACCGCTTGTTGCTGGAACTGTTGATCCAGTTGACTCACCGGACGAAATCATTGCCTTCGCCAAAGAACATGGACTGCCTGTCGCAATTAAAGCGGCACATGGTGGTGGCGGACGTGGCTTAAAAGTCGCTCATACTATTGAAGAAATCCCAGAATTATTTGCATCTGCAGTTCGGGAAGCAATAACTGGATTCGGCCGTGGTGAATGTTTCGTTGAAAGATACCTAGATAAACCACGTCACGTTGAAACCCAAGTTTTGATTGATGCTAAAGGTAATGCAGTTGTAGTAAGCACCAGAGATTGTTCGCTGCAACGTCGTCATCAAAAATTGGTTGAAGAAGCGCCCGCACCATTCTTATCTCAAGCCCAGATTGATCAACTTTATTCATCGAGCAAAGCAATCATGAAGAAGGCTGGCTATATCGGTGCCGGAACTTGTGAATTCTTAATTGGTTCAGATGGAACAATTTCATTCTTAGAAGTCAATACCAGATTGCAAGTAGAGCACCCAGTTAGCGAAGAAGTTACTGGACTAGATCTAGTTCGCGAACAATTTAGAATTGCTGACGGCCAAAGCATTAATCCAGTTGATCCCATTATTCGTGGGCATAGCATCGAATTTAGAATTAATGGCGAAGATCCAGGAAAAGGTTTTCTTCCATCACTTGGAACAATTACTAAGTGGGAAGTTCCATCCGGGCCAGGAGTTCGAATTGATGCAGGTTTCGACCACGGTCACACAATTGGTTCACACTTTGATTCGCTTCTCGCGAAGTTAATTGTCACTGCTGCTACACGTGATGAGGCAATAGAACGGGCCCGCCGAGCACTTCGTGAATTTGATATTGGTGGCTTAGCAACGGCCTTGCCATTCCACCGCGCAATCGTGGATGACCCAAACTTCAATAAAGATTTTAAGGTATATACAAGTTACATCGAGAATGAATTTAAGAATGAGATCCCACCATTCTCATTTAAACAAGGAACTGCAGATTCCAAGGCGGCATCACAGAAGATTATTGCTGAAGTAGATGGCCATAGATTTGAAGTTTTACTTCATACCCCCGAACCAATACAGAAGCGCCATCGAGTTAAGAGCAATGCAATTACTGCGCTTGCTGGAGATTCACTGGAAAGTCCAATGCAAGGCACTGTTGTGAAAATCGTTAAATCTAATGGCGACCGCGTTGAAGTTGGCGATTTAATAGTTGTCCTAGAAGCCATGAAGATGGAGCAACCTCTTATCGCACATAAAGTGGGAACAATCTCGAAGTTGCAAGTAAATGTTGGCCAGACCGTTGCCAGCGGCGCGACCTTATGTTTGATCGAAGATTAAATAGTTTTAAATAGCTAGAAGATTAATTACTAAGTGCTAGATTTGTGGCGTGAATTCAACGCTACTCGCAGATAACAGCGAAGCTTCGTTAAAGAAATTCTTAAATACCCTCTCGGCAGTTGATGAGGTGGGCGCTAAAGCCCGTGTTGAAATGTTGGCTACGAGAAGTATTAAGACATCCAGTAAGAATTGGGCAATAGATTTAGCAATTCGGATGGTTGATTTAACTACTCTTGAAGGCGCTGATACTCCTGGAAAAGTTAAAGCACTCTGTGCAAAAGGTGTTTATCCAGATCCAACTGATTTAACAGTTCCTTCGGTTGGCGCAATCTGTGTTTACAACGATATGGTCAAGATTGCCCGACAAGCACTTGATGCTGGGGGCGGAAAAGATATTCCAGTAGCAGCTGTTTCAACCGCGTTTCCTTCGGGGAGAGCGAGCATGGAAGTTAAAATTCAAGATACCCGAGATGCAATTGCAAATGGTGCAAGTGAGATAGATATGGTCATTGATCGTGGTGCTTTTCTATCTGGAAAATTGGGATTTGTCTTCGATCAAATAAAAGCAATCAAAGAAGTTTGCGGCAGCGATATTCATTTGAAAGTTATTTTGGAAACAGGCGAACTTGTTACCTTGGATAATGTTCGAAAAGCCTCATATCTCGCAATGCTTGCCGGCGCAGATTTCATTAAGACAAGCACCGGCAAAGTAGCACCGGCTGCAACGGCTCCCGTTGTATACGTAATGCTTGAAGCAGTTAGAGATTATTACAAAATGACTGGTAATCGAATTGGGGTTAAGCCAGCAGGTGGAATTCGAAATACTAAAGATGCGATTAAGCAGTTGGTCTTAGTAAATGAAATTACTGGGCCAGAATGGCTGGATCCCTCACTATTTCGCATCGGAGCAAGTGCACTTCTAAATGACTTACTCATGCAACGCATGAAAATGCGTGATGGGTATTACGCTAGCCCTAACTACGTGACTTTGGATTGATGAGAGCGAAACAGTGATGAATAACTTCGAATATGCACCAGCGCCAGAATCGGCGGCTCTTGTCAACATCAAAAACGAATATGGTTTATTTATAAATGGAAAATTTGTAGCACCAAAGGCTGGAAAAACATTCACAACGATTAATCCCGCTACTGAAGAAGTATTAGCCAAAATTGGGTATGCCGAACTTGCCGATGTGAATCTCGCTGTAAGCGCTGCTCGCAATGCATTTGAAAAAACTTGGTCAAAAATGCCAGCAGCTGAACGTGGGAAATACCTTTACCGAATAGCCAGAATCCTTCAGGAGCGATCCCGCGAATTCGCAGTTCTAGAGACGCTAGATAATGGAAAACCTATTCGTGAAACAAGAGATACCGATATTCCACTTGCTGCAGCACATTTCTTTTATCACGCAGGATGGGCTGACAAGCTTTCGTATGCTGGTGTTGGCGCAAATCCAAAACCATATGGTGTTGCCGCACAAATAATTCCTTGGAACTTTCCAATGTTGATGTTGGCTTGGAAAATTGCACCAGCGCTAGCAACTGGAAATACCGTGGTCTTAAAGCCTGCTGAAACTACTCCGCTAACTGCCCTTCTATTTGCCGAAGTTTGTCAGCAAGCAGGATTGCCGGCAGGTGTTGTAAACATTATTACTGGAGATGGTGTTACTGGATCGCATCTAGTTAATCATCCAGGAGTCGATAAAGTTGCTTTCACTGGTTCTACCGGTGTTGGTAAAGCCATTGCAAAAGCGATAGCGGGCACTAAGAAGAGTGCAACCCTTGAACTTGGTGGCAAAGGTGCAAATATAGTCTTCGATGATGCGCCAATTGATGAGACTATTGAAGGCATTGTTAACGGCATTTTCTTCAATCAAGGACATGTCTGCTGCGCTGGATCTCGATTATTGCTGCAAGAAAATATTCAAGACGAAGTTTTAGAGAAACTTAAGAATCGAATGAATTTGATTCGTGTTGGTAATCCAATGGACAAGAACACAGACCTTGGTGCAATCAATAGTGCGGCTCAGCTTTCCCGAATTAAAGAGATTGCGGATTCTGGCGATATTGAAGGCTCGCAACGTTGGAGTTCAAGTTGTGCAATTCCGACAACTGGTTTCTGGTATCCCCCAACAATATTTACCGGAGTTTCAGAGTCACACCGAATTGCTCGTGAAGAGATATTCGGTCCAGTTCTCTCTGTTCTAACTTTCCGCACTCCACAAGAAGCAATTGATAAAGCAAATAACACACCGTTCGGACTCTCGGCTGGAATCTGGAGTGACAAGGGTTCACGAATTCTCTGGGCTGCAAAGCAACTTCGTGCCGGTGTAATTTGGTCAAACACGTTTAATAAATTTGATCCAGCAAGCCCATTTGGTGGATACAAAGAATCTGGATGGGGACGCGAAGGCGGAAGACATGGCCTTAACGGATATTTGAAGGGCGAGAAATAATGCGCATAGATGTTATGAAAACCTATAAGTTATTTATTAATGGCAGCTTTCCTCGCAGTGAATCTGGACGTGTTTATGAAATCAAAGATTCAAAAGGAAAGTTTCTAGCAAATCCTTGCTTAGGATCCCGAAAGGATTTACGCGAATCAGTAGTTGCAGCGCGCTCGGCTCACCACGGTTGGTCAAGTGCAACCGCTTTTAATCGTGGTCAAATTCTTTATCGAGTTGCTGAAATTATGCAAGGACGAGTTGACCAGTTTGTCGCTGAGATTATTGCGCAAGAAGGTGCAACCCCAGCATCGGCTAAAACTCAAGTACGAAGTGCAATTGATACTTGGATTTGGTATGCCGGTTGGTGCGACAAGATTGATTCAATATCTGGTTCTTCCAATCAGGTATCTGGGCCGTTCTATAACTTCTCTATTCCAGAAAGCCTTGGTGTCGTAGCAATATTTGCAGATGCAAAACCCTCGCTGCTAAATCTTGTCTCAGCTTTAGCGCCAGTTATCGCAACCGGGAATACCGCTGTTCTGATTGCAAATGAAAAATCACCATTGTGTGCAATCACGCTTGCTGAATGCCTGGCAACAAGTGACGTGCCTGCTGGTGTCGTAAATATCTTGACCGGAAAATTTGATCAATTTGTAACTTGGGCTGGTTCACATATGGATATCGATGGAATCGATGCAACGGGGGTTAGTAACAAGGATTTAGTGGAACTAAAGGAACTTGGCTCTGAGAACTTAAAGCGCATTCACACCTTTAGCGAATTGCAATCTACAAAGCGAATGACAAATTTTATGGAGATAAAAACTATCTGGCATCCCATCGGGATTTAAGAGTTATTTTACTACCGCTAACTTTTTAGAAATTATTGCGCTCTTCGCACGAGAAACAGCGCTCTTTGAGGCCGAATTCGCTGTTGTTGCAATTAAATCTACGCCCTTATTTGCAAGGGTGTAATTGCGGCCAAAAACACCATTAGCACCATCCACCGCATCGGTAATAGTTCTCCCAGAAACTGCTGCACTAAACAAATCAATAATCGCAGTATCGAATCTCTGATTTACATATCCAATTAGGAATTTCTGTGCTTCCTTAGTGGCGATGAAATACTGGTCTGGCCTAACACCAATAATTTTTATAGTTTTCTTTGCTTTTGCTAACTTAGTCGCCGCTGTAAGTGCGCTACCGTTTCGTGACCAATTAACGAAAAAAACATCTGTGCCTTGCCCAGACATAGTGACAATGTCGGCATCGGTATTGGCGGCAGAATCACGAGAAGAGACCTGCACCTTAGGCACTGCATACTTCGCTCCAGCTTGAAAATTTCGAAGGTTAGCCGCATTGCTTGGATTAGAGGCATCTCCTACGTAGCCAACTTTTCTGGTCTTTGAATTTAACGCAGCCATGACTCCGGCCAAGAATGCTCCTTGATTTAAATCAAAGGCCATGCAACTAACATTGAGTGATGCAACTTTGGCGCTCCCGATTACAGCAAATTGTGATTCTGGATATTTATCTGTCATAAAACTCATGGCGTCGTTAAATGAGGGTCCGACTCCAATTACTAAGTCGTACTTGGCTTTTACTAAGAATTCGACTCGGTTTTCGCGATCAAATTCGATTCCAGTAGTAACTAATTCACGAACATCGAAATTTGAAAGTCCAAATTTCTTCTTGGCGCTATCAATTCCGGCTGCGGCAGCATCATTAATAGCCTTATCGCCACGTCCGCCAACATCGTAAACAATGCCAATTTTTACTTTAGCTGGAGCGGCTGCAACAGGAGCAATTGGGATAAATGCAATAAGTGCAATTAGCGCAACAAAAATTAATAAACGCTTAGCCACGAGAAATCATGCCTAGCGCCTCATAAGCATCACTTAGAGTTTTAGAGGCAACTGCCTCCGCTTTTTCAGCACCAATTCTTAATAGTTTTTTAAGGTGTGCTTCATCTTTCAGTAATTCGTTTGCTTTTTCTCTTACTGGATTCAAATAATCGACAACAACTTCTGCAACAGCACCTTTAAAATCTCCATAACCTTTGCCAGCAAAATCTGCCTCTGCTTGCGCAATAGTCTTACTGGTCAACGCAATATAAATAGTTAAAAGGTTAGAAACTCCAGGCTTCTCTTTCTCATCAAAAACTACATCGCGCCCAGTGTCTGTAACTGCACTCTTAATTTTTTTTGTATTTATTTCTGGGCTATCCATTAATTCGATGACGCCAGCAGCCGAAGCGCTTGATTTGCTCATCTTTGCTGTTGGCTCTTGCAAGTCGTTTATTTTGGCGCCAGCTTTTAGGATATAGCCTTCAGGGATTGTGAATGTTTCACCGAACTTTGAATTAAATCGTTGCCCAAGATCGCGAGTTAATTCAATATGTTGTCGCTGATCTTCACCAACCGGAACTTTATTGGCTTGATAGAGCAAGATGTCCGCAGCCTGCAGAATTGGATATGTAAACAACCCGACAACTGTGCGATCTGATCCCGCTTTTTGTGACTTATCTTTAAATTGTGTCATCCGACTTGCTTCACCAAATCCTGTTAAGCATTCCAATACCCAGGCTAATTGATTATGTGCCGGAACATGTGACTGAATAAAGAGCGTGCATTTCTCTGGATCTAGTCCGAGCGCAATTAGCTGTGCTACTGAAGAGAGTGTGCGCCTGCGAAAATCTTCTGGTTTTGTTTCAATGGTTAGAGCATGCAGATCTACAACGCAGTAAAAAGCATCATTTGAATCCTGAAGATCTACCCATTGTTTAATCGCACCTAAATAGTTTCCGAGATGGAAAGATTCATGAGTCGGTTGAATCCCCGATAACACACGCTCTTTTACACCGCTATTCATGAGGGACATCTTTCCATTCATTGCTTGAGATTAATAATTGCCCTGCGCGTTTGCCTTCTAAAGTTAAAACTGTAATTCGAACGCTATTTATACTAATTACATCGTGAGGCTCTGGGATGCGTCCCAGGTGATCCATAACTAATCCACCAACAGTTTCATATGGACCCTCAGGAAGAACTATTCCAGTTTCATCATATAAATCTTCAAGAGAGATAAGGCTGTCGACTTCGAATTCTCCGGTCTTGGCCTGCGGTGTGACTTCAACATCTTCAGAGTCGTATTCATCATGAATATCACCAATCAAGCATTCAACTAAATCTTCAAGGGTAACGATTCCATCGGTTCCACCATATTCATCAAGAACTACTGCAATGTGGCTTCGCTTAGAACGCATTTCAGCGAGTGCTGGTAAAACACCTTTAGTTCCTGGCAAGTTAAGAACTGGCCGAACTAAATCGAGAATTGTTTCACCCGCGGATGAATTCACCTTTGGATTTAGTAAATCACGAACGTGGAGGAAGCCGATAACTTCATCTGTACTTCCACGAGTTACTGGGTATCTAGAATGTGAGTGTTCAATTGCAACTGCAATTGCATCAGTGATTGAAAGCCCAACATCCATAAAATCAACTTCGGTTCTTGGAACCATAATTTCATGCAACTGTAAATCACCAGCAGCAAATACTTCTTCTACGATTTCTCGCTCTTCTTCGCTCAGTGAAGTATGGCCAGAGACTAAGTCAAATAATTCTGCTTCTGAAATCTCACTTCTGATTTCTTTTGCACTTAGCCCAAATATTTTCACTACCGTGTCTGTTGATTTTGACAATAACCAGATAGCAGGTCGGAACATTTTTGCTGTTAAATCAATTGTTGGTGCTACTGCGAGCGCAATTATTTCGGTGCGATAGAGCGCCAATCGCTTAGGAACAAGTTCGCCAAAAACCAGGGAGATGTACGCAATCACAATCGTGATAGAAATAAGTGCAAGCGTTTCACTAACAGTTTTAGATAAGCCCCATTCCTCAAAAACTGGGGAAACATATTCACCTAGGCGCTCGGCCCCAAAAGCTGCTGATAGAAAACCTAGAAAGGTAATGCCAACTTGGGCGGCGGCTAGAAATCTATTTGGATTTTTAGTCAGCGCAACTACTCGGTCCCCGCGCTTGCTCTTTCCCTCAAGCTGGCGGATTTGGGAATCTCTAAGCGAGATCAGAGCAATCTCGGCAGCCACGAAAACACCAGCCACGCCAATGAAAAGGAGGACTAGCCCGATATCAATTAGGACCTGAATGCTCACAGGCGTAAGGGTAACTTCTTTACCCTAAGGAGATTCACTAATTACCCATTACGGATAGCCAAAGCGGCGCCAGCCGCGTAACCTATGGCAACGCTCACCCGAGCGCGATTTACCAAGTTTTACCTTTATCCAAAGGATCGTCGGGCACGTACCTGCCCGGAAAAGGAGCAAGAAAAATGGCATCAGTCGTTTTCGAAAATGCATCACGTGTTTATCCAGGCACAACCAAGCCTGCAGTAGATAAGTTAAATCTCACTATCAATGATGGTGAATTCCTTGTTCTAGTCGGACCTTCAGGTTGTGGAAAGTCAACATCACTCCGCATGCTTGCTGGCCTAGAAGAAGTTGATACTGGTTCAATCCGTATCGGCGATAAAGATGTAACCCACGTTGCACCTAAAGATCGCGATATCGCAATGGTGTTCCAGTCA
>Ga0164295_10004309_pt1 | contig 11304 bp, 2 predicted proteins | sample GEODES006metaG_FD_111798 | JGI IMG/M metagenome (GOLD analysis project Ga0164295, IMG submission 111798) | Oligotrophic lake water microbial communities from Sparkling Lake, Wisconsin, USA - GEODES006 metaG | ecosystem: Environmental > Aquatic > Freshwater > Lake | place: USA: Sparkling Lake...
ACCCCAGTGGAGGCCGGCAGCTGCACCAGAGAGACCCTGATGACCGTCATGAAGTACATACACAACGTACGCAAGCGTATGCCGGAGATATCCGCGCTGTTCAAGCCTATGGAGAACATCGTGGGCTTGCTCAAGGCAAACGGCATCCACATCGACCTGGCGCCTATCGGCAACTACTCTGCCTTAGACTATCTAGTGCATTCCAAGATGAATTGGGACAACACCATCAACAAGGCGTTCCGAGTGAAGGAAGGTATTCAGCCGCTGCAGAACAGCATGCTGGATGGCATCAAGAAGGAGGTCAAGCTGTTCAACTCCAACGTCGCCAAGTTCGTGAAGGAGTTCCGCACAAATGGTCCGTTCCTGTGGCCAGACGGACACAACGTACGCGACTCCTACCTCAGCCTGGACCAGTGCCAGAAGCAGCTGATGGCTCTGACCAAGGAGGCGAAGGCGATGAACGAGTTGGAAGATCTATTCGAGCTGCCCGCATCCACCTACTCTAGCATCACTGAGATCGAGCTCGATCTGCGGTTGCTGAAGGCTCTGTGGGATACAGTGGTGCTTGTACAGACCCTCTTCGCGATGTGGAAGAACACGTTGTGGGCAGAGATCGCCACTGACAACCTCATGGAGGAAGTGAAGAAGCTGCAGAACCAGCTGAAGAAGCAGCCCCGTCGACCCCGTGACTGGGCGGTGTTCAAGAGACTGGACGCGGAGGTGAAGAAGATGGGCGTGTCGCTGCCCCTAGTGCATGAGCTGCATAGCCCAGCCATGAGAGAGCGCCACTGGAGGTCTCTCATGGGCATCACAGGCGTGGTGGTGGACCGTGGAGCCTCCTTCTGCTTGGACGACTTGCTAGCGCTGAACCTGCAGCACCACGTGGACGCGGTCTCCGACATTGTGGAGGTCGCCAACAAGGAGCTGAAGGTGGAGATCAAGCTGGCCGCCATCGAGGACATGTGGAGGAAGTTCTCCCTGCTGTTCGACCGACACAGGGACTCGGAGGTGTACGTGGTGTCTCCGCCCGACGACATCCTCGAGGCATTGGAAGAACACTCGATGCTGTTGCAGTCCATGGCGGGCATGGGCAAGTTCGTTGAGTTCTTCAAGTCCCAGGTGTCGTACTGGCTGACCTGTCTGGGAGAGGTAGAGGGCACTTTGAAGCTGGTACTGTTGGTCCAACGACAGTGGGGGTCGCTGGAGAGTATCTTCTTGGGCTCCGCAGATATCCGAGCACAGCTGCCTGACGACTCGAAGCGGTTCGAAGCCGTGGACGCCGAGTTCAAGGAGTTGATGAGGGAGATCCAGAGTAAGCCGGGTATACTAGAATGCTGCCGCACCGAGGGTCGAGAGGCCGCGCTGGTCAACATGCACAAGGAGCTGGAGAAGTGCGAGAAGGCTCTGAACGAGTACCTGGAGATCAAGAAGGGTTTCTTCCCCAGGTTCTACTTCGTGTCCAACGCAGCGCTGCTGGACATCCTCTCCAACGGAAATGTGCCTTTGAAGATCATGCCCCACCTAGGGTCCGTGTTCGATGGGGTCGGAGACTTGGAGCTGTGCTACAGCCCTGGACAAGTGCAGGCGATGAAGGATGACCCCGAATCCCACCCAGGACCTATGGATGGAGCCAAAGCTATGGTGTCCAAGGATAGAGAAGTCGTGCAGTTCCCGAGGATTTTCGAGATGAAAGGCGAGGTTGAGCGGTGGTTGAATGATTTGGTGAAGAACATGCAGCTGACATTGAAGGGAGTGCTTGCCTCGTCCATGGCCGATGCCATCGCGTGGGATGATCTCAACAAGACGCGCGAAGAGTGGGTGTTCACAGTCCCGGCGCAGATCGCACTAGTGACGTCCCAAGTGATCTGGACGGAAGAGGTGGAGTCCGCTCTGGAGGAACTAGAGTCTGGACAAGAGGATGCGCTGAAGAAGTACTGTGAGCTATGTAGTGCACGCCTGGAGAGCTTGATTCGCCTGGTCGTAGGGGACTTGTCGAAGGGTGACCGCGTGAAGATCATCACCGTTATCACCATCGACGTGCATAATCGTGATGTGGTGCAGGCCCTGGTACAGAAGAAGGTCGAGACCAACGTGGACTTCAAGTGGCAGAGCCAGCTGCGCTTCATCTGGCAGGCCGAGGAGCGTAATGTCAACATCCGCATCTGCGACTTTACCACATCCTACTTCTTCGAGTACGTGGGTAATTGCGGTCGACTAGTCATCACCCCGCTCACGGACCGATGCTACGTCACTCTCACGGTGGCGCTGAGGCTATATATGGGCGGTGCCCCCGCCGGGCCTGCTGGTACGGGCAAGACAGAGACGACGAAGGATCTGGCTCGAGGACTAGGCCTGCCGTGCTACGTGTTCAATTGCTCAGATCAGGTAATAACTGGTGACATACAACCCTTCCATTCACTATCCATGCGTAGCAGGTGAGGGTCAGTCTAATGTTGAGGTTGCTGTCCTGTTGCTTATACAGATGAACTACCAGACGATGGGAGACATCTTCAAGGGCTTGACCCAGGTGGGTGCGTGGGGCTGCTTCGACGAGTTCAACCGCATCGAGATCGAGGTGCTGTCCGTGGTCGCGACCCAAGTACGCTGCATCCTGGATGCGATCATCAAGTACGCAGTGCCATCCAACAGGGACAAGGAGTTCCAGTACCTACCCGCGGGTACTCCCCCATCCAAGGTGGGCACAATGAATTTCTTTGGTGAGGTGATCAGTGTCGTACCCACGGTGGGTCTGTTCATCACGATGAATCCCGGATACGCTGGCCGCACGGAGCTGCCTGAGAACCTGAAGGCGTTGTTCCGGTCCTGTGCCATGATCCAGCCCGACTTCCTGCCCATCTCGGAGAACATGCTCATGGCGGAGGGATTCGTGAGGGCGAGACCGCTGTCCGTGAAGTTTGTGACCCTTTACAAGCTCTCCGGTGAGCTGCTGTCCAAGCAACACCACTACGACTGGGGACTACGGGCCATCAAGTCTGTGCTACGTGTGGCGGGAGTGCTGAAGAGAGCTGACCCAGGTCTGGAGGAGGAAGCCGTGCTCATGAGAGCGCTGAGAGACTTCAACACCCCCAAGATCCCAAGCAACGATATCCCTATCTTCCTGCGATTGATATCGGACCTGTTTCCAGGCCTGGACCTGGCTCCCAAACTGAATGAGAAGCTGTACCGGGACTGCATCGAGGTCAGCAAGGCGCAGGGACTTATCCCGGAGGAGCTGTTCGTGTCGAAGGTGCTGCAGTACGAAGAGCTGCTTGAGGTGCGCCACTCTGTGATGCTGCTCGGACCCGCCGGATGCGGCGAGACGACGGTGTGGAAGACCCTAGCAGGGTGCCACAACCTGAACCAGCCCAAGCCCGTGACCGTGTGCGAGACCGTGAACCCGAAGTCCGTCACCACCGACGAGCTGTATGGCTACATGACGCTCTCCAAGGACTGGCGAGATGGTATCCTTTCCATCATCATGAGAAACATGTCGAAGAACGTGGCACCATACAGCTCTAGTCAGACGGGTAAGTGGGTCGTACTAGACGGAGACATCGACGCGGTGTGGATCGAGTCGATGAACACGGTCATGGACGACAACAAAGTGCTCACTCTGGTATCCAACGAGCGAATCCCCTTGAGCGATGCCATGCGCATGGTGTTCGAGATCCACACGCTGAAGAATGCGACCCCGGCTACCGTCTCGCGTGCAGGCATCTTGTACATCAACGACACCGACGTCGGGTACCAGCCCTACATCGACTCCTGGCTGGCAAGCAGAGCCAACGACGTGGAGAAGTCCTATCTGCCCTACCTGGTCAAGGTCTACCTGAGCAAGCTGATCGAGTTCTTCGTGAGCTCCAAGCTGCAGACTATCGTGCAGCTGCCTCTGATCAACCTCGTGCAGAGCTTCTGCTTCCTGCTCGATGGCATGCTCAGGTCCATCTCAGCGGACAAGGACCAGGCCGTGCTAGAGAGAGTCTTCCTGTACTGCTTGATGTGGGCCTTCGGGGGCGCGCTGAATACGGACAAGCAGACCGACTTCAAGAAGACCTTCAGCGTGTTCTTCCGGACGCTGAACAAGAACCTGAAGTTCCCCGACGTGGGCACTGTCTTGGACTACTTCATCGAGCCCCTCACGGGCGACGTGGTGACCTGGCAGAGCAGAGTGGAGGGCTTCTCGTCGTCCGCCCCTGTGGCTTCTCTGGGAGCTGTGGTGGTGCCCACTGCAGACACTGTCCGCATGACCTACCTTCTCAACTACCTCGTGCGCAACAATCGCCCAGCCATGTTGGTGGGCTCTGCTGGTACTGGCAAGACAGTGCTGATCAAGGACTACCTGGACTCCCTCAGCGCTACGGATGACACCTTCCGATCGGTCACCATCAACATGAACTTCTACACGGATGCTTATGCCTTGCAGAACCAATTGGAGCAGAACATAGACAAGCGCTCCGGTAAGACGTACGGACCCACCGGAGGCAAGCTGATCTACTTCGTCGACGACCTGAACCTGCCCTTCGTCGAGACGTATGGCACCCAGACGCCCATCGCTCTGATGCGTCAGCACATCGACCACCACTCCTGGTTCGATCGCACTGACCTCAGTCTGAAGAAGCATATCGTCGACGCGCAGTATGTGGCGTGCATGAATCACAAGAGCGGCAGCTTCTTCGTCGACCCGCGGCTGCAAAGGCACTTCGTCACCTTCTCCTGTCAGATGCCCGGAGAGCAAGATCTCGCCACTATCTTCGGGACTATTCTCGGCAGCCATTTCTATTCATTCGAGAATGCGGTCGTCCATCGAGTCAAGAGCATTACCGACGCAACCATCGCTTTGCATAGAGAGATCAGCGCGAAGTTCCTACCTTCCGCCATCAAGTTCCACTACAACTTCACCATGCGCGACCTGTCTGCCGTGTTCAAGGGCCTACTCAATTCACGGCCTGCGGAGCAGCGGACTCCCATCCAGATCACTCGTCTGTGGTACCACGAGGTGATGCGTGTCTTCACCGACCGCCTCATCTCTGAAGTGGAGGTCACTCGCTGTAGGGACGTGATTGTCAATGTGGGCAAGCGCTTCATGCAAGACGATGACCCAGACGTGGTGTTTGCAGATCCATGCAGCTTCACCAACTTCGTTAATAACAGTGGCGGCATCAACGACGAGCTGACGAACTACAAGGTCTGCGAAGACTTCAACAAGCTTAAGTCGGTACTGGAGCAGAAGCTGATGGAGTACAACGAGACTAAGACCATCATGAATCTGGTGCTGTTCGAGCAGGCGGTGCGACACGTCACTCGCATCACGCGCATTATATCGTTCCCTGGAGGCAACGCCCTGCTAGTAGGGGTGGGGGGTAGCGGCAAGCAGAGCCTGAGCAAGCTAGCCGCGTACATCTGCCACTTCGAGACGTCTCAGATCTCCATCACTAGCGACTACGGAGTGAACGACTTGAAGGACCACCTCCGGGACCTGTACCGCAAGTCAGCCGTGAAGCCTGGGGACCCCATGGTGTTCCTTCTGACCGACTCGCAGATCACGGACGAGCGCTTCTTGGTCTACATCAACGACTTCCTGAGCTCGGGTCGCATCCCGGACCTGTTCGCCAAGGAGGACTACGACAGCATCTTCGGGTCTCTGCGGCCGGTGGCGAAGGCGGAAGGCGTGCCTGACAACAGGGACTCGATGATGGAGTTCTTCATTAACAGAGTTCGCGCGAACCTCCATGTCATCCTATGCTTCTCACCGGTCGGGGACACCTTCAGACAGAGGGCTCGCAAGTTCCCTGGCATCATCAACTGCACCTCTATCGACTGGTTCCACGAGTGGCCCAGAGAAGCATTGGTATCCGTGGCCCAGCGCTTCTTGGAAGACATCGATATCGGCGGCCGAGCTGATGTGCGTGATAACATAGCCTACCACATAGCAGAGGTCCATACCTCTGTTGGCGTTGCGTCACTAGAGTACCTGAAGAAGGAGCGTCGATACAATTACACCACTCCGAAGTCCTTCCTGGAGCTAATAGAGTTCTACAAGAGCCTGTTGAAGTCCCGTCGCAACGAGATGTATGAAAGCATCCAGCGACTGGACACCGGGCTACAGACCCTGATGCGGACGAACCAGGACGTGGAGAAGCTGCAGGAGTTCTTGAAGGAGAAGCGCAAAGAGGTGGAGGGTAAGAAGGCTGCTACGGACAAGCTGTTGGAGGCCATGGGACACCAGAGAGCGGAGGCGGAGGCTCAGCAGAAGATCGCTGATGTGGAGAAGAAGAAGGCCGACGAGGCTGCAGGAGAGGCGCGCAAGCTGGAGGACCAGGCTGCCGGGGACCTGCAGATGGCTACTCCCGCATTGGAGGCTGCTACCAATGCTGTGAAGTGTCTCGATAAGGGTAGTCTCACTGAACTGAAAAGCTTTGCAAAACCCCCAGCGGGTGTAGACAAGGTGACCACTGCTCTATTGATCATGATCAAGGGTGAGAAGAAGGACTTCTCGTGGGAGAATGCGAAGAAGATGATGGCTAAGGTGGACGGATTCAAAGACAAGTTGGAGAAGTACCGCGGAGAAGACATCCCAGAGGATACGATCTCGAAGGTGTCTCCGATGCTGGAGGACCCGGAGTTCACCTTTGAGAAGATGAAGACCAAGTCGGCGGCGGCGGCGAACCTCGCCAACTGGGTCATCAATATAATCCAGTACAACGGCATCTACAAGCGAGTGCGTCCACTGATGGAGTCGTTGGATCAAGCCACGAAGGCCAAGAGAAAGGCGGAGGATGACCTGGCGGTGGTGCAAGCCGTGCTCGACGAGATCGAGTCCAAGCTGGCCGGCCTGCAGGTGGAGTTCATGGCTGCCACACAGGAGAAGGCTCGCGTGGAGCAGGAAGCTAAGGACTGCTCCGACCGACTGGCCCTCGCAGAGAGACTCACGAATGGACTGGCCTCTGAGAAGGAGAGATGGGGGCTCACTGTGGACGGGTTGAGGTCGCGAGAGGTGACTCTAGCAGGGGACGTCATGCTGGCTGCAGCCTTCACGTCTTACATCGGTGCCTTCGGAGCGGACTTCCGACTGAAGCTGTGGAAAGACGTGTGGTTGCAGGACATGATCGGCAGAGACATCCCTCTCACTGCGAATGTAGACCCACTCAACATCCTCACGAACGACTCTCTAATCGCCGTGTGGCAGAACGAAGGCCTTCCGTCTGATCGGATTTCGATAGAAAATGGCGCGATCATCAGTAACTGCAATCGATGGCCCCTCCTGATCGATCCCCAACTACAGGGCATCCGCTGGCTGAAGAAGCACGAAGAGTTGCGCACCGAGAAGGAAGGACGCAAGCTGGTTGTCATGAAGCAAGGGGAGAAGATGTGGATGAACAAGATCATCCTGGCCATCCAATCCGGAGACACTGTCATCCTCGAGAACATCGGCGAGAGCTTGGACCCATCCCTCGATAGCGTGCTGACGAAGGCTATTTTCCGCAAAGGAAAGACCCTGTATCTGAAGGTGGGAGAGGAGGACGTAGAGTATGACGTGAGCTTCCGCCTCTACTTGCAGACGAAGCTGTCCAATCCCCACTACAAGCCGGAGATATCCGCTCAGTGCACCATCATCAACTTCATCGTAACCAGGAAGGGCTTGGAGGATCAGCTGTTGGCCACCATCGTGTCGGAGGAGCAGCCAGTGCTGGAGGAGACGAGGAACGAGCTGGTGCAAGCCTTCAACACCTACAAGATCCAGCTGAAGGAGCTGGAGGACCAGTTGCTGGAGAGACTGGCCAACGCCCCTGAGGACATCCTCAGTGACATCCCGCTGATCGAAGGGCTGGAGGCGACTAAGCAGACTGCGACGGAGATCAACGCGGCTGTTGCGAAGGGCATCGAGACGGAGATAGGCATCAACCAGGCGCGAGAGGTGTACCGCTCAGTAGCCCTGGAGGCCTCTCTGCTGTACTTTGTGCTGCTACAGCTGTGCTACGTCGACCACATGTATCAGTACTCGCTGGACAGCTTCACCATGTTCTTCCTGAAAGCTCTAAAGATCGCCCCACCAGAGTCGATGCCTACGGATCGCGTGCTGAGTCTGCAGGCCACTCTGCGGTGGACCATCTTCAAGTGGGTCGTGCGCGGACTGTTCGAGAAGCACAGACTGGTGTTCTTAACCCAGATGACCCTGAGTCTCATGCAGTCCGGGATAGTGGGCGAGGAGGCGGGTTTCACTTCCGAGGGCCTGCGGTTCATGCTCTTCGGACCCAAGCTGGGTGATGACAAGTCTCCTCTGTCGTGGGTCTCGGATGTCACGTGGAGTGGGATCCGCACTCTTTCGCTGATCGAAGGCTTCGAGAAATTGCCTGCCGACATAGAGGAACAGACAGCTAGATTCCTCGAGTGGTACCAACACTTCACTCCTGAGTCTGAGCGACTTCCAGGTTCGTGGCGTGATTTGGACAAGAAGCCCTTTCAGAAGCTGCTGATCATCCGAGTTCTGCGACCCGACCGTGTCACTGCTGCCCTGTCCAACTTCATCCGCGACATACTACCGAAAGGCAAGGACTATGTGGAGTGCGACTCGGAGCTGAATAGCTTCCAGATACTAGAGCAGTCGTTCGAGGACTCGTCTCCCACCATTCCTCTGTACTTCATCCTGTCCCCGGGGGCCAACGTCGTGTCCGATGTGGACAAGCTCGCTCTGAAGGTGGGCAAGAGCAAGGGTGTCGACTACCACAACATCTCACTGGGTCAGGGACAGGACAAGATAGCCGAAGAGCGACTGGACGTGGGTAGCAGACAGGGCCACTGGGTGTTCCTCAACAACGTGCACTTGATGCCTCGCTGGCTGACCACCTTGGAGAAGAAGCTCGAGGAGTACGCGGCGCACGGCTTCCACCCGGAGTTCCGTCTGATGTTTTCCTCCGACCCATCCAACAGCATCCCCGTCTCCATCCTCGACCGGTGCATCAAGATCACCTCCGACCCACCCTCAGGACTCAAGGCCAACCTCAAACAAGCATTCGCGTGCTTCTCGAGGGAAACATACGAGGAGCTGGAATCCCGCACGAAGGGCATTCTATTTGGCTTGTGTCAGTTCCATGCGGTGATGGTGGAGAGGAAGAAGTTCGGCGCGAAAGGCTATAATATGATGTACCCCTTCTCGGTGGGAGACTTGGTCAACTCGGCTTCCGTGCTCAGGAACTACATGGAGAGCGCGCCTGCTAAGGTACCGTGGGCTGATCTACGGTACCTGTTCGGAGAGATCATGTATGGTGGACACATCGTCAACGACTTCGACCGACTGTTGGCCAACACGTATCTAGACTTCTATATGAAAGACGAACTGCTTGAGGAAATGGCCATGTATCCATACTTGGAGGTCGGTAGCGGGGTGGAGGCCTTCAAAGCCCCATCCACTTCCTCCAACTACGACATCGTGATCGAACACGTGGAGGAGGAGTTGCGCACGGAGACTCCCCTAGCCTTCGGACTGCATCCTAACGCGGAGATCGGGTTCCGCACCCAGACCTCCGAGGAGTTGCTGCGGATCGTGCTGGAGCTGTCGGCTTCCTCAGGAGATGGCTCCAACACCGAGGGGCAGGACAGCCAGCAGATGACCGAGCTGGCGATCCAGGATATCATGGAGACACTGAGGGATGTCAAGTTGGAGACGGACTCTATCCCCATGGAGGACGTGGGTCCCTTCCAGAACATCATCCTGCAGGAGTGCGATCGCATGAACATACTGGTCGCAGAGATAATACGGTCTCTGGTCGAACTAGATTTGGGATTCAAAGGCGACCTCACGGTATCGGATGCGATGGAAGAGCTAGGCAATAGCTTGTATTTGGACAGGGTGCCTAAGCGATGGGAGATGCTGGCATATCCTTCCTTGCGATCTCTAGGGGCATGGATCGCTGACTTGGTGAATCGCATTTCCCAGTTGAATGATTGGGTTGCCAGTCCCACTGACACTCCTGTCGTGACGTGGCTGCCCGGATTGTTCAACCCGCCCTCGTTCCTGACAGCGATCATGCAGATTGCGGCGCAGACACAGAGCTTGGAACTCGATAAGCTCACTCTGCTCACAGACGTGACGAAAAAACTCGCTCCTGAAGAGTTCACCACTGCGGCGAAGGATGGGACCTATATCAGCGGTCTCTATCTGGAGGGAGGATCGTGGAACATACACGCGGCCGTGCTGGAGAGCAGTAAGCCCAGGGAGATGTTCTGCCAGCTGCCAGTGATCAACATACGCCCCGCCGTGATAGACAAGTTCGACACCGGGACTTTCTTGTGTCCAGTGTACAAGACTCAGCAGAGGGGACCAACGTACGTGTTTTCTCTGCAGCTGAAGACGAAAGCTGACCCTGGCAAGTGGGTGCTGGCAGGAGTGGTCTCCATCATGGATATATTATAGAGTGATTAGTGGTGTATGATATCATGTTAATTATAGTTTTGATTATTCAATTCAAGTTAAAACTAGAAAGTGTATTCCACTTGGAGCAGCAATACTCAATTTTCCAGTACTTACAGTACAGTACAGTAACTTACTGTACGTAACTTGCAGATGAAACGGTTCCCATGTACAGTATTGTACGTACAGTATAGTAACTTACGGAGAGGCTGTAACATCACTTTCCGTCCCTGTCCGACCTCTAGCGGAGCTGAGCTGCTTGCCCTCCTACTAGCTACGCGCGGCCATGTCGATGTATATAAGGCTCAAGCGCAAGCACCAGACGATGTTTCTGCATGTAGAACCGAGTAACACTTTCTCGCAGATCAAAGCTCGAATAGCTGAAGTGTTGTCCATAGCGGATCCGAGCAGCATCATGCTAGTAGCTAGCGACAAAGTTAGATATACTCTAATGCATATGTGTTTCAATTGCACTCACCCACTCACACTGATACATGATAAAGTAAACGTTAACGTTATGCTGCTGCTCTATAGAAAAGAGAACTCGTCGACATGGCGTCAGTGTCAGACCAGGAGATCCACAATGACGACGTGGTGTACATGGTGTTCGCCAAGGAGACTGGCGGGGGATGGGAGGAGCTGCAGGTGGATGTGTTCACATCCTTGAACAACGAGGAGGCGGCCTCAATCACCTCAGGAGCCCGCACGTAGCAGCTGACATACCTTACCTTTCTCGCGTCGATTACTTAACTTGAAATGTAGATCTATTGAAGGAAAGCGACTGTGTGTTCTCATCTACTCGTCTACCAATGCACTATCGCGTCGGGAGACTACACCTAGTCTCCATGCGGACTCACAGTTCGCAGTTGCATGCAGTGTGTAGCGGTTGTTCTGTA
>Ga0164295_10004310_pt1 | contig 11302 bp, 6 predicted proteins | sample GEODES006metaG_FD_111798 | JGI IMG/M metagenome (GOLD analysis project Ga0164295, IMG submission 111798) | Oligotrophic lake water microbial communities from Sparkling Lake, Wisconsin, USA - GEODES006 metaG | ecosystem: Environmental > Aquatic > Freshwater > Lake | place: USA: Sparkling Lake...
CCTTTGTACCCAATGTAAACTTTAATGGCGTTGAAAGCATTCAGTACACCATTCAAAACAGTTTGGCAGAAATTTCAAATGCAGCGCAACTCAGCGTTACGCTTACTGCCGTTAACGATGCCCCAATTACCTTTAACAATTTTCTTTCCATTACTGAGGACAGTGGTTTGCATAGCGGAAACATGTTGGCAAATGGAGACTTTGACGTAGACAACACCTTGGTCTCTTGTAATACCACCCCATTTTTAAATCCAGCACATGGAACGCTTAGTGTTCTTGCGAATGGCTCGTTTAACTATACTCCTACCGCTAACTATTTTGGAACAGATATGGCGATTGTTTTGGTGTGTGACCAAGGACTTCCCTTGCCTTCTGCATGCAGTCACGACACCTTATTCATCAGCGTTACCCCTGTGAACGATGCCCCTGTTTCTGCAAACGATTTTGTTACAGTTCTTGAAAATTCAATTACCACCATTCAAGAAACTTCCAATGACACCGACATAGACAATGCTTTAGACCTTACCACAGTTGAAATTCTATATGGTCCCTTTCACGGTACGGCGACCCTACTTAATGGAAACATCATCTACACCCCAACCATAGGTTTTTTTGGCAGCGATTCCATTTTCTATCAAGTTTGCGATTCTGCAGCACCCCTTACAAGCATTTGTGACCAAGCCTTTGTATACATAACGGTTTCTCCATGCTCCACGGATCCTTCTGCCGATTGTGACGGAGATGGCGTTACCAATGCGACGGAAATTGCAAACAATACCGATCCCAACGACCCTTGTGATTATTTGGTATTAAGTCAAACCTTAGGATATGGTGCTGTTTGGGTAAATGCAGATTGTGACGGTGATGGGTATACCAATGGAATTGAACTTGGATACAACACGATGACCAACAACAATTGTGACTATCCTTTCATGGCGCAGAATGCCGTTCCTACAAATGGATGGTTGTCACAAGACTGTGATGGGGATGGCGTTACGAATGGTGATGAAATTCAATCCACCACTGATGGAACCAATGCCTGTAGTTTGTATGCAATCAGCATTACCCTTACACCTTCCAATGCATGGTTGGCAGGAGATTGCGACGGAGATGGCGTAAACAATGGATCCGAATTAACGGACAATACAAATCCCACAAATCCTTGTGATTTAGATCCTTTGAGCATTACCCTTCCTCAAGATACACTTTGGATGTTCCTAGATTGTGATGGGGATGGGGTTGAAAATGGCGATGAACTTCATGACAGTACTTATTATTTAAGTGGGTGCGACTATGTAGCGAGTAGTGTTACGCTGCCACAATCCTCCGTCTGGATGGGCTATGATTGCGATGGAGATGGGGTAACCAACCAAATCGAAGTAACCGACAATACAGACCCACAAAATGGTTGCGAATTTATTCTTGCCCATGTTAATGTCACGCCAAGTGCCCTATGGAATGGTTGGGATTGCGATGAGGACGGGGTCACCAATGCGAACGAAGTAAGTGATTCGACCAATTTAAACAATCCATGTAGCTTTATTGCCTCCTCCATTACCTTAACACCTGGCGCTGAATATACCAACGCAGATTGTGACAGTGATGGACTTTCAAACGGCGCTGAGCTTACGCTTACCACAGACCCTTTCAATCCCGATACGGATGGAGACGGCATCAACGATGGTCAAGAGGTAAATCAAAACAGTGATGCATTAGACCCATGTGATCCATTCGCATCGCTTACATCGTGTTTTGTAGCACTGATTATTCCTGAAGGAATTTCGCCGAATGGCGATGGTAAAAACGATGTGTTTGAAATCGTGGGTGCAGATTATTATCCAAACAACAAGTTAACCATCTTCAACCGATTCGGTACGGAAGTATACGCCTATGGTCCAGGATACACTAACCAATGGAATGGGACTTCTACAGCATCCATGACCATCGGTAGCGATGGATTGCCAACCGGTAGCTATTTCTACATCTTCGATAAATTCGGAGACGGAGTCGAGTTTGAAAAGGGGTATGTTTACATCAAACGATAACCTCCAAAAAACAATAAAATAAGAACATGAAAAAAATACTTTTTATCAGTACTTTGTTTATTTGCGGGCTTTCTTTCGGTCAACAAGATCCGCATTTTACACAATATTTTGACAACACTTTACATGTGAATCCTGCCTACGCTGGTAGTTCGGGAATGTTAAGTGCAACCGCTATCCATAGGGAACAATGGGTGGGTTTTACAGGTGCGCCTCGATCAACGACATTTAGCTTGCATACGCCACTTAACTACCGTTCCGTGGGCTTAGGTTTAACGGCAGTCAACGATATGATTGGACCCATCCGTCAAAACATGGTGTATGTAGATTTTTCCTATTCATTAAAATTAGGAGACAAATCTAAACTTGCCTTTGGACTTAAAGGAGGAGTGAACCTACTTAGTGTTTCAACACTGCAAAATATACAAGCTGGAGACGATGTATTAAATCCAGTACAAAACCAGGTAAATCCAAATTTTGGTTTTGGTGTCTATTACCACAACCCACATTTTTTCGCAGGAATTAGCTCGCCGAGAATCCTTGAAAACAGTGCATCAGCTACAAATTCTTATACTGAGCAAAGACATTTATTTGCCATTGTAGGCGGTGTTTTTCCAATCACCAACACTTGGAAACTTCGACCAAGCTTACAAGCAAAAGGCACAACAGGAGCGCCGCTAAGCTTAGACCTTTCCGTTGCTGGAATCTATTCTGATAAACTTTGGTTAGGGGCGATGTATCGCATGAATGCCGCAATGGGTGTATTTGTACAATATCAAATTTCCCGTCAATTTCGTTTGGGATTGGCTTCGGAATTCGGAACAACGGCCCTTAGAAATTACAACAATGGTACTTTTGAAGTAATGATGTCTTACGATTTCAATTTCAAAAAATCGGATGTTAAATCTCCTCGTTATTTTTAAGAAATCAAGTTATGATAAAATTTAATACTTTCATTTTCACCGTTTTCTTAGGCGTTCTAGCCTTTGGACAAACCAATTCTCCTTACTTTTCTACCGGCGCAGTTACATTCAATTCTACCTCTGCGGAAATCGGATTGTATAAAAATGCAGGAAACAATGCCCTCGTATTGGTATCTGGAAGAGAATGGGGAATCGTGAAACGCGTTGACGCAAAAGAAGCTCAATTTTTCAACTATTTCGAAGTGAATGCTACAGACAATAAAGTAGGAGGATTCCAACGCACCTCAAACAGCAAATTCAATGAAGGCCCAATGTGTTTCACACCCGATGGAAAAAGGGTTTATTTCACCAGAAATGCTAAGAAAAAGAATAAATCCACGCAAAAATATGAGTTAAACTTGTGTAGTGCTGCAGTAGATGCCAAAGGAAAATGGTCGAAGGTTTCGGAAACCAATGTAAGTAACCCAAATTATTCAGTTGGACATCCTGCCGTCTCTAACGATGGTAAATATTTGGTCTTTGCCTCTGAGATGCCTGGAGGAAAAGGAGGTACAGATCTTTATATTTCTGAAATCAATGGGGATGGTTCCCTTGGAACTCCCTCAAACCTTGGAGAAAAAGTAAACACAAGTGGACAAGAATTATTTCCTTGGTTCAGTCCTGAAGGACAGCTGTTCTTTTCTTCAAATGGCTTGAAAGGATTTGGAGGATTTGACCTTTGGGTTACGGAAATAAAAAATGGAAAAGACGTATACGCGCCCATGAACCTTGATGCTCCTATCAACTCGAATGTTGACGACATCGCCATCGTTTACCATGCTGAGAACAAAGGATACTTTGCTTCAAACCGTGAAAAAAACAATGATGACGTATATTCTTTCACACAACTTCGTCCCATCGTATTCAAAGTGGTAATGAATGGTACCGTTACAGATTTGAACACGAAAGATACCCTTCGAGGCGCACTAATGGATGTGAAAAATGACAAAGGTGAAATTGTGGCTACGCTGACAACCGATGAAAAGGGTGCGTATACTGTGAATTTAGAACCGGACCAAAAATATACGGTGGAGGTTAAGAAAGACAACCACAAGAACGAACAATTTAGCCTTAACACAGATTTCAACACGCCTAAAGTGAAACAAAATGTTGCATTGGAAAATCGACCAAATGTAAACTACAAAGGAATTGTAACTGATTTTAAAACCAAACAAATTCTTACGGGCGTTATGGTTACGATCAAAGACAATGAAACGGGACAAGTGGTATTAACGGCCTTAACAGATGCAACGGGTAGTTTTACCAAAGCTTTCGAAAACCTAAAATTCGGAAAAGCCCAAAAACTTGAAATCAAACTCGAGAAAACTGAATATGCAACAAAGATTTTTGACTTCACATACACGCCAATGGGATCAGGGAATGTGAACATGAATGACATCACTGACTTAACCATTGGAAAAGTAGAAGTAGGCGTAGACCTTTCCAAACTCATGGAAATAGGTGACATCTTTTTTGATTACGGGAAATTTGAAATCCGTACCGATGCGGCCTTGCAATTAGACCGAATCGTCACCATTATGAATGAGTATCCTAACATGGTAATCGAATTGGGTTCCCATACCGATTGTAGGGGTACAAAAGCAGCGAACAAAACCCTTTCAGATAACCGTGCAAAAGCTTCCGCTGATTACATCAAAAGCAGAATAACCAATCCCATCCGTATTTCAGGAATTGGGTATGGCGAAAGTAAACTCAAGGTAGATTGCCCTTGTGAAGGTACGGTGGTTTCCACATGTCCTGAAGAAGAACATGCCAAAAATCGTCGCTCTGAGTTCATCGTGAAAAAGGTAAAATAAGTACATTTTCTGCGCTTAGGATTTCTTTTATTAGCTAACTTACCCCTATGAAAATCAACTTCAGTCTATTTCTGATTTTAGTGCTGTTTGGAGGGTTGGGTTGCAGCAAGGAAGTTCAAATCGACATCCCTTCATTTGAGCAACAACTTGTCGTCGATGGCCGCATCGAAACGAATGGTTTTCCTTTGGTGATTTTATCCATGTCTCAAAATCTATACGAACCTACCACTTTAAGTACCTACATTACTTCGAATGTCCAGGATGCAATTGTGTATGTTTCCAATGGAACAGACAGTGTACAACTTCAATTGTTTGATCCTGCATCCCTTCCCATAGAAAGCAAGGCTACCCTTGCCGAAATGTTGGGAATAGAGTTAGATGAGTTGGTTTTCTTCCCAATTAAGGTCTATTCAACCACGCAATCGAATATGAAAGGAATTTCAGGAAAAAGCTACACACTAAGCATCGCACACCAATCCAATACCTATACGTCCACGACTACGATGAACCCGGTTGCACTTTCTTCAATCCAATGGATTCCGGATGTGGACAATGCGAATTTTGGGATTTGCCGAACCATTTTAAACGATCCTGCTGCGCAAAAAAATGCCTATCGGTGGGAAACGAAACGCCTTTCTTCCTTCAATGGTCAACCCAATGACAACCGCTACCGACACAATCCGGGGGCTTTTTTCAGCGACCAATTTTTCAACGGACTTTCCATAACATTTGATACGAAATACCCCGAGAAGGACACTACCTACCCTTCTGGGTATAGAAAACATTACAAATTAGGAGACAGTGTATCTATCAAATTTTCAAGTATAGAAACAGCCGTATTTGATTACTTCGACAAACGGTTGACCCAAATGCAAAATGCAAGCAGCCCATTTTCAACCCCTATTAACATTCCCTCCAACGTAAAACCCAACGCTTTGGGCGTATGGGCCGGCTTCTCCACTTGGTATGATACGCTTTATTGCATTCCTTGAATTTTTAGCATCTTTGTACCATGTCATTTGCAGCCAAAGAAACTGAAGAACGAATTCGAACCATATGTTTGGGAATCCGGGAAGTATATGAATCCTATCGCAAAAATAACCGATGGGTAAATTACCAAGATGCATGGGGTCTCGTCATTTTCTTGGCAGCGATTTCAGCCATTGTAACCAGTTTTGTTTTTTGGTGGAACGGAATGCTACCCGCTTGGATTACCATCCTAAGCATTGCCTTTTTTACTTCGTTCCTGCATGAGTTGGAACATGACCTGATCCACGAATTGTATTTCAAAAAAATACCTTTGATTTACCACGCCATGCTCTTTGGTGTTTGGATTTTTCGACCGCTCACCTTAAACCCTTGGATACGAAAGTACTGGCATCATTTCCATCACCAGCATTCGGGAAGCTTGGTTGACATCGAAGAACGCGGGGTAACCAATGGAGAAAAATGGGGATTGCTTCGTTTGATCATTCTACCCGATCTACTGCTTGGATTTTTGTTTCGTTTTCCGCGTTTGAAGAAAGAAATTTCAAAGGAATTCAAAGAAGGACGAATGCAACCCTCTGCAATGAAAATGCTAAAGAAAACCATCTTGTTAGGCATGATGCCCTTTGGCATCCCTCTTCATTTGGTTTGGTATGTTTTCGTTCTACTTAAGGTGATGCAATTCTTAGGAATAAATCCTTACCCAAACCTACAAGAGATATTCTTTCAGGTATCCACCCCGTTAATGGTTGGTTTAATTGCACCGAATTTAATACGACAGTTTTGTTTGCATTTTATCACCTCAAACATGCATTATTTTGGGGACATTGAGCATGGAAATGTTTTAGAACAAACCCAAGTACTTAATGCGTGGTGGACTTTGCCTTTTCATCTCTTTTGTTTCAATTTTGGCAGCACCCATGCCATTCATCATTTTGTCGTTAACGAACCGTTTTACTTGAGACAGTTAACGGCGAAACGTGCTTTGGACATTCTAAAAAACAACGGGATAAGGTTTAACGATTACGGAAGCTTTAGACGCGCGAACCGCTATCATTCCTGAACAGAAAACATAAATTCATTGCTGCTCCGTCGAATGTAATCGTTGTATTTAATGGATTTTAAACCCTTGGGTATTCTCTGGATGGGAGATTTAAAAAGGGTACAATACATACAGCAAGCGGTAGCAAAAGAACCTAATTTACTGGGATGTGCCTTGTCAGGCTGATGCAATGCGATTTTTGGATTCTTAGATTTTAAGTTCATCCAAAACAATCCCACTGGAGCAATGGAAGCGTCAAACATCTTGGCGATTTCGATGTATTCCTTGGCAACTAAATTTGTCATTTTCGCATAAGAATTCGCGTTGCGATTTGGTTTGTAGCCATTTTTGTAGGCCCATGTCATGTAAAAAACGATGTGTGCATTGGGATTTCGCTTCCGAATGGCCTTTATCATTTTCTTTAGAGCGGGAATGGTTTTGGTTCGCATGTATGTTTCGCCCTTTAACATGTCTCTGCTCGATCCTTGTAAAACCACGATGTCCCATGGCTTCCACTGAATTGCCTGAAACAACGCTGGCCGACCGATGTGTTGGTAAAATGAGGTCTTCCCGCGCACATTCCATTGAACGTCCACCTGTCTGCCATTCGATTTTGCCAATTCGGCTACCATTTTTGGCATGTGGTTTCTGTACGTATATGAATTACCTATGAATAAAATATGCTTTGCATCCTTGGCGAATATCGGAAAAGAAAACAGTATCATGCAAAACACCATCATTGATGATTGACGCATTTTGAAAGTAAAATCAATGGAATTTATCATGCTAAATATGCTCAATGGGTGTAAAAAAAAACCTTGGATTTTATGCCAATGTTAACATACTATTTATTTCCTAAGACAAGTGTAAATCTAATTAATATTCCTTAAATTTAACTCGGTTTTTTCAAAACCAAAACTAAATTCTAACACTACGATTATGCAATTTTTTACTCGCTTTTTTATTTTTTGCTTCACTCTAGGAATTTCAACCCTGCTTTTTGCACAAGCTCCGGAAGGAATTAACTATCAAGCAGTCATCAGAAAAACAGACGGTACTTTGGTTACCAACTCCACCATGGGGATTCGAGTTCAAATTAAACAAACCTCTGCAACTGGAACGTTGGTATATTCTGAACGACAAACCGCTACAAGTACACAATTTGGATTGGTGAATTTTGTAATCGGTTCTGGAACGGTACTTTCGGGTACATTTTCTTCCATTAACTGGGCTTCAGGAAATTATTGGGTATGCCTGGCCGTAGATTTCTCAAACGGGACAAACTATGTCGATTATGGTTCTCAACGGTTAATGAGTACACCTTATGCGCTTTATGCGAAAACAGCAGGTGTACAACTCAATCAGTGGCGATACGGTGCGGTTGCGCCTGCAGCGGCATTGGGAAACATGGGTGATTTCTACCTTGATACGGCAACGGGAAATGTGTATTACAAATCTGCGGCCACCACTTGGATTTTGACGGGTAACATTAAAGGAGCAACAGGTGCAGCAGGCCCGACGGGTGCGGCAGGTGCTACAGGTCCAGCGGGTGCTACAGGCCCAGCAGGTGCAGCGGGTGCAGCAGGACCACAAGGTCCAACTGGCGTTGCGGGTCCGGCAGGTACTTCCATCATGAGTGGCATCATCGCCCCAACTGCCTTAATTGGTAACAATGGTGATTTCTACATCAATACAGCTACAAACATGTTGTACGGACCAAAAGCAAACAACACTTGGCCTAATGGGGTTTCCTTAATTGGTGCTACAGGCCCAGCAGGATCTATTGGAGCGACAGGCCCAGCAGGCCCCACCGGAGCGACAGGCGCACAAGGTCCCATCGGTTTGACAGGACCGGCAGGAGCAACAGGCCCTGCGGGTTCTACAGGAGCTACAGGTGCACAAGGTCCCATCGGTTTGACAGGCCCGGCAGGAGCTACAGGTCCAGCGGGTCCAACAGGAGCGACAGGAGCACAAGGACCAAGTTGGAGCATCTCATCAAACAATTTCTCTACAGACGGAACCTTTTCAACGGTAACCACAGCCCCTCAAACCGTAAACTCCAGTGTAAAAGCATTGTTAGTAGGTGGAAACACTTCAATCTCAAACCTTACGGCCGGAACCTTAAGTAATTACAGTTTTGACATCTATGCAAACAACTCGCTTCGAGCGAGATTCGCGAATACCGGAGAAATTTTCTTTGGAGCCTCGTCAGCACAAGCCAACTTTACGGGAGATTTGGTAGGAGGTATTTCTTCGGCAGCGCTTCCTTGGACCCTAAACGGGTATTCTTCCAATGATGGTTCTGGGGTTTATGGGTATATTTTCGCAGGAAATAATACAGGATATGCTGCAATTCAAGGAGAGCACGCAGGATCAAATGTTAACAGTGCCGGAGTTCGGGGCACCAGCTCCAACACAGGTGCCTGTGGTGTCGTAGGAAGCCTACCGTCTGCAGGTGCAGGATGGGGAGGATTGTTCTTAAATGACCTTGGATATACAGGAAGCTTTTTAAGCGCTTCTGACCAAAAAATTAAGAAGAACATTGAAACCATTCGCCAACCAATGGACATCATTCGCGGCTTACGCGGTGTTACCTATGAGCATAAACTCGAAGAATTTGCAGGCTTAGGACTTAAAACCGGAACGACTTACGGTTTCATAGCACAAGAAGTAGAGCTGGTGATGCCAGAAATCGTGAAAACGAAGAACATTCCTTACCATTCAACCCGTTTAAATCCAACTGAAAAAGAATTTGAGACCTTGAAAACAGTTGGATATACTGAAGTAATTCCTGTACTTGTTGAAGCCCTTAAGGCGCAAGACAAGGAAATTCAAGAATTAAAGAAGCGCATCGAAATGTTGGAAAAGAAGGATTAGTCCATTTACCCGCACGGCTACTTTCATCAATATTAAAATATTATTAAACCTAATGTCAATGGGTTTAATTCCAATCATTTGGCTTTAAATTTACTCCTGAATTCCTAAAATTCCTACCATGAAATTATTGAATCTTGTATTCACCTTGCTGGTTCTTTCTTTAAGCAGTCAACTTTTAGCCCAAGCACCGGAAGGAATTAACTACCAAGCCGTTATCAGAAAGACCGATGGCACCCTGGTCGTAAATACACCGATTGCCGTTCGTGTACAATTGCGACAAACGTCTGCCACTGGAACCATGGTTTATCAAGAGCGTCAAGCCGTTATAACGAATACAAATGGGCTTATCAATTTCGTGATTGGACAAGGAACCATACTCTCTGGTACTTTTTCATCTATTAACTGGTCAACCGGAAATTATTGGGTTTGTTTAGCCGTTGATTTTGCAAATGGAACCAACTATGTTGATTATGGATCTCAACGGTTAATGAGTACTCCATATGCTTTGTATGCAAAAACAGCAGGTGTGCAACTCAATCAATGGCGGTACGGAGCCGTTGCCCCAGCTGCAGCACTTGGAAATGTTGGAGATTATTACCTTGATACCGCCACTGGAAATGTGTATTACAAATCTGCAGCAACCGTTTGGAATTTAACAGGAAACATCAAAGGACCACAAGGCGTTGCGGGTCCAACAGGATTAACAGGTCCAACCGGCCCACAAGGTGTTGCAGGACCGATAGGAGTGCAAGGACCTCAAGGCATACAAGGACTTACCGGAACATCCATGTTAAACGGAATCGTTGCACCAACCGCAATTATAGGTAACGACGGTGACTTTTTTATCAACACCTCTTCAAATATGTTATACGGTCCAAAAGCAAATGGTGTTTGGCCTGCAGGTGTTTCAATCATTGGTGCTACAGGTCCAATCGGTCTTACAGGACCACAAGGCGTTGCAGGACCAACGGGTGCGCAAGGTCCACAAGGACTCACAGGAACTTCTATGCTAAACGGAATTGTTGCACCAATCGCAATCATTGGAAACAATGGTGATTTCTTCATCAATACCGCTTCAAACATGTTATACGGTCCAAAAGCAAATAGTGTTTGGCCCGCAGGTGTTTCGATCATTGGTGCTACAGGTTCAATTGGTCTTACAGGTCCTCAAGGTTCTATTGGATTAACAGGACCGCAAGGACCACAAGGACTCACAGGCACTTCCATGCTAAACGGAATTACAGCCCCAACCGCAATCATTGGTAACGATGGTGACTTTTTCATCAATACGGCTACCAATACACTGTATGGTCCAAAAGCAAATGGTACATGGCCAAATGGATTTTCCTTGGTTGGCCCACAAGGAGCAACTGGACCGCAAGGGTTGATTGGATTGACAGGTGCAACGGGACCTCAAGGTTTGATTGGATTGACAGGTGCAACGGGACCGCAAGGACCAACAGGTCTTACGGGAGCTACGGGTGCCACGGGACCGCAAGGTTTGATTGGATTGACAGGTGCCACGGGACCGCAAGGACCAACAGGTCTTACGGGACCAACAGGTGCTACCGGTCC
>Ga0164295_10004311_pt1 | contig 11302 bp, 8 predicted proteins | sample GEODES006metaG_FD_111798 | JGI IMG/M metagenome (GOLD analysis project Ga0164295, IMG submission 111798) | Oligotrophic lake water microbial communities from Sparkling Lake, Wisconsin, USA - GEODES006 metaG | ecosystem: Environmental > Aquatic > Freshwater > Lake | place: USA: Sparkling Lake...
AGAGCGTGAGCGTGGTATCACGATCAATGTGTCTCATGTTGAGTATGAGACTGAGGCTCGTCATTACGCCCATGTGGATATGCCGGGTCACGCGGATTACATCAAGAACATGATTACTGGTGCGGCTCAGGTTGATGGCGCGATTTTGGTGGTGGCTGCCACTGATGGTCCGATGCCTCAGACTCGTGAGCATGTGGTGTTGGCTCGCCAGGTGGGTGTTCCGGCCATTGTTGTTGCGTTGAATAAGTGCGACATGGTTGATGATGAGGAACTGCTTGAGTTGGTGGAGCTCGAGGTTCGCGAGTTGCTCAATGAGTATGAGTTTGATGGTGATAACTGTCCTGTGGTTCATGTGTCGGCGTTGAAGGCCCTTGAGGGTGATTCGGCGGCTCAGGACGCGGTGATGGAGTTGATGACTCAGGTTGATACGTATGTGCCTGAGCCTGAGCGTGATTTGGATAAGCCGTTCTTGATGCCGATTGAGGATGTGTTCACGATTACTGGTCGTGGCACGGTGGTGACCGGCAAGGTGGAGCAGGGTGTTGTTCATACTGGTGATGAAATTGAGATCATTGGTTTGAAGGACACGCAAAAGACCACGTGTACTGGTGTGGAGATGTTCCGTAAGTTGCTTGATGAGGGTCAGGCGGGGGACAACATTGGTGCGTTGTTGCGTGGTATCGATAAGGAAAATGTGCAGCGTGGTCAGGTGCTTGCTGCTCCGGGTTCGATTACTCCGCATACCAATTTCGAAGCGAATGTGTATGTGTTGACGAAGGAAGAGGGCGGTCGTCATAAGCCGTTCTTTTCGAATTATCGTCCGCAGTTCTATTTCCGTACGACTGATGTGACGGGTCATGTGGAGCTTCCGGCTGGTACTGAGATGTGTATGCCGGGTGATAACACGCCGATGACGGTGGAGTTGATTGCTCCGATTGCTATGGATGAGGGTTTGCGGTTCGCTATTCGTGAGGGTGGTCGGACTGTTGGTGCTGGTCGTGTGACCAAGATCAACAAGTAACCCACAGCAAATTTCTCACCCCAAACCCCTCTGACGAACACGCCAGTCGTCGTTCGCTTGGTGGTTCCCGTCTCCATCGGGCCGGCGACGGGGACCACCGGCTTGCTCTGACTCGCAGTTGCCGTCCACACTTGACCCCTCGGTCCACATCCGGATCGACCTTCCTAGGAGCACAACATGGCCTCCGACAAACGAGTGCACGTCACGCTGGAGTGCACCGAATGCAAGCGCCGCAACTACATCACCAAGAAGTCCAAGGTGAATGATCGCGAGCGAATCGAACTGAAGAAGTACTGCCGGTGGGACCGTCGTCACACCGTGCACAAGGAGACGCGCTGACCTCACTACTCGTCGCAAGAATTCGGGTTGCATCAACAAAATGTGGTGCATCTGGTTTCTTGAGGTGGGTGAGGTGGAGCGCTGATCACTTGAGCCGCCTGACGGCGGTGATTGCGAGTGTCGGGGCACCCAAGTGGGTGCCCTGTTCGCGTGGTCCCGAACCTGTGATGGCTCATGGGGTCTCGGCGGTCTAACGTATGGCGCCTGAGTCATTTGAACAGGGGTTCCCTGACCCGAACGACTTGGTGGCCAGCAGTATCTGAGGGCAGTGGCTCAATTGGTAGAGCTCCGGTCTCCAAAACCGGCGGTTGTGGGTTCGAGTCCCTCCTGCCCTGCTCTAATGGTTTTTCCGGCACGGGTTCGGGAATCCAACGGCAGAATGAAGTGAAGTCTCGTTAGTGAAGAGTTGCTCCGGGGAGTCCCGGGCATGACGCAGCGACAAGCTGCGGAGAGGCGTTGTTCATGGCGATGAACCGGGAACAGAAGCGAGCGATGCAGAAGTCCGGCCAGGGCGGACCTGACGGCGCGCCCGCAGCTACGCGAGAGCGTCGTGTAGCGGCTCAGCAACGAGTTAAGTCAGAGCGCACCCGCCCGGCGGAGTTTGTGCGCGAGGTTCGCGCCGAGATGAAGAAAGTCTCCTGGCCATCGCGCCAGGAGGTCATTCGGTATTCGCTCATCGTGTTGGTCGCACTCGTTGCGTTCACCGCTCTCGTGTTTGCTCTCGACTACGTCTTTGGCGAACTCTTCAAAAATCTGTTCGATACCGGCGCCACCGTGGTGCCGGCCGCTCTCGGTGCCTTTGGCGCCGGTGCGTAGTGACTCAATCCCAGCGCGATCCCATCTCAGCCAGCGTGATCCCATCTCAGGAAGTGCAGCAATGACTGACGACACCAACGCAACCGAGACCATCGACTCTGCCGCTCCCGAAGAGGCGCAGCCAGCAGGCTGGTCCTCAGAGTGGGTCAAAGACGAGGCTCCGGCCGAAGTCGACGCCGAACAAGAAGCGATTGAGCCTCCCGTTGCTCCTGAATCGCCGTATGACCGCCCGGGTCGCTGGTTCGTTCTCCACACGCAGTCGGGCTATGAGAACAAGGTCAAGCAAAACCTTGAGGCTCGTACTCGTTCAATGAACATGGAAGACCGCATTTTTGAAGTGGTCATTCCAATGGAAGACGTCACCGAGTTCCGCAACGGCAAGAAGGTCGTTCTCGCCAAGAAGATGTTCCCCGGCTACCTACTCATCCGCTGCCGTCTCGATGACGACAGCTGGTATGTAGTTCGCAACACCCCTGGAGTGACCGGGTTCGTCGGAGCTGGCAACCGCCCGTCGCATCTCAGCCGCAAAGAGGTTGATACGTTCCTTGCCGTCAAAGAAGAAGGCACCGAGCAGGAGCCCGGCAAGGGTCCAAAGACAAAGAGTCCCTACGAGATCAACGAGACCGTTCGAGTCAAGGAAGGTCCTTTCGCTGACTTCTCCGGAGAGATCGTGGAGATCAACGTCGAACAGCTCAAACTCAAGGTTCTTGTGGACATTTTCGGTCGTGAAACACCTGTTGAGCTTGAGTTCTCGCAGGTAGCAAAGATCTGATCCAAGCGTAAATCTGCTTGGGCTTATGTCCGGGCTTTGACCCCAACGTCCCCGGCGAGCAGAATGCGTCGTCGATTCCTGCGGCGCTAGGCGCCGCAGATCAGGAAGTGAACCATGGCAAAGAAGAATGTCACCGCAATCGTAAAGATCCAGATTCCCGCTGGGCAGGCATCACCTGCACCGCCAGTTGGTACGGCGCTTGGCCCCCATGGCGTGGCCATCATGGATTTCGTAAAGGAATACAACGCCCGAACTGAAGCACAACGCGGCACGATCATCCCGGTGGAAATCTCCATCTACGAGGACCGCACGTTCAGCTTCATCACCAAGACGCCTCCTACTCCAGTGCTCATTCGTGAGGCCATTGGCTTGGAGAAGGGCTCGCAGACCCCGGGCCGTGGCTCGGTTGGCGTCATCACCAACGCTCAGATTGAAGAGATCGCTCGGACCAAGATGCCCGACCTCAACACCGATGACATCGCTGCGGCGTGTCTTCAGGTTGCTGGTACCGCCCGATCCATGGGCTTGCTCGTTCAAGACTGAAAATTCAGTCGTTCAGTAGATTCATTCCGGTGCTATGCACCGATCGGCCCCGGGGGAGGACCTCGCCCCCGGCCCCGCCGTGATACCTGAGGTAGATCCTCGAATGGAGTCAAAATGGCAAAGTCATCAAAGAAGTACGTAGCTGCAGCGGCGCAGATTGATCGGGAGCGGTTGCATAACCCCACCGAAGCAATTGAAGCCGTCCGGAATATCTCGAACCGAAACTTCGATGAGTCCGTAGATCTTGTTGTCCGCCTTGGCGTGGACCCCCGCAAGGCCGACCAGATGGTGCGAGGCACAGTCGCCTTGCCATCAGGCAGTGGCAAGGACGTGCGAGTCGCAGTGTTTGCTCAGGGCGAGGCAGCTACTGCCGCACTTGCCGCTGGAGCCGAGTACGTCGGCGCCGACGACCTCGCTGCCCAGGTAGAGGGCGGAATGTTGGACTTCGACGTCGCAATCGCCACCCCCGACCTCATGCCGCTAGTTGGCAAGTTGGGTCGTGTGCTGGGTCCTCGTGGTCTGATGCCTAACCCCAAGACCGGCACGGTGACCCCTGATCCAGCCAAGGCCGTTGGAGAGTTCAAGGGCGGCAAGGTGGAGTACCGCACCGACCGCCATGGCAACGTCCATGTGCCCGTCGGCAAGGTCAGCTTCGAGATCGATGCCTTGAGCGCCAACCTGAGCGCAGTGCTCGACGAGCTACTGAAAGCCAAGCCCTCGTCATCGAAGGGCCGCTACATCCGCAAGGTCACCCTGTCGTCAACGATGGGCCCCGGCGTTCGCATCAATCCCGCCGACGTATCGGCCTGAGTTCGCTTCTCGCTCGCACCGGCAAACCTGTCGGCGTTGGCGGAAAGTAACGGTGAGGCTCTAGCCTCACCACGTTGTTCCCGAGAGGGATCAGCAACACAATCGAGGATCTCGCTCGCCGAAGACCCCATGGCGCACCGGATGGTGCAGAACGGGCCAAGAGTCCTGACTCATTGAGGCAGAACTCACCGGCCCACCTGGAGAGGTGGACAACCCTGACGACACCGGCTTCTCGGTGGAGGTAGGCGTCCGCATGTCGGGCGCCCGGTCCTCCCGAGTAGTTAGGAAAGGAGGTGTCGAATATGGAGAACCCGAGACCGGAAAAGGTCGCCGTGGTCGATGAGGTCCGCGAAAAGCTGTCCTCAGCTGAAGCGGTGGTACTGACCGAATACCGGGGACTGACCGTCAAGGCGCTCGCTGAGCTCCGCACCAACCTGCGTGAAGTAGGTGGCGAATACAGGGTGTATAAGAACACTCTCGTTCGTCGAGCAGCGGCCGAACTCGAATTGGGTTTGGAAGATCAGCTCACTGGTCCCACCGCTCTGGCGTTTGTGGGTAACCGTCCCGACGGAACCCCCGGCGACGCAGTGCTTGTTGCCAAGGCCCTTCAGACGTTTGCCAAGGCAAACCCACTGATGGTGGTCAAGGGCGGAATTCTGGGTGATCAGGTACTCGGCGCGGACGAAATCAAGGCGTTGTCCGAAGTCGCACCGCGAGAAGAACTGTTGTCCCGTTTGGCTGGCGGTCTTGCCGCACCCATGCGTGAGTTCGCAGGACTTCTGCAAGCAGTGCCTCAGAAGATGGCCTACGCATTGTCGGCGCTCATCGAAGCTGGCGGAGCACCTGGTGCACCGGCAGCCGCTGAAGTCGCTCCCGCAGCCACTGAATCCCCGGCAGAAGAACCTGCCGTCGAAACTCCGGCGGAGGATTCCGCCACCGAAACCCCGGCCGAGACCACTGAGGAAGCACCAGCAGCAGACGCTGTTGAAGCTGAATCAGCCGAAGCCGTAGAAGCAATCGATACCCCGGCGGAGGATTCCGCCACCGACACCCCGGCGGATGACGCCGAGAACGACACCCCGGCGGACGATTCCGCCGGCCAAGAAACGGAGTGAGTAATGCCGACCAAAGATGAAATTCTCGACGCAATCGGCTCGATGACCGTGTTGGAGCTCTCCGAGCTCCTCAAGGACTTCGAGGAGAAGTTCGGCGTGACTGCAGCAGCCCCAGCAGTGGCCGTTGCCGCAGCCCCAGCAGCAGGTGGCGGTGGTGAAGAAGCAGAAGAGAAGACAAGCTTCGACGTTGTCCTCACCGAAGCCGGTGACAAGAAGATCCAGGTCATCAAGGAGGTGCGCGCACTCACGAACTTGGGCCTCAAGGAAGCCAAGGACCTCGTCGAGGCCGCTCCGAAGGCTGTGCTTGAAGGCGCATCCAAGGATGATGCTGAAAAGGCAAAGGAAGCCCTCGAGACTGCCGGTGGCACTGTCGAGATTCGCTGATTTGGCGGCCTTCGGGCCGTTTCAGTGCAATGGGGACCGCCTTCGGGCGGTCCCTTTCGCGTTGCCTCGCCGGCAGCGAATTCTGGGGATTCGCGCCATCGAGCGACACAAAAGGTGCTTGACCTCCAGTCTGAGTGTTCGTACGCTTCCGCCGACGGTAGGCATGCCTCTGCGGCGCCTAGGGGAGCACCCCCGATTTGCCCGTCTTGACCGTCTGCGCCCCGAGCCCTAGGATCGCTTGTTGCCGTGGTCCGTCGTTCTTCCCCCCTCGCGTTCGCTTGTGGGATGTTGCGCGTTCAGATTTCGGCTCCTAGTGCCGTCTCGCACCTTCTTCCAGAGGAGTGACTTTGTCCTCTCGCGCCACCATTCGTGACCGCTATTCGTTCGGAAACCTCGACGATGTCCTCGAGCTGCCTGACCTCATCGCTATTCAGCGTGAGTCGTTCAAGTGGTTCGTAGAGGAGGGACTCGCGGATGCTTTCCGTGACATCTCTCCCATCAAGGACTTCGGAGAAACGCTCAGTCTTGAGCTGGAGTTTGATCCACACGACGAGGATTTGCGTCCACCACCGAAATTCACGGTGGAGGAGTGCAAGTCACGCGATGTGACCTACTCGGCTCCTATTTTCGCCCGGGCAAAGTTCATGAACGCCCGAACTGGTGAAATCAAGGAGCAGACAGTCTTCATGGGCGACTTCCCCATGATGACCGACAAGGGCACCTTCATCATCAACGGCACCGAGCGTGTTGTGGTGTCGCAGTTGGTGCGTTCGCCCGGTGTGATCTTCCAACCAGGTGAGCGGTTCCGCCTTCGTAACCTCTCCAAGCATCAGCTGGTTACGGGAACTATCCACCCGCAGCGCGGTGAATGGATCGAGTTCGACGTGGAGCAGAAGCCGGGTAAGGACCCGACCGCTGGTACCCGTGTCGCCCGCAAGCGTCGTCTGTCGCTGTTCCTGCTGCTCCGCGCTCTTGGCTACGACGAGGAAAACGCCCCCGGATTCCTTGAGGCATTCGTGCGGCACTTCGATTTCCTTGAAGGCCAGTGGGAAAAAGACAAGGAACTGTCAGTCACTCAAGATGAGGCGCTCATCGAGATTTACAAGCGCGCTCGTCCGGGCGAGCCGGCAACCCCGGATTCGGCCCGTAACTACTTCAATAACGCGTTCTTTGAGCCCAAGCGGTATGACCTGTCTCGTGTGGGTCGCTACAAGCTGAACCGCAAGCTTGGTCCGGAACTTGATCGCCTTGAGGAGCTGTTCCCGCAGCTCAAGGGCAAGTTGGATCGCCCCGACCCCGAGCAGACGGTACTGAGCCGTTGTGAGGTCTTGGCCACCACGACCTACCTGCTGAATCTGGCAGCCGGAACTCACGGCTACCGCCTCGACGATCAGGACCACTTCGCAAACCGCCGTATCCGGTCGGTCGGTGAACTCATTCAGAACCAGGTCCGTATCGGCCTCTCTCGTATGGAGCGTGTGGTCCGTGAGCGGATGACCACTCAGGACGAAGAGGCGATTACGCCCACCACCCTGATCAACATCCGCCCGGTGGTTGCTGCCATCAAGGAGTTCTTCGGTACTTCGCAGCTCTCGCAGTTCATGGATCAGGTCAACCCGCTCAGCGGTTTGACTCACCGTCGTCGACTTTCAGCGCTCGGACCCGGTGGTCTTTCTCGTGAGCGAGCCGGCTTCGAAGTGCGAGACGTCCACTTCTCCCATTACGGCCGTATGTGCCCGATTGAGACTCCAGAAGGCCCCAACATTGGTCTGATCGGCGCTCTTGCAACCTATGCACGAGTCAATCGCTTCGGATTCATTGAAACTCCGTATCGGGTGGTCAAGAACGGCAAGGTCCTCGACGAAATCCTCTGGCTATCTGCTGACGAGGAAGAGGAATACGTGGTCGCCCAGGCGAACACGCCGCTGAAGCCAAATGGTGACTTTTCCGCCGACCGTGTGTTGGTCCGGCGTTCCCCTCAGGCCGCGTCGCTGTCAGACCTTCGTCTGCAGTTGGAGCGAGACGAGTTCCTTGGCGCAACAACCGAGATTTCCTCTGTGGACCCGTCCGAAGTCCAGCTCATGGACGTGTCGCCACGGCAGATCGTTTCGGTCGCTACCGCACTCATTCCGTTCCTTGAGCATGACGACGCCAACCGTGCACTCATGGGCGCCAACATGCAGCGTCAGGCAGTTCCGCTGTTGCGCCCTGAGGCGCCCTACATCGGCACTGGCATTGAGTTGCGTGCAGCCCGCGATGCGGCCGACATGGTGCTCGCTGCCGAAGAGGGCACCGTCGTTGAGGTTGATGGCACCCACATTGTCGTGGACTACAAAAAAGCCGGACGCACAACTCACAAGTTGCACAAGTTTGAGCGTTCCAACCAGAACACCTGCATCAACCATCGGCCACGTGTGTCCGAGGGTGACAAGGTCGTCACTGGCGACGTGCTCGCTGAGGGTCCGTCCACCGACAACGGTGAATTGGCTCTTGGAAAGAACCTGCTCGTTGCCTTCATGCCATGGGAGGGCTACAACTACGAGGACGCCATCATCCTCTCGGAGCGTCTTGTCCGAGACGACGTGCTCACCTCAATTCACATTCACGAGCATGAAATCGATGCTCGCGACACCAAGCTCGGCCCCGAAGAAATCACGCGGGATATTCCGAACCTGAGCGAGGACGTCCTCGCGGATCTTGATGACCGCGGCATTATTCGGATCGGTGCCGAAGTTGGCCCCGGCGATGTGCTGGTAGGCAAGGTCACTCCGAAGGGCGAAACCGAACTCACCCCAGAAGAGCGCCTGCTTCGGGCCATCTTCGGTGAGAAGGCACGTGAAGTTCGTGACACATCGTTGAAGGTTCCTCACGGCGAGACCGGCAAGGTCATCGACGTCAAGGTCTTCACCCGTGAGTCCGACACCGAATTGCCCCCGGGCGTCAATCAGTTGGTGCGGGTCTACGTTGCCCAAAAGCGCAAGATCTCTGTCGGCGACAAGCTCGCTGGCCGCCACGGTAACAAGGGTGTTATCTCGCGGATCCTTCCGCTGCAGGACATGCCATTCCTTGAGGACGGCACCCCTGTGGACATCATCTTGAACCCGCTAGGTGTTCCGTCCCGAATGAACGTCGGTCAGGTGCTGGAAACTCACCTTGGCTGGGCGGCTCGTTGGGGCTGGAAGGATGGCCAGAACGAAATTGGTGAAGTTGCCAAGCGCGGAACGGAAACCAAGACCCGTCCGGTCACTCGGCCTTCCACCTTGGTCGCAACTCCGGTCTTCGATGGTGCCAAGTGGGATGAAACTGTCCTTGCCGGCAAGCACCCCACCATCAAGAGCATCTTTGAGAACCTTCGCCCCGAATCAGACCATGAGGAATACGGCGATGGCGGTCGTTTGATCGGTACCGACGGCAAGGCCACGTTGTTCAACGGCCGAACCGGCGAGGCCTATGAGAACCCCGTCACGGTTGGTTTCAAGTACATCTTGAAGCTGTCCCATTTGGTGGACGACAAGATCCACGCTCGTTCCACTGGCCCGTACTCCATGATCACCCAGCAGCCGCTCGGTGGTAAGGCCCAGTTCGGTGGACAGCGATTCGGTGAGATGGAGGTGTGGGCGCTCGAGGCATATGGGGCTGCTTACTGCCTCCAGGAATTGCTCACGATCAAGTCCGACGACACCCTCGGCCGAGTCAAGGTCTACGAGGCCATTGTCAAGGGCGAAAACATCCCTGAACCCGGCATTCCCGAGAGCTTCAAGGTGCTCATCAAGGAAATGCAGGCGCTCTGCCTCAACGTTGAGGTCCTCTCCGAAACCGGCGAGGAAATCAAGATGCGTGAGCTCGATGAAGATTTCTTCCGAGCCGCTGAGGAACTCGGGATCGACCTGAGTCGCCCAGAGCGTGGAACCGACGAAGATGACGCCCGCCGCCAGGCCGGGCGCTGAGCACGAGGACACTGACACATGCTCGACGTCAATCTCTTTGACCAACTGCGAATTGGCCTTGCCACCGCAGATGCAATCCGAACCTGGTCCAACGGCGAAGTTAAGAAGCCGGAGACCATCAACTACCGCACCCTGAAGCCTGAGAAGGACGGACTCTTCTGCGAGAAGATCTTCGGCCCTACCAAGGACTGGGAGTGCTATTGCGGCAAGTACAAGCGTGTTCGCTTCCGCGGCATCATCTGCGAGCGTTGTGGCGTTGAAGTCACTCGCTCCAAGGTCCGCCGCGACCGCATGGGCCATATTGAGCTTGCCGCTCCGGCAGTTCACATCTGGTACCTGCGCGGCACCCGATCCTGGCTGGCTTACCTTCTCTCGGGTACCGAGGTGAAGGAAGAACTCAAGGCCAAGCAGCTTGAGAAGGTCATTTACTTCGCAGCGAACCTGGTCACCTGGGTCGATGACGACAAGCGTCACAACGATCTGGCGAGCCTTGAAGCCGATTACCTCGGCGAGAAGGAAGCCATTGAGAAGGACCTCACCCTCCAACTCGATCGTCGTATGAAGGAACTCGAAGCTGAACTCACTCAGCTGGAGTCCAGCGGCGCCAAGGAATCTGAGCTCGCCAATCGCCGTAAGGCTGCCGACAAGGACCTGGCTGCCATTCGCGAGGACCTGGAGCAAGAAGCCGAGCTTGTCACCCGCGCGTGGGACGAGTTCAAGGGCATCTACCCCCGTCAGATCATTGAGGACGAGCAGCTCTGGCGAGAGCTCCGTGACCGCTACGAGGATTACTTCGAGGGCGGCATGGGAGCCGAGGCCATCAAGCAGCTCATCGGCCGGATTGACCTCGATGAGGAAGAGATCAAGCTGCGCGCTGCGATCGATCCGCAGGATGGTCAGCGTCCACTCTCGGCCCAGCGTAAGCAGAAGGCCATCAAGCGACTCAAGATTGTTGCTGCGTTCAACCGCCGCGATGACAATGCCCACCGGGTGAATGACCCTCGGGCCATGATCCTTGACGTCGTGCCGGTGATTCCCCCGGACCTTCGCCCAATGGTGCAGCTCGATGGTGGCCGGTTTGCTACCTCGGACCTCAACGACCTCTATCGCCGAGTGATCAACCGGAACAACCGCCTGAAGCGGCTGTTGGACCTTGGTGCACCGGAGATCATCGTCAACAACGAAAAGCGCATGTTGCAGGAAGCTGTTGACGCACTCTTCGATAACGGCCGTCGTGGTCGGCCAGTTACCGGGCCTGGCAACCGTCCGCTGAAGTCGCTCTCCGACATGCTCAAGGGCAAGCAGGGGCGATTCCGTCAGAACCTCCTTGGCAAGCGCGTTGACTACTCAGGCCGTTCGGTCATCGTGGTCGGCCCGACCCTCCAACTTCATCAGTGTGGTCTCCCCAAGCTGATGGCATTGGAACTCTTCAAGCCCTTCGTGATGAAGGCGCTCGTGGAGAAGGAACTTGCTCAGAACATCAAGTCGGCCAAGCGCATGGTGGAACGTCGCCGTCCGCAGGTCTGGGATGTCCTCGAAGACGTCATCAAGGAGC
>Ga0164295_10004315_pt1 | contig 11296 bp, 5 predicted proteins | sample GEODES006metaG_FD_111798 | JGI IMG/M metagenome (GOLD analysis project Ga0164295, IMG submission 111798) | Oligotrophic lake water microbial communities from Sparkling Lake, Wisconsin, USA - GEODES006 metaG | ecosystem: Environmental > Aquatic > Freshwater > Lake | place: USA: Sparkling Lake...
GGTAGCGACCTTTACAGGAACTCAATCGCAGAGAATAGATGAGCTCAACCTCGTCGACGCAACTGGCAACCCGATCGTTGTAAGAGCTTTGCTTGAGTATGCAGTAGATGACGCAGCTGCTTTAAAGATTGCCACAGACAACTCGTTAACAGTTCTCTTTAATCAAGCCGAGCAAGTAGTTCGAGAGGCTTGTCTGAAACATCCACTTCTTGGAGAGAAGGGACATGACCTTCGTTCTTTGACAAATGAACTAGGCGCGCATATGATGGCAAGTCTTCAACCTGATGCAAGTGTTATGGGAGTCACCGTGCAGCGTCTCGTCATTGTCGAGGCAAGATATGACCCAAGCATTGCTAGTCAAATGCTCATGAAACAGCAAGCGCAAGCTGTTATTGGCGCACGAAAGGAAATTGTCGATGGAGCACTTGGCGTCGTCCGAGAGGTGCTTCAAGAATTCCCCAAGATGTCAGATACAGGAAGAGAACGAATTATTAATAATCGTCTCGTTACGCTGACGGATCAACCCAACGTGTCACATAACAACAGTGACAAGAAATGAGATAGAAAATGATGATATCGTTTCAACTTGTTTTACTTATCTCGCATCAGCTCTGCGAGGAGTCGAAGACGAAGAGCATTAAGATGGGAACGCTCACAGCATCTCATGTCACCGTCATCTACGAAAGCGAAAGAACAGGTGTTGTAGGAACATGCGATGTCATAGTCACGAGTAAATTGCCAACTAGCCTTTCTCGCGCATCATCTGAAAGCTTTGGGAATTCCTTCAAGGTGTCTCGAACAACGTTCAAGGCGCCCTGGGTGATTTCTTTCCTTGCACTCACAGTTGCAGCCGCCATCTGTTTCATAAGCATTTGTTGACTTATTTCAGGCGCGTAGCGCGATTCAACAATTGCGATTCGTTGAACAACAATTCCGAAAACTGAAGCATCGGTTTGAAGGTCGAGAAGCATCGCTGCACCGATCTCATTTGTTTGTGAGCGTATATCATGTCCCTTCTCTCCAAGGAGAGGAAGACGACCACAGGCCTCTCTAACCGTTAACTCTGCTTGGTTGAACAGGACCTGGAGGGAAGAATTCGTTGCAATCCGAAGAGCCGCTGGATCGTCGATCGAATACTCCAACAGTGCGCGGACGATGATAGGATTACCTGCAGAATCCACCACATGCAGTGAGTCCATCTTGTGCGTTTGACTCCCTGTGAAGCTTTCTATTCTTTCATATCCTGGAGTAACCCACACTAGCCCTGGGGTCTTAATTGTTTGTTCAAACTTTCCGAATCGAAAAATTGAAACAGCGGTGTTGGCAGGTACAGTAATAAAGCCAGGAAGAAAGAGAAGAAAAGAAGAAAAGAACGTAGGAACCACAACACTAAAGAGCGTCTCCACTGCGGTGAGCTTGAAGTTCTTGGCTTCATTAATACGTCGTTGCAGCATTGCTGTTCTTGTTGACACTTGAGGTGGGAGCTGTTGCATTTGAGCAACTAGGGAAGAGGGTGAGAGGGAAAATCCGGACAGGGGTTAGCAAGGTTCGCGCGCGTAGTGTCTATTGCCAGATCCGGATCAGATCATAATAGAGGAATGCGGGTTTTTCAGAAAAGAAAAGCATCTTCAAAACTCCCCGCTACTCAGTTACTTACCTCGATCATTTCTAGCAGGCATAGGTAATGATGAAAGCATTTCAACTTTGTTTTTTCACTTGCGCTCGATTTGTAGTGTGTAACAAAAGACTATTACGACAGACATATCTCAGAGTGTAACAGTAGAGACACGAGTCGAGTCGCTTCACTCTTTATTAATCAAAAGCAAGTGCCGAGAGGACAGACATATCTCCTCTAATGACACCAAGTCGAACACGTATATTTCCTTGGACACTATATCTCATCCACACACCCCCTGTATACTCCTTTAGAACTTGACGCGGAGTCACTGGATTAAAATCTGGCCACCCAGATAAAAGAAGAATCTGGCCTGTTCTATTTTCGCCGATCGAACCAGAGCCCCAAGGTGTTGGACCGTAGTCGCAAACGTAAAGAGATAAAATATACTCTGTCTTTGCAGCAACCGCAGCAGCTGTTAGAACAATGTCAACAATAAAAGTGCCTCCCCCTAGGCTAGTGGCCGCTCCAAGTGCTCGTCCTGTTCCTTGCGGATTTTGCAAAGCTCTCTCATCCTCAGTTGAGTTTTCCCATGAAACTCTAGCTCCTAAGAACCCGCTATTATCGCTAGACCACAGAATAACATCTTCGACAAATGGTGGCAGAACCTTTAGATCACTTGATAGACTTTTCCAGCCAAATAGGGTATAGCCAGATTTTCCATACTGACCACCTATCCAATTTCCCATTGTCGTCACATCTGAGCCAAGGAAACGTCCTGGCCATGATGGAGGAGGAAAAGGGGAGCCAAGTTTAGACCACGGTAAGGCTGCTTCACCCACTGTGGCTGAATGAAATGCTCGAAGTATATGATGACCATGACTGAGATTAAATTCAAGAACAGAAGTTCGACCAGCCAATGCATTTGATTCATCAATCAGCGGCGCGTCTTCATGATTAGAAATTGCTCGAATATCAAGTTTTTGACCATCTACATATTCAATAGTTACTGCAGATAACTCGTTTGATCCTGACGATCTTTGGATAATATCGAGACCTAAACGTTGAAGTAAAACGGCAGAAAGTCGAACAACAGCATTGACACCATCTGGGATCGTAATTTCAATAACGGAGACTTGACGTTCCCCTAATGCTCGAGTAGCATTGATTGAAAGGATACCATGAGGAGTTCCTATGCTTCCACAAACACTTTTCATTGTATGAGCAATATGCGGTGCAATAAGAGCTCGTTTCCAGCCATTCTCTAGTGGTCGTAGACCGAGGATATTGCGAGTTAACCACTGAGTAGCTCCTGTTGCCCAGTCTGCTGCCATTAATGTCCAGCCATTTTGCTCTGCCGGTAAAGGTGACGGTCCACTCGGTAGAATATCTGCAAGTCCGGGGTGTCCAACTTCGAAAAAGGTGGTTGCACCAAGAATTATATCTGAACCCCAGCAAAGTCTTATTAGTTCTACCCCTCTGTCGAAAGCGCCCATCATCGCAAAGGAGTTTGCAATGAAGAATTGATTAAAATGAGAAAGCGAAGGAAGTTGTACAATATCTGAAAGAACGGCAGCCGCCATTCCGGCTTGCTCTTCGACAGTCGTGAAGCCTGTATTAATAGCGTCGGCTGCCGCATGAAGTCCGAAATCCTTATACCAAGGCTGAATTGGTTGAGTTCTAAATGCAGTCATAGCATCTGTTGCGTACTGTTGGTAATGATCACTCATTGATGAATTGAACGGAGCAATTGCTTTCGCAAACGCTGCCCAAGCTCGTATTGATATGAATCGATACATCATTTGGGTTTCTGGGGTAGTATTGTTAGCAAAGCCTGAACCTGTTCTATCATCCCTATTGGAGTTTATTTAGTTTAGTCAAAAAGAAGAGTAAAAGAGTTGAGACTTGTGAGTGAAGAGACATCTCTTTGCGTAAATTCTATTTCATAAACTTACCATCCGACAAAACGTAGGCCTTCTGGATCTTTATAAAGCTGAAACGCGCGCTCAAGCTTAGAGGTTATCATTGGAACAAAATATAAGAATGAGTTAGAGTCACCAGTGGCGGCCAAATATTCACAACTTGATAACACAAACAGGACACAATAAGTTGCAATGCCTTGACAGCAGTCTTCGCATGACGTGTCGTTCAAATTTTGAAGAGGAATGGAATAATCACTTGCAAAAGAATAAAACGTTCCTTGTGATACAAAGGCATCTCCGGTCCAGCTGACGAAAGGAAAGGAACAGAAGGAAGAATAAACGATCAATAAGTTAGCATTTGTTAATTGAAAGGGCTTCACGCATTCTTTGCACGTACCTTATTCGATCTCCTCTTTCAACCAGCACAGATCCCATATAGGTAGGAAGCAATAAGACTCTGATTGTGTAAGCTCCTGTCCACCAGATACGTTCAAGTAAATCATCTCCTGCACTGTGAAAGCTCCCTGTATAATTGACAGGCCTAACTTGGCACATCAAACGAACCGCAGAAATTACAAAAGGCTTGCTAGGTGCTGACGATAACGAAAAGAAGGCATATCGTACACCTTCATAAAGTTCTTCGTTTGTTTCAAGACGCAGCGTTGAACCGTAAACAACGGGCGTTCCTGTCTTATAATCACCTACAAAAGTAGGCAAATTCCCTTCGCCTGTGCTCATTGATATCAACTCTAGGTCTGTTTGATCTAATCCTTCGGTATCAATCTCAATCCAAGCTGCAGCTTCTACGCCAAAATCAAACACAATCGTCCCAGGTCCTGAAACGGTGATGTTTGTTTCAAAGCTTCCGACTGCAGATGACACATTCAAAAATGAGCTCGAATTCGTGCCTGTAGCAACGGATGCCGCAGAAGCAGGCAGTTGAAAAATTTGTAACTTTAATGGATCGTACGCCCCGTCTATCCACTTGTAGGAAACTAGAGGATCTGGAGACATTTGCTGTTTTGGCCCTGAGAAGTTGCCGCCGTGTAAGATCTCCCAAGGTTCCGGAGGCGGAGGAGGAGTTCCACAATAAAATGAGACGGTACTCCCAAAGCCCGCCTCAGGCGGAACATGCAATGATCGATCTGAAGTGTCGCCTGTGCATCTCCATGTTGCTGAGAAATCTTTACTACATCCAGGTGAAGGATCTTTTACACAAGGAGAGGAATTATTTACACAAGCAGGGTTTGTTTGACCACAAGCGCACACTGTAAAAGTGCAATCGTCAGCAGTCGCATTATAAGAGGTTAAACAGTAGTTTGACACCAACGTCGTAACGTTGTTTGTCGACGGGCAGTTATCGCCATACAAAGCTTTCGTTATCGTTAGTTGCTCATTTGTTTTGATCATATGCGTGTTGTGCGCAGCACCTTGATTAGCGACAAAACAAATAAATAAATTCAATATCTTCATTTTAAACCTTTAAACCTTTGCTTCTCCAGAGTTGCTCTCTATAGATACACTCTCTGTTGATGAATAATAACCTTGCGCAACTTGAAGCGGATCACCTTCTTCCACCGCAGAACTATCAACAAACTCTTCTCCTCCATCTGTTCTTGAGCTAGACTGGCGTGCTAGCTGTGGTGCGAATCCCTGCGTCGCTGCCGTGTCGCCCTCTTGGGAGAAGGCACTTGAGGCATAACCAGGAGAAAAGGATGTCGAGTACGATTCTTGCTGAGTTTCTTGCTGGACATGCTGCAAAAGAGGAGCCTGCGAGTAGGAAACGCTACTAGTACTCTGCTGACGCATCAGACCTGGTGAAGCTACCTGGAGAGGAGACAAGGCCTGCGGCTGTGGCGAGTTCATTGATTGATGCGGCGATCCGGCAAACTGCATTTGCATCATTGACTGAACTCTTGTAATCAACTCTCGATCTGCCTGATCCTTTACATTCTTCACTTCAAACGCAATGCGCTCGTCAGCAGCCTTCTTGTCTGCACCCGAAGTATATTCCTTCAAGATCTGCTCATTTTCTTCGCCGATTTTCCTAAAAAAGTCTGTAACCTCGATCGCAAACTCTTCGATTCCTTTGTTATCAGTGTCCTTCAACGAGCGTACCTTGAAGACAATGTCTGGAGCATTGCCCTTTAGACGCACTTCTTGTAGCTGGCAGCAGCAGCAGAAGCAAGCAACAAGAGGAGAAAAGAGAAGGTTCAAAAAGGCCGGAACGACAATAAAGACTAAACCAAGAACGGCACCAACCACATTCAAGATGCGAACATTGTCAAGAACAATCAAGAAGGACCACGCAAGGCTGCTGAATGCATTCTGCGCAACATAAATGCATCCTTCGTTTTCTACAGAAACAGCAACGATTTTGTGGATTGGCTGCATAATCGTCTTTTCAGTTTGGCACCAGCAGCACAAGCAGCAGCCACTAGGATAGGCTGTTCTCTTAACGGTCACTTCTGTCTGCGTGACAACCATGGATCCAGACGTTCCACAGCAAAACGTGCTGCTGTTGTACTCCTTCTTGGGGAACGGGGTGCCAAAGGCTGGGTGTAAAAGCCGCTGAGAGATTTCTTCAACGATTTTAACAGAAGAGTTCTTAACAACTGCTGTGTCCACAACCGAGTCAGGGCCAAAGTTGCCCATGGAGATAGAAACGACTTCATTGCATCCACAGTTGCAGCGAAGAGGATCGCACGTGTCATTTGTGCGTCCGCAGCAGCCAACAGGAACGTTGGCCGATACATAGTCAACGTTGCGGAGGTTCGAGCCAGTGATGTCCACCTCTTTGGTACACGCGTAGAGCCGGTCCTTTGATAAGTGAAGCTCGTCATCGGGGCCGATCTTTATTAACTGCTTAGTTTTTTGACAAAGAGGCCAGCACTTGCAGGCATCGTGCGTACTTCCAAAGCAGCCAACTTCGCTTACCCACTCTTTAACTGATTCGTGCACTCTCATCCAGTCAGGCACAGGTTTGTCTGCGTTTTGCTCCCTTCGGATTGCAGAGTCGACGCGATAGGCGTCGTTATAACCTCCGTCACTCTGTAGCAAATCGGGGTTGAACCTGTTAACGAGACGGTGACGGTCTCCAACACGCATGGAAATTAGCCCCGATCGAATGCAGCACGTCTGCGATGACTCGGCTCGCCAACTAGACATGTTCCGCAGAGCAGCCACTTCGCGTCCTTTTCCGCAAACGCCGCAGAACGACGAGTCCATGATGACCATTCCCTCTTTGAACTCGGTGTTAAGCGCTCTGTGCGCTGGACAGATACAAAAGCGATCGTACGCGTGGAACTTTGTAGCAACGGGGCGGCCCCACTTGTCGACATCAGAGTGAGTTCGACGAAGAGGGTTCTTGTTAACAACCACATCGTCGTTCTTTTTGGAGTGCCCAGAAGAGACGGAACTTGAAAGTGGAGTCGACATGACAGAGTAGGAGGATGAAGAAGAGGTTACAGTGGAGCAAGTGGAAGAAGAGTGGGAAGAGGGGGTAGAAGAATAGGGCTTGGACAGGCCGCTCTCCTGATTTTTTTTTTTAAATAGACACGCCGAGCTCCCCGCAATTAATCTGCTTGCGACGGCAGCAAGTAACAATGCAGCAAGTGATATTGAATAGAGAGGTGGGTTTTTGAGAGCGCCGTTGATAGTCTAAAAAATAAAAGACTAACCGATTCGTTTCCTCTCTCTCTCTCTTACTTTTCTTCAGGTTCTAAAGTGGATTCAGTCATTGGATCTAGCGCAGAGCGTAAAGAATGCTCGACGAGACTTTTCTAATGGTTTCTTGGTTGCTGAAATCTTCTCAAGGTATTACGACCGAGACATAAAGATGCATAGCTTTGAAGATGGAATCGGCACAGCCGTTAAGCGCGACAACTGGAACCAGCTTCTAAAGTTCTTTTCAAAGAAGGGTATATCACCGGGCGGCGTCCCAGTAACGCAATTAGAGGTTGAGGAAATTATGGCATGCAAGCCAGAAGCTGTTCTTCACTTTGTAAACCGAATCTACGAGTTCCTGTCTGGGCGAAAGCTTCCAGCCGTAATGCCGCCACCGCCGCTTTCCGATTATATTCCAGGATTTGCTAAAACAACTGCCGCGCGCGTTGCTGGTGATGCAGCTCGAGACCCGCTCCTGGCCGCAGAGCTCGTGACGGACAACAGTGAGCGCGCGGAAATCACTCGGCGCGCAATCGACGACCACGAAGCTGAACGGTCGGCCACTCGAGGCGGAACATCATCATCAACATCAGTCACGGTTAAATCTGTGAAAGTCCTAAAGCACGATGACGAGTCGGAAGCTGCTCGTATTCGCGCGGCAAAAGAAGTTACTTCACGAGGAGGAGGAGGAGCATATAGCGGAAGCGCTTTGCAAGCTTCACTTGGAGGCAGCCCAGGCGCAGCTGCCTTCCCACTACCGGGCGGAACTTCGCCTCTTGGTATTGGCGGCGGGGGCTTCCGTCCTGCAGCTGGTCTAGAAAGCGGCGGCTCCATAGGAAGCAGTGATGTTCTCATCCCGCCCTCGAGTCGTCCTCCTATCAACAAGTACGGATCTGCGCCTTCAACATCTAGCAACATGTCAATGTCAGCCGATCTAATCAATGCTGCCGTCATGTCTGGAGCCCTAGGCCCGGGAAAGGTTCTTGAAGCCTTAAACGTTGCGGTTCTAGATGCACTGCAAGCACATGGGGAGATAAGGAGGTTAGAATCGGTTGCCGGAAAACCCCCCGCGTTTGCCTTTTCGCAGCTCGTACTCGCTGATATTAATATTCCACACGACCTGTCCATTGATGTATTTAGGAGCGTAGCGCACTGCGCACCTGCTCTTGCTATTGGATGTCTCGGAAGCCCAAAGGGTTTTGCTCATATAACGTCCTTTTTCCTGCCCCTCTTATCTGGCCTTCCTGATGATTCGCCAGTGCTTTCTGGAGTCACTGATGCATTTGTTGCGGTTGGCGAATACATGTGCAATCCAGTTCGAGGAGCGCATCACGGCGGAGCATCTACGCACGGACTAGGCGCTTCAAATGACAATGAAGTTGTCGCTACGTCTCTATTTCGTGATTTTGCGCTTCAGCAGCTTATCACACTACTTCGCACAAAGCCGCGTCGCAGGTTACCCATCCTTAAGGTGGCATATGCCTTTACAGGCACAACCCAGCACGGGGGTAGAACAGTTCACGGCCGTCTTGCAATCATCAAGGCACTCCAAGAATCTCTCAATGATAGGAATGTCTTTGTTCATTGCTTGTCGATCCTTTCGTCTCTTGAATCTGGTGTAGATGAACGACTTGCGGACCTCTATATTTATTATGCGATTATTGGAATGGGAAGCCCATCTCCTTTGCTTCGTGCTTCTGGTGTGAGTATTCTTGCTTCCATCGTTGATGCGGCACCGTCAGCAATTGTTGGCCTTCTGCCGCGTTTGCAAACAATGGTAGAAGATAGGTGGTGGCAGGTTCAAGTGGCCCTGATCGAAGTAGGGCTCGGAATTCTTCGAAACCTAAGCCACGTTGACCAAAACGGAGAAGAGAGCAAAATCGACAACAATAATGCAAGTGCTGAAATTGAAGCTATTCGAGGTGCTACAGATCTGGTTGTCATGGTCGTTAATGCCAACCCAGGATCAGCCGTGCTTCGCGTATTTGTATCAAAGGCGGTTAACTTGCTAAACACATTTAGTAGTCTCGTTGAGCCCTTTTTTGAGGCAGTCGTGGCTATTCCCGCAGATGCTCGCGAGCACCTCCTCTGCGTTAATTCTAGTGGGTGGCCCTCTTCCCATTCATTTGACGCGCTACCACTTCTGGGCCCAAATGAGCTTCCCGTTGTTCTCTCAAGCATCGGATTAAAACTACCATATACAACCATTGTTAATTCAATGTGCTCGCATGTAAGCAGCCAAGGTCTTCAACATCTTGAAGTTGGCCACTTTCAGCTGCTTATTGCTTGCGCTTATAGCGTTTCTAGCTCAGGAAGCGGGCATCGCTCAAACAGCCAAGGTCGCTCAAGGCCGCGAGAAATTGCAGGCGAAGGAAAGGAGGCCGATTCTGCGCTTAATCTTGGATTGGAGTCTCTTGGCCCTGATCCAAGCGATCTTGGGCAGCTACCAAGCGAGTTCATCTCAATGTCCTCGGCGTTGCAAGATCACGTCTTTGTTGGGCTCTGCGACTCGGACTGCTTCAGCGTTGCATTAGAGCTCCTGAGGCACCTGGTTCTTCGATTGCCTGAAGGTTTCCTCATTCTTCAAGCGCCAACTCTGTCAGGTTCGTTGCTGCTGCTTCATCAACCACCTACTGGCCAGCCAAACGAGCGTAGCAAACAAGCTGTCGCCGCCTTCTTCTATGATATAGCCTTGCGCGGTAAGGCCACAACCAGCCTTGTTCTAACTGCTCTCGGATCTTGGGGAGAGAGATACCCTGTTCTCTTTCAAAGCAGCCCCTTGAAGAAGGTTGTTGATATTGTTAGAACATTCAAGTTCTAGTGGTCAACTTTTCTATTTTATCTCCCTGAGTGTGTGTGTGTCTTTTTGAACAGTGTGAGTATTCTATCTACAAATCGTTCGCTTCTCTCCTTCCTCTTCTTTTTCAAACAATGCCATTGAAGATACATTTACAAGGGGGTTGACTGTTAACCCCGATGATTCAATTCATCGCATTTCGCACTGAGGCACTGTTCTTTTGCGATCCTTCGTTTGTGTGTGATGATTTGCCTTACTAGGAAGTGCCGTCTGAAGACCTAATCAGTCATTTTCATGTTTAAAAAAAAGGCCAATACTGACACAAAGCGGTGGGATCAAGAATCCCTTTTCGTCCTTGGACATGGCTTTTATTTAAAAGTTCAGAATATCTAACCCTCTCACTCTTTTCTCTTTCTTACAGAACTCAATTTTTAAGAATAGGTTTTCATTTAGTGGTTGAATTTAAGTTGTTCCCCAACTGCCCCAGTTAGGCTGCGCACTGCTTCTTGCAGCCTCGTCATTCGTTGCCGCAGCAGCGGCCTTTGATGTTAAAAATGCGTCTGATCCTCGTCGCTGGCGCTGAAGAGCTGCGAACGACGATGGCGACGAAGAGACTTGCGACTGCCCGCCTCCAAGTACAACAGCGGCTGCTGCTGCATTCGTCGCCAAAATTTCCTCCTCGGCTTTCCTTAAAATTTCTGCGACTTTCCGTTCGCGCTCTTGCTCTGCCAATTTTCGTTCGTGTTCAACCGCCATTTTGCGCGCTAGATTTGCGACGCCCTCAACGACCGATGCAACAGAGACAGCAGCGGGGGCACTACTCTCGATAGCCTTCACTTCTGGAAAACTCGGCGGAGTGGACCGACTCGGTGCGGTGCTTACACTCCCTCTTCGAGCAGATGAAGTAGCCGCCGAGGTAGAAACTCTTGCCGGTAAGTTTGTCATCGACGTAGGCGGCACAGGGTCAGTGAGGTCAATCATGTCAGCTCTTGTTTGCATCATCGAGCTAGCATTTATTCGAGCGCGCTGCACTGCTCTTTCCACCTCAACGTCATCGTCTTCATCAGCCTCCTCTGCGTACGTTTTTACCGGTTCGACAAGGTTCAACCAGCTAATTGTCTTGTGAAAAATGCCAACAAACACAAGAAAGATGAACACAGCATTCGCGATGAACGATGAGTCCTTTGACAGCCCAACCCGAACGCAAAGCTGCCACGTCTGGTCAAAAATTGCATACGTCGTTGCCTTGTCGTTCTTTAGGACAACTAAAGCGGCAGCGATTAAGAGGGCGCCTAC
>Ga0164295_10004316_pt1 | contig 11294 bp, 6 predicted proteins | sample GEODES006metaG_FD_111798 | JGI IMG/M metagenome (GOLD analysis project Ga0164295, IMG submission 111798) | Oligotrophic lake water microbial communities from Sparkling Lake, Wisconsin, USA - GEODES006 metaG | ecosystem: Environmental > Aquatic > Freshwater > Lake | place: USA: Sparkling Lake...
CGAAAAGGCCCTGAACCGCCCCGAAAGGACCTGGACCTTACCCGAAAGGACCTGGACCTGGCCCGCAAGGACCTATCCCGAAACCACAGGGAGGACCGAAACCACAGGGAGGACCGAAGCCACAAGGAGGACCGAACCCACAGGGAGGAGCAAGACCGCCTGCACCACCGCCTGCACCGGGTCAACCCGAACCAGAAGCACAATCAGAACCGGATGCTCAAGCAGAAGTATACACAGAAGCATCTGAGGCTCAAGCAGAACCCGTATCTGAGCTTATAGATGAATACGCATCAACTCCTGCCGAATATTCACAAGGGCAGGATGATTATACACAATATGGCGACGTGGACCCTTTATTAGAAACAGAACCCCCACCCACAACGCCTGCGGCTACAACACCTAGAGTGACCCTACGTACAATCGCGGCCAGAACAATCCGTCCAACACCCACACCCACACCAACGCCTGCTTGGACGACTCCTGCATTGGTTATATCAGAAGAAGTATCTTGGCTTCAACCTGCAAGTAATATGTTCTCTCTCGCCTCGTCATGGGCTCCTGACCTCGCCATCACGACAGAAACAGAAACCCCTGCACCCACAACGCCTGCACCCACCACCAAACCACCTATTTTTAAAAATATAACATATATTAAGCATTATCCTCTTCGTGTGCCTGTTCCAACCCCTAACGATTCAGTTTATGAAAATTCAAAGAATGTATTTGAAGACTATTTTAAGAGAATAGAAGACACTTATAAAAGATATGTAACGGATAATACGTCTAAAAAAACTTATTTTGATGATTTAGTTAGAAGTTCACGTTATTGTGATGCTTACGGTAAAAAATGTACAAATCAGTTCTGGACGGAACTTCCAATTTATGGTACACTTAATGTTAAAGATGACACGTCTTACACTTATCACTTGTCAAGAGAACAAGATGGACGTAAATCTGATTACGAATATGAAAAGACTCGTAATGGAATTCCTATACATTATGTTATAAGGATACCGGAAGATGGGCCTCCAGTAGATATTATACAACAAGCCGTAAAAGACTATTTGGACGGAATGAAATTTATGTTTGACGTATACTTTGAAACGTTACAAAATGAAGTCATGATGTATAATTCTAGGTATAATCCATTTCGTATTGAAAACGCATCCTCTAGACTAGAACTGGCTGATAAATATATAGAAGGTATTAAAAAACACATAGATTCCTATTTTACAATAGAGAATAAATTTACAGATTATACAGATGATATTTACTATTATCATTGGCCTGAACATAAAAGAATCGTTAGTCAAGAAGAACAAATCGCGGAGAGAGATATTCCTGAAGAAATGGAGGGAACTAATGGAATGAGGAGACTCTATAGTGATTATTTGTATGATAGTATTTATACAAACACTATTAATATAGAAAAAAGAAGGTTTGACGTAAAAGAGTATCCCTATGAAACCCAAGATATATTAATTCTTCAGAAAAGAATAATTGAGATAGTTGAACTTAATATAAAAGACGAACCCCCCGTAAGAGGAAGGTCCCAAAACCTAGGCGTCATTTCTAGACTTAAAAAATTTGAAAAAATGTTCAATGATAAATCTAATCAATACCCAAACAATAGAACGTTTGCAAAATATAAAGCCGAGGCTATCAAAATTGTGGCTGATTCAGACCGTTTGATATCGGATATGAAAAAGATAAGCTTCATCGCGAAAGTAATGGGTATTACGGTACAAGAAGCCCAATCTAGAATATACGAAAGTGTTCAAAATGCCTATTCCGAAGTGGCGAAAATGCGTAACACCGTAATCGAAAACATTCCTCGGATGATTAAAGAGGTTGATGATTTAAATATTGAAAAGGGATATAGTTTAGAACGGAGTACTAAACTAGATAATGATATCAACTGGGAACTTGTTAAAACGATAGAACATTCGGAAAAACAACTAACAATTATATCTGAAAAATTATCCGTCACGCCAAGAGATGCGGTTTTAATAAAATGTAAGAAAGACATAAAAGCAATCATAGAACAAATGAACGATTATAAAACTAAATTTTCAAGATATTATACTTTATTATATGAACAAGGTGTAAAACAGGCGTGTGAAAGGTCGGATAAGGCGAAAGAAGATTCCGAAAAATCCACACTATCTATCACGAATTATTTCTTCCCGGATGATAGGTATTATTCACATATCATCAAGAACAATCGGGTATTACAAGATGTTGTAGACAAATATGTAGAGGACAAATCCACAAAGAAAGAAAATGGAATAGAATTTATGCATAGAATTAGAAAAGAATCTCAGAAATTAGTAGATGACTTTCATCTCAACGCTAAGGCGTACCTAAAACGTATAGAAAATGACAAGAAACTATATCCAGGAACGGTATGTCTAGATAGAAACTATACCTTTACTTACAGTGCATATGAAGGTAGAAAAGGAATAAATTTTACTCGTTTCGACGACGCCATGAAAAATATAGACAAGTATTTTACTAGAATCATTCAAAGTAAGGAATTTATAGAAAGTTTAGAAGAAATTTCAAAGGAAGAATACGATAGTGCATATGAAACGACTGATTTAGCAACTGACTTTATAAATATTGACCTAGTAGCCAGTGTTAAGGCGGCCAGCTCTATGAATGAAACAGACCTAAAACAATGGAAAGTTGAATCCATCAATAAGATTAACGAAAATTTACAATACATGTTGGATAACATAGAAGATAATATACAAAGGATAAAATCTATACAAATATATCTTCCTGTGAACGAAGATATCAACGATGATTTGAAAAAAACAGAGGCGTTAAAATATCAAGTAACCGATTTAAAAAACAAAGCTTATAAATCTATAGTGGATTCTTCAAATGAGCGTTATAAAACAGGAGTTCTTTCTGCGGTTAGAGCTGAAAAAGCAAACAACCTCGCCAAAGAGGCTGTAAAAAATATACAAAAAATCAAACAAGAAACAGATGTCTATGTCGACAATTTAAAGAACAGAGTTTGTCTTATAGAAAATGGAGTTCGTAAAGAAAGTGAAGTAGACGTATTGAATGCTGCAAATGAATTAGTGAAAAAAAATGCAGCTTTGATAACTGCAGAAAACAATGTCATACAAGTTCAGATTTTTGAAACGAACTCAGAGGACGCCAGATTATTGAACTTAAAAAAATGGGGGGATGATATCTATGGGAAAGTCATAAATGAGTATAGTCCAATCAAGCTATCGGACCGAACGGCGGCTGCTTTGGATAAATGCCCCCTTCCAACAACGCCTGCTCCATCGACGCCTGCTCCAACGACACTTACATCTGCACCAACCATGCCTGCATGGACTAGTCCTCCCCCAACAACACCCTATCCAACTGCGTTTAATTGGACTACTGAACCGACGCCTGCTCCGACGACGCCTGCTCCGACGACGCCTGCTCCGACGACGCCTGCATGGACGACATCTGCTCCAACAACGCCTGCATGGACGACTCCTGTTCTGATGAGTTCTTCGTGGGATGATTCTCAAATAGGTACTACCGCACCCAGAAATAATGCTCAAGTCTCTAGAAATAACGCTCAATCAGGTGTTTCCCGGAATGCGACTAAAGCTCCTGTAAAAACAACACCTGCTAGTACAACTCCCATTACCACAACTCCAGCAAATCAGGGTAATCAAGGTCGTAAAACAGTGAACTGGAATATTCCAGGAATGAAGTCATCTGTTACAACACCAGTTGTAACAAAAGCAGTTGTAACAACAGCTGTCCAAACAACTCCTGTATGGACACCCTTTCCATCTGAGTTGTTAGGGTCAGATGATACCTATGAAGAAGGAACGTATGACGAAGGAACGTATGACGAAGGAACGTATGAGGAGGAAACTTACGACGAAGGTACCTACGACGAAGGTACCAATGAGGAAGGAACCTATGGAGAACCCTCCAATCATCCAAGGATGTATAACTCAAATAATTATAGGAATAACATTTATCTTAAGGATAATACAAATACAAAATATGACAAGTATCTAGGTAGTGTTATCAAAAAAGCAGGTGATTCAGCATCCTCCTACATGATGAGACATCCGTCCGACCCTAAATACAAAGGTGTGGATAAACATATTGCGGAAAGCCAAACCTTGATAGACTTTTTTAAGAGAGCATACGATACCTTTTCCCGGGGTTAAGCATTTTAATACATTATTGGTAAATACAGGTGTATCCTATTCTTAAAGAAATTAGACTTTTTTAAGAAAATAATACTATATAGTATAGATGAAAGTTTCTATTTTTCCCTTGATTATTTTATTGGTGGTATGTTTTTCCTTGTCTTTCATTTTACCTAAAAAAACAAATTATACAGAATCTTTTACATTAACCGATGAAAATGGGGAAGTTCATGAGCTAGAAGAGGACGAAGAGTTGTTCAACATGGATGGTACGTTGCAGAAAGGGCCTCATGACTCTACCGATTATGGAGCGTTGTTAGATAATGTGAAAGATAGTTATGAAGATTTAAGGAATAAACCCACACCAAAATGTAATGAGTCTATTAAATGTATCGCTGATTTTGGTACCAATATAGGACAAGATTTATGTTGTGGACAGACCGGAGTTCTTCAAGATACTCGTTACGTATGCCCGTCCAATAAACCAACCTGTACCAAATTCAAGTGCGGAAGTACATTCGGGACCTGTTCTTAAACCTACATTTTTATGATGCAATGTTATATGGTTTAACCTTTTTGTATAGTTTCATTCTATAATGAAACCATGCAAAACCAAAACAATTATTTTTATATTTATAGTAGTTATTTATTTAGCGGTCATTATTATTTTAAACTATTTTAACCATTTTATGAGAGAAGGTATTGATATGGATAAAATAAGCGAATTAGAACTTTTGGCTAGTCGTTATCTTATCTTATTCGAATTGTATAGGAAACTAACTCAAACAAATGAGGAAAGGATAGAAATGGAAAATATAAAAAATCAAATCATCACGTATGCCACTAGTAAAAAAGAAGAAATAGCAAATTATGATATCAGTTATAATATCAGTTATATATCTACAGGAATAGACGAACTTGAAGTACTGAAAAAAATAGAGGTCTCTGTAAATTTTCGTATAGGCGAATTAAGTGACGCTATAAATAAAATAGAATATTCGTTGTATCAAGACCTAAATGAAATACAACACAATATCGTGTTAGCATATAGCATAAAAGAGGCTCAAGAAAAACTACTGTTTTTTAATAAAAATGCTAAAAGACTCATCTCCGTCATGAAAATTGGTCGTCGGTCACAATACTATACAAATGTTAGTGAACTGATTCCACTTGCACAACAATCAGTAAATTACAAATTTTATGAATTAGAACATGTTAGTTCACGTGGTTCATCGCCGATAGGATGGAGAAGAGACATCTATAACAATATGAACGAAAATAAGGGAAACCCTACACAACAAGATATACAAAAATCTTTAGAACATGTAAAACGTAGTATATTATCAAAGGCATCCGAACTAGAATCTAGTATCAGAATACTAAACAGTACCTATAATTTAAAAGAGGCTCAAGAAAAAATGATTATATTGAAAAAAGGTTTCCCCCTAACCATGGAACAATATATAGTTTTACAAAAAGACGATGAAATGCTGAATCGATTTAAAAAATATTCCCCCATATTCATAGAAGAACAATTAATTATAGAAAATGCCCAGAAAAAAGTAAACACTATAGCAAATATGATTGCAGATGATGTAGAACATCCAGATATTGATTTTGATATAGCAAAAGATTTGTTTAAAGGGTTGAAAGATAATGCAGGGCTCTCCCCTATCGTACCCGAAATACAAGAAGCCATTAATAGAGCAAAAAAATCATTGGACCTTAAGGCTTCTACTACTGCAATGTCTACTATATCAATGTCTACTACTACATTGCCTACTGCAATGTCTACTACATTGCCTACTGCAATGCCTACTATAGTGTCTACTACTATAGTGCCTACTGCAATGCCTACTACTACAGTGCCTACTACAGTGCCTACTTCAATGTCTACTGCAATGCCTACTACTATAGTGCCTACTGCAATGCCTACTATATCAAGGCGTCTGAGTGAATGGCTTGCTAAAACTATTAAAAATAAATAATCATTATCAACGATTAAGACCATTTTTCCTTGGTACCTCCATCGTATTTTTTAGCATGTCCATTTGTGATAAGCCATTCATCCACGCGTATACCCTCTGTGGTAATATCCACCAGGAGTCTCCCATATTTATCAAATTCGTGACATTCTAATTGAACGATTTTATCGGCAATCAATTCACGCAACTTGTCACGAACTTCATAACCTTTCTTTTTTTCTTCTTCGTTTTTGGTCCTGAGTTCAGGAGTATCTACATTAGAAATGCGACATATCCACTTGTAATATTTGTCCAAATAATAAAAGACAACATGCACAGTATCTCCGTCATAGACCTTGACCACCTTTGCTTCTGTCTTAAACCCATTTAATGAAAACATGGGTGTTTTGTCCGTTTGAGATTGAAGGTCCATATACCTTATCACGTGTCATTTCTTTAAGTTGGTTTTGAAACACTAGCTGCATCCGTATAAGAAATCGCGGTAAAGACACGTTTTGGATTGTCGGTAGGAAACTTAAAACATTTGGACCGATGATTGAAGAGACAATCTATGGAAGTTCGTTTGAGTACATCTAAAAATCGTTCCGACAATCGTTCCTTTTCTTCCATAATATGCTGTAAACGCATATCCGTAGATTCTCCGTTGTCTATATTTTTTAATTCCGAGTGTTGGTCTGTTTTCAGGACGTCGTCTCCGAACGTAGAGATATACATATAGACAGTCACGTCTTTGATTTCATCCGGTAAGTCCATATGGCTGCAGATTCGTCTGGCTCGTCCAATCACCTGATTGATACGTACATGATGCCAGTAGGGTTCCATGATATGCACAAACCTTGTATTTTTAAGGTCAATGCCTTCTGCTCCGGAAGCCGTAATCATCAAGACTTTAATGATGTCTCCAAAAATGTTTCCCACTTTGTTGAGGTCTACATGTCCAAACAGTTGTTTCAAATCTTCATTGATTGAATTGGGTAAGTTTTTAAATCGGTTGTTATATATGTTGAGGAGTATTTCTTTTTCTTCTACCGATTCAGTGCCTGTAAATAGAGCGAAATAACGATGCTCTCTTTTATCCTCCATATAATCTTGTGGTCCGAACATAGAGTGGATTTGAATGCGATTGTTTACAATTTTTAATTCTTGATAGCCGTGGTACAGTAACGCCAGGCGAAACAAACCAATACCTTCTAATTTTCTGAAATTAGAATAGATTAAGTGACAACCCGGTTGTCTCATTATTATTTCTTTTCCATTCTCATCCGTAATAGCAACATCTGGTTGCAAAAGAATATTCTGTAATATCCTTTTGAATTTTGGACTATAGGTCTCTAACCGATTTGCTTTTTCTGGATGATTGATTTTTACCAATTTAGGTAATCCGGTCTCAAAATAGTCTTCCGGCTTTTCTTCAAATTTGACAAGAACCTCTTCAATCGCATGTTTGTAACGAAGTAGTTGTTCTTTATTCTTTCGCAATAATTCTACATCGGATGTATCATACGTACCATCCACGTCCGTAACCATTTCATGTTCAGAGACATCATCTAGTATCCCTTCATCTATCTCATCAATTTCTACTAGATTTGTATTACGTGTACCTTTTGCAATCTCTGATGAAGTCCCAGGCATAGGACGCTCCATGTCTGGTGGAAAAGCAAAATTGCATGCCGCTCTTGAAAAAATACGATAGGAGGAGGATTCTTCTGTTTCGTTTTCCTTCTTCTTCTTACTTTTTTTACTGGTCTCTTGTTTTCTTTCTATTTTTCTTGTCTCTGCATAACGTGCTACTTGATGCGTAGACATTTCTGTATTTTCCACATGAATACGCATACCTTCTGGAGATGCAACAATTTTAGGCATCAGACTCGTCTTGTCTCCTAGATACGAAACCATACCAATAATACGTAGCTGAAACATCTTTAGTTTTGAATCTTTTTCTCCAATCGCTTTATCCGATAAGAAATACTTGTCAAAATCCATCTGATTGTCAGGCAAATGCTTCACTTTGGTAGTCTTGACTTCGCCTATGGAAAAGTTGTGCGCTTTTGTTTTCAACAAGGCGAGAATCCTTTCTACAAATTCACTATAATAAAGGCCTCTTTCTTTGGTATAGACAACCTTTCCATCTGGTTGTTTCATAAAGCCATAGGGATTCTTTGTAACGATTAGTTTTTTAGTGGAATCTTTGTATTCCACAATATCTGCAATACCCTCTTGTAGGAAAAGTTCCTCAAAGTATTTTTCCGTCACATTCTTTGTAGGGCGAATACTTATTTCTAGTACGTAGGTATATCCATGTATCAAATTAAAAAGGACTCCCAATTCATAGGGATAGTTAATAAAAGGAGTACCTGTCAAAAGGACAATACGACAGTTTTCTGCACTCATCATTTCTTCATACAGTTCTACTGAAATGGAACTCTTTTTTTTATTAAGTTTGTTCACAATACGACTGACAAAGTTATGAGCCTCATCAATAATAATGGTACTATTATCAAATGGATTTACATTGACTGTTTTTTTATACTTTGATTTCCATGTACTTTGCGTCAGACCATTGTAATTAATATACGTGTATTTTTCTTTGATTAAAAGAGTGAGTTGACGGTCTACCTGTTCTTTTTCTTTGAAAGGAAGAGAGTCAAAATTGGGTTTTCCGGATTTTTTTACCATCCATATTCCACTTATTTCTTCCATCATTTTATCCAACAATGGACTATTATTTATTTGTAGTACATCAAGGGCTGCCTTTCTATTTTGAAAATAGTCGGAGGTAAGTCCTTCGCCATCCTTTTTAAATCGTTCAAACACCCAGTGATTTTGACTACGAAATAAATGTTCTCCGCAAAACTTCATTTGTGTACGGTAATTGGACTGTAACGAAGCAGGCGTCATGATGATGACTTTCTTGGTATCTACCATACCTTCAATCAGGGAAATGGAGCTACAGGTCTTTCCAGACCCAAGACCATGAAATAACAACAGACCACGATAAGGTGTATAAGAATTAATATACCGTTTTATGATTTCTTGATGGGTCATCAACTTGAAGTTTTTATTGTTACTTCCACATGATGCAGTGTCTTCTATCATTGGAATACCTTCCATCATTTTGGAGACACTTTCTAAAATACCCATACGTGTATTTAAATAGACGGGGTCGTGTTCAATCTGTGGAACATCTAAATAATGACGATAACGAGATGCAAAATCATCATCTGAAATAAGTTCCGCGTTCGGCTGGGGTTCAAAGTATTTGACAGATTTTCTCTGGGTTCTTTCACGTTCACGTCTTTCCGTTCTCTTTTTAGGTACAGGCTGAACAAGAACAATCGTTGTATTTAGTTTTACCGCTCTTCCAACTTTTAATCGTTCCGCGGGATGAAGAAAGAGATTGTATATGAATTGTATCTCATCGTCCAGGTCAACATCCACCTTGAAAGGGTAGGTAAATGGTGGTCTTTCGTTAGGGATAACTAGATAAGATTCAGACAATGTCATTAGCTTAAAACAAGAAATTAATTTTCTTTCTTTGTCTCGTAATATTCTATTTTTGTAATGGCGTCCAAACATGCAAGTTGTTCTGCTTTTTTCTTTATTTTATGAGTACCACTTCCTAAAAAGATTATCATATTCTTTCCTTTTTTTACATTTTCAAATGTCTTAAGTGTATCAAACGAGACAGCCTTATGAATATCCGATTGTTGTATATTATCCATACCACAAAGATAGACCCCCATAGTATACCTTAATTCGTTATCATACTTCATAATAAAATATTCAGGTGTTTTTTTGAATTCTTTTTGAATTTTCACCTGTAAAATATTCTTATAATTGGTATCCTTTTCTAGAATTTCATTCCAATCTACCAACGTTTCGAAAATGTTTTCAATCATGATTTGACAATATTGAAATCCAGGACCAGAGTTGAAATAATTCATGAATAAAAAGGAGCTATCTTCTATACGTAAATTATTTGCATCCAAAAAAAGAGAACCAATAAACGCTTCAAATAAACATCCTAATTTCTTATAATTCACCCTAATTTTTTTCTCTTCTGCATTTTTGGAGATGATGAACCATTTTTGCAATCCCATTTTATACGCTAACTTTCCGATATGTTCATTTTTCACGAGACATATCTTTTTTTCTGTCATAAACCCTTCATCTGCATCAGGAAAACGTTTGTATAAATAATATTTGGTGACACATTCTAAAATACCATCTCCTAAAAACTCAAGTCTTTCATTAGACGATTTTTTTAAATCTACACAGTCATGCGGACAAATTGGTTTATCCGGATGACTATTTACGATATAAGACCTATGAACAAACGACCTCCTCATAATGTCCATATTTTGTATTTTATAAAAAACATTATAACTTTGAAGCAATCTATTTAAATCCGACTCTGTTATTTCAACATTCATACTATTAAACTGATTCGGTTTATCATTCATAATCTCGGGTTTTTCACTCATTGCTTAACGAGTGTTCTTATAATATGTTTAAATTATTTATATAGGTTTAATATATGTCTGGTATTGAATTGGGTATAAGTGATATAGATGGACTAGAAAATGAGATTAACATAATGAGACAGCTAGTCGCCGACCTCAGAGTAGGTCCATTCAAGTTTGATAATGCGGCATGTTATAATTCGTTTAGTATTGGGGAACCTACTGCGTTGGTATTTCCAACCCACATATTGACCGTAAACGGTAAGACACAGATTAAAGATAATATCCTTATCAATGGAAGACTTGAACTAGATAGAGATGCTACACTGAATTCGTCTATTCTTGTAAACGGAAAAGCGAAATTGAATGATTCATTATCTGTGTTAGGAAATGCATCTATTGGGTCAAATTTATTTGTAGGTGGAAATTTATTTTTCAATAATAATATTTCTCTCATGGGAAATAGCTTTATGAATCAAACCGCGGATGTGGTTGGAAACGTGTCCATGGGCTCCAATCTATTTGTGAATGGGTCATCCGTCTTTCAAGGTAATGTCTCTGTTTTTGGTAAGGAATTCTTGAATCAAACCTTGGATGTCGTGGGGAACACGTCTATCGGCTCAGACCTATACGTGAATGCATCTTCACTGTTTCAAAGCAAC
>Ga0164295_10004318_pt1 | contig 11293 bp, 7 predicted proteins | sample GEODES006metaG_FD_111798 | JGI IMG/M metagenome (GOLD analysis project Ga0164295, IMG submission 111798) | Oligotrophic lake water microbial communities from Sparkling Lake, Wisconsin, USA - GEODES006 metaG | ecosystem: Environmental > Aquatic > Freshwater > Lake | place: USA: Sparkling Lake...
AGGTGACCGGCCTGGTCGGCGACGCGCTGAAACCCCGGCTGCGCACCGGCACGGTGGTCACCACCGACGATCGCAACTGGGAACTGCGCTATTCCCGCTCAAGCCTGCGCTTCAACCAGTCGCGCGCCGTCGCCATCGACATGGAATCCGCCACCATCGCCGCGCAAGGCTATCGCTTCCGCGTGCCCTACGGCACGTTGCTGTGCGTATCCGACAAGCCGCTGCACGGCGAGATCAAGCTGCCCGGCCAGGCCAATCGATTCTATGAAGGCGCGATTTCGGAACATCTGCAGATCGGCATCGAAGCGATGATGATCCTGCGCGACGAAGGCCCAGCGCTGCACAGCCGCAAATTGCGGGCGTTTGACGAGCCGCCGTTCCGGTAGGCGGTCTTTGGCCTGTCCTACACAAGCCAGGCCTGTCATCATGGCCGGGTCAGGCTTTTGCGCGAATGCGGCCACTGGGCGGTCAAGATTGTCCAAAACCCGCCGGATTCGTCCAATGCGTCAAAACTGCAGACCGAATCCCGACAAGCTGCGGCTCTTTCACAATCGAATATTCGCAGGCGCCAGCCGCTTTTCTCGCAGCCAGGCCAGCATCGCCGCATTCACCGCATCGGGCGCTTCCTGCTGCACCCAGTGCGAGACGTTCGGGAAGCGCTGGAGCGTGAAATCCCGGACGTGGCGGCCATAGTTTTCGGTCAGCTTGAGATCGAGCGCCTTGTCTTCCTCCCCCCACAGCATCAGCGTCGGCACGGTGATTTGCGCGGCGACCTCGTCCAGCAGGCCCAGGTTGGCGCGGTAGTAATTGATCATCGCGGTCAGCGCGCCGGGTTGCAGGGCGTTCCGGCGATAGACCTCCAGCACCTCTGGCGGGAACATGACCTTGTTTACCGCCATGTTCAGAAAGGCGTTGGCAATGGCTTCCGCCCGGCGCTGGCGCAGCAGAAACTCCGGCAGCCAGGGGATCTGGAAAAACGCGACATACCAGCTCTTCAGCCGCTGCGGCCAGTAATGGGCGATCAACTCGCCGAACACCGTCGGGTGCGGCACGTTCATGATGATCAGGCCGTCGAGCGGCACGGCGCGGCGCATCGCCACCACCCAGGCAATCGCCGCGCCCCAATCATGCGCCACCAGCAATTTGCGCCGCGCACCCAGCGCATCGAACATCGCCGCCACATCATCGACGAGATGATCGATATGGTAGGCGGCCTTGCCGGAAGGCCGGCTCGACCCGCCATAACCGCGCAGATCCGGCGCCACCGCGCGCCAGCCGGCGTCGGCCAGCACGGGCAATTGATAACGCCAGGAAAAGCGCGATTCCGGAAAACCGTGCAGGCACAATGCAACGTCCGGGCCTTCACCCGCCACGTCGCAGGCGAACTCCAGCCCGTTTGCGCGCAGCATCATGCGTTATAGTTCAGTTTCAGCCCCGGCCGCGGCCAGCGGCACTTTGCGAGCTTGCCGGTGGTCGACAGGCAGACCCAGGCATCCATCATGTCGTCGCCGCCAAAGCAGATGTTGGTGGTGAGCAGATCAGGGAACGGGAAAAATTCCTGCGCGCCCGTTACCGGATCGATGCTGGTGATGCCGGCGCTTTCGATCAGCGTCGCCTGCGCGATGTTGCCGTTGGCCTCGATCGCCAGCGAATCGAGATAGGTCTTGTTGGCCCAGGTCGTCACAAAGCGGCCGGGCACCGCCGGCAGCGGTTCCGGCGCCAGCACGCCAGGCGACACGATATCGAACGCCAGCACCACGCGCCGGCTGGTGGAGGCGGCGTAAACCGTCTTGCCATCGGGGGAGAGGCCGACGCCGTTCAGGTCGGGCCCGTGGATCAGCCTGGTGATCTTCGATCCATCGGGCAGCGCATAGAACAGCCCGCCGGCATCGGTGTGGTGATCGAAATGCTTGCCGAGATCGGTGAAGTAGAAACCGCCATGCGCATCGAAGACGATGTCGTTCGGGCCAGACAGGCGCACGCCGTCGCAACTGTCGTACAGGCGATCGATCTTGCCGGTGGCGATATCGATACGCTCGATGCGACCCGTGCTGTAATCGCCGGCGGCATTGCCGGGCAGCAGGATGCCATCCTGCTCATACCACTCAAACCCGCCGTTGTTGCAGACATAGAGCGCGCCATCCGGGCCGATCGCCATGCCATTGGGGCCGCCGCCGGGCGTTGCCACCGTCTCCTTGCGGCCATCGGGCGTGATGCGCGTGATGCGACCGGGGCGGATTTCGACGATCAGCACCGATCCGTCGGCCATCGCCACCGGCCCTTCCGGAAAGCCCAGGCCGTCGGCCAAGATCTCGTGTGGATGGAAATCGCTCATTGTCTGTCCTCCCCGTCGTTTGCGCCATGCTGGCGCGGGTCAGTCGTCCGCGCAAGCGCATTGAAAGACGAGGCTGGGAACAGAAAATTAACGCCTGCTCGGGCAAGCCTTAACCTTGGAAGGATATGGCCATGTTGCAGGCAGAGATGGTGATCGGCGCGGTGGCGGCAGTGGCCGCCGGCCAGATGGTGCTGCGCCTGGATGTTGCCGCCACCGCGCGCCTGAAAAGCAATCGGGATGGCGTGCTGGCATCGGCCGGCATGCTGGGCAGCCTGCTCAAGGTGGAAAGCCAGGGCCTGTGGGTGATCGGCACGTTGCGCGCGATCGAGCAGCAGGACGGGGCCGCCGTGGGCATCATCGATTTCGTCGGGGAAGCCGAAGCCGATCCCGATGGCCGCATCACGCGCTTCCGCCGCGGCGTCGGCACCTATCCGCGCGCCGGCGATCGTGCCTGGCCGATGGACGGCGCCGAGACGGCACGGGTGTTTTCCGGCGACGAGCGGCCGCACATCCAGGTCGGCATCGTCTATCCCACCGGCCAGGTGCGCGCCGCGGTGTTTTTCGACACCTTCCTGTCGAAGAATTTCGCCATCGTCGGCTCCACCGGCACTGGCAAATCCACCGCCACCGCGCTGTTCCTGCACCGCATCATCGAACAGGCGCCGCAAGGCCATGTCGTGGTGATCGATCCGCACGGCGAATATGCCCGCGCCTTTGCCGATACCGGCATGATCTTCAACGTCGACAATCTGGAACTGCCCTATTGGCTGCTGAACTTCGAAGAACATTGCGAAGTGCTGTTGACCAGCGAAGGCGCCGTTCGGGAAATGGACCGCGATATCCTGGCGCGCTGCCTGCAACTGGCGCGGATGAAATCCGTCTATGCGCAAGGATTGAGCAGCGTCACCACCGACACGCCAATCCCCTATCTGCTGTCCGCGTTGATGGACACGCTGGCATCGGAAATGGGCAAGATTTCCGAAGGCCAGAACGCGCCGAATTATCTGCGCATCCGCGGCAAGCTGGAACAGATCATGCGCGATCCGCGCCACAAGTTCATGTTTGATCGCCGCTATTCCAATGACAACATGGCGGAATTCATGAGCCGCATCCTGCGCCTGCCGGTGGCCGGCAAGCCGATTTCGGTGATCGATCTGTCGGGTGTGCCTTCAGCGGTAGTCTCCGCCGTCGTCTCGGTGCTGTCGCGCATCGTATTCGATTTCGCCGTCTGGTCGCGTGGGGAGCAGCGCCGGCCGGTGGTGCTGGTGTGCGAAGAAGCCCACCGCTACATCCCGTCGCGCAGCATTTCCAAGCACAGCACGGTGCGCGACGTGCTGGAACGCATCGCCAAGGAAGGGCGCAAATATGGCGTGTCGCTGGGTCTGGTCACCCAGCGCCCGTCCGATCTGGCCGAAGGCGCGCTGTCGCAATGCGGCACCATCGTGTCGCTGCGACTGAACAATGATCGCGATCAGGCCTTCGTGAAAAACGCCCTGCCCGAAGGCGGCCGCAGCTTGCTGGATGCGATCCCGGCGCTCAGGAACCGCGAATGCATCATTTCCGGCGAAGGCGTCGCGGCACCGATCCGCGTGCGGCTCGATGATCTGGAACCGCACAAGCGCCCGGCCAGCGACGATCCGGTGTTCAGCGAATTGTGGGTGGAGACGGGAGATGATGACGAGATGCTGGATCGGGTGATTGCGCGGTGGCGGGCGAATACGCGGTAACGGCTAGAGATTTCTGCTCCCCTCCCTGCAAGGGAGGGGCCGGGGGAGGGTGGGTGCCGCTTGTGCCTCCAGCGTCTTCACCACCCGCTCACCCTGAGCTTGTCGAAGGGCCGTGACCACCGGAGGACTGGTGCTGGTTTACGCGGCCGGCGGCGGAGCCGCCGGGTCCGCTGGGGTGTTCAAGGAAGTGGAAGAAGGGAAGAGCGCGGCAAAGCCGCGCCGTCAGACGAGTCAAAAAGGGCGGCCTGTTGGGACCGCCCTTTTCGCTCGGTAGCCGTGCTTGCGCGAGCCGGCAAGATAGCTGCGCTATTTGCGCGCCGCGCTACGCAGCAAACTGGTTCATCGTGTTGTGCGCCCCACCAGCCTTCAGGGCCGCCTCACCCGCAAAATATTCCTTGTGATCATCGCCAATGTCCGAACCCGACATGTTCTGGTGTTTCACACAGGCAATGCCCTGGCGGATTTCGGCGCGCTGCACGTTCTTCACATAGCCCAGCATGCCCTGGTCGCCGAAATACTCGCGGGCCAGATTGTCAGTGCTCAGGGCGGCCGTGTGGTAGGTCGGCAGCGTGATCAAGTGGTGGAAGATGCCGGCCTGCGCGGCTGCGTCGCGCTGGAAGGTGCGGATGCGCTCGTCGGCTTCCTGCGCCAGTTCGGTGGCGTCATAATCGACGCTCATCAGCCGGGCGCGGTCATAGGCTGACACATCCTGGCCGGCGGCCACCATAGCATCATAGACCTGCTGACGGAAATTCAGCGTCCAGTTGAAGCTGGGGCTGTTGTTGTACACCAGCTTGGCATTCGGGATCACGTCGCGGATGCGGTTCACCATGCCGGCGATCTGGCCGATGTGCGGCTTCTCCGTTTCGATCCACAGCAGATCCGCACCGTTCTGCAGGCTGTTGATGCAATCGAGCACGCAGCGATCCTCCCCGGAACCGGGGCGGAACTGGAACAGGTTCGATGGCAGGCGCTTGGGCCGCAGCAATTTGCCGTCGCGGCTGATCACCACGTCGCCGTTGCCGACCTGCGTCACATCGATTTCCTCGCAATCGAGGAAGCTGTTGTACTGGTCACCAATGTCGCCGGGCGTGCGGCTGTAGGCGATCTGCTTGGTCAGGCCGGCGCCCAGTGAATCGGTGCGCGCGACGATGATGCCGTCTTCCACGCCCAGTTCGAGGAAGGCGTAGCGGATGGCGCGGATCTTCGCGAGGAAGTCCTCGTGCGGCACGGTCACCTTGCCGTCCTGGTGGCCGCACTGCTTTTCATCGCTCACCTGGTTTTCGATCTGCAGCGCGCAGGCGCCGGCTTCGATCATCTTCTTGGCGAGCAGATAGGTGGCCTCGGCATTGCCGAAGCCGGCATCGATATCGGCGACGATCGGCACGACATGCGTCTGGAAGGCATCGATCTGGTGCTCGATCGATTTGGCCTTCACCGCGTCACCGGTGGCGCGGGCGGCATCGAGATCGCGGAACAGGCCGCCCAGCTCGCGCGCATCGGCCTGGCGCAGGAAGGTGTAGAGTTCTTCGATCAGCGCCGACACGCTGGTCTTTTCATGCATCGATTGATCGGGCAGCGGGCCGAATTCGCTGCGCAGCGCCGCGACCATCCAGCCCGACAGATACAGGTAGCGCTTGTCGGTGGTGCCGAAGTGCTTCTTGATCGAAATCAGCTTCTGCTGGCCGATGAAGCCATGCCAGCAGCCCAGCGACTGGGTGTACTGGCCGGGATCGGCATCATAGGCGGCCATGTCACGGCGCATGATCGCCGCGGTGTAGCGCGCGATATCGAGGCCGGATTGAAAGCGGTTCTGCACGCGCATGCGCGCCACGGATTCGGCGCTGATCGCCTGCCAGCCGGGCTTGCCCTCAATGGCGGCGGCGGCGTGCCGGATTTCGTCCTGATAGGTCATGGGGGGCTCCTCTTGTGCACTGCGGTATCGCTTGTCATGGCGTTGCGCTTCGGCTACGGCCCGGTCAACAGATTCTGTCAAGGAATCGTGTGTAAATGTCCCGCTTTCGCCGGCTTTAGCTGTAAAGATGTAAATATTTTGACAGAACTCGCCGCCTCGCCTGCACTGAAAGACGCCATTGGGGGAGGCCGCAAGATCTTCGCCGGCGCGCGCGTGCGGCGGTTGCGTACCCAGCGTGGCCTCACCCAGACGCGCATGGCCCACGATCTCGGCGTGTCGGTCAGCTATCTCAACCTGATCGAACGCGACCAACGCCCGCTGTCGGCCAGTTTCCTGGTCAAGCTGGCCGAACATTATGATCTGGATGTGCGCAGCCTGACCGGCGACGATGGCGGCGAGCTGGTCGAGGATTTGTCAAGACTCTTCACCGATCCGCGGTTGATCGGCATCGATGTGCCACGCGCCGAATTGAAGGATCTGGCGGTGCGCGCGCCGGCCATCGCCCATGCGTTGTTGCGGCTGGCGGCGGCCACCCCGCCCGTCGCCCCGATCCCGCCGCCGCCTGGCCCGCTGGCGGCGGTGGCCACGCTGATCGATGCCGCCGGCAATTATTTCCCATTGCTGGATGAAAGCTGCGAACGTCTGGCCGACGAGCTGCGCCTGTCCGGCCCCGATCTCAACGCCGCAGTGGTCGATCGCTTGCGCAGCCGCCACGCCATCACCGTGCGCGCGCTGCCGATGGAGGTGCTGCCCAACCAGTTGCGCCGGCTCGATCTGCATGCCCGGCAATTGATCCTGTCCGAATCGCTCGATGCCGCCAGCCGCGGTTTTGCCGCGGCCGTGCAGCTGGTGCTGATCGAACTGAAAGCCCAGATTGCCGATACCATCGCGGCCGCCGGCATCACCGACCCTCTGGAGCAACGCGCCTGCACCGTGGCGCTGGGCAAATATGCCGCCGCCGCCACATTGATGCCCTACGGTCGCTTCCTCAGCGCCTGCGAAGCCACCGGCTATGATGTCGAACTGTTGCAGGCGCGCTTCGGCCGCGGGCTGGAGCAGGTGGCGCACCGGCTGACCACCCTGCACCGCCCCGGCGCGCGTGGGGTGCCGTTCTTCTTCCTGCGGCTCGACCGGGCCGGCACCATTTCCAAACGCTTTGCGCCCGGTCCATCGCCCTTGCCGCTCACCGGCGGCTGCGCGCTGTGGCATGTCTATCATGCCTTTGATCGGCCCGGCGAAATCCGCCGCCAACTGGTTGAGCTGGAAGACGGCAAGCGCTTCCTGACGCTCGCGCGAACCGTGCGGCCGGCCGCCATGCCCTGGGGCGGTGCCCGGCCAAGCTTTGCCATCGGCATCGGCTGCGACATCGCCCATGCCGGCGCGCTGGCCTGGAGCAGCGGCATCGAACTGAACGGCCAGGCCGCCCCGATCGGGCCGGGCTGTGCCGCCTGCCACCGCGCCGCCTGCCGCCAGCGCGGGCAGCCCCCAGCCGGCGCCCATCTGGCGTTTGATGAACGCCAGCGCGGCCTCACCCCATTTCGTTTCACCGATGATTGAAAGGCAGAACATGACCAGCCACCCCGCCCTGAATTTTCCGGAACTTGGGGGCGTCGAGATCACGGGCGCGATGCAGCCCGGTTACGAGACCATCCTCACCCCCGAAGCGCTGGCGTTCGTCGCGCAGTTGCACCGCATGTACAATCCCACCCGGCTGGCGCTGCTGCGCGCCCGTGATCAGCGGCAGGCGTGGATCAACCGCGAGGGCTTCATCGGATTCGCGCCGGAATATTCGGCGATCCGCGATGATCGCAGTTGGCAGGTGCGGCCCGCGCCAGCCGATCTCGCCGATCGTCGGGTGGAAATCACCGGGCCGTGCGATCGCAAGATGGTGATCAACGCGCTCAACAGTGGCGCGCAATGCTTCATGGCCTGCCTGGAAGACGCCTCGGCGCCGACCTGGGATGTGATGGTGCAGGGGCAGATAAACCTGCGCGATGCCGCCGCCGGCACCATCACGCTGGAAGACAAGGGCAAAAGCTACAGCCTGAACGAGAAGACCGCCGTGCTGATCTGCCGTCCGCGCGGTTGGCATCTGGATGAAGCGCATCTCGTGGTCGACGGCGAGCGCGTCGCCGGCGCGATCTTCGATTTCGGCCTGTATTTCTTCCACAATGCGCGCGCGCTGCTGGCCAAGGGCAGCGGTCCCTATTTCTATCTGCCCAAGCTGGAGCACAGTCTGGAGGCACGGTTGTGGAACAATGTCTTCATCTCGGCCCAATCGATGCTGAATCTGCCGCTCGGTACCATCCGCGCCACCGTGCTGATCGAAACCCTGCCCGGCGCCTTCATGGCCGAAGAAATCCTCTATGAACTGCGCGATCACATCACGGCGCTCAATTGCGGCCGCTGGGATTATATCTTCAGCTATATCAAGACGTTCCAGGCCGACGCCGCCAAGCTGCTGCCCGACCGGGCCGCAGTCTCCATGGCGGTGCCGTTCATGGCGGCCTATGCCGCCCATGTCGTGCGCGTCTGCCACCGCCGCGGCGCCCATGCCATGGGCGGCATGAGCGCCTTCATCCCGGTCAAGGACGACGAAGCCGCCAACGACAAGGCCTTTGCGGCGGTGCGCGCCGACAAGGAACGCGAGGCGAAGCTGGGCCATGACGGCACCTGGGTGGCCCACCCCGGCCTGGTTGGCGTGGCCCGCGACGTGTTCGACCGGCTGATGCCCGGCCCCAACCAGTTGGCGGTGATTCCGGCTGGCGAAGCGACGCTGGCCGATCTGGTCACGCCACCAGCCGGCGCGCGCACGCTGGCGGGGCTGACCAACAACATCAATGTCGGCATTGGCTATGTCGCGGCCTGGCTGCGCGGTCAGGGTGCGGTGCCACTGCACAATCTGATGGAAGATGCTGCCACCGCCGAAATCAGCCGCACCCAATTGTGGCAATGGCGCACGCACGGCGCGGCGCTGGATTCGGGCGAAGCGGTGGATGCCGCACTGATCACCCGCGTCACCGACGAGCAGCTGGCAGCGTGGCGCGCCCAAGTGGGCGACAATTTCTTCGAGGCCGGCAAGTATCGCGAAGCCGCCGACCTGTTCCGCACATTGGTGCTGGCCGACAAGCTGGAACCGTTCCTGACGCTGCCAGCCTACGCCTTCTACTTCGCAAAATGAGCCGACCTGCCCCCCTCCCCATCAGGGGAGGGGCTGGGGGTGGGGAATGGAGCGCCGGTTGGCACGGCCCCACCCCCGACCCCTCCCCTGAAGGCGAGGGGAGCTATTCGCCGCGATTGCCGCCCTTGGGGGCCGGCACGCCAAACTCCGCGACCATGGCAGGCGTCACCTTGTCCTTGTATTTGTTACCATAACTGGTACGGACATAGTTGATCACATCGGAAATCTGTTGATCCGTAAGGCCGCCGCGGAACCAGGGCATGGCACCCTTGCCGCCGGTGACGACCATGATCGGATAGCCCGCGGATTCCAGATTGGCATTTTTCGCCAGCGCCGGGATGCGGCCGGCGCCAACGCCGCCCAGCGCATTGGCCATGTGGCAGGCCTGGCAGATATTCTGATAGACCTCGGCACCCGGATGCGGTGCCGCAGGCTTGGCGGCCGGTTTCTGGGCCAGCGCAGGTGCGGCAATCACGGCCGCCGCCAACAGGAACATTCGCATCATCATGCCTCCAACGCGCGCTTGTGCAGACGGGTGACCGCATCCAGCGAGGACAGGATCGCGCCTTCCATCCAGCAACCGATATAGCTGGCGTGTTCACCGGCGAGCACCAGCCGGTTATCCACCGCCACCAGCGTCTGGTAATGTTCCTTGCGGGTGTCTTCGTTCCACTGCGCACAGCAGCCCAGGGTGAACGGCGAACGGCTCCACGCCACCGACGCGCCGGTCACGAATTCTTCCTTGTAGCGGCCGGGGTGGAAGACGCTGCCCTGATCGAGCGCGCGGGCGATGCGTTCTTCCGGCGTCATGCCGGCGAATTTGTAGCTGGCCGGGCCGAACGTATAGGCACCCAGCACCACCGCCGGGCCGTTGCTGTGCATGCGACCGGATGGATAGGAGATCATGGCGATCTCGCGGTCGGTGAAGCTGATGCCGCCATAAATGGCTTCATCCTCCTCCCAGAAGCGCCGCTTGAATTCGAGGCCGACCTTCACCGAATTGCTGTAGGGCACCGCGCGGATCGCCGCATCGAGGCCAGGCGAGCAATCGACTTCGATCTGGGCCAACACCCCCAACGGAATGGTGCACACGCAATAATCCGCCGTGGCGGTGCTGACCACGCCGGTGCCAGTGTCGGTATAGCCCACCGTCACCTTGCCACCCTGCTGGCTGATGCTGGTCACCTTGCTGTTGTAGCGGACCTTGCCCTCCACCTGGCGGCCAAAGGCCTTGCCGATCATGCCCATGCCGCCCACCGGCTGGAACATCGAATGCTGGTGATCGATGCTCATATGCTGAGCGACGACACGCCAGATGCCGGAATCCATGATGTCCTTGAAGGCATGGGGTTCCGACGGGATCGGTTCGCCCAGCACGCCGCCGCCCTGGGGCCGATCCCACATGCGCCGCCGCGACGAGCGGGCGCTCTTGGTATAGTTGAAATTCTGATCGAGCGCGCCCCATTCGCGCAGCGCCATCCGCAGCCGGTCGCCGTCTTCGCGGGTCATCACGCTGTCCAGCCCGCGATTGTCGATGGCCTTGGCCAGCAGTTCGGCAACATTGCCGTCCCAATCGCCGGCCAGCTCGCGGTAACGCATCGGCTTGCCGTCGAACGCCTTGGCCGAATGCACAAGCGCCTGGTGGTTCATCTGGATGAACGGTTCCAACGCCACGCCGAACTGCTTGCAATAATGCAGCAGAGCGCGGTGGTGATAGGGAATGCGCCATGGGCCCGGGTTGAGATAATTGCCGTCGGAGAAGCCAACCTTCTGCGTGGCGCCGCCCAGTTCGGTGTAGGTATCGCCGCCATAGAGCGACCAGTTCCGGCCGCCGGGGCGATTGTTATATTCCAGGATTTGCACCTCATAACCGGCCTTGGCCAGTTCATAGGCGGCAAGCATGCCGGCAAGGCCAGCGCCCAGCACCAGCACCTTGGCCCCCGGCCGCGCCCCGGTCAGGTTGGGCGGCCCGGCAAACTGGGTTTCCTTGGCGTGGCCCAGCGCTTCCATGGCCTGATACAGCACCGCCGTGCCCGCCATCATGCCGATGGCCCGCAGCACTTCGCGCCGCGTCGGCCCCATTTGTGCCCAGTTGTTCAATGCCTTGATTCCCCTCGCTATGCCCGCTGGCAGAC
>Ga0164295_10004319_pt1 | contig 11293 bp, 8 predicted proteins | sample GEODES006metaG_FD_111798 | JGI IMG/M metagenome (GOLD analysis project Ga0164295, IMG submission 111798) | Oligotrophic lake water microbial communities from Sparkling Lake, Wisconsin, USA - GEODES006 metaG | ecosystem: Environmental > Aquatic > Freshwater > Lake | place: USA: Sparkling Lake...
GAGGATCGAGTGCGTCATAGGGATCTTGATGCACAAGCTGGATAGCCCGACGGTAGGGCCGCAATGCGCCGGCGCGCAGCCCGGTGAGGTCGGTGCCGTCGAAGATCACCTGTCCGCTGGTGGTCGGCTGCAAACCGACGATTGCGCGTGCGACTGTGCTCTTCCCGCAGCCGGATTCGCCCACCAGTGCCACGATCTGGCCAGGATCCAGTGTCAATGAGACACCCTCGACGGCATGCACCACCGGGCGCCCCGAACGCCCGGGAATTCCGGCACCTCGCAGCGGGTAATTCACGGTGAGATCAACCAACTCCAGCAGCGGGGCGTTCACTGCGGCAGCCCGGCCGGCATCGCATGATGACAGGCAACCGCGCCGTCACTATCGAATATGTTGGTGGGCTCGGTGATTCGGCAGATATCAGCGGCTGACGGGCATCGGGGCGCGAACGCACACCCGATGACCGGAGTATCCAGCCTGGGTTGTTCGCCGGGAATCGAACGCACTGTCGCGGCTGCCCGCGGGCGGGGAATAGCCGCCAGCAGCGCAGCCGTATAGGGGTGGCGTGGGGTAGTCAGCAGACGAGCCACCGGGGCTTCCTCGATAACGCGCCCGGCGTACATTACCGCCACCCGTTCGGTCACCTGAGCGACCGCAGGCAAGTCATGGCTGATGAACACCAGGGCGACGCCGAGGTCATCGGAAAGACGACGTAGCAGTTGAAGGATCTCGGCTTGGACGATCACGTCGAGCGCGGTGGTTGGCTCATCGGCCAGCAGCACCTTGGGTCCACAGGCCAGCGCCATGGCCAGAGCGGCCCTCTGACGCATGCCGCCGGAGAACTCGTGCGGGTAACGCGCCGCCCGCGCGGCAGGAATGCCGACCATGTCGAGCAGTTCGGCAACGCGGTCGTCGGCGTCCCGACGACTCGCTTTCCGATGCATCCGGATCGGTTCGGCGATCTGATCGCCGACGGTGCGCACCGGGTTGAAAGCGTTCATCGCGCCCTGGAACACCATCGAGATATCACACCAGCGGTGCGGACGCATACTGCTATCGCCGTCGGCGAGGATATCGACCCCGTTGAGCAGGATCTGCCCGGAAACCTCAGCGTTCGGCGGCAGCAGGCCCATCATCGCGAGCACCACGGTGGACTTGCCGCATCCTGACTCGCCGACGATCCCAAGCCGGTCGCGCGCGTGCAGGGTGAAGGAGACTCCGCGCACGGCATGCAAGTGCCCGCGTTCAATGTCGAAGTCGACACCTAGTTCACGGACCTCGAGAAGTGGTGCTGTCGACGTTGTCGTCACGGGCGCTCCAGTGCGCCGTGGATCGCCCGGGGGCGCTCCAGTGCGCCGTGCAGTGGACGCACCCGGAAACGTCGGACCGCCAGGTGTCCCACCTTGAGCCGGGGGTTGAGGGTGTCCTCCATGCCCTGTCCGGCGACTGTTGCGGCCAGCACCACCAGGGTGACCGCAAGACCGGGCGGCAACACCACCCACCATGCGCCCGCCACGACCGCACCCTGGTCCAGTGCATCCTGGATCATCCGGCCCCACGACACCACGGAGGGATCCCCGAGTCCCAGGAAGCTGATGTAGGTCTCGGCGAAGATCGCGTTGGCCACCATCAACACCGTGTTGGCGAGCAGCAGTGGCGTCACCTGAGGCACCACATGACGGGTCAGAACGAAGAACGGGGAGGCTCCCATCGCTTCCACCCGTTTGACGAAAGTGCGCTGCCGCACCGACATCACCTGAGCCCGGATGAGCCGCGCCGTCGAAGCCCAGTAGACCAATCCGATGACGATCATGATGTTGGTCAGGCTTTGACCGAACACCGCCGCCGCCACGATCATCAGCGGAATATCGGGGATCACCAGGAAGTAGTCGGTGATTCTCATCAGCACGCCGTCAGTACGGCCACCGAAATAGCCCGCGACGAAACCGACAGTCCCCCCGATCAGCATGCCGACCAGTGCCGCGATCAATCCCACCAAAAGTGACGTTTGCGCGCCGTGTATGAGACGGGACAGCACATCGAAGCCGCCGCCGTCCAACCCCAGTGGGTGTGCGGCCGCGGGGGCGGCGAAACTATTGGAGAACTGCGTGTTGACCGGCGTCGGTGCGATCACCGGCGCGAGTAACGCGACCACGGCGAAGGCTCCCAGGGCGCACAACCCGACCACGGTTTGCCGGTTCCCGGCGATGAGACGGAGCGCGGTACCCCTTCGCGTGGGGTTGTCAGCCGCACGTTCACCCGACGGCGACGCGACCATCACGGATCCTCGGATCGATGCGGACATAGATGAGATCTGCTATCAGGTTCGCCACAATCACCGCCACTGTGAGTAGCAGGAAGATTCCCTGCAGCACCGGATAGTCGCGCTTGCCGATCGCGTCGACGGCGGCGAATCCGATACCGGGGTAACTGAATACGTCCTCCACCACGATCGCCCCGGCGACAATGGTTCCGGCCGACAGCGCCACCATTGTCACCATGGGAAGCATTGCGTTACCGAACGCGTGGTACCGCAGGATGTCCCGATCACGCAGACCCTTGGCCCGCGCGGTGAGGATGTAGTCCTCACCGAGAGTGTCCAGCATCGCCGAGCGCATGATGATGGCGTACTGGCCATAGCTGCCGAGTCCAAGCGTGAGCGCGGGCAGGATCAGGTGTGCGGTCCGGTCCGATAAGAGATCCCACATCGACGGCTCGCTCAGGACACCGAGGGATGCGCTCTGAATTCCCGCCGCCGGCAACCCGACCGCCGCCGCCACATAAAAAAGGACGAGCAGCCCAATCCATTGCGTCGGCATCGCATAAAAGGCCAGACTGGTCCATTGCGAGGCGGAGTCCAATGCGGTTCCCCGCCGCCACGATGACACCACCCCGCTGATGACGCCGAGCACCAACGCGATGAGGGTGCCGGCGATGAGCATCGGCAGGGTGTTCAGCAGCGGCCCCGTGATTTCCTGCCACACCGGCCTTCCACTGGAGAGGCTGATACCCAGATCACCACGGGCCAATTGACCGAGGTACCGAACGAACTGTTCCGGCAACGACTCGTCGAGGCCGTAGCGCTTGAGCAGAGCCTCCCGCAGCTGTGGGGTGCAGGCCCGGCAGCGCAGGGCTGATACCGCGTTCCCCGGCATTACTCGAAACAAGAAAAAGTTGATCGTCGCCGCGACGAATACGGTGACGAGTGCAAACCAGATCCGGCTCAGCGCAGGAGTCAAGCCCGTCTCGGACTGGTGTAGTAGGCCTTGCCCAGGGTGAACAGTGTCGGCTCGAACCCGGTCCACGCGTTCGAGTTCGCGGTTACCAGGTTCGTCTCGACGATCTGGATGTAGGGCCGGGCGCTGGCGATCTCTGCCTGGGCCTGCCAGACCAGATCCCGACGGGCGGCAGGATCGACTGTGGTGCGCTGTTTTTCATAGAGCGCGTCATAGGCCGGGTTGCTCCATCCGGTGTCGCTGTTGTTGTTGAGCTCACTGGTCGTGACCACCCCGAGGTTGAAGTCAGGATCGATATACGGGTGCCAGTACCAGGTGAATATGTCGGCATCCTCGTATTTGCCGTCCGGAGCGGTGATCAACTCATAGGCCTGGGTGCCGTCGCCGCCGGCCTGCTCGACCAACTGGACTCCGACCTTCTCGAACGCGCTCTGCAACAGGGTGAACTGGAGGTGGCCGTCATAGTCGGTGTCATTCGGCACGATCACCGAGTAACGCATGGCGTGCGCCGGTTGGGCGTACTCGCCAGTGGTGGCGGGGACCTGCCGTACCCCGTCAGCGCCGCGCGGATAACCCAGTGAGTCCAGGATCTGGTTGGCCTTGTCGACATCGTTGGGCAGCGGTTGCACCGCGGGGTTGACCCAATCGCCGGACCATCCCGACAGGATGTCGGCCCAGGGTTTGGCCTCGCCTCCGAACACGGTGCTGACAATCTGCTCCCGTGGCAGTGCGTACTCGAAAGCTTCCCTGAGCTTGGGGTCCAGCAGTTCGCGGTTCTGCTTCTTGGCGTCGCTGGAGTTGAAGCCGAAGTTGGTCACCTCGTTGCCGGGTTGGCTGTTGATCGTGACACCCGGTATCGACTTCAACTGGGCGGCGTCCTTGAAGGGCACGGTTTCAACGAAGGCGAGTCGGCCGGCTTTGAGGTCCGCGATCATGGCGGTGGGGTTGGTGTAGTAGGTCAGCGCCACCGCTGCCGCATTCGGCTTAGGTCCGTAAAACTTGGGATTAGGTGTGAAGACAGTGGTGCCCTTGTCTTCGTACTTCGTAATCATGAACGGCCCACCGGAGACCACCGGCAACTGTTGCTCGGGCTTGAAATCGGTCAGACCGGAGCCGCCTTCGCCCGTGTCCTGCGAAGCCCAGATGTGTTTGGGAAGGACATACATCTGCTGCAGGTTCGCCAGCGCCGGACCCATCGGCTGGTCATAACGGATCACCAGCGTGCGTGGATCGGGGGCCTCAGCAGAGCCAATCCCGGCCAGCACCTTGGCCATCGACGCCGTCGCGCCCTCAGCGTGCTTGCGGATGGTCTCGATGGTCCATACCGCATCCTCAGCTGTGAGGGGCTGACCATCCGACCACTGCCCTTCTCGCAGTCTGAACGTGATCGTCCGGCCGTCCGGGGACTCGTCCCAGCTCTCGGCCCAGTCGCCCTCGAGCTTCAGCCCAGGTCCGTACTGCAGCAGCTGGGGATACAACATCGAATAGGCAGTGCTGTCCTGGGTTTCGATGCCGACGAACGGATTCAGCGATGAGATGTAGTAGGTCGTGCCGATCGTCAACACATTGTCGGTGTCGCCGCCTCCACCGTCGGCGCCCTTCGAGCAGCCAGACAACACCAACGTCAGCGCGGCCACGACGGCCAGAATCCGCCGTCCGGTACGTCCCACCCCGGCGCTCACAGGACGTTGGTCCATGCCTGGTCGCCGACGGCATCGACAATGCGCACCCGCCGGTAGTCGACGTCGTTCGGAACCTCGACGAAGGCGCGGGTGATCAGCCCCGCCCCGTCGGTCTCAAGGATGCGACCACACCGACGTCCGCCACGCCCGGCGGTGATGCTCGCGCCGTTCTCCCTACTCGTGGTCACGTGAACGGCCCGCGCGGGTGTGCATTGGATTTCGATTCCATTGTCATCAGCGTGTACCTCCAGGACTCGTGGGCCGGTCGAGCAATAGGAATCGCCGACGCGCAGGGCGTTGACCACTGCGGTCGGCGTGCGTTCAGTTACCTTCACCCAGGTCCAGGCCAGTCCGATATCGAAAAGGGGCATGTGCGAATCATCGGTCGCGATACCGTGCAATTGCAGTCCGCGTTGCAGTCCTTCATCCCACATCAACGATGAGTCGCCTCGGCCGCCTTCACACTCGCTGCTTCCGTTGTAAATCTCAACGCCCGCCAGGTGCGGCGCATCGTCAAAAGCGTAGGAGCCTGCACCGGTCCAGTAGGGATGCGCGAGATAGGCGACTCCTCCTTGCTCGTGGGCCCACAGCGCACCGGCCTCGACAGATGGGAATGTCCGCTGCTCCCAATGTTCTTCGGTGTTGATCATCCAGTTTCTACGATCACCGCCCGGATCCTCCGGGATCTCGTGAATCCCATAGACCAACAGATCGGCGGTCCAGCCGACGAGGCCGAGGTCGACTGTCAATTCAGCCGCCGGGACCATCATGATTTCCGGAACGTCGTCGACCACCGCGAGGCGCCAGTGGTCGGTAAGCGCCAGCACGTCAAAGCCGGCGGTCGCATACTGTCGGGCTACCGCCTTTGGCGGCAGGTCACCGTCACTCACCGTCGAGTGCGTGTGCAGCGCGCACCGAAGCCATTCACCGGCACGCTCAAAAACGTTGGTGTCTGAGCGCATTCGTTTCCACTTCTTGTCGAACTACTACCGACAGCCGGACACTACACCCGCCTCAACTGAACGTTCAGACGAATCGCAGATGAGGCGTATCGCGGCCCGTTGTCTCAGCACGCACCATGCGGAATTCAAATTCCGTTCACGTGACGTTCGACTTCTAGCCGACGTCGGCCAGGGGCCTCGGTGGTGGTGGGGCCGGCAGTGCTGCGTACAGGTCACGCTCCAGCGAATCACCAGCGGCGGGCGAGCCCGGCGTCGAGATGGCGAACACGTCGATCACCGAGGACCCCAGCGTGGTGATCTTGGCCCAATCGATGTCCACGCCGGCCCGTTCGAATACCGCCGTCAGCACGGCAAGCAATCCGGTGCGATCCGACGCGCGAATCTCGACCAGCGTGCGGCCGGGCTGACCGCCGTCATGCCAGAGAATCCTTGGCGGTGCCGGGGCGGCCGCGGGCACCGCGGGGTTGGGTGCGCCGGCCGGGTCGCTGCCGTAACGGGCGCTCTCGTGATCGCGCTTCTGCAGCGATCCGATGACGTCGAGTTCACCGTCCAGGGCGAGGATGAACTGCTGTCGCAACAGCTCGGCGGCCGGCGGAGCGCCGAACAGCGGCGATACCACGAAGGTGTTGATGGCCGAACCGTCCGCACTGTTGACTGTTGCCGAATGCACGCTCAGCGAGTTCAGCGCCAGCACTCCGGCTGCCTTGGACAGCAGACCGCGGCGATCCGGGGCGATCATCGTCACCGCGAAGGTGAGCGGTGAATCCCCCGGCACCATCTCGACATGCACCGCGCCATCGCGGGCTATCGACAGGTGCTCGGCCGGAATCGGCGCGGGCTGCGGCTCTTCGTCACCGGCCAATAGCACCCGGCAGCGCCGCACCAGCTCGCCGATCAGTGTGGACTTCCAGTCACTCCAGACGCCCGGCCCGGTGGCCAGCGAGTCGGCCTCGGACAGAACGGCCAACAACTCCAGCAACACTGGATCACCGTCGAGTGCCTCCACAACACTGGCCGCGGTGGCCGGATCCGCGAGATCACGGTGGGTCGCCGTCGAGGGCAGCAGCAGATGGTGGCGAACCATGGCCGATAGCAGCCGGATATCGGAGGGCCACAGGCCCAGCCGCTCTCCCACCCGGATAGCCAGGTCAGCGCCGATCTCACTGTGATCCCCCCCGCGCCCCTTCCCGATATCGTGCAGCAGGGCGCCCAACACCAGCAGGTCGGGTCGCGAGACTCGAGTCGTGAAAGCACTGGCGCGCGAGACGGTTTCGACCAGGTGCCGGTCCACGGTCCAGATGTGGATCGGATCGCGCGGTGGAAGATCCCGTACGGCGCCCCACTCCGGGAAGATCCTGCCCCACAGACCCGTTCGGTCCAGGGCCTCGATGGTGGTCACCGTCGTCGGGCCGGCACTGAGCAGTACCAGCAGATCATCGAGCGCATCGCGCGGCCAGGGCGCGCGTAACTCCGGTGCGATCTCGGCCATCCGCCCCAGGGTGGACGCCGCAATCGGAATTCCGGTTGTCGCCGACGCTGCGGCGACCCGCAGCACCAGACCCGGGTCGCGTTGCGGTTTGGCGTCGCGGGCCAGAATCACCTCACCGGCGAACTCGACGACGCCCTCGTCCAACGGTCGCCGGGCCGGACGGCGAAGTGCCGAAAGACCCCGGCGCGGGAGTGCGTTGGCGGCCGTTCGGAGTCCGGCATCGACGTAGTAACTGACGGTGCGGGCCGCATCGGAGAGAATCCGCGCAAGGTCGAACCGGTCGCCGACACCAAGCGCGGCACCGGTTTCGTCCGCGTACTGGGCAAGCAGTTGATCCCGGCCGCGCTGAGATACCCGGTGTAACTCGGTGCGGACGTTCAGCAGCGCCAGGTGCGCCGACGCCAGTGAGCCGGCCGGCGAATCCGGGGCCACGCTCGGATAGACGTCGGCCAGTTGTGCGATGGCCAGGGCATTCAGTAGTTGCACATCGCGCAGCCCGCCCATCCCACTCTTGAGATCCGGCTCGGCCCGATGGGCGATCTGGCCACTGCGCTGCCAGCGCGAGCTGGCCTGCTCGACAAGTTCATCGAGACGCTCGGCAATGCCGGCACGCCACTGCCGTCGCGCCCCGCCGATCAGTGCCGACGACAGGTTCTCGTCACCGGCGATGTGGCGGGCTTCCAGCATCGCCAGCCCTGCCGACAACTCAGTGCCGGCCACGTTCAGCGCCTCCGCAGGAGTCCGCACACTGTGATCTAGCCGAATATTGGCGTCCCACAACGGATACCACAGCAGTTCGGCAACTTGGGTCACCACACCCTCGGGCATATCATCGTGCAACAGCATCAGATCAAGATCGGAGTAGGGCGCTAACTCACGGCGTCCCAGCCCGCCGGTGGCGACGATGGCGAATCCACTGGTGGCCGTGATACCGATTTCGGCGGCCTTGGTAGCCAGCCACAGCTCATGCAGATCCTGCAGGGCCTCGCGCAGCACGGCGGCATCGAGACGACGCGGACCACCGTCGAGGAGCTGCCGGCTCGCCGCGGCGAGATCGGTGGCGGGGTGCAGCGACTCCGTCGCCGGAGGCTTCCACCTACCGGCGGCGGAGTCGCTGGCCCGCTTAATCATCTGGCATCCTCCGCTCCGTTAGAGAGCGTCGGATCCCCGCTCCCCCGTGCGAACCCGGACGACGGTCTCGACCGGGCTGACCCAGACCTTGCCGTCACCGATCTTGCCAGTGCGGGCGGCGGCCACGATCACATCGACGACCTTGTCGACGGCGGCGTCGTCGACGACCACCTCGACTCTGACCTTGGGCACGAAGGCGACGGCGTACTCGGCGCCGCGGTAGACCTCGGTGTGTCCCTTCTGGCGCCCATAGCCCTGGACCTCGCTGACCGTCATTCCGTGGACGCCCAACTCCTCCAGACCGGTTTTGACGTCTTCGAGCGTGAACGGCTTGATGATCCCAGTGATCAGCTTCATATCCCTCATACCTCCGCGCCGTGACGAGTGAGAACCGAGCCGCCACCGGATGCCGCGAAGTCGTACGCGGTCTCCGCGTGTTGAACTTCGTCGATACCGGCCGCCTCGGCCTCGCGGTCAAGCCGCAGTCCGATGGTGTATTTCAAGAGCAAAGCCAAGATAGCCGTGACAACGGCCGAGTACCCCAGAACCGCGAACGCGCCCACGGCCTGACGCCACAATTGGTCGGTTCCGCCCCCGTAGAACAGGCCGGCGACGGCCGCTGGCGCCTCGGGAGCGGCGACCAGACCGACCATCAGGGTGCCGACCAAACCACCAACGAGGTGCACGCCGACGACATCGAGCGAATCATCGAAGCCGAACTTGAACTTCAGTCCGACCGCCAGGGCGCAGAACACCCCCGCGGTAGCCCCGATGGCCAGGGCACCCACGACGTTCACCGATGAGCAGGCCGGTGTGATGGCGACCAGACCGGCCACCACACCCGACGCCGCACCCAGGGTGGTGGCATGGCCGTCCCGGATACGCTCCGTGAGCAACCAGCACAGCATGGCTGCGGCGGTGGCGATCGTGGTCGTGATGAACGTGGTGCCTGCGATACCGCCGGCGGAGACCGCCGAACCCGCGTTGAATCCGTACCAGCCGAACCACAGCAGGCCCGCGCCCAGCATTACGAAGGGCAGGTTATGCGGACGCATCGGAGTTCCCGGCCAGCCCGACCGTTTGCCGAGGATGACCGCCAGCACCAGACCGGCGATACCGGCGTTGATATGCACCGCGGTGCCACCGGCGAAGTCGATCGCCTTGAGTTTGGTGGCGATCCAGCCACCGGTCTCGGCGGTGACGCCGTCGAACGCGAAGACCCAGTGCGCAACCGGGAAGTACACGAACGTGGCCCACAGGCCCGCGAATACCAGCCATCCGCCGAACTTCAGCCGATCGGCCACCGCACCGGAGATCAGTGCCACGGTGATGATGGCGAACATCAACTGGAACGCCACGAACACCGTCTGCGGGATCGTGCCGGCCAATGGAATGCCCACCGCTTCAACCGCTTCGATGCCCGCACTCGGATCGGCGATCACCTCAACGACAGCATTACCGCCGATGAGACCCTTGAGTCCGAAGTACTGACTCGGATCACCGAACAGATTGTTGACATCGTTGCCGAAGGTGAGCGAATAGCCGTACAGCACCCAGAGCACCGTGACGACGCCCATGGCGCTGATACTCATCATGATCATGTTGAGCACGCCCTTGGCGCGCACCATGCCGCCGTAGAAAAATGCCAGGCCTGGCGTCATCAGCAATACCAGCGCAGAACTCGCCAGCATCCATGCCGTGTCACCGGTGTCTGGAGCACCCAAGACCGGAAATTGGTCCACTCGCAGTTCCCTCCTTCACATCGCGGTCGAGCACCGACGACTTAGGCAGAACCTTGCGCAGTAGTTGTTTCCGGAAAGGCCCTCTGGTGTTTCCGGCACGTGAACGGATCAACAGTCTGCGTTTCGCTGTTGTTACATGTCGCGATTCGCCAGCGCCGCGGCTGAAATCGGGTCCGGAATCTCAGGGCCGGAATACGGATCAACCGAGGAGGGCGTCGACGAACGCGGCCGGCTCGAAGGGTGCCAGATCATCCGGTCCCTCACCGAGTCCGACGAGCTTCACCGGCACACCGAGATCCTGTTGAACCCGGAATACGATGCCGCCCTTGGCAGTGCCGTCCAATTTGGTCAACACCACACCGGTGATATCGACGACATCGGCGAACACCCGGGCCTGAGCCAGCCCGTTCTGACCGATGGTGGCATCGAGAACAAGCAGCACCTCATCAACAGCGGCCCGCTTTTCCACCACTCGCTTAACCTTGCCGAGCTCGTCCATCAGACCCGTTTTGGTATGCAACCTGCCCGCAGTGTCGATGACGACGACGTCGGCACCGATGGCGATTCCCCTGTCGACAGCATCGAAGGCGACCGATGCCGGGTCGGCGGCCTCCGCACCGCGCACCACCTCGGCACCCACCCGCGCGGCCCAGCTCTGCAGTTGATCGGCCGCGGCGGCGCGGAAGGTATCGGCCGCGCCGAGCACGACGCGGCGTCCGTCGGCGACGAGAACCCGCGCCAGCTTGCCGACCGTGGTGGTTTTGCCGGTGCCATTGACCCCGACAACCAGGAGCACCGATGGCTTCTCGGCGTGCGGAAGCGCTTTAATGGAGCGGTCCAGGCCCGGGTTCAGCTCGATGATGAGCACCTCCCGCAGGATCGCACGGGCCTCGGCTTCAGTGCGCACACTGGTGGCAGCCAGTCGGACGCGCAGATGTTCGATCACCGACGCGGTGGTGACCGGGCCGAGGTCGGCGATCAACAACGTATCTTCGACCTCATCCCAGGAGGCCTCGTCGAGATCGCCGCCGCCGAGTAGCCCGAGCATGCTGC
>Ga0164295_10004320_pt1 | contig 11292 bp, 11 predicted proteins | sample GEODES006metaG_FD_111798 | JGI IMG/M metagenome (GOLD analysis project Ga0164295, IMG submission 111798) | Oligotrophic lake water microbial communities from Sparkling Lake, Wisconsin, USA - GEODES006 metaG | ecosystem: Environmental > Aquatic > Freshwater > Lake | place: USA: Sparkling Lake...
GAACTGCTCGCCGACACCGGACTGGCCCACGAAGTGCTCATGGAGGTGGCCCCACCGGCGATCCCGGCGGCCCGCTGGCAGGAGGCCACGCGGATCGTGGCGGCGTTTGACGAGCCCGACCTGCCGATGGCACTGGCCACGCTGGCTGAGCATGCCGGCACCGACGTGCTGGCACGGATACCCTCGCGGCTGCGGCTCTCAAACCGCGAAGCGAAGCAGGCGGCCTGGATTCACGCGGGCGTGGTGGCGCTCGCCGGGCCCAGAGATCCAGCGACGCAGCCGTGGTCGCAGGTGCAGCCGTGGGTGGCCCACGAGCATGCGGCAACGCTCGCCGACGTCATCCGGGCCCGGGCGGCATGCGGCCACGGCGATCCGGCGGTGGCTGCATGGTTGACGGGGCAGGTGGGGCGGCCCCGCCTCGAGATCGATCCGCCACCGCTGGTGACGGGGGACGAACTGCTCGCCGCCGGCGTGCCGTCGGGAAAGCCGATCGGCGCGGCGCTGGCCCGCATCCGCGCGCTCCAACTCGACGGCGGCATCACCACGAAAGGCGAAGCGATCGCCGCGGCGTTGAACGGTGCGTAGCCGGAAAAAAGGTGTCAGCCACCAAATCTGGGTACGTTGGAGAAACCAGAATGCCCCAGATTGCCCAGATTTGGTGGCTGACACCTTTTTTACTGGGGCGGATCGTGCGGTGACGGCAGATCGGCCAGGCTCCCGAGCTTGAACACCTCGAGAAACTTGGGTGTCGTGCGGTAGCACGGCGACTCGCCGTCGTCGTGCCGGAGCTCGAGCAGGCCCCGGCGGACGAGCTGCCGCAAGACCGCCGGGCTCGCATCACAGCCGAGCTCGACGAGCTTCTCCCGCGGCACCGGCTGGTTCCAGGCCACCACGGCCAGGGCATCGATCGACTCGGCATCGAGCCGCACGAGCCGGGCCCTCGCCTCCAGCACACTCCCGAACCGGGCGAACTCCGGCCGCAGCCGCATCACCCAGCCGTCGTCCTTCGAGGCGACCTCATAGGGACAGTTGTCGGCGCGATACCGCTCACGAAGGTGCACCGCGAGCTCGTCGATCTCCTGCGGACGCACGCCCCGCATCAGCCCCGCCACCGCACGGCTGGAGAGCGGCTTGCCCCCCGGGAGCCCCACGAACAGGAGCGCCTCGAGGATCGTGGCCGGGCTCACGCGGCAGGCATCGTCGGCGGTGCCCGGATCGTCGAGGTCGGGCGACGCATCGACGTGCACCACGCTGGCCGCCGGTTCCGCCGGCGCGGCATGCGGATCGGCTGCCCCCATCATCGCCGCGAACGCCTGGGCGAGCTTGTCGATCGATAGACCGCCGTCGGCCGGGGGTGCCGAGAATCCTGCGGCGGGCGGTGGGGCGGGCTGCTTGCGGGCCATGTGTTGGGTCGCCACGTTGGCGCTGTCAGCGACTGTTTTTTGGCGGATCGACGAGCGGTTACTGCTGGACGCGGCGGGCCGACTTCTTCTGCCGCGTTCCCTTGGTGCGGTCGAGCTTACGGTCGAGCTTGCGGCCGTCCTTCGTGGCCGGCACGCTCTTGAGCGGCTCCGCAGCGCCGTCGAGCGGATCACCCGGCTGGATGGCCGTCAGCCGCTCCTCGATCCGGGCCGCATACGCCTCGGAGAGCTCGACGCCGAGAAACCGGCGGCCCATCTTCTTGGCGACCGCGAGCGTGGTGCCGCTGCCCCCGAACGGATCGAGCACCGTGTCTCCTTCGCGGCTCGACGCGCGAATGATCCGGCCCAGCAGCTGCTCCGGCATCTGGCAGCCGTGCCAGCCCGACCGCTCCTTGAAGGTGCCGCAGACCCGCGGAAAGTACCAGGTATCGCCGTCGGTTTCGAAGCCCTCCGGCAGGTCCTGCGGCCGGAGGATCCAGGTGTCGTCGGGCAGCCGGCCGGTGGGGCAGGCCCGCTTGTCGCCGTACACGAGCTCGCGGGCGCTGGGCACGCGGATCGAGTCGACGTTGAACGTGAACGCGGCGGGATCCTTCACGAAGTGGAAGAGGTGGGCATGGGAGCGGGCGAACTTCTGCTTGCAGTGCACGCCGAAGGTGTAGTACCAGACCACCCAGCTCCGGCAGGTAAACCCGAGTTCGCGGGTGGCGATCACCTTGAGTTCGGCGGCGTATTCGTCGCCGATCGCCAGCCAGAAGGTGCCGTCGGATTTCAGCACGCGGCTCATCTCGCCCATCCACCGCTTCGACCAGTCGAGATAGACGTCGGCCGCGAGCCGGTCGTCGTAGGCGTCGTAGTCGTAGCCGATGTTGAACGGGGGATCGGCGAACGCCAGGTGCACGCTCGCGTCGGCCACCCGCGCGAGTAGGTCGAGGCAGTCACCGCGGTGCACGCGGTCGAGGGCGAGCGGGGTGGTGGGCATGCGTGGCAGTGTAGGCCAGCGATCGCACGGCCCGGAAGCCCGGCGGGATAATCAGTGACGGAACGTCAGAACGTGGCCGCAGGGTTGTTGCCTGCGGTCGTGGCCGAACATTGCGGAGTGCAGGGAGAAAACCTGCACCTACGTGGCGGTGGCGAGCCGCAGGGCCACGCGGCAGGCGTTCTCGAACGCCGGCAGGTCGAGCTTCTCGTTGGTGGTGTGGATGTCCATCTGGCCGCAGCCGAGCGTGACCGTGGGCACGCCGTTGGCCGCCATCCAGTTGGCGTCGAGGCCGCCGTTGGAGATGTCGAGCCGCGGCGACAGGCCAAGGGCGGCCACCGCCGCCCGGGCCGCGACCACACAGGGTTCGTCGTCGGCCAGCCGGAAGGCCTCGTAGTCGAGGCGGCCCTCGACCGTCACCCTCCCGCAACTCCCGTCGACGCTCCGCACCTTCTTCGCCGCGTCGGCAAAGGCCTTCTCGATCGCCTTGACGATCTTCCCGCGGAACGCGGAGTCGTGGCCCCGGGCTTCGGCGCGGAGCGTGGCCGACTCGGCCACCACGTTGGTCGCGGAACCAGCGTGGATCACCCCCACGTTGCTCGTGCCCCGCTTGCCGTCCTTGACCACGAGCCCATGCCAGCCATCGTGCACGAGCGCGGCGATGGCGAGCGCGGCGATCGCGATCGCCGAGACGCCTTTCTCGGGGGCCACGCCCGCATGGCTCGGAACGCCCTCGATCGCGATGTCCATCCGATAGCCACCGGTGGCGCCGACGGTGATCTTCTCGACCGCGCCGCCGTCGAAGTTGAAGGCCAGCTTCGGCTTACCGAGATCAGCCGCCTTCACGAACCGGGCGCCGTAGAGGCCGATCTCTTCCTGGACCGCGAACAGCAGCGTGAGCGGCGGGTGCGGGAGCTTCGACTTCAGGATCTGCACCGCGGTGGCGAGCACCACCGCCACACCCGCCCGGTCGTCGCCACCGAGGCCGGTGGTCGGGTCGGCGCTCTTGATCACCTTGCCGGCGACCACCGGCTTCGCGCCGCGGCAGACCGGCACCGTGTCCATGTGGGCCATCAGCAGCCGCCGCGGCCCCGGCAGCGTGCCGGGCAGCTGCACGATCAGGTTGCCGGTGTTGCCCTTCACCGGCGTCTTCGTGTGCGCCGAGTCGAAGGCGATCGCCCCGGCAGGGCAGCCCGCGTCGCGGAGCCACTTCACGATCCGCTCCGCGATCGCCTTCTCGTCGCCCGACACGCCCGGGATCGCGAGCAGGTCGAGGACGATCGCACGGGCGGTCGCCAGATCGGCCGGCGGCACGGCGGCGGACGGGGAGGCCGACCGCTGCGGCTTCGCGGCGGGGCGGCGTACACTGGAAGCGGCAGAGGAGGAGGCGGCTTTCGAGCGGGCGGAGACGCGGGGCATGCGATGCTTCCAAGGGACTGGCTGGAGAGGCGGCCGCGGTGATCCGCGGAACGTGGGAGTCTACGCACCTTCGCGGCCCGGTTCCACGCCGCTCCAGGCCGGCCCGCAAGGCCGAGACGCATGACGCCCGCCCCCGTGCCCGTCCGCCTCGACGGCGTCGTGAAGCGGTACGGCCGCCGCACGGTGCTCGACCACGTCTCCGGCGAGGTGCTCCCCGGGATCACGGGTCTCGTCGGCCCCAACGGCGCCGGCAAGAGCACGCTGGTCCGCGCGATCCTCGGATTGGTACGGCTCGCGGCCGGGCGGGTGCTGGTGGAGGGCCACGATCCCGCCCGCGAACCTCACGTGGTGCGGCGGCTTGTCGGCGTGGTGCCCGAGGACGAATGCGCGGTGCCGGGACTGGCGGCGGTGGAAACGGTGCGCTACGCGGCCCGGCTCTGCGGGCTGCCCGCCATGGAGGCGCTTCGCCGCGCCCACGAGGTGCTCGACTGGTGCGACGCGGGGCAGGAACGGTATCGGCCCGTGGAGACGCTCTCGGTGGGCATGCGGCAGAAGGTGGCCTTCGCCGCGGCGATCGTGCACGACCCACAGCTGGTGATCCTCGACGAACCGACCAACGGCCTCGATCCGATCGAACGGCGGGCGATGCTCGGCCGGCTGACGACGCTCGCGCACGACCACGGCAAGACGATCCTGCTGTCGACGCACGTGCTCCCGGATGTGCAGGCGATCTGCGACCGCGTGATCGTGCTCGCTGCGGGGCAGGTGCGGCTGGAAGGCACGCTCGCCGAGCTCACGCGGCCGGTCGTGCCGCAGCTCCGGCTCGAGGTGGATGCCGCCGCCGTCGATGAGGTGGCAGCCCGGCTCACGGCGCTCGGCATTCCCGTGACGCGGACCGGCGGCACGTCGCTCCAACTCCCGGCGCAGCACGCCGCCGGGCTCGACCGCGTCTGGCGGGCGACCCGCGAGGCGGGCGCGGTGGTGCGGGCGCTCGAGCCGGTGCAGGAACGGTTTGAGGACGTGTTTCTCCAGGCGCTCGCGGCCCGACCGCAGGAGGCCTCTCGTGCCGCTTCATGACGTCGGCTACCGCGGATGGCAGGGCGCTCGGCTGGGGCCGTGGTCGGCGGCCGCCGCGATCGCCACCACCGGTATCCGTCTGGCCTGGACGAGCCGCTGGCTCAGGCGGGCGGTGTTTCTGGCCTGGAGCCCGGCGCTCTTCTTCGCGGCGAGCTTCTTCGCCTTCGAACAGGCGATCGACGAGGGACGGATCGAGTCGCTGCAGGAGCGGGCGGCACGCGGCCGCAACCTCGACGGCATCGGCCTGCTCGGCACCATCCTGGCCGACACGCTGGGCAGGCCGGAGCAGCCACCCTCACGGCCGGCGCTCTCGCGCGAGGCCGAAACCGCCGCCACCCGCAGGCTGGTCTGGTCGCGGCTGCTGCTGGCCTTCATGCGGGCGCCGCAGGCGGTGCTGCTGGCCGTGGTGGTGGGGCTCGTGGCCCCCACGCTCATCTCCCGCGACCTCCGGGCCAAGGCCTGGCTCGTCTACTTCACGCGGCCCGTGGGCCGCGTGCACTACATCGCGGGCAAGCTCGCGGTGCTCGCCACCATCGTTGCGGCGGTCACCGTGCTCCCGGCGCTGGCGCTCTGGATGGCCGGTGTGCTCGTCAGCCCGAGCGTGTGGGTGATCGCCGAGACCTGGGACCTGCCGCTGAAGGTCGTCGCGGCCAGCATCGCCCTCGCGATCCCCACGGTGCTTCTGGCGCTCGCCTATTCGTCGCTCACCGCCGAGAGCCGGATCGCGAGCTTCGCCTGGTTCGCGACCTGGGCCGCCTGCTGGATCGCACACTCCTCGCTCGTGACCGCCGACCTCGCGGCCGCGACGGCCCCCCAGGCCGCGGCGGTGGCCGACGCCGCAGACATCGACGATGACGAATGGCGGCCGCCGCCGCAACGGATCAACTGGCTGGCCAAGGCGGCCGGTCTCGACACCACGATCGACCGCTGGAGCTGGGTGTCGCCGTACCACGCGATCGGCGTGATCCAGGCCTGGATCTTCGGCGTGGAAACGCGGCCGCAGGCCGTCGTGCCGCCGGCGATCGCGCTGACAAGCGTGTCGGTGGCCGCGGCGCTCGTGCTCGCCTGGCGGGTCGCCGCCCCGATGAGGGCCTAACGCATGATCGAGATCCGAAACCTGACGAAGCTCTACGGCCCGGTGATCGGCGTCAACGACGTCACGGTCGATCTCGGCGCCGGGGCCCACGGGCTGCTCGGTCCCAACGGCGCCGGCAAGACCACGTTCCTCGGGCTCGTCACCGGACAGCTCCGGCCGACCATGGGCAGCGTGCTCGTGTTCGGGGAGAGTCCCTTCGGGAATGCGCGGGTGCTGCGGCGGATCGGCTATTGCCCGGCCGCCGACCTCGGCGAACGCACCTGCACGCCCTGGGAGTGGGTCACGTATCTCGTGAGACTTTCGGGATTCACCGGCCCTGCCGCCAAGGCACGGGCCAATGCGGCGCTCGAGCACGTGGGCCTCGACGAGGCGGCCCGGCGGCCACTCGTGACGCTCTCCAAGGGAATGCGGCAGCGGGCCAAACTCGCCGGCGCGATCGCCCACGACCCCGACCTGCTGGTGCTCGACGAGCCGTTCGTGGGCCTCGACCCGATCGCCCGTCACGAACTCGTCGAACTGGTCCGCGGCTGGGCGAAGACGCGGAGCCTGATCGTGGCCAGCCACCTCCTCCATGAAGTCGAGTCGCTCGACGCAAGCCTGGCCGTGATCCTCGGCGGTCGACTCGTCGCCAGCGGCACCGCCGCCGAGATCCGCGGACTCGTCGACGCGCTGCCCGCCGAACTGCGGGTGCGGTGCGCGGCGCCGCGGCGGTTCGCCGAGATCGCCTGCGGCATCGAGGGCGTCGAGGGCGTGCGGCTCGAGGACGGACTCGTCGTGGTGGCCACGCGGCGGCCGGCGGCGGTGCTCGAGGAGGCGGTGCCCCGGGCGGTCGACGAGGGACTCGGCGTCAGCGAGGTGGTGCCGGCCGACCGCTCGCTGGAGGGCATCTTCGGACGGCTCGTGCGGCTGCATCGCGGGGTGAAGGCATGATCGCGCCAGCGGCCGGCGGCGGGGAGATCGCGGCGGGAACGCTGACGGCGACGGCCGCCGGCATCCGCACCGTCGCAGCCTTCCAGCTCCGCCGGCTGCTCACTGGGCCGCGGCTGGCGATGGCCGCCGTCGGGGCCGTCTTTCCGGCAGCCGTGATGCTCGCCGCCAATCGCGCCGCCCGCGGCCGGCTCGACGGCGACCTCACCGTGGCGATGCTCTACGCGCTGATCCCCGAGGCGGTTTGCATGCTGGGGCTGCTGGTCACGATGTGCCCCGCCGTAGCCGACGAACTGGAACGCGGCACCTGGCCGCATCTCGCGGTGCGGCCCGGGGGGCGGCGGTCGTTGCTGCTGGGGAGTTACGTCGCCGCGGTCATTTGGACAGCGGCCGTGGCGGTGGCGGCCACCGCGATTGCATTGCCGATGACCACGGTCGCCGATCCGTGGCGGGTCGGCCGGATCCTCGTGGCCCTCGTGGTCGTCTCGTGCGTCGGCCGGGCCGCGCTGTTCGCCCTGCCCGCCGTGATCATGCCCAAGCGGGCGCTCGTGGCCAGCGTCGCGGTGGCGCTGGTCGTCGAGTATCTCGCCGGCGTCATCCCCGCGGTCGTCAACCAGGCGACGGTCAGCCTCCGCCTCCGGAGCCTGCTCGTGGCCTGGATGGGCTGGCAGCAGACACTGCCGATCGAGATGCAGCTGCTCATCGATCCACAGCCGGCATGGGTGCAGCTGCTCGCCGTCGGCATGCTCGTGGTGGTGCTGCTCACGGCCGCGGTCGTGATCCTCGACCGGCGGCAGTTTCCCCCGAGCGAGGAGATCTGAGCGGCGACGGGAGCGCCTCGGGCACCAGGCTCATGCCGCACACGTAGGTGCAGGTTTTCCTACCTGCACACGCCCGTGCTGCATGCGGCCAGCAGGTAAAAAACCTGCAGCTACGGTTGGAACCGTCGCACACGTAGGTGCAGGTTTTCCTGCCTGCACATTGGCAGCGGGTACCAACCATGATGCCGCACACGTAGGTGCAGGTTTCCTACCTGCACATTGGCATCGGGCACCAGGCTCATGCCGCACACGTAGGTGCAGGTTTTCCTACCTGCACATTGGCATCGGGTACCAACCATGATGCCGCAGGTAGAAAAACCCGCGGCTACGAGCGCGCATCGTGTACCAACCTCATGCCGCAGGCGTAACCACCCGCGGCTCCGAGCGCGGATCGCCGGTGCTCGTCACTCACACCTCGCCGCGACGGCGGGCCAGCGCGAGCCGGCAGGCCTCGGCGACCCGAGCCGCGGCGGTGGCGTCGAACGGCCAGGTGTCGCACCGGTCGCGAGTATCGTCGTCGCCGAGCCAGTCCGCGAGCGTGCCGGCCGTTGAATCGTCGGCGGCGATCACGCGGTCGCTCGAGCCGATGGCCGACGTCACGAGCCGCTTGAGGGAGGGCCGCGTGGCCGCGGCCTCGAGGTCGACGGCCGACACGTGGACGACGACCGGCGCGCCGGTCTCCACTGCCAGATCGGTGAGGATGCCGGCGTGGAGCACGAAGATCACGTCGGGAAAGATGGCGTCGGCCGCCTCGGCGATCATCCGCCGGGCCGTCTCACGCGCGAGCCCGAGAAGCCGCGAGGGCACCCGGGCGACCGCGCGGAGAAACGCCTCCGGCCGACCGTCGCGGATCGCCGCGAGAAACTCCCGCGATGCCGCGGCCACGTCGTGAAGATGGATGCCGTGCATCCCCGGCGTCTGCTCCTCGAGCGAATGGAGCGTCGAGGGCCCGCAGATCGCCACCGTGCAGCCGGCGGCCTCGAGCCCCTCGCGAATCCGATGGACCCGCGTGTGCGGATGGTCGCAGCAGCCGTGGTCGATGAGGAGGATGCGCATGCCGCGGTCGTCCGCTCGCGGGCCGGTCGGTCAGAGCCAGTGCTGCCACCGCGCCACCGCGAGGCAACCCGCCGTCCAGGCCGCCGCGGCCCAGTCGTCGGCCATGATCCCGAGGCCCGCCGGAAGCTTCTCGAGCTGCCGGCAGGGAAACGGCTTGCCGATGTCGAAGATTCGGAGCAGCACGAAGGCCACCGCGAGCACCAGGGGCGTCCGCGCGGCCCACGGAATCGCCAGCAGCGCCAGCGGCATGCTCGCCACCTCGTCGAGGACGATCGCCCCGGGATCCTTGCTGTTCATCAGTCGGGCCGCCCGCGTGCAAATGGGAATCCCGACGAGGCAGATCGCGGCCACGAGCGCCGCCTCGACGAGGGGCGCCGCCGACGTGCCGGCCGCGAGGCGGGCCGCGCCTGCTCCCGTGACCAGCGCCAGCGGCAGCCCGAGCAGCGCGCCGAAGGTGCCCGGGGCAAACGGCACCCGTCCGAGCCCACCCGCCGTGGCGAGCAGCACCGCCGGGGCGAACCAGGGGGGGCCGGCCGCGTCCGTGGTCGAAAACGGGGGTTGGGTTGGTGGCGGCGGCAACATGCTGACATCCTACCGTGCGGCCCACGCGTTATGATTGAGGGTCTTCCGCACATTCACCCCCGCCCACACGCTCGTCATGAACCCAGCCTCGCATGCCGCCGCCGACGCCTCGGCCATCGGCCACCTGAGCCTCGTTGAGTATCCCCATCCCGCGCTCCTGCGGCGGGCACGGCCGGTCACGCGGCTCGATGCCGGCCTCCAGGAGGCCGTTGAGCGGATGTTCGACATCATGTACGAGGCGCAGGGCATCGGCCTCGCAGCTCCCCAGGTGGCCCTGCCCTACCGGCTGTTCGTCGTGAACTGCGCAGGCCGCCGGGGCGACGGCGAGGAGCACGTCTTCATCAATCCGGTGATTTCACGACCGCGCGGCACCGCCGTGCAGGAGGAGGGCTGCCTCAGCCTCCCCGGCGTGCGGATGGACGTGCGCCGGCCGCAACGGGTCGTGGTCGATGCCTGGTCGCTCGCTGGGGATCCGATCCACCTCGATCTCGACGGCCTGCTCTCGCGGGTCGTGCAGCACGAGTTCGATCACCTCGAGGGCCGCCTGTTCACCGATCGTCTCCCCGACGCGGCCGCGCTCGAGGTACGGCGAGATCTCGAGACTTTCCGCGAGGTGTTCCTCGGCAAGCAGTCAAGGGGCGAGGTGCCCGGCGACGAGACGCTGCTGGCCGAACTCGACCGGCTCACGGCCGCCCGCTGCTGACGCCCTGACTCCCGCACGGGGCCCCAGCGATGACACCACTCCGCATCATCGTCATGGGCACGGGGCCGTTCGCGGTGCCAATGTTTACGGCGCTGCGGGCGACGCCGCACACGATCGTGGCGGTCGTCACGCGGCCCGACCACGCGCCCCCCGGCCGCCGGCCGCCGCGAAACCCGATGCGGGAAGCTGCCGCGGCGGCCGGCGTCGGCATCCTCGATCCCGAGCGGGTCAACGAGCCCACGGTGGTGGCGTCGCTGGCGGCGCTCCGCCCCGACCTGTTCGTGGTCTGCGACTACGGCCAGATTCTCTCCCGCGACCTGCTCGCCGTGCCGCCGCTCGGCGGGATCAACCTCCACGGCTCGCTCCTGCCACGGCATCGCGGCGCGGCGCCGGTGCAGTGGGCGATCCGCGAGGGTGATGCCTGTAGCGGCGTGAGCGTGATTCACATGACGCCGGCGCTCGACGCGGGCAACGTGATCGTGGCCCGTGCGGTGCCTGTGGGCCGGCGGGAGACGGCGGCCGAACTGGAACCGCGGCTGGCGGAACTCGGAACCGACGCCGTGATCGAGGCGATCGAGCGGCTTCAGGCGGCGGTTGCCTCAGGCGGGCCGCTGGCCGGGGTCGGCATTCCGCAGGTGGCGGGTCAGGCCACGCGGGCGCCGCGGCTGACCAAGGCCGACGGCATCGTCGACTGGTCGCAGTCCGCGGCGGCGCTGGAGCGGCTGCGGCGGGCGCTCGAGCCGTGGCCGCGACTGACGACCTTCTACGGCCGCGGCGACGGCCAGCGGCAGCGGCTCGTGCTCGAGGATCTCGAGCCACACCCGCTGGCCGTCGCTGCCGATCCGCTGGCAGTCCCCGGGACCGTGCTCGGCACGGATCACGAGCGAATCAACGTCGCCTGTGGCGAAGGCACGGCGCTGTCGATCCTGCGGCTCGTGCCCGAGGGACGGCGGAGCATGTCGGCGGCCGAGTTTCTCCGCGGTAGCCCGCTGCTGCCGGGAGCCGTGCTCGGGTGAAGCCGCCGCTGGTGGTTTGCCAGGTCCACCGTAGGTGCAGGTTTTCCTACCTGCACCAGCCCCAGCGTCGATGCATCGCAGGTAAAAAACCTGCGGCTACGAGGGGAGCCCATCGCCCTGCCCAACCGCCCGGGCGGCCCCACCGTAGGTGCAGGTTTTCCTACCTGCACCAGACCCAGCATCGATGCATCGCAGATA
>Ga0164295_10004321_pt1 | contig 11292 bp, 7 predicted proteins | sample GEODES006metaG_FD_111798 | JGI IMG/M metagenome (GOLD analysis project Ga0164295, IMG submission 111798) | Oligotrophic lake water microbial communities from Sparkling Lake, Wisconsin, USA - GEODES006 metaG | ecosystem: Environmental > Aquatic > Freshwater > Lake | place: USA: Sparkling Lake...
CGAGCACCACTTGAGCCTCGAGTAGGCGCCCGTTTGTTCCATGAACGGGAGGAGTCGCACCCACTGCGAGTGTCCCCACGTCTCCGCCGAGTAGGGCGTGGCCCACCAGGAGGTGCCGGCACCGCCGTTGGGAAAGGCCTGCATGGCGTCATGATGATTTTGGAACGCGAGTCCCTGCTGCTTCAAGTTGTTCGAGCATTGTGAACGTCTGGCCGACTCACGTGCTGCCTGAACCGCCGGCAGCAAGAGGCCGACCAGAGTGCCGATGATCGCAATGACCACCAGAAGCTCGACCAGGGTAAAACCGGATCGTTTCGATGTGCGCATGGTAGACACCTTCGATACACGAGATGAAAAATGAATAAATCAAGGGGGAAAAAGAGACGCTTGCCATCGACGCGTGACGCCCTGGCATGGCGACTCCGCACGGCATCAGTTCCCAACCCCCTCTGAGTCTATCGTAGGATTCCGGGGGGCGTTGATCAAGCTTTCTGCCACCAGCGCGCGCAAATCAAGCCCCGACACGTGCGACCGGCGCGGGGACGGCGAATGAGGCAGACCGTCGCCACATGGAACTTTGCTTCCCATCCACCGCGGCGAGTCGTTCGCCCGGTCAACGCTTGGTCCCGGTCAACGCTTGATGAGGTCGCGAACGGTCATCCCCGACGGAATCATCGGCAGGACCTGTTCTTGGTAGGGCACCTGCACGTCGAGGATGGCCGGGCCGGGGGCGTCGATGAGTCGCAGCAGCGCCCCTTCGAGATCCCGCTTCTCCGACACCGTCTCGGCCTGCCAGCCGAAGCCACGGGCGATCATCACGAAATCGGGATAGCGGCTCTGGGGCGAGATGCCATCTCCCTTGCCGGCCGCCTCGGGATTGTTGATCGGCCCGAGGTAGGTGTGGGCCCGGTTCCCCTTGAAGAAGCGGTCCTCCCACTGGACGACCATGCCGAGGTGCTGGTTGTTGAGGAGCAGCACCTTGACCGGGATATCCTCACAGGTGCAGGTGGCGAGTTCCTGGATGTTCATGAGGATGCTGCCGTCGCCGTCGATGTCGACGACGAGGGCGTCCGGGTGGGCCACCTTGGCTCCCATCGCGGCCGGGAGGCCGAAGCCCATCGTGCCCAAGCCGCTCGACGAGACCCACGTCCGCGGCCGGCGGAATTGGTAAAACTGCGCGGCCCACATCTGGTGCTGGCCGACGCCGACGGTGATGATCGTGTCGCGCTTCGCCGTCAGCCGCGACAGCTCCGCGATCGCCTCCTGAGCGAGGATGCCGGGGTAGGTGCTGTCGAAAGCGAACGGGTCTTCCCGCTTCCATTCCGCGATCCGGTCGTGCCAGGGGCCGAGATCGGCGGTCGGTGCCTCGACGATCTTGTTGAGCTGCCCGAGGGCATCCTTGACGTCGGCCACGATCGGGATGTGGACGACCTTGTTCTTGTTGAGCTCGGAGGGATCGACGTCGATGTGGACGATGAATCCGTGCTCGGCGAAGGCCGACACCTTCCCGGTGACGCGATCGTCGAAGCGGACGCCGAGGGCGAGGAGGAGATCGGCCTCGTCGACGGCGTAGTTGGCGTAGACGCTGCCGTGCATGCCGAGCATGTCGAGCGAGAGCGTGTCATCGGCCGGATAGGCCCCGAGCCCCATGAGGGTCATCGTCACCGGGATCCCGGTGCGGCGGGCGAGCTCGCGGAGTTCCTCGGAGGCACCGGCGGAGATCACGCCGCCACCGGCGTAGATCACGGGGCGCTTGGCACGCTTGATCGCCGCGGCCACCTGGGCGATCTGCTCCGGGTGGGCCCGACGCACCTCCGGCCGATAGCCGGGCAGGTTCATTGCCTCGGCGTAATCGGGGACGAGCTGCGCGACCTGGATGTTCTTGGGGAGATCGACGAGCACCGGGCCGGGGCGGCCGGTGGTGGCGATGTGGAAGGCCTCGCGCATCACGCGGGCGATGTCGGCCGGATCGGTGACGAGGTAGTGGTGCTTCGTGATCCCACGGCAGACCTCCACCATCGGGGTTTCCTGGAAGGCGTCGGTGCCGATGACGCTCGTGCCGACCTGACCGGTGAGGACGAGCATCGGGATGCTGTCGAGCTTCGCGTCGGCGATTGCCGTGACGAGGTTGAGGGCTCCGGGGCCGCTGGTGCCCATGCAGACGCCGATCCGCCCGGTCGTGCGGGCGTAGCCTTGGGCCGCGAATGCCCCCCCCTGCTCGTGGCGGGGGAGGATCGTCCGGATCCGGTCGGCATAGCGGGTGAGCGACTGGTGGAGGGGCATGCTCGCCCCACCCGGATAGGCGAAGATGACATCGACGCCGTGGGCAATGAGCGACTCGACCACCACGTCGGCACCGCAAACCACGGTGTCAGTCGTGCGGGGGCGTGAGGCGGTAGCCATGGCGGATGTCCTTCGGTGGTGCGGTCGATCAATGGGGCGCGTACGACGGAAAGCAGGCCCCTTCAAAAATACACGAAAAGTGACCCGGGGCGTGAGGGGCTGTCGCGGTTTTTCGCCCCGGTCGGGCCGGGCGGAATCCCGACCCCCTCGGCAGATGGCTGTCCGGGGGAAAATGCCTGTTTTCCAAGGCTTGGCCGGCACGGGGGGATCGGTCCGCGGGCATGGTGTAGAGTGAAGGGATGAATCCAGCCGACACCACCGCCCGTTCCGCCCCCGCCTCCGTCCCCCCTGCCGGCTCGGGCCCCCCGCCGACTTCAAATCTGCGAATTCGCAGTCTGGATGCGCTGGTGCCCCCCGCCCGGCTCATGGCCCTGCTGCCGCTCGACACGGCTGCGACGGCCACGATCCTCGACGGCCGCCTCGCGGTGGAGCGGGTGTTGTCGGGGGAGGATCCCCGGCTCCTCGCGGTGGTCGGCCCCTGCTCGATCCACGACCTCGATGCTGCCCGAGAGTATGCCGGGCGGTTGCGGACCCTCGGCGAACGGGTTTCCGGGCGGATCCTCGTCGTGATGCGCGTCTATTTCGAGAAGCCGCGCACGACCGTCGGCTGGAAGGGGCTGATCAACGATCCGCACATCGACGACAGCTTCGACGTCGGCACCGGCCTGCGGATCGCCCGTGGGCTGCTCATCGAGATCGCCCGGATGGGGCTGCCGACGGCGACGGAGTTTCTCGAGCCGATCACGCCGCAGTACATCGCCGACACGATCGTCCTCGGTGCGATTGGCGCCCGGACGACCGAGTCGCCCACCCACCGCCAAATGGCCAGCGGCCTGTCGATGCCGGTCGGTTTCAAGAACTCCACCGACGGCTCCCTCCAAGCGGCCGTCGATGCGATGCAGTCGGCTCGGGCCCCTCACAGCTTCCTCGGCATCGACAACGACGGCGGCACCTGCGTCGTCTCCACCACCGGCAATCCCTGGGGGGTGCTCATGCTCCGCGGCGGCCGGAGCGGCTCCAACTACGCCCCCGAGGTGCTCCATGAGGCGCGCACCCGCCTCGAAGCGGCTGGCCTTCCGCCCCGCGTGATCGTCGATTGCAGCCACGCCAATTCCGGGAAGGATCACCGCCGCCAGTCGATCGTGTGGCGCGACGTGCTCGCTCAGCGGGTCGCCGGCGACCGCTCGATCGTCGGCATGATGCTCGAGAGCAACATTGAGCCCGGCAGCCAGCCCGCTCAGGCCGACCGCTCGAAGCTCGCCTATGGCGTCTCGATCACCGACGGATGCATCGGCTGGGACGAAACCGAAGCGCTCATCCAAGAAGCCCACGACCGGCTCGTCGGCGAGTCGCTCGAGCCTTCGGCCTGACGCCTCCAAGGCAGGCCGGTCTGAACGTGATCCCCGACGGCCCCCTTCAAGCAGTCTGCGGAGACGACGCTTTGAGCGAAGACCATGCGACGGAGCCCGCCGAGCTCGACTCGGCCGACCACTGGCTCGCCAATGCCCAGGTGCTTCTCGTCGATGACAGCCGGGTGATGCGCGCCGTCCTCAAGAAGGCCCTCGGCGAGCTCGGCTTCCGGAACGTCGTCGAGGCGGTCGACGGCGCGGATGCCGTGGCGAAGATGCTGGCCGCCCCCTTCGATCTGGTGCTCCTCGACATGGAGATGCCGGTGATGACGGGGCTCGAGGTGTTGGCGGCGATGAACCTCGCGCCCGACCTCAAAGGGCTGCCGGTGATCGTCATCTCCGGGGCCGACCAGATCGACATGGCGGTGCAGTGCATCGAGGCCGGAGCCGAGGACTACCTCACCAAGCCGCCGAATCTCACGCTCCTGCGGGCCCGCGTCTCGACCTCGCTTGAAAAGAAGCGGCTCCGCGACCTGGAGCGGCTCCGGCTCCTCCAGCTCCAGGCCGAGAAGGAGCTCGTGGAGCGCGAACGGGAGAAGTCGGAGCGGCTCCTCCTCAACATTCTCCCGTCGGCGATCGCCGGGCGGCTCAAGGGGGGGGAGAAATCGATCGCCAACGGACACGAGATCGTCTCGGTGATGTTTGCCGACCTCTGTGGCTTTACGGCGCTGTCCCGGAAGACAACCCCGGCCGATCTCGTCTCGATGCTCAACGGGATCTTCACCGCCTTCGACCACATCGTCGAGGAGCATGGGGTGGAGAAGATCAAGACGATCGGCGACTGCTACATGCTCGTCGGTGGGATTCCGCTCCATCGCGACGACCATGCCGCCGCCGTGGCCGAGTGCGCCCTCGAAATGCTCGACGCCCTCGCCGCCCTCAATCGCGCAAATGGCACCGAGCTCCAGATGCGGGTCGGCATCCACACCGGGCCGGTCGTGGCGGGAGTCATCGGCAAGATCAAGTTCACCTACGACCTGTGGGGCGACACGGTCAACGTCGCCAGCCGGATGGAGTCATCGGGCCAGCCCGGGCGCGTCCACATTTCCGAGCAGACCGAAGCCCAGCTCCGTGGCCGATTCCTCCTCGAGGATCGCGGCTTCGTCGAGTGCAAGGGGCTCGGGCCCGTGAAGACTTTTTTCCTCAACAGCCCCGTTTCGGCGGGCTGAATCCGATCCCCGCCCGGTCGACATGGGAGATCGCTGCCGCTCGGTGGGAGACCGCCGCCGCTCGGCCGTTCAGACCGCGGCCAAGGGCTTGCGGGCCACGCCATCGACGATCGCGCCTGCGATCTGCGGCAGCGGAAGGACGAGGTCGACGACGCCGAGTTCGATCGCTGCCCGCGGCATGCCGTAGACGACGCAGGTCTTCTCGTGCTCGGCGATCGTCCTGCCCCCCGCCTTGCGGAGCGCCGCCATCCCCATCGCGCCGTCGCTTCCCATCCCCGTGAGGAGCGCCGCAGTGACGTGCTTCCCACCCGCCTCGGCGACGGAGCGGAAAAGGACGTCGACGCTCGGCCGGCAATGGTGGACAGGTGGGGTTTGCATGAGCCGCGTCTTGTAGCCCTCCCCCTGCCAGGTGAGGGCGAGATGGTAGTCACCAGGGGCGACGACGCAGGTGCCGCGTTCGAGGATCATGCCATCCTCCGCCTCGACGACCCGCATCGAGCAGAGCGAATCGAGGCGCCCGGCGACGGCCTTGGAAAAATAGGGGGAGATGTGCTGCACGACCGCGATCGGCGGCAGGCCAGCGGGGAGATTGGGAAGCACCGTCCGCAGCGCTTCCACGCCCCCGGTGGAGGCCCCGATGACGATCAGTTGGCGGTTGTCGACGCGGCCGGTGTAGGGAGGAGGCGGCTGCACGGCTGCCGGCTCGTTGGCCACGGCTGGCTTGGCGGCTGCCGCAGCCGAGCCCGCCGCTGAGCGGTCGGCCCGGGCCATCATGCCGCGGAACCGCACCGACGCTGCCGCTGCTTTGACGTGGTGGGCGAGTTGCCCGGCCAGGGCCCCCACCGACATCGTGCCGTTGGGCTTGGCGAGGACGTCGACGGCACCGGCCTCGAGGGCATCGAGGGCCACCTGCGAGCCGGCCTGGGCTAAGGAGCTGACCACCACCACCGGCATCGGATGGTGCTGCATGAGGATGCGGAGGAAGGTCAGCCCGTCCATCCGTGGCATCTCGAGGTCGAGCGTGATCACGTCGGGGGAGAGCCGCATGATCTTCTCGCGGGCCACGTAGGGATCGCAGGCCGATCCCACCACCTCGATCGCCGGATCGAGGTTGAGGCAATCGGTGATCGTCTTCCGCACGAGTGCCGAATCATCGACGACGAGCACGCGGAGTTTCTTCTTGGACGACGGGACGCTCATGGGAGACCTGACTGGGAGCGGGGCCCGCGAGCGGGCCCTAGGGCGTGTCACTCGGGACGCATGTAGACACTCGGGGCGATCGTGCGGAGGCCGTGGCGGAGGCCGATGAGGCTCTCCGAATGGCCCACAAACAGGAATCCCCCCGGGGCGAGCTGTTCGGAGAGGCGCTCGATGAGCGTGTTCCGCGAGGGGACATCGAAGTAAATCATGACATTCCGGCAGAAAATCACATCCAAGCCGCGCGGGACGGGATAGACGTCCTGGAAGAGGTTGACGTAGCGGACGGTCACATGGCGGCGGAGATCGTTTTTGACCCGGAAGAATCCGTCGCGGTCGCCGATGCCGCGAAGGAAGTAGCGCTCCAGCCACTCTGGCTGGGGCACGCTCACCTTGTCGGCATCGTAGATCCCCTGCTGGCAGCGCTCGAGCATCCGCTGCGAGATGTCAGAGGCTTCAATGTGCCAGTGCACCGCCGGCCGGATACGGCAGAATTCCGCCAGCACGATCGCCAGCGAATAAACCTCTTCGCCCGACGAGGAGGCGGCACACCAAAACCGCAGTGGCCGCATCCCCGTGATCGACTTCTCCGCCAGCCGGGGGAGGAGTTGCCGGGTGAGGAGATCGAAGTGCGACGACTCGCGGAAGAAGTGGGTGTGGTTGGTCGAGATCAGATCGATGAGGGCATCGATCTCGTCAGCCCCCTGCGGGGATTTTAGCAAAGCGCAGTAGTCATCGTAGTCGTCTATCTGCAGGGCCTGAAGCCGCTGCCGCAGCCTCCCGGCCACGAGCGTCTGCCGGTCCGGTCCGAGCCGGATCCGGCTGTGTTCGTAGACGAGGTTGGCGATGAAGTCGTAAGCCTGCGACGTAAGCGAGGCTTCGGAGGGGAAAAGCATGGCGGCAATGGGCGTGATCCCTGGGGATCCGCCAAACAGGGGACTCCATTCTCGACCCCGATCGGCCGACAGGCCGCGGGGCCCTGACCGCAGATCCGACGGCCCTGGCCGCAGGTCCGCGGGGCCCTGACCGCTGATCCGAGCGCCCTGACCGCTGATCCGAGCGCCCTGACCGCTGATCCGAGGGCCCTGACCACAGATCCGGGGGCTTCGATCAATCATACGCCCCCCGGGCAATCACGGGTTTGCTCCGTCGCTTCAGTCCTTTGCTCAAAACTTCGTGAAGTTGCGGTCTTCCTGGTCGCCATCCCCCGGCATCGGGATCTGCATCCCCCCCGACTTGCCAGCGTCGGTGAGGCCGCGGATCGGCGCCCCCGACCGGATCGCGGGGCGGAGCTTGCGGACCTGGGGGGCATCGACTGTCCGCAGGGAGGATCGCATCTGCGGGGCCCGTCCGCCGCCAAAAGCTGCCTGCTGCGTATTCCCCGTGACGAGCGACCGGAGGTAGGCGACCGTGTCCTGCATCGTGTGGGCTTGGCTGTTGAGCTGCTCGGCGGCCGAGGCACTCTGCTGGGCATTCGTGGCGTTGCCCTGGGTCACCTTGTCGAGCTGCGTCATCGCCGTGCCGACCTGCTGGATCCCCTGCGACTGCTCCTTGGCAGCGGTCGAGATCTCGGCCACCAGGGCGTCGGCGGCGGCCACCTTCTGAACGATCTCGTCGAGCGATTCCCCCACCTTGCCGCAGCTCACCGAGCCGCGCTGGCTGTTGGCGATCGCCGCCTCGATCTTCTCGGCCGTCTCCTTGGCGGCCGCGGCGGAGCGCTGGGCAAGCGACCGGACCTCGTCAGCAACGACCGCAAAGCCCGCTCCAGCCTCGCCGGCTCGGGCTGCCTCGACGGCGGCGTTGAGGGCGAGGATGTTGGTCTGGAAGGCGATCTCGTCGATGTTTTTGACGATCTTCGCCACCTCGGCACTCGAAGCTTCGATGGCGTGCATGGCGGTGTTCATGTCGACCATCGTCTGGGCCCCCGACTGGGCGGCGACCCGGGCCTGGTTGGCGAAGGCCTTCGCCTTCTCGGCGTTGTCGGCGGTGTTGCGGATCATCACCGACATCTCCTCGAGGGCCGCGCTTGTTTCGGCGACGCTCGAGCCCTGCTCGTTGCATCCCTCGGCGAGCGACTGGCTGGCCGTCGAGAGCTGGCCGGAGGCGGAGGCGGTCTGCGTCGCCCCTTCCTCGAGCGAATCAGAGATCGCGCCCAAGGCGCCGCTGACGGCGCGGATGATGCCCCAGCCGAGCAAGGAGCCGACGCCGGCGGCGGTGAGCAGGAGGGGAAGGATGATCCAAAAGCTCGACGTAACCTTGCTGGCGGCAAGCTTCGCTTCAGCCTCGGCCAGCTGGATGTTGTAGTCGATGTCGGCGTTGAAGCCCTTCGTTGTCTGCTCGAGGGTCGAATCGACCTCGGTACGCATCAACGTCTGCGCCTCCAGTTCGCTCTTCTCGCCCTTCAATCGGATCAAGCCAAGGGCCCGGTCGGCGGCGCTCAAGAACGCCGTCCGCGCCGTCGCGGCGAGCTTGAAGAGCCGCTCGTCCTCCTTGTCGGAGAAGAGCTTCTCGTATTGACCCACGAGCTCGTCGGCCGCCTTGCGGTTGGTGCCGAAGGCCGCTTCGGCGGCTGCAACGGCCTTGTCGTCGGTGGAGAAATCGACGGCCCTCCGCACCTGCCTGGCCGTCTCGTTGTTGAGTTGGATGATCTTGTTGAGCGTCACCACCGACGGCACCGAGTTGGTCGCCAGATTGGAGACGTTGGTATTGATGTCACGCACCCGCCACAGGCCGACGAGCCCGAGGATGATCGAGAGGACGACGAGGGTGATGAAGCCGAACGAGATCCGGCGCGGAATGGTCCAAGTGCTCATGGGGATAAAGTCCGTTGATCAGGAGGCGTGGGAAGAGGAGGGGAGGCCGAGGGCCTGGATGGCGATCGTGCCGTCCACGGCGGAGATCTTGTCGAGGTCGATGAGTGTCTTGACGCCGGTGCCCGATTTGGCCATCCCGGTGATGAACATCGAGTCGATGGCGCCGCCGAAATCGGGCGTCGGCTCGATGTCGGCGATGGCGAAATTGGCCACCTCCTCGACTCCGTCGACGATCACGCCGTAGAGCCGCGTGCCGCCGCCGGCCGCGGCGATCTGGGTGACGACGATGCAGTTGCGCTCGGTGTCTGTGGAGATCGGCAGGCAGAACTTGGCCCGCAGATCGACCAGCGGAATCACCTTGCCACGGAGGTTGATCACCCCTTTGACATGCTCCGGCATGTTGGCCACCGGCGTGATCGGGCAGAGGCGGATGATCTCGCGCACTTTGAGCACCGGAATCCCGTACGACTCCTTGCTCAGGGTGAAGGTGAGGTATTTGCCCGGCAGGGCGCCGGTCGCTCCCTGATGGGAGCTGTGGTGCGTGGAGGGATGGGCTGTCATGGATCGATTCCGGCGGGCTGACGGATGGGCTGGACGGAGGGAAGACCTGGGCGACGAAGCGATCAGGCCGCCTCGCCGTTGTTGCGGGACTTGAGTTTCACCAAGGCATTGATGTCGAGGATCAGGCCGACCCGGCCATCACCGAGGATCGCGGCCCCGGCAAACTCCGTCTGGTGGCGGAACATTTCGCCGAGGCTCTTGATCACCACTTCCTGCTTGCCGATGAGCTGATCGACGAGGAGGCAGCGCGAGTCTTGCCCTGCCTCGACGACGACGACGATGCCATCGGTGGGGTCGACGGCGGTGTGCGGCGTGTTGAGGTGGCGACCGAGCCGGAGGATCGGCGTCAGCCGGCCGCGGACGCTGACCACCTCCCCCCGACCCTGGACTTGCGTCACCATGCCGGGGAGCGGCCGGAACGATTCGCGCACCGACAGCGTCGGGATCACGTAGCGCTCCTCGCCGACGCCCACAAGCAGCCCTTCGATGATCGCCAGTGTGAGCGGCACATAGAGCGTGAACGTCGTCCCTTGCCCCTCGACGGAGTCGATCTCGATCTTGCCTCGCATCTTCTCGATGTTGCGGCGGACGACATCCATCCCGACTCCGCGCCCGGAAAGATCGGTGACCTTCTCGGCCGTGGAGAAGCCGGCGGCGAAGATGAGGTCGAAGATCTCGCGCTCGTCGAGGTTTTCATCCGCCTTGATGATCCCGCGCTCGATCGCCTTGTTGCGAATCTTCGCCGCGCTCAGGCCCCGGCCGTCGTCCTCGATCTGGATGACGATGAAGCCCCCTTGATGAAAGGCGCGGAGGGTGATCGTGCCGGCGGCCGGCTTGCCCGCGGCGACGCGGGCCTCGGGCATCTCGATGCCGTGGTCGGCCGAGTTGCGGATCATGTGAACGAGCGGGTCGCTCAATTCCTCGACGATGTTGCGGTCGAGTTCGGTGTCTTCCCCCTCGAGCGAGAGCGAGATCTCCTTCCCCTGCTGGAGGGCGAGATCGCGGACGAGCCGCGACATCTTCTGGAAGGTGTTGCGGATCGGCACCATCCGCAGCGACATCGCCGTCCGCTGGAGATCGGAGGTGATGCCGCGGAGTTGGCCGAGGCAGCGGGAGAGGTGGGCGCTGGTGATCGCCTTGAGCTCGGGATTTTGCACGACCATCGACTGCGCGATGACCAGCTCGCCGACGAGATCGATGAGGCCGTCGAGCTTGACGGTGTCGACGCGGACGATCCCCGAGCCGACGGCAGGCGCCGCAGCCTGCTGACCGGTGGCCTGTTGACCGGTGGCCTGTTTCTTGGCCACCGGCGCGGCAACAGCCGCCGCCGGCGCTGCCGGGGCGGACTCGGCTTCGGGAGACGGAGCCGGGGAGTGGAAAATGTCCGCAAAATCGGCTTCAACGGCGGCCGCGGCCGCCGGTGCGGCCTGCAGAGCGGACGGCGCCTGCTGAGCAGCGTGCGCTTGCACAACGGCCTCCGCCTGCGGAACAGCCGGCAACGGCTTCACGGCTGCCGGAGGCTGGGCAGCCGGAGCTTTCGAACCTCCGGCGAGGAGGGCGTGCACGTCATGAATCAGCTGCGGGATCGGCAGATCGATCGTTCTGCCGGCATCGACGCCGGCGATCTGATTGGAGAGCTCGCCGACGAATCGCTTGAGGATGTCGGAGCCGGCGAGGATCACCGTGATCGAGTCGCTGCCGAGCTGGTAATTGCCGCGGCGGGCGGCATCGAGCATCGAC
>Ga0164295_10004323_pt1 | contig 11288 bp, 9 predicted proteins | sample GEODES006metaG_FD_111798 | JGI IMG/M metagenome (GOLD analysis project Ga0164295, IMG submission 111798) | Oligotrophic lake water microbial communities from Sparkling Lake, Wisconsin, USA - GEODES006 metaG | ecosystem: Environmental > Aquatic > Freshwater > Lake | place: USA: Sparkling Lake...
AGTGATGTGCTTGCAGGACAAGCAGTACGTGAAGAAGAGCACCGCACATGAACTGTCTATGGACCCAGAGGGAGATCTTGCTCGACTGTCGAACTATGCAGTTGAGGTAGTCAGTGAGTCCAGCAGTACCGGTGCTACCAGCGGTGATTCCTACATCAGCACGATGCGGCAGCTGCATGGTGACGCATACGAGAGCATTGTTGTTCAGAACATCCGTTTGACGGATGCGAAGTGGGACCAGGACGTGAGGAACCTGCAGTTATGCATTGATAAGAGACCGACAACTGATGAAGATAGCAGCTGCGATAGTGTGTATTCGATCGGAGACGTGGCAGAAGTGTTCTATCGAAACACCCCTCACGTAGTGGACAGAATCTCGCGTGTCATGCAGCAGCTTGCCTCTATAGGTATCCAGGCAACCAGTATACTGGATATCTCAATCAAGGACTTCAGTAAGCTGCGACCCAGTAGGATATGCAGCGCTATCCAATGCTCTTGTGAACAGCTCTTTCGCGATGTATTGGACATTGGTTCCATCCCGAAACGAAGCTTTTTCGAATCCCTTGCTCACTTCGCCTGTAACACCGAAGAGAGGAACAAGCTGCTCGAGCTCGCAAGCCCCGAGGGTACCGACCTATACTTCGACTACTGCATCCGGGAGAGGAAGAGCTACGTCGAGGTGCTAGAGGAGTTCCCCAGTGCGCGGCCGCCTCTGCACGTGCTGCTGGACCTCATCCCCGTCGCCGCCCCCAGACAGTACTCCGTCGCATCGTCTCCCCTGGTCAGTCCTCGCAGACTCGACCTATGCGTAGCAGTTGTTCAACGACGCACTCCCTACGGTAGGAACAGGGTAGGACTGTGTTCGGGATTCATATCGACTCTAGTCCCTGGAGACAAAGTGTTGGTTCGATTCAAGAGAGGGCTCATACACAACTCACCTATTCTTTCAGAGGATCCAGCTCTCAGTAAGAAGCTTGTTCTAGTTGGACCAGGCACAGGCATAGCACCCATGAGAGCTTTGGTCCAACACCACTTGATGCGGTACTCGCTGCGTACCAACGAAGGGTCCCTTCCCAGCATCATTCTCTTCTTCGGATGCCGTCGACGACGAAAGGACTATCTCTACGGCGATGAGTGGGAGTCCATCAGCCAGGGGGTGAACCCCTACAGGAGGGAGGAGCAGTTGTGCGAGGAGGCTGTGTTCGGTTCCGACCTCAATGCTGACAGCATCAGAGGGCAGCATCAGCATCATCTCTCCGTCCTGGTCGACACAGCCTTCTCGCAGGACCAACCTGACAAGGACTACGTCACGCATCACATGGTCCATCGGGGCGCCTTTCTTAGCGATATGCTGCTGCAAAGGGATTGCTCTGTCTTCGTCTCGGGGTCTGCCAAGAGGATGCCGAGTGACGTCAGAAAGACCCTAGCGGGCATTCTGAAGACCCACACTCACTTGGGGACTGACGACGACAGCGGGTCTTTTCTTAGCAAATTGACAAATAGTAAACGATACATAGTGGAAGCATGGTCGTGATGTGCGCTATCACTACTTCATCACCGATCTATGGGTGAGACTGTTGTAATCTAAGGTACATACGTGATGTGACCTTTCCTGTTAAACAACGAGTTGTGACTGTTTAGCTTCAGCCTCGGGTCGAGTTTAGTCCTCCAGTTGAGTCCGAAATAAGCAGCGGGCCAGCTGTGCATGGAGTCACCTGGTAAGGGCTGGAAGCTGTTCCTCTGCTGAGAGGAGGTGATGTCGAAAGTATGACAGTGGGGTAGCGGAGTGTTCGTGAAGGGCACCGGGTCGTCGGTGTTTAGATACTGCTCGCTATGATCGATGAACCGACCGAAGTGTTTCGCCCCATAGCCTTGTCTGATTAGACCCAGAGAAGTAAACGGGTCCAGCAACGACAGGGTGATGGTGATGTTGCTACTGTCCACGTAGCTGCGGTCGTACTGCTTCAACAGACCTCTTCTGAATTCATTAGCGCATTCATTCGCAGCAAATGAGCCCACACTAATCCCTATGACATGTAGGTTCTTAATGCGACAAGACTTCTGCTCCCCTATCGTATCTTGAATGAGGCTTAACTGCCTTCCGATGCTCTTTCCGATTTCCTTACTTATGTATGCAGTTCGAATGATATTTCCCCTGTAATCGCTCCAGTCATAGCAGTGAGTAAATCGCTGCTCCTTATGATCCCGATCGCTCTCCTCGATCTCTGCTATGATCCGATCGGTGTTCGCATCGGGGCCTCCGTATCCTGGGAAGAGTATGACCGCGCTACTGTGGGGGAAGTCAGGCAGGGCTTTCACTTGCCTCCTCTGCAGTATGTTGATGGGGATCTGCACATAAGTCTCCAACAGCAACAGGCTACCAACAGCTACCGATGCCACATAAAGTAAAAATTGATTCATCATTGTCAGATGCGTGACGTAAGTTTAGATGTAAGTATAGTACTTGTACTGTGTAGAAGGGTAATTGTAAGGTAAGTCTTAGTTCATCATCGATCAACTTGCAGCACGACATCACTAATCTATCGTATTCGAGGCCGCATCACTGCTGCTTTTGCCAGTACTCCTCCTGTACGGCCGTGTCCTCGGTCGGAAGGAGGCTTTCTTGCTCTCAGTGCTGTACCAGAACTCATTGCTGCCTTCGAAAACGTCGTCCATTGACTTGACTCGTCTGGATTCACTCATAAATGATTTCGAGTCATTGATCGAGTTGTCCAATTCGGCATGGTTGGTGCCGCGCGGTTGCTGCTGCACTACACGAGTTCCTCCCCTCTTCCGATGACACCATGGGTCGATACCAGCATTGGATAGGCGATCGTAATCTGTCTTGCAGTCATCCATCAATTCATTTGCGATGGTAGAGACTGCATTGCTCTTATTCAAAGGCACCCGCACTGATTGCAGCACTTTGTAGAGTACGACTCCCACGCAGATATTCACTAAAGAGGAGTAGTCTCTGAACACCATCTTAACCAACCCATAGTAGGTCAACACAATCACAGCAATGCCACTAACAGTTTGCCAATATTCCATATCTCGGTACGATTTGTTATGTATATTATCGTAGCCCAGCTCAATCATAGAGCGGACGAATGTCCCAAGGTCTTCTAAAAAGCTTTGGGGAGCATGGAGACGATCGGAGATGCTAAGACTGTTTAAGCTACTATCCTGTCGAGCCTCCTTTGCTTCCATGATGACGACCACATGATCACGGAAGGCCTTGACCTTGGGATGTATCACCGAGCAGCCCAAACAAAGGTACCTATCATTCGCTGTGGCAGGGCAGCTCCTACATATGAACTTCGCAACAGCGCTCTCACAATTGCTGCATGAGAAGCTCTCTTTGGCGACTATCGAGAAGCGGTGATGCTTGAAGGCTTTGATCTTCGAGTGCAGCGCTTTGCAGTCCGTGCAGAGAGGGGCATCATCGTCAGCACAGCTGTTGCACTTGAAAGTAGCGATGGCATTCTCGCAATTGGAGCAGAGAAGCATGTCCTTTGAACCCAACCTATCTCACACGTTCATGTCTAAAGGCTCATCAAATCACATCACATCACATCACATTGAACATAACTTTAACTTTACTGTAACATGGCATAAAGTTTACACTTATGACCGTTTCAACCAAATCCCACATTATTGAATGGTTTTTGATCCTTTCCCGAGCCAATTTGCTTGGTTTCCATGGTCCCCACAGACTTCTAAAGAATTAATTCCTTGACGCTGCTTGCTTTGCTGAGGAGGCCATTCAATGGTGAGATGTGATTTGTATCCTACCTTACTCAGATGTATGTGAGTGATAGTTGCTGTCGTTATTATGCCTGCTTTAACAGAAAGTATCGATAAAGAACTTGAAGGGCGAGCTGTTCGACATCGAGGTCGAAGGCACTGATCCAGTAAGAAGATGATGACCTGCACGTGACGTGACGTGACTAATGGTCCGTATACTTTGCTTTTCTATTCCTTCTTTGCTCGAAATAGATATCTGAGGTGAAGATCAAGATTCAGACCGTCCGTGATGATCTACCAGCACCTCGCCAGAAACTCATCCACTCCGGCAAAATACTGAAGGACGAGCAGACCATCGCTGAGCTGGGCATATCGGATACCGATTTCATAGTATGTATGATAACCAAAGAGATCGCCAAGAAGCCTACCCCCGCCGCACCAGCACCGGTAGCTGTCGCTGCTAGTTCTTCGGCCCCTGCTACCACTACAGCTGCGGCGGCACCAGTATCAGCGAGCATCAACCCATCCCAGGAGTCAGTGGACTCGCTCGTCGGTATGGGTTTCCCCGCCAATGAGAGCAGAGCGGCTCTCATCGCGGCAATGGGCAACCCGGACCTCGCCTACGAGTTCCTACTGACCGGCATCCCCGCACACACACAGCAGCAGCCTACATCTAGTCCGGTGGCAGCTGCTGCCAGCTCCACTCCAGCAGCTGCTTCGTCGGGTCGCGTCACCATCGAGTCACTTCGACTCCACCCGCAGTTCAACACTCTGAAGCAACTGGTGCAGCAGAATCCAGCGGCGCTTCCGCAAGTATTGACTTTGATTGGCAATCAAAACCCTGAGCTGTTGGCTGCGATTCATGCTAACAATGATGCCTTTATCGCCATGATGAACGAGCCCATCACTGAAGCTCCCCCTACAGCAGCAACTACAAATCCTATCAGCGCAGGAGGAGGAGGACTCGGAGGCATGCCTGACCCCGCGGCCATGATGCAGATGCTGGCCTCTATGCCTCCTCAACAGCGTGCTATGTTCGCACAGCAGCTAGGAATGGCTCCCGAGCAGCTGGAGGGAGTGATGCAGATGATGGCATCGATGCCGCCAGGCCAGATGGAGAACATCCTCAACCAAGCCGGTATGGGAGGAGGCATGGGCGGCATGGGTCGGGGAGCAGACCCTCCGGGAGTGATTAGACTCACGCAGGAGGAGATGGAGTCCGTCAACAGGCTCGTGGCTCTGGGCTTCACGCAGCAACAGGCGGCACAGGCTTATCTGGCGTGCGACAAGAATGAGACTCTAGCGGCTAATCTACTGTTCGATGGCGGGTTCGGGGACGATGATGGAGGGTTCGGCGGCCCTGAGGACGACAACATGTACAACTGAGGGATTCAGCTCGTCGACTGTCAATTTGATTTCTGTACTCAATTACTCTTAAGATAGTATTCGATTCGATCGGATTAAGTTGTCAGTCACTACAGAGGAGAGACATATCCTCGCCTGTGGTAACAATAAGACCACTCTCTCTATCTGCATCTGCATAGATAGCTCGAGGCTACTCATCGACAATCAGCAGCTTCACCACCAACGCTATCATCGAGCTCTGCGAGAACGACTGCTCCTCCTCCCCATCCCCAGCTGGTCCCGGAGTGAGGAATGCGACCGGCCTCCTGCCTCGCACTATCACCATGCGATTGGTCTTGCGCACCACATATTCAGAGTGCTCGATGCCGCACCTCGATTCGAGGTCGATAGCGAGATTACCAGTACGCGACAGGAAATCGACATGTGCTGAAGGATAGATAGACACTCCTTGTGAGAACAGTGTTGCTGTGGCGACGTCGTCATAGATCCTCAGACCATCATTCTCCTTCGTCGATCCATCTCCACTAGAGGACAGGGGATTGAGCCACAGCACCACCATTACTTCGTCCTCATTCGCCATCGATACATGACTAGCAGTGCTGCTGGCACTCAGGCTCATGGCCACCGCGTAGTAACTGGAGACCCGTACGGGCTGGGAGGGGTTCGGAGACAGGGCGTATGAGATCTGCTTCACGACACTACTGATGCTATCGAAGACCAAGCCCTCGTCATAGTGGGACACGAAGGAGGCTCCATTGGTCACATCGAACCACACAGTGGAGCCTAGTAGCACCTCTGACAGCTGCCGCAGCGCCGTCGGCTGCATAATCACATCCACCACCAAGAAATCGTTCTGCATGAGCTGCTGCACCGACACGCTCTGCAAGTATCGCATGGCTCCCAAGTGCACCAATGAGGTATTGGATACATGTCGGTCATCGGACAGGTGGACTAGTCGATTGATGCGGTGAATATGGTCCTTAACGCGCGAGTTGAACATCAGCTTCACGACCCTCTAGATGTAATTGTTGACGAGTACATTACATTAGTCTGTGCATACTATGATGGAGAGAGAATCGGTGCTTACATATGAATCGTTGAAGCCTGAGTCTTTGATGAACTGCTGTACAGCGACGTAGGTGTCGTTCAGCTGACTGACAGTGAAACGGTCCTGTGCGTCGCGGTAAAGTTCTTGACTGAGTAGAAGAGTGGTGAGATACTGGAGCTGGGACATGTCGAACCGGATCTTGTTCCAACTGGTCCATGTCAGCTCTGATAGAGAAGGGGAGGGAGTATCAGGTGGATATCGAGCTGCTGTTATGAGTTGTATTACAAGATAACAACTGCTTCATTGATAACTACTGCTTACGTGTAGTCCTACGCGACATGCGCTTATTGGGTTGGCAGTCTGCATCCTTCAATCTGCAGGAGATAGATCGATCGAGAAGTCGATGGAGATAGGGACAGAGATAGGTGTTAGCATGATCAACACACCCATGATAATGCAGGCAGGGGTACCTCGAAATGCAATCCATCTTCCGGAACGATTCCCGCAGAGATGACTCGGTCTGAGTGGTAGGCGGTAGTATCACCTTCGATGCAGCTGCACTGCAGTAGTCTGCCAATGCTCCATCATCTTCCGATAGAAAGGGAGGTGCTTTGGCATATTTGTCGAGACTCAGATCGGAACCACCGGTCTTCAACTTCTCACTCAGCGACTTCAACAAGCTCAGCTTACCGCGGGTGGCTGGGCTGTCATCCCCCGGGAGGACGTCTTTCTTCTCAACAGGCTTGACACTCCTCGGTGGGTCCGAGGCGTGATCTATCATGGACTGCAGCTTCTTGTGGATGGACTCGATCTGCCTTTTCGTCTGCTCCTGGTCACTCTGAGGCTTCGGTTCCGATGCACCGGTCGCACTAACAACCGTAGTACCATATACATCCACTGCAACGGACTTCACATCAGCAGCTTGAGTGTCTGTGTTGTTAGCCGATGGAGCATTACCATTGATGCCGAACATGCGATTGATGGCGTCGTCAGAGAGACCCAGAGCTCGCATCCTCTTTATCTTGACCTCAGTCGACAGACCACTTGCACCGCCTTGACCTTTGACTTTTTCGACGGTGATAGGTCGATTCTTTCCAGGTGAGCTGTTGGCAGTGGCTCCATGGTCATGGCGTCGCTCATCTGCAGGAGTCGTGTCTCTATGGCCTTTATCCCCAGCTTCATCCGCACGTGTTTGAGAACGGTCTCGCGGAAAGGTGAAGTCGATACCTCCACCGTGAACTATACTGCGGCCCTCTCTGATGCGACCCTTCAATCGCTCCTCCATCGGCATCGACCCACTGGCATTGACCACTGGTCTACGGTCTCCAGTTGCTGATACGAGCTCAGTGATAGGTCCCGTGTCGGAGGACAAGGTTATGACATTCAAGCGTTCCAAGAATTGAATCATCTTGATCAGGTGCCTCTTTGCATCGCTCTTGTCGAAGACCAGCCTGTGCTGCGCATAGAACTGTTCATTGTAGTCCAGCAGCTCTTGAATGGATGGGTTCATCGAGAGGAGGCGGAAGCTCGCAGCGATGATGGGGTGCACCACGAGTGTTAGTGCTACCGATGGAGATGCATAGTGTGAGAACCCGATAGACGACGACACCTGGGACTTCGCATTCTGGTGGAAGGACTTGAACAGCTCGCCTAAGTACCCCAGTCGATCTGAGATGCGGACTTGCTTAGCCAGCAAATCCTTTCCGAAGATACTCTCTACGGATATATTCGGTCTGCCGACCACCGCGTGAGCTCCATCATCCCTTGCAACAGCAGCCTTCGTCACGTACAGGCTGTACCTGAAGTTAGGCATGATAGTTCGCACAAACTCCTCCTGTAGTATACCGAATGACTCATATCTCTTGACTGAGTAATGGTCCATTTCGTCTGATGACATCATATAGAGCGCGTATAAGAGTATAGAGATGGTGATGAGTAGTTAGCTGCTGCATCACCATCATCATTATCATCATCATCTCACCGTATGGGTGTGAATAGGCGGTAGGGATCCAGGAGACGACACGAAGGCCCTGTTCACCCACGATGCGGACGACCTCTGACTGGCTATAGGTGGTCCAGTTGACAGCGGCCTCCAACTCCAACAGCGAGTGCGGAACGTAAGAGCGCCGGAAGGCATGCCTCTCTCCACCCATCAGAGCCACCAGCTCCCAATCCTTCTTGTGCTTCTCCAGCTTGTGGTCCACCAAGTACTGCTGAATGAGTCGATTGCGCTCCAAGCTGAATGGGAAGAAAAACAGTTTATTCTGTGCCCTGAGCAGAGCCCTCACTGCATCTACATGGCTGTTGGTCGAGAAGTACGTCATCCCGATGACCCCATCGTCGTGCAGGATCTGCCGTAGACCCAACAGATGTGATCGACAGCCGGCAGCATCCATGGACATGCCCCCGTTATACTCGATGTAGTCGAAGGCAGGGGGAGCAGGTGTCTGCATCCTCTTGCGGCTCCCCAAGAAGGGCGTCAGGAGCATCTGTACATACTGGACCTGCTGAGAAGAGACTTCCTCCTCCAACTCCCCCGCACAAGTCATCTGCAGTGTGTCCTTCATGGACTGGATCAGTGTAGCATCCGGTGAGACCACGACGATCTCGTACGACAGGATGTCTTCCTTCTCGAGGCTGCTGATCAGATTGAAGACCATCTCCGGGTTGAAGAACTGGGCGAACAGAAACCTGCGAACAGAATAGCTATCAGTCGTCTCATCCACAGTCCTCCTCACTAACCTACCTACTTGCATCATCCATTGCACTACCTATCTACCTACCTATCTACATCATCCATTGCACCTAACCTACCTACCTACCTACCTACCTACCTACCTACCTACCTACCTACCTACCTACCTACCTACCTGATCGGTCTAGATTTGGAGGAGCTGAACACCATGCTGCTGCCTCCATACACATGATGGATGATATCGGGGAGTAGAGCGGCACCCACGAACATGTCCGCGCGTCCGGCGGCGACCTGGAAGTCCTCATGCGGCGGGGGGAGGTCGGCGGAGAAGAGGCGACAGCGCTTTGCGTGCAGCTGCTTTTCGCGAAGCTTGCTGCAGGGGTGATGCAGGTACTCCATCGAGAACAGGTACTGCTGCAGCGGTGTCTGCTCACACCAGTCGATATCCGCTTTGAAGTAGTCGGCCCGCTTGGACTTGGCTTCAGACACCGCGTTATTGACGAGAGTCTTCACGCCTTCCTGCAAGGAGACCTGGGGGAAGCCCGCACAGACGTCCTGGTGGGCTGTGCGGATCTAGAGGAAGGCATACAGTATAGGTTGGATGGTTGTTATGATGAGCTTTGAGCATTGAGCTTCAGGATGGGATACTACAGCATGCACTAACCAGTAGCAGCATGTACATTGCCTCGGGTGCTTCCAGGTACGTCTGCTGCAATCCCTTGTACGCCAGGAGCTCCACAGCGGTGCGTGGCAGTTGGCAGTCATACTGGTAGTAGTAGGTCAGCATAGGCCTGCTCGTGCGGTCCAGCTTCAGGGCGGCGGTGACCTCCTCCAGAGCGGGAGCCAATTGCCCCAGGGTGATGTACAGCTGCACCAACGAGAGAGAACACTCCAACTGCTGTGGATTATAGTCGCGACATAGGCTTAACCAGTAGATCGCCTTCGCATTATCGACCTAACCATTGAATTGGATTACGACGCTTCCGTCAGAAGAACAGAAAATAAAGAGAGAGCGAGAAGTGATCAGATCAGCTCATCACACGACAAAAGACTATCTACCCGTAGGTCCCTGTACAATAGCCCCAACTGGTACGACACCGCCCAGCGCTCCTCGATGAACTCGTCCGCATACTGAGCCGTTGCCCGCAGCGACAAGTACTTCACCGCTTCATCCAGGTGCTCCTGAATAGTAGCGCTCTCCCTACCGAGCATCTCCGCGGCTGACTGTGCATAGGCCTCGTGTGTGATACCCAGGTAGTAGTGAGTATGCGGGTCGTGGCCAAACTCCAGCAGGTCCTTCTTGAGCAGCTGGAGGTCGAATTCATATCGCTTCGAACTCATGGAGCTGGTATGCCCCACTGTCGTATGCCAAGTTCCCGGGCGCTCGATCTCATGCACTGTCCAGCCTATGTCCTTCACGGTGTAGGGTCCAAGGGACAACACCTCGTGCACATTGTAGCGCATCTTTAATCCTTGTCGATGACGTAGCAACCAATCCATGCGACGAACAGTGTAGCCATTTCGGTCGTACGCAGTAAAGCGGAATACATCGTTGACCATGTCCAGACTAGAGAGATCGATCGTTGACAGGTCGGGGGACCAGTCGGGGTCGGCGATGAGCACGTGACTGGCCTCAGGGAAACTGGTCCATGCCTGAACTAAGCTCTGCGTCCGAGCAGGGCCGAACCCGTTGAATTCGTATGGCACGATGATATACCGCTTGCCTGCCTTGTCCAAGATAGCACTGATGGTCTCCTGAGATCCATCAGTTGTGCGAGTATCCATCATGAACACATAGAAGTCGATGACACTCAGCCACTTGGGTAAGTTCTCCCTAAAGTTGACCGCCTCATCTCTACAGATAATGGTCATGACCACTCTGTTGCTGTGGACAGATCTTGATACTACCTGCAGCAGCAGACACAACATGCATAGCAGCAGCCAGCGAGATGAATATACAGGCAGCACCTCTCTCCCCATGACAGTCATACAGCAGATCGATGGAGACTGACGAAGCAAACCATCAGTATATATATTTAATCAATCAAAAATCGGCAACTTTATTACTGTACAGTATATAAGTACATGCAGGTACTCGGTATATAAACAAGATATGCCCTTAAGTTAAAATGTATCTTGATTCGTTTGCGTGGTCAGTCTGTATGAAAGGTATGGGGAGGGCGATGGTGTAACTTAAAATGTGCAAACACATGACCGTCAACTATTGATTCACGATCTTAAATCTCTTGTTTGAGATGTCAGTTACAATAGCCCCTATCTCCGAGTCTAGAACAGGCACTTCCACCATGAAGTAGTCCTCCAAGTCGGGGTGGAACGATGCCAATATCATTCTAGACACGTCTATGTCGTAGTACTTCCGAAGTATATATCGATACATGTTCAACTGTAGTATGTATAGTGAACCAATGCAAT
>Ga0164295_10004324_pt1 | contig 11287 bp, 11 predicted proteins | sample GEODES006metaG_FD_111798 | JGI IMG/M metagenome (GOLD analysis project Ga0164295, IMG submission 111798) | Oligotrophic lake water microbial communities from Sparkling Lake, Wisconsin, USA - GEODES006 metaG | ecosystem: Environmental > Aquatic > Freshwater > Lake | place: USA: Sparkling Lake...
CAATGCACGGAAATCCCTCCGTGCCAGCGCGTGGGTTGCCCCACTCCTCTGGCCTTTCGGGCGCCGCCGGCCTGATCGTCGGGTCGGCAATCTCTGCCGTTGTTCCGTCGGCAAAGCGGCCGCCTAGACCCTGACCTTCTCCCACCCAGTGCCCATGAAGCGGCCGAGGAAGAGGAGGCCCCGCACGCCGAGCTCGAAGCAGAGCCCCACCCAGATGCCTGCGAGGCCGTAGCCCATCTGCACGCCCACCACGTAGGCGAGCGGCACGCGCACCAGGACGGTGGAGACGAGCGTGATGCGGAACGTGCCCTTGGCGTCGCCGCAGCCCTTGAGGCCCTGGCGGATGACGAGCGCCATGGCGAAGAAGACCTGAACGATGCCGCAGATGAAGAGCGTCTTCGGCACTTCCTGCAGGATCACCGGATCGCGGCTCATGAGGTGCGCCAGCGCGTCGCCCTCCACCATGAACGCGATGCCGAGCGTGCCCATCATGGCCACGGCGATCCACAGGCACGCCCAGATGGCACGGCGGGCCATGACCACCGAGCCCGCGCCGAGGTACTGCCCGGCGAGCGCGCCCGCCGCGGTGCCCATGGCAAAGCCCGGCAGGAAGCTGAACGACTCCCATCGCACGGTCACCATGTGCGCGCCGAACAGTCCCTTCACGGGTCCCGCGGCGCCGCCCTGGGCCTCGGCGATGATGCCGATGAACTTGGTGACGCCGATGCTCGTGGTCAGCCACATGGTGGCGCCCTCGAGCATGTTCGGGATGCCGAGCGAGACGATGCGGCGGAGCATCACCGGTTCCGGCCGCAGTTCCGCACGGCCCACGCGGTAGTCCTTGACGCCGCGCATCAGGACCACGAGCGTCCAGATGCCGCCCGACAGGTAGCAGATGGCGGTGCCGGCGGCGATTCCGATGACGCCGAAGCGCATCGGATCCACGGGCGAGGGGTTCGGGATCACCAGCGAACCGATCGACACCACCACGCCCGAGAGCGCCCACGAGCACAGCACGTTGATGACGTTCGTGGCCACCGCGATGGTGCTCGGCTTGGTGGTCTCGCCGGCGCCGTGCAGGGTCATGCCGCCCACGGTCATCACGGCCAGGAAGGGCATGCTCAGCGAGATGATGCGGACGAACTCGGTGCCGTAGCGGAGCGCCTCGTCGGAAAGCCCCATCCACTCCGCGGCGATCGGTCCGGAGAACCACGTCACCACGCCGGCCAGCGCGCCCGCGAAGAGGCTCGCGGTGACGGCCGTGCCGCCTGCGACGCGCGCCTCGCGCAGGTCCCCGCTGCCCATGGCGCGGGCGATGATGGCCTGGGCGCCGATGCCGAGGCCCATGAGGACGATCGACGCCACCCACATGAAGCTTGCACCGAAGCCAACGCCGTCGAGCGCCGCGCCCGCGGTACCGGGCGGCAGGTTGCCGGCGAGCAGCGTGTCGGTGGTGCCGACGAGCGCAGCCATCATCTGCTGCACGAGGACCGGCACCGACAGGATCCAGATGGATTGCCAGAGGCTTTTCCCGGCGAGCTTGCCGCTCTTGATGATGCGCTCGTCGTCCGCGGCAGCCTCCGCGGCGGCGATCGACATGGCGGGATCGCCGAACGAATCGACATCGCCCTCGGCGGCGAGCCGCTTCAGGTCTTCCATCTCCTCGCGCGTGGGGTCGGCGGTCAAGGGCCGTCAGCCCTTCTCGCCGAGGTTGCCGAATTCATTCTGCGGCGCGCCGTCTGCGGGCGCGGTCTCCTGCATGCCGGCCGGGACGCCGGGCTGCTCGAAGGTGGGAATCGCCCAGAACATGATGTAGTCGCCGAAGCCGAGCTGTCGCTCGAACGTGGGGTAGTAGTAGGGGACGTCCTTCCGGAGCGCGTCCGGGTTGGCATCGGCCCAGCTGCGCCAGAGGCCGGGCTCCAGGCCGAAGTCCGCGCCCGTGAGAAGGCGGAGGCTGTCGGCCGCGGCCAGGTTCACCGCCAGCTCGCGATCGTCGAGCGCGCTGCAGAGCGCCTCGAAGACGTCGCGGCTTGGATACTGGCCGAGCGCAATGGCGAGCTCGACGCGGACCGCCGCCGGCTCGTCCTCGTTGATGAGCTTCTTCCAGATGAGGTCGGCGATGGCCGGGTTGTGGATCCGCTGCAGCGCCTTCGCGGCGGCCACCCGGATCTGCTCGATCTTGCTGTCGAGCTGCTTGGCCACCAGCGCCGCGTCCTCGGCACGCGCGTGGCGCGCGAGCGCCTGGATGGCCGTGGCCTTCACCACCGGATCGGTGTTCTCCTCGATGTAGAGGCGGTACAGGTTGACGTAGACCGCTTCGCCGCCGAAGCTCGCGTTGCCCAGGAGGAGCACGCCGCGGCGCTGGTTCTCCGGGTCGCTGTCGTCCACGGCCCAGCGGCCCGCCTCGGCGGGCGAGGGCGGGAAGAGCGAGTTGGAGGCATCGCCGAAGTCGCTGGTGGCCTGGTCGCATGCGGCAGGCAGCATGCAGCCCACGCAGAGCGCGGCCACTGGAATGAAGCCGATGCGCGGGAAGCTGGTGGTGTTCCGGGTCCGTCCGTGTGCCACGCGGGCACGATACCTGCGTACCCTCACGCCATGTCGAAGCCTGTCATCGAGCAATTCCCGCTGGGCGGGTTCCAGACCAACTGCTACGTGGTGCGCATTCCGGGCGAGGTCGGTGCCGCCGGCGAGCCATGCTGGGTGATCGACCCCGGCGAGGATCCGCGGCGGGTGATCGAGCACCTGCGTTCGGCGGGCCTGCAGCCATCGCACATCCTGTTGACGCACGCGCATGCCGACCACATTGCCGGCCTCGATGCCGTGAGCGCCGCGTTCCCGCAGGCGAAGGTGCTCCTCCATTCCGCCGAGCACGCGTTCCTGGAGGATCCGCAGCTCAACCTGAGCGCGTTCATCGGCATGCCCATCTCCGTGCGGGGCGCGGACGGCGCGCTTGCCGACGGCGATCGGCTCCGCCTCGGCAGCACCGAGTGGCGCGTCCTCCACACCCCGGGGCACAGCCCGGGCAGCGTGACCCTGGTCTGCGACGCCGCCGGCGAGGCACTGGTGGGCGACACGCTCTTTGCCGGATCGATCGGGCGCGTCGACTTCCCGACGAGCAACCCGTCGCACATGCATCGCTCGCTGCACGAGGTGCTCATGGCGCTCCCCGACACCGTGCGCGTCCATCCGGGCCATGGGCCGTCCACCACCATCGGCGCGGAACGGCGTTCGAACCCGTGGCTGCAGGGCGACGGCTGGGCCGAGGACGAGTGAGCCGCGGCGGGCGGCGTCAGGAAGTCTTGCCCGCGGGCTTCGCCTTGCACGCCGCGATCCACGCATCGATCCGCGTCGCGAGCACGTCGAGCGGGATGGCACCTGCGCCGAGCACCGCATCGTGGAACGCGCGCACATCGAACGCCGCGCCGAGTTCCTTCTCCGCCTTGGCGCGGAGCGCGCGGATGCGCAGCTCGCCGATCTTGTAGCCGCATGCCTGGCCCGGCCAGTCGATGTAGCGGTCCACCTCTCGCTCGATGTTGAGCTCGCTGAGCGCGGTGTTGCGCTTCATGAAGTCCATGGCCTTCTCCTTGCTCCAGCCGAAGGCGTGGATGCCGGTATCCACCACCAGGCGGGTGGAGCGCCACATCTCGTAGGTGAGGCGGCCGAAGTCGGAGTACGGGTCGTTCTCGAAGAAGCCCATCTCGATGCCGAGGCGCTCGGAGTACAGGCCCCAGCCCTCGACGAACGCGGTGAAGTGCATGTCGCGGCGGAACTCCGGCTGGTCGGGAAGCTCCTGCGCGATCGAGATCTGCAGGTGGTGGCCCGGCACCGCCTCGTGCAGGCTGAGCGGCACCATCTCGTAGAGCGGGCGCTGCTCGAGCGCGTAGGTGTTGGCGCAGAACCACCCCGGGTTGCCGGCGCGGAGCGATCCGGGCTGGTAGTACGCGGTGGTCTGCGTGGGCGCCATGAACTTGGGAATGGCGTGCACGCCGTAGGGGTTGCGGGGCAGGGTGCCGAAGAGGGCGGGCAGCTTGGCGTCGATCCGCTTGCAGGTCTCGCGGTACTTGCCCAGCAGCTCGTCCTCGGACTTCGCGTAGAAGCGCGGGTCGGTGCGGAGGTACTGGACGAACGCCGCGAAGAGCGCGTCGTCACCGAGTGTGGCGCGCGCCGCATCGGCGCCGAACCAGTCCGTGTGCCGGATGATGGTGAGCATCTCTGCGCGGATGCGGGCCACCTCTGCGAGGCCGGTCTCGTGGATCGCCTTGGCGTCCATGGACGTGGTGGTGTGCACGCGGAGCGCGTGGTCGTACCAGGCCTTGCCGTCCGGCAGTGCGGAGGCGCCGACGGTGTCGCGGCAGGCCGGCAGGTAGGTGGAAACGAGCCAGTTCCGCAGCAGGCCGATCTCGAGGAGGATTGGCTGCAGCGTGTCGTCGAGCTCCTTCCGCATGGCCGCCTGGCGGTCGGCGGGGATGGAGGCCGGCAGCTTGGCGAATGGCATGCGCAGCGATTCGAGGTTGCCCTTCAGCACCGCGTCGAACTGCGCGGGCAGGTCCTTCATGGTGGCCTTGGGCGGCATGCGGCCCTCGGCTATGCCCATCTGCATCAATTCCTGCGTGTCCTTCACCATCTGCGGCACCGCGCTCAGGCGCTTCAGGTAGTTGCTGCAGTCCTCCTCGGTGCGGAACGGCACGCGGTCGGCCATCTGCGGGATGTCCTGCTGCGGCCCGCCGCGTCCGCCCACCGGCATCAGGAACGAGCGGAACCGGTGGCCTGCCTGCGACTCGCGCATCTGCCGCGTCAGGAGCTGCCAGCCAAGGAGGTCATCGCCCGACAGCTGCGCGGGGTCGATCTCCAGGAGGTCGGTCAGGAAGATCGCTTCCTGTGCGGTCCGCTTCTCGATGCCGCGGATCGAGGGATCCGTGATGCGGTCCGGGCAGGGCGTGAAGCGGCCGTTGGCGATGGCGTCCTCGGGCCACTCGGTGTCGCGCCAGCGCTGGATCTCGTCGACCGTGGCCAGCCAGCGGGTGCGGGCCTCGGGATCGGACGCGGTGCGAGGCGCCTGCGCGTGGGCGGCGCTCGAGAGTGTCAGCACGACGGCGAGGAGGGTGCGGAGCATGGTGGGCAAGGTACGAAATCCGCCCGGTTCGCACGTGCCGATCCTGCCAATCCGCATCCGCCCATCGGGACGGATTTCGCGGGGTTGGCATACGCTTCCCTCCCCATGGATACGCGTCCCGTCCTTCGCCTTGGCCATTCGCCCGACCCGGACGATGCATTCATGTGGTGGCCGCTCCTCGAGCTCGATGGCGCCGCCCCGCGCGTCGCATCGGCGCGGTTCCGGTTCCAGGCCGTGCCTGCCGACATCGAGGCGCTGAATCAGCGTGCCGTGCGCGGCGAGGACCTCCTCGACATCTCCGCCTTCAGCTGTGCAACCTACGCGCGCATCGCTTCCCGTTACGCGCTCACCGCCTGCGGCAGTTCGGTGGGCGATGGCTACGGCCCGAAGGTGGTGGCGCGCGAGGCGCGCAGCGTGGAGTCGCTACGCGGCGCGCACGTGGCCATCCCGGGGCAGGGCACCACGGCGTTCATGGTCACCAGCATGCTCCTCGGTCCGGGCTCGTTCCGCGCCACGGTGGTTCCCTTCAAGGAGATCCCCGCGCGCGTGGCGGCCGGTGAATTCGACGCGGGCGTCGTGATCCACGAGGGCCAGCTCACCTTCGCCGAGGAGGGGCTCGTCCTCGTCGAGGACCTTGGCCGCTGGTGGCACTCGCAGACCGGCCTGCCGCTTCCGCTCGGCGCCAACGGCGTCCTGCGTGCGCTCGACGAGCGCCACGGCCCCGGAACCATGCAGGAGGTGGCGCTCCTCCTCGAGCAGAGCGTGCGCTACGCGCTCGACCACCGCGCCGAGAGCGTCCGTTACGCGCTGGCCTTCGCGGACGGCATGTCCGAGGAACTGGCCGACCGCTTCATCGGGATGTACGTCAACGCGTGGACGCTCGACTACGGCCCCACCGGACGCCTGGCAGTGCGGACGCTCCTCGACCGTGCGGCGGACGCGGGACTTCTTCCCCGTGTCGAAGCACCTGAATTCGTGGCGGGCGGCGCGCGCTGAGCCGCGCCGATATCCTCCCCGCTCCCCGCGATGAGCTCCTCGCTTCCACCCATGGCTGACACCGAACTCGGATACGCGCCGCCCACGGTGCGCCAGTTCAGCGTGTTCCTCAACAACAAGGTCGGCAAGCTCCTGGAGCTGCTGCGCACCTTCGACGAGGCGCCCTCGACGCGCCTGGCCGCCTTCAGCATCGTGGACTCGAGCGACTACGCCGTGGTCCGCATGATCTTCACGAACGCCGACGCCGCGCGCCACATCCTGCGCCGCAGCCAGTACACGTTCGCGGAGACGGACCTGATCATCGTGGAACTCGGCGAGCAGCAGTGCCTGAGCAGCGCGTGCCAGTTCCTCCTCGGTGCGGAACTCAACATCCGCTTCGCGTATCCCATCATGCTGCGCGGCGAGCATCCGGCCGTCGCCATCTGCGTCGATGACAACCACCTCGCGGGGCAGATCCTGCTCCGCAAGCGCTTCCGCCTGCTGGCGGAAGAGGACCTCGCGCCCTGACCGCATTCACCTGCCGGCGCTCACCGAACCACCCCGTTCCCAAGGACACACCATGGCCCGCATCGTTCGTCACGTCGCCGCTGCCCCCGTCAAGATCGAGCCTTCCGACAAGCCCGTCTTCGTCTGCGCCTGCGGCCTGACGAAGAACTTCCCGTTCTGCGACGGCTCCCACAAGCCGGCGCGCAACGAGGAAGCCGGCAAGCTCTACACGTACGGCGAGGATCGCCAGCCCAACGGCGACGGCCCCGACGAGTTCAAGGGCAACACCTGCGCCTGAGCGCGGCGTCCGTGCGCTTGCGCGGTGCCCCCGGTCGGCACCCACTCCTGCATTCATTTCTGCATTCGGATCGCGCTCAGCGAACCGGATAGGTCGCCGACGTCTTCTCCGTCTCCCAGACGGTGACGTGGTCGATCTCCACGCCCGTGGTTGCCAGTTCCGGCGCGAGCAGCCCGTGGCAGACCATGGCGATGTTCTCGACCGACGGATTGAGCGTGGCGAACTCCGCGCAGTCCAGGTTCAGGTGCTTGTGGTCGAAGCGGTCGATCACCGTGCGCATCACGATCGCCTCCATCGAACCGATTCCGAATGCCCCGGAGCCTGCTCCGGTGGGCACCCGCGCGGCCACCGCGATGCGGTAGTTGTGCCCATGCCCGCTCGGGTGGTTGCACTTTCCGAACGTGCGGCGATTTTCCTCGTCGGACAGTTCCGGGCAGTGCAGGCGGTGCGCGGCGCTGAATTCAAAGGACTCGCTCACGATGGCGAAGGTAGGCATCTCAGTTCTCCACGAATATGTGACAAAGGGTCCCGGAGACCACATCAGGGAGCGAAGAGTCGCCTGCGGGGGCATTGCGGGCGCGGCGGCCTCGGCCATGCGACGCACGGCATCCGCGGGCGTGATCGGCTCGGAACCCGCGCAGAACGCCTGCAGCAGGGGAAGGACGTGCGTTCGCACGACGGCATCGAGTTCCTGGATCCCCACCAGGTATCCCGTGCCTCGATTCGGCTGGCCCACGCACTCGATCGTGACCTCATGATGAGCGGTGAAGCCATCGGATGGCGGAATCCCGGCGAAGCCGTTGCGTCGCGTCGGCGCGGCCGCGTTTTCTTTCATGTCGCTCGGTCTTGGGAACGGGATCCCCACCCGGACAGCCCGTTGGAGCACGATCGATTCTCGAGTGGGAATTCTGCTCAAAGTGTGCATTTCCAGCGCAACGAAGGAGGGTGCATAGCGGTTGTTTATCCTACAGTATGTCGTCCACGAGCCCCCGGAAGGGCTCGGCGTGAGCTTGCCTCCGCCGGGCCTTTTTCATTTGGTGGATGCAATCGGTGGGCCGGCGCGCATGCACATGAGCCCGCCGTCGTCCGGAGCGGGAATTTGGTCCGGTGCAGGGCGTCGACGTGCCGATGAACGTTGCAGTCCGATGGTTCCGGTGTCCAGGGTCATCATCGTCTGCGTCGCAATCATGCTTGCGGTTGTCGCGTTGGCCGTGCCAGGTTGTGCTGCACCGCTCGCGCCGGCTCCGTCGCCGGAACCCGCGGCGTCGCCTTCGACCATCGTGCTCGGTCCCGGCCTGGTCGTCGACCGCATCGCGCGCGAGGTCCGCGTCGAGGCCGAGGTTGCGTGCGATCGCGGTTGGCTCGAGCAAGCTGCCTGCAAGGCGGGTACCCGCGAGCACGAATCGCTCCTGGCGATCGCGGTCACGCCGAGCCGCATCCATGCCGCCATCCTGCTGCTTGGCATCGAACCCGGCCGGCCCGGCGAGTGGAAGCCTGCTGCGGACGGCTCCGATGCCGTGGTCCGCGTCGCGCCTTCCGGCGCGCCGCTTGCGCTCGCGGTGCGCACCGCCTCCGGCGAGGTGCCGCTCTCGTCGTGGATCACGGACCCCGTCAAGGGCCGCGCCTTCCCGGCGCAGCCATGGGTCTTCGCCGGTTCGCGCATACGATCGAACACCAAGAGCATGGGACCCGGCGAACATTACGTGGCCGACCGCACCGGCAGCATCGTGGGCCTCGTCACCTTCGGTGACGAGGTGATCGCCTACGACGAGGTGCTCTCCGACAAGGTGGACGTGGACGCGCCGGAGTGGCAGGCCAACACCGCCGTGATGCCCGCGCCCGGCACGCGCGTGCAGCTCGTCATCCGGCCGCGTGCCGCGGGTGCTTCGCGATGAGGATCGTCGGCATCGATCCCGGCCTGCGGATCACCGGCTATGCCTGCGTGGAACTTCGCCCCGGAAGCACGGAGCCTTCGCTCATCGAAGCGGGCGTCGTACGCCTCAAGCCGACCGATTCCGTGATCGCGCGCCTGCGTGCGCTGCACGAGGAGCTCGGCGCGCTCCTCGATGAACTGCAGCCGGGCAGGGTGGCGGTGGAAGAGGTCTTCGCCCACGTCAAGCACGTGCGCACCGCCATCGTGATGGGACACGGGCGCGGCGTGGTGCTGCTCTCTGCGGCGCTGCGCGACCTGCCGGTGGACGAGTTCGCGCCGGCCGAGATCAAGAAGGCCGTCACCGGGCGCGGCCAGGCGTCCAAGGAACAGATGCAGCGCGCGGTCATGCACCAGTTCTCCTTGCGGAAGCTGCCGGAGCCGCCGGACGTGGCGGACGCCATCGCCATCGCCGCCTGCTGCGCGCGACGCCACGGCGACGATCTCTCGATGTCGCCCCGGGTACTTCCTGCGGGAAAGCAGTCGAAGTCCGCTGCAGCCACGCGTCGCGCCCGCCGATAGCCTTTCCCTCATGCCCGGCACCGTGCGCATGCATCTTCTCTCGCGCCGCCTGATGAGCGACCAGCTCACGCCGGTGCTCGCGTACCGGCGCCTGGTGGCGGCCGACGACCGTGCCGCGCCGAGCTTCCTCTTCGAGAGCGTCGAGAACGGCGCCACGCTCGGCCGCTGGTCCATGCTCGGCGCGCAGCCGGTGCTGGAGGTGCTGGCGCGCGGGCACGAGGTGGAGATCCGCGACCGTCGCTCCGCCACGATGGAGCACACCCGGGCCGCCAATCCGCTCGAGACGGTGCGTGCGCTCGGTGCTCGGTACGTCCCGGACGCGGTCGACCGCATGCCCGAGGCCTTCCACGGCGGGTGGGTCGGCTTCTGCGCGTTCGACGCGGTGCGTTGGCTGGAACCCGGCAAGCTGCCGTTCTCCGCTGCCCCGCGCGACGACCGCGGCCTGCCCGACATGCATTTCGGGATGTACCGCGAGGTGGCCGTGTTCGACCACGTCGCCAAGCTGGTGCATGCGGTGATTTCCGTGCCTTCCGACGAGCATCCCGACGAGGCCGCTGCCATCGCCCACGGCCGCCGCGCGCTCGACGCGTTCTGCGCGCGGCTCACCGCGGGCGCGCCGCCTCTCGCGCCGGGCGCGGTGGACCTCGACCTCGGGCAGCGTCAGCAGCCCCCGGAAGCCGGCTCGATGACCCGAGCCGAGTTCGAGCGCGCCGTGGAGCGCGCGCAGGAGTACATCCGCGCAGGCGATGCGTTCCAGGTGGTCCTCAGCCGTCGGCAGGACCGCGAGACGCACGCCGATCCATTCGACATCTACCGCGCGCTGCGCGTGGTGAACCCCAGCCCCTACCAGATCTACCTGCAGGCGGAAGGGTGCATCCTGGTCGCTTCCAGCCCGGAGATCCTCTGCCGCGTGCGCGATCGCACGGTGGTGAACCGCCCGCTCGCCGGCACGCGCCGCCGCGGCCGCTCCGAGAGCGAGGACCAGGCGCTCGAGGCCGAGCTGCTGGCCGACGAGAAGGAGCGCGCGGAGCACGTGATGCTCGTGGACCTCGGTCGCAACGACGTCGGCCGCGTCGCGGAGCAGGGCTCGGTGAAGGTGGAGCGCTGCATGGAAGTGGAGCGCTACAGCCACGTCATGCACATCAGCTCCACGGTCACCGGCGAACTGCGCCCCGGCCTCGACTGCTGGGATGCGCTGCGCGCCACGCTGCCCGTGGGCACCGTCAGCGGCGCGCCCAAGGTGCGCGCCATCCAGATCATCGACGAGCTCGAGCCCGTCCGGCGCGGGCCGTACTCCGGCGGCATCGGCGCGGTGGGATGGAACGGCGACATGGACATCGCGCTGGCGCTGCGCACCATGGTGATCCCCACGGCGAATCATCATGCGGGGCAGCCGTGGATCGTCGGCCTCCAGGCCGGTGCCGGCGTGGTGCTCGACAGCGTGCCGAGTGCGGAATTCGAGGAGACCATCGCCAAGAGCGCGGCCCTCGGTCGCGCGGTCGACCTTGCCGAGCGCGCGTTCGGCGCGTGAATCACGGAGCAGGGTGAATTGCACCTTACGACCGAGGGGGCGTTGAGGCGTTTGCGATGTTCCACTCGCGCCGGCGTACTGGCCCCGTCGCCTTGCGGGGCGGGCGGCATGGCGCCGCCACTGCCCCTCCGGCGAGGGGGCCAGGCACCGTGTGCGCCAATGGCGTCGGTTCGGCAATGGCCTCACCGCCGCGCTTGATCTTCATGCTGTGCGTGCAATCAGTCGACCGTGGTTGTCACGCTTGCGAGCACCCGCAGCGAGCACGGGACCCCTGGCCCGAGGCGTCGACAAGCGCGAAGTCCGGCAGCATGACTCCCGAGTACTCCCGGGTGCCACCCGGACGAGCGGTTGTCGTCGAGGCCGAGAGGAGCCGGGTGGAGCGAGGCCGTCCGCGGGACAGGGGTCCCGCGC
>Ga0164295_10004325_pt1 | contig 11286 bp, 10 predicted proteins | sample GEODES006metaG_FD_111798 | JGI IMG/M metagenome (GOLD analysis project Ga0164295, IMG submission 111798) | Oligotrophic lake water microbial communities from Sparkling Lake, Wisconsin, USA - GEODES006 metaG | ecosystem: Environmental > Aquatic > Freshwater > Lake | place: USA: Sparkling Lake...
ACTATGATGGCCACCATCTACTTCGATATGTCGCTCAATATAATATTTAAAAATGGATACTTTTTCTGGTGCTTCTGCTACTAATTTTTCTAGTAATCGTGTGAACATGTCTGGGATTAAATCCTCTCTTCCAAAAGTAAACACAGCTGCTTGCATATGCGCTGGTGCATGATTGACAATCTTAAATGTAAAGTTCAAAAAATCTTTTACGGAATCTGCACAATTCAATTGTTGAATAGCATTTTCAATACTTAAGCCTGATTGAAGCGATTGTATCAAGCCTTCTATTGCATTGGTAGATGCACCCATTTGATGTATCGCTTGTTGATACAATTCAAAATGACTAATTCGATTGTCAAATTCATCCACATCAGACTCTTCACCCAACACAATTTCATTGATTAAATACCTTGTATTCGCCGATCCTACTGGGACCCAAGGCGTTTGCACACAGGTTAATTTTTGCTGCAAGGATTTAAGCAAACTCATAAAATCCCATACTGCAAATACATGCACTTCTGCGAATTTCTGCAATTCTGACAATGTCTGTATCTGATGGTATACAGGATGTGCTAACAATTGAACTCTACTTGGTTCTATGGCTTTTTTTAACTGTTGGATATGTTGATTCATACAGGGTTTTGAAGAGCGCAAAGTTAAGTAAATATGAAAACTTTACAAATGCTGTTTAACTAATATTATTTTAGTACCTTAATACTTAAACTAAGGTTAAAAATTTGGTCGAATTATAAATTGACTGAACTTTATAGCTATTTATCTTTTTAAATTATGCAAAATCGATCTTTTATGATTAAAATATTTTACTCGCTTTTATTCATCCTCATCATGCAAACATCAAGCGCCCAAGAAACAAAAATTATTGCACATCGTGGTGCATGGAAAGAGTTTAACTTGCCAGAAAATTCAATTGCTTCTTTAGAAAGAGCGATTGCCCTTAAATGTGATGGCGCAGAATTTGATGTGAGAAGAACCATAGATGGCGTGCTTGTTGTAAACCATGATCCAGTGCACTTTGGTGATACGATTCAAACGAATACCTACGCCTATTTAAACAGTAAAAAATTATCCAATGGAGAGTCTTTACCAACCCTTGAACAATATTTTTTAGAGGGTACAAAAGACAAGCACAAGACCTTACTGATTTGTGAAATCAAAGCAGCTATTAAGGATAAGGAACAAGACTATTTAGCAACCATTGAAACCTTAGCCTTAGCAAAAAAATTAAAAATTGAAAAACGTATTGTCTATATTAGTTTTAGCAAAGACATTCTAACATGGATAAAAGAAAAGCAGCCAAAAGCAACAGTATTGTATCTGGAGTCTGACTTAAGCATTGATGCTATAGTACAAAGTCAATTTGACGGCATTAATTTACATTATACCTCATTTAAAATGAATAGTCTGCTAAGTGAAAATGCTAAAAATGCAGGATTAAAAATAGGTAGTTGGACTGTGAATGAATTATCTGATTTAGCGATCCTACAACAACAAGGTGTAGAATGGATCACAACGAATCAGCCACAACAATTTCAGATCTATTTAAAGGATTTAAAAAAATAAAATAACTATCAACTAAGGCACAATTACTTATACCTCGTATCAATCAAGTATTGAATCTTCCAGCCTTCTTTTAATTTAACCAATTGGAAGCTATTGACTCCTTTGTGGGAATACTGTCCTTTATAATAAAACGTATACGGTGTCCATACTGTGGCCATTAAAGGATCAATTTGGATTGCCCCAAATTCAATTCTTTCATCTAATGCATTTGGTGTTTGTTTACCAATGCTTTGAATAAAATCATTTAAGGATTCTGTTCTAACCACGACACCATCTGGCTTATTTAAAATAGTTTGAAAAATAACATTATTAGAAAAACAAGTTTTTAACAATATAGTGTCAGCTTGTTGCATAGCATGAAACATGTTTTGAATTACTTGTTTCACTTCCTTTTCGGAGGTAGCAGATCCTGCTGAATTTGAGGATTGTGCAATTAAAGTAGTTTGCGTTGTAAACAAAAAACAAATAATATATAGGATTGATTTTTGCATGTTTAAAAAAATTGAAAATTTAATTTTATTTATTTCGGTAAGGCTGTCAATACTAATTTTAAGAATCCATCGATTGATTTGTCATCCATCCATTTGATAACTGCAACGATATCGTTTTCTTGATCTACATAAATCGCATTGGTTCCATTACCAATATGCGCATAGGCGGTTGCTGGCGCAGATGGATAAATTTTTTTATCTGTGTTTAAAAAATAATTCATAAAACCGTAGCCCGTATTTGAAGAAGTTGGTATGGCCGATTTTTTAATCCAATCTTCTGCTATAATTTGCTTGCCATTCCAATTGCCTTTTCTCAAAGTGAGCAATCCGAATCTGGCCATATCATAGGCATTGATAAACAAGCCACCACCAAAATGCCCGCCACCACTCACTGACTGAATCATTTTGCCATCCAACACAATCCATGCATTTTTATAGCCAGTCCACGCCCATGTGTTGCTAGCACCAATGGGTTGCATCACTTGTTCTCTCAATACTTCTGGTAAAGGCTTTCTCCAAACTGTAGTGGCCGCCAATGCCAATGCGTTGACTCTAGTGTCATTGTATTTATACACCGTACCTGGCTCAAAGCGTTTTCTTGTGGTCCACTCCTCTGGTTTATCAGAAGGTCTGTCTGCCCAATCTGGCTTGCCCCATAAGACCCCTTCCCAATCGCTTGTTTGTCTCAACAAATGTTCCCAATTTATTTTTTTGTTGTGTTCAGTATCAAAAGGATATATAAATGAAGTTTGAGCGATCGGATTTTGATCAATCGTCAATGCTTGATGCACCAATTCAATGGGTGGCATATATGTTGCTACTTTATCCTCTATCGAACAAATCAATCCTTTTTCTACTGCTAACCCCACCACAGTAGATACCATGCTTTTTGTTACACTGTTCACCATTTCCACTGCATGTAAATTACCCCACTCTGCAATGATATATCCTTTATACACAATGATACCAGCAGCAGGACCACGGCTTGCCATTGGCCCAATTGGGTCTGAAAAAGGTTCTTTTCCAAATTGCATTGCTTGACTAAGCATTAAATTTTTAGGAAATTTTGTCTCATGCGTTAATGCATATTGAATCGCTTGATGCATTAAACTGCTATCTATACGTAAACTAGTTGGTGTTTTTCTTTCCCAATTGTCTGCAGGCGGAAAATAAGTTTTTACTTGCGCAGTTGCTGTGATACCAATACAAAGTAAAAAAAGTACAAATTGCTTTTTCATATAATCAGAAGTCTTTAAATTATTTTAATTGCGAAGTGTCTACTCTTGTTGGTGTGTCTTTTCCTGCAACAATTGACCCAGCACTTATCGCTATCGCATTAATGATTTCATTCATATTATCTAGATCCAAGGTCTCTATTTGATCCGATGCTTTATGGTAATTAGGCTCTGAATCCATTTTAGAAGTAGAGATGGTATGCGCCGCTACACCAAGCCTAGCAAGTGTTGCATTGTCTGAACGGTAAAATAAATTTTGTTCTGTATAGGGATCTGGATAAAATTTAAAGCTGGAGCCCTCTAAGTTTTTTTGTAAAATAGCCCCCATATTGGTTTTATCAAATCCAGTGATATACGCACTATTCTTTCCCCACTTACTTTCTGTACCAATCATTTCGATATTAAACATCGCAACCACTTTAGTTGGATCCAATTGCTTTGAAAAATATTGAGCGCCATATCCGCCTACTTCTTCTGCGGTAAAAGCTGCAAATAAAATTGTGCGTGCATTATTATTAAGTGCTTTATAATACTTTGACAACATAATCATTGCAGTAGTTCCAGCAGCATCGTCGTTGGCACCATTATAGATAGAATCTCCATTCACCATGTTTTTTGCATTGATGCCAATATGATCGTAATGACCCGAAAAAATAACATATTCATTTGGCAAAGTTTTTCCTGGAATCATAGCTACTACATTGGCTAAAGTCATTGCCTCTATTTGATGACTAGCTTGTATCGCATATTTCACTGGTGCTGTATTGGTTAATATAAAAATGATCGAAGCTTGATTGGAAGCTAAATTATTTTTAAAGCGGACTAATCTCCCAAAGTTTTGTGTATGTGACTCGTCTACTATCACAATGGTTTTTTGATTTGCACCAATGAGTTTTGCTGCTGCCTGATTTAAATTTTCTCCAGCTGCTATTTTTGATACAGCATATCCAGCAGCTTCAGTAATCTTGATTTCTGGTTCTATCGTAACTACAATCACTTGCTTGGTATCAATAGGGGCGTCATCTATACTTGCAGACAGGCTGATGAATTTTGGTCTATTAATAGTAAAGCTTTGTAAGAAATTATTATCTCCTTTTATAGACTTTAATCCTGTGGCCTCAAATTCCTTGGCTATAAATGCTGCTGCTTTATCAATACCTGGACTAAAAGTTCTACGACCTTCCATTTCGTCCGAAGCTAAAACACGCTCAATCCTTTCTGTTTCTGACTTGGTGATTAAATTGTTTATAGATTGACTTATTCCTAAACATGGGATTATCAATGTGATACATATTAATTTAATCATTTTCATATTGTATATTTTAGAATTGCTTTAAAGATAATTTCATTTTGGATGCAAATGAAAAAAAATGATGACAGCTGGAATAAAAAATAAGCGTTTTAAACTTTTTAATTTGATAATTGTCTAAATTGCTAACAAATAAATTGCATGCCGCTTAGCCCCCTTTCTAGCAGTAAAGGACTTGAAACCTATCAAGGCCCTTGGACCAAGCAAACTACGACTCATTTATTAAATAGAGTGCTTTTTGGTGCAAAGCATGCAGAAATTCAACAATTTTTAGCAAAGGGGCTGAATGCCTCAGTAACGGCATTGCTTAATCCAACAGATCCTCTTCCTAGTCCTCCCCTCAATGAATACAATACTGCTACTGTCATCGATCCTGCTGTTGCTCCAGGAACTACTTGGATCAATCAACCTACCTCAGACGGCACCATCAACAGTTATAGAAGGAATAGCTTTAAAAAATGGCTTACTGGGGTGATGATTCATCAAGATATAAGTGTTAGAGAAAAGATGTCCTTGTTTTGGGCCAATCATTTTGGAACAGAAGCAGATACCATTACATTTGGCAATTATGTGTATCAACACCATGATACTTTAAGAAAAAATGCCCTTGGGAATTACAAAACAATGATCAAAGCAGTCACCATTGATCCTGGTATGTTGAGGTACTTAAATGGTTACCTTAATTCTGCAACTGCACCAGACGAAAACTATGGCAGAGAATTACAAGAACTATATACTGTTGGCAAAGACAATGCCATTCAATATACAGAGTCAGATGTGAAAGCAGCTGCAAGGGTGTTAACTGGATGGCGAATCAATGCAAGCTATACTAGTTATTTTGATACAACAAGACATGATACAGGCAGTAAGCAGTTTTCTAGCTATTATAATAATAAAGTGATTACTGGAAAATCAGGTGCTGCAGGGGCTGGCGAAACAGACGAATTAATTGACATGCTATTTGCAAAAGAAGACATGGCAAAATATATCTGCAGAAGAATTTACAGATGGTTTGTCTTTTATTATATTGACGAGACCGTTGAAAAAAACATCATTGCTCCACTTGCTACGATTTTCAAAAACAACAATTTTGAAATTAAGCCAGTATTGACAGCGCTTTTTAACAGTGCGCATTTTTATGATCCTTTATACATTGGATGTCAAATCAAAAGTCCGATTGACCATGTCATTGGCACTTTGCGTAAAACCAATGTAGTTTTTCCAAATGCAATTACAGATTATGCAGATGCCTACATGCATTTTAATAATATGGTGGTTCAATTAAACAGTTTTGGACAAAATCTTGCAGATCCGCCTAATGTGGCTGGATGGCCTGCCTATTATCAGTCACCTGAATTTGGTGAATTATGGATCAATGCTGATACACTTCCAAAGCGAAATAAATTTACCGACTTGATGATTGAGACAGGCTATACCAGAAACGGTAAAAAGGTCATTATCGATTTAATCCCTTTTGCAAAATCTATTTCGAGCAGTCCATCCAATCCCAATCAATTGATTCAAGATTTATTTGATCTTTTAATTTCAACCGAAATAGATCAAACGATAAAAGACAATTTAAAAAAACAAATTTTGTTAAGCGGGCAAACATCTGATTACTATTGGAAAGAAGCTTGGGATAGCTATCAGGAAAATCAAAATACAGGCAACTTTAATTTGGTAAATACCCGATTGAAAGCACTTGTAAAATATATTATGAACCTGCCAGAGTATCAATTAAGTTAAATGAAAAGAAGCACTTTTTTACGCAATAGTCTTGCTATATTAACGCCTACAGTCATTAGTGGCAATCCAATACATGTGTTAAGCAACCACAGTATGGTTGAACCAGAAGTGTTGGCGAAGGTAAACAATGATAGGGTACTAGTCATTATTCAATTGAATGGAGGGAATGATGGACTCAATACCGTGTTACCAATCAATCAATATGGAGCATACTATAATGCGAGGACCAATATTGCCATCCCCGAAAAAAAGATACTGGGTTTAAATGGATTTAATGGAACCGGATTGCATCCATCCATGACTGCCATGCAAAGACTATTCAATGATGGACAACTTGATATTGTTCAAGCAGTGGGTTATCCTCAACCAAATTTTTCGCATTTTAGAGCAACCGATATTTGGATGAGTGGCGCCGACAGCAGCGAATACTTAAATACTGGATGGGTTGGACGTTTTTTAGATAACAATTATCCTGGCTTTCCAGACAATTACCCAAATGAGGTAGATACAGATCCTTTGGCCATTCAAATTGGTTCAATTACTTCACTCACTTGTCAGGGACCAATCGTCAATATGGGCATGAGCATTTCTGATCCAAGTGCATTTTATAATTTATTTGATGCGGCTGAACAAACCGTCCCCAATACCAATGCGGGTTATGAATTAAGTTTTATAAGAAGAATTTCAAAGCAGACCAATAAGTATGCTACGCGCATTAAAGCGGCATCTGACGCCGTGAAGCAACAAGTCACTTATCCCAACTCAAGTCTTGCCAATCAATTAAAAATTGTTTCAAGATTAATTAAAGGAGGATTGAAAACAAAAATATACTTGGTGAATTACGGTGGATTTGATACGCACGCTGGCCAAGCTGTGACTACAGATACAACTACAGGAACACATGCGAATTTATTAGGTGCTGTCTCAGAAGCCATCGGTGCTTTTCAAAATGATATCAAAAATCAGGAGATTGAAGATAGAGTGATAGGCATGACCTATTCGGAATTTGGAAGAAGGATTAAATCCAATGCGAGTGGTGGAACAGATCATGGTGCTGCTGCTCCATTATTTTTATTTGGTAAAAATGTAAGAGGTGGTGTTTTTGGTGAAAATCCAACAATACCGGCAAACGTACTAGTGGGTGATAATGTACCTTATCAATATGATTTTAGAACCATTTACAATTCGATTTTAAAAAATTGGTTCTGTGTGAAAGATGCAGACAATCAAGAAATCATGCTCAAGCCGTTTGCAACTTTAAACTTAATTAATGCAAGTGCTTGTGCAGTAGAAATGAAAAATCCTGTATTTGAAAAAAATGCAATGGTAGTTACTTATCCAAATCCATTTTCAAATCAATCAAGAATAGAATTTAAAACGGAGGGAGGACATACTTTAGTTCAATTACTTGATACTTCTGGTACAGTCATTAAAATATTAGTAGATGCCACTTATAGTTATGCTGGCATGAATAGCGTCACTTTGATTGGTGGTGATTTAAAGCCAGGTGTGTATTACATTAGAATTCAAAATGGAATACATCAATATGTCAAGACCATCATTAAGCTATAAGGTGAAAGTCAAACTGTTTTAAACTTTTTGAATTCTTTTTGGTCTAACTTCAACACGCATGACAGACCAAGCACTCATCATACAATTTCAAAACGGCGACGCAAAAGAGCGCGCATTTACGCAACTATTAAAAAGGCATCGCGAAAATGTGTTTTTTCAAATTAAGAAAATGGTGCTCGAGCATGCAGATGCAGATGATATTGCACAAGCTGTTTGGATCAAAGTTTGGAACAAGCTGGATGGATTTAAGCAAGAAAGTGCCTTTAGCACATGGCTTTTTAGGGTAGCCTATAATGAGACCTTGAATTTTATAGCCCAGAAAAAACGTTTGAAAACGCATAGTACACAAAATGAGATAGATCATGCTTTTGATCATCCTTCCGGCCACAATGGATTAAAAGAAACTGCCATCCAGATTAAATTAGAACGTGCTATTGCAGAATTGCCTGAAAAACAGCGATTTGTTTTTATGTTAAGGTATTATGAGGCTTATGACTACGAAAAAATAGCCTCTATTACTGGTACGACCGTTGGTGGTGCTAAGGCTAATTATCACCAGGCTGTAAAAAAAATGACCGAATTGCTCCAACAGGCTTAAACCTTTGACCAAACAATGGGTCTAATTTAAGATATGAATGACATGAACGATATGGAAAACGAATCAATTTCAAAAAATTTAGAAGAAGCCCTTAAAAGCTTTGAATCAAAAACCATGCAGGTGCCTGCAGGTTATTTTGATCAATTTGAACTGGACTTAATGCAAAAAATTAAAGCAGAAGGACAAGCGCCACAAAAAGCGCGTATTGTTACCCTGTTTTTAAATCAAAAAAAATATTTGGTTGCTGCAAGTTTAGTTTTTGCCATTGCAACTGGGTACCTTTTTTTAAATAAGGTCGAAAACACAACAAATCCAATAGCTAAAGTGGAAATCATTGACATTGAAACTTTGCCTGACGAATTGATTGAAGCCTATGTGAACAACAATGAACTTTTAGCGGAAGTAGAATGGAATAGTGCCATTGAATCTGCTGGAACTAATTTGATATCAATTAATAATTAAAAAGATTTAAAAAAATAATTACCAATTTATTTTAAACTATTCCAAAATAAATTTGTCTAAATATTAAATACACATTTTATGAAAAAAATAGTATGCCTCTTTAGTTTTATTGTAACTGTTTTTGTAGCTCAAGCACAAGAGCGACCAATGAATGGTCAAAGCAGACCGGCTATGCGAAATAGACAAGGTATGGAGATGCCACCGCCTCCGCCGCCAAGACCAATGACAAAACAACAAAGAGAAAAATTAGAATTATTTAAAATTCAATTCGTCACAAAAAAACTAGATCTAACGCCTGCAGAAGCAGAAAAGTTTTGGCCGCTGTACAATGAACAAAAGGAAGCAAGTCGTAATTTAATGCAAACAGCAAAACAAGACGAGATCGCATTTCAGGAAGCAATGCTGACAATAAGAAAGAAATTTAAGAAAGACTTAATGCCAATTTTAAAAACAGAAGAAAGAGTGAACCTGGCTTTAAAAGTAGACAGAGAGCTTTTAAATAAAATGCGCAACGAAATGATGCGTAGAAAAAGACCAATGTAATTCGTTTATTTTTGTTTGGATTTGAGCGCATTAGCCGGGGGGCTATTGCGCTCTTTTATTTTAAGTATCGTTCACATTTTTTCCAATATCCAAAAAAACTTGGATAATACCCATTGACTTCTGGAAATAACCAATCTCTTGTTTCCTGTATACCTTTATAGTGAAGGGTTGTAGGATGTTCTTTAAAATAAATGCTGGATTGAATATGCTGTAATAAATCTTCAAAATTACCTATGAATATTTGTATGCCTGGAATATTGGTTGTGGCTAAGTCAATAATAAATTGTAGCACTTTTTCTGTGACAGGAAATTGTTCAAAATGATTGGGCTCTAGTAATAAAATACGATTCATTTCTTCGTCTGCATGCCATAGAGAATCCAAGTTAAAACTATTGTAAATACAAAAAGGGATATTAGGTACTATCTGATTAATATCATAAATCTTTGATTGATTAGTATTTTCAATATTTTTCAAAATAACTGCGGTGTCTACATCATATTCTTGATCTAATTGGTCCGGCCATTTTCCTGAATGATTTGATTGAATAGTATCCAAATGATCAAAAATAGAAGTTTCCAAGTTTTCGTATTCCCTATCTAAGAAAGTATGTAGTTGCCTAGTATTGGTGTATTTATTGATATTTTCTTGATTGGCAATATACTGTTTACTACTAAAAGTGCCTGCTACCCATTGCCAACTTAAAAAATTTGCTGCAGGATCATGGTCTAATAAATTTGCATACATCCATTTGGCCCCAGGCAACCATGCTGCTTTAAATATATTTGAATGCAACATCGAAATATACATGCGCACATGATTGTGCATCAAACCATGCGCATACAAATGGTGTATGGCTTTGTCAAGTGCCTGAATACCCGTGTTGCCCTCACTGATTGGTATTGGTAACGATTTTAGAATAACTTTAGATTGGGCGGATTTTAAGTCTTCTAGAATTAAATTGCCCTTGTGTTGCCAAACTCTTTGAAAGTATTCACGCCATGCCATTTGCTGCATAAAACCCATCCATTCCTGTTGATGGTACTTCATTTTTAGCTGCTCCATCACTATTACAGGACTCAGCAATCCCCTCGAGATATAAGGAGACCAATTGGTCACCGCCCCATTGGTAAAATTCCTTGTGATAGGGTATTTGCCAGGGTGATATGATTTTACTTGCTCTATTAGAGCGTCATAAGTAATATTCATTGATGGGTATTAATAGTATTAAACAATGAACAATTTTAGATGTAAAATGTTTAAAAGACATGCAGGTTCAGCTCGTATTCCCACATCAACTTTATGATCAGTCCGAAATAGGTATTGGAGGAGGTGATTTTTACATCATTGAATCTGATCTCTTTTTTCTTCAATATCAATTTCATCAACAAAAGCTACTCTTTCATAGAGCTTCTATGAAATATTATACCCAACAGTTGATGCAAAAAGGGTATCACTGTCACTATATTGATGCGAAGGACCCAACTGCTTTAATTGCTTCCTTGGTTAATATGCTTAAGGCCAAGGGCGTACAAAAAATAAAATTGTATGACCCATGTGATTATTTGTTAGATCAACAATTAAAAAAGTCAAGCAAGCAATATGGGATCGAATTGATCTATACGCCTAGTCCTAATTTTTTAAACAATGTACCAGAAAGTATTGAGCTACTTGGCAATAAGAAAACTTATTTCCAAACAAGCTTTTATACTGAACAACGTAAACAAAGAAAAATTTTAATCGAGCCAGAT
>Ga0164295_10004326_pt1 | contig 11286 bp, 12 predicted proteins | sample GEODES006metaG_FD_111798 | JGI IMG/M metagenome (GOLD analysis project Ga0164295, IMG submission 111798) | Oligotrophic lake water microbial communities from Sparkling Lake, Wisconsin, USA - GEODES006 metaG | ecosystem: Environmental > Aquatic > Freshwater > Lake | place: USA: Sparkling Lake...
AAGAGTTACAAATTCAGGCTGGAAAAGAACGCGGCGACTTGGCCCTACATTTCGAGCCCTGGGAAAAGCCTTTGTCGTGGGCAGATAAAGGAGTCGATATATTCCACTTCTTTAAAAATAATCCCATCATCTTGACTGGTGCTTTTGCTACATTGGCTCATTACAAGCCTAAGTTAGCTAGTAGAATTTTGTCTGTAGGGTGGGGTGCTATGAAGCTTATCAAGAGTATAAAGTCTTTGATTTAATGCGCATTAGCTTTTTAGAACAGAGCGGCTCTCAATGCGATGCTCTTTTAAAAGCTTTCTGCCATTGAGTATTTCAATTTCTAGCAGAGTGAGAGACCCGGCCACTTCAAAACCAGCGCTGCGAATTAATTTGTCTGCTGCCACTAGAGTTCCCCCGGTAGCTAGCACATCGTCTAGTAGTAGAACCCTCGCGCCTTTAGGGAGCGTAGATTGCTGAATTTCTAAAGAATCTGTTCCATATTCCAATCCGTAAGCTTCTCGATGAGTAGCTAAGGGTAATTTATTGGGCTTACGAGCTAAAACCAGGCCCTTTTGTGCATGAAGGGCTAATGCAGATCCAAAGATAAAGCCCCTCGATTCAATACCCAGAATATGGGTGTATTCAAATTCACGGGCTAGCATTTCTAGCTGATGAATCGCCTCTTTGAAGGCGGTAGGATTGGCAATCAGCGGAGAGATATCGCGAAAGAAGATACCTGGTTTAGGAAAATCAGGCACCCCAGGGAGATAATCTAATAAATTCATTTTGTTGTTTAATCTCTTATATGAAAAACGATTTACTGATTATCGCCGCCTTAGAGTCTGAACTCAAAAGCGATGCTTTACCATCCGGGGTCAAGATTGTGTATACCGGGGTCGGTAAGATTAATGCCTCGATCGCTTGTTTTCAGGCAATTTATCAACATCAGCCTAAACGGATTATTAATTTTGGTACGGCTGGAAAGATCAACCCCCAGATTCATGGCCTGCTAGAAGTGGGTGCAGTGGTTCAAAGGGATATGAATGCTGAACCCCTAGCACCACGTGGCGAAACTCCATATAGTCACACGCCGGTCAAGCATCACTCTAGTAGCGGTCTTTACGTCTGTGGAACGGGTGATAGCTTTGTTAATTCACATGATGAATGGCTGCATCAGCAAAAAGTAGATCTAGTAGATATGGAGTTATATGCAATTGCTGCAGTCGCACATCATCACAACATTCCATGGCAGTCATTTAAATACATTACGGATGATGCCAATGAACAATCTGGCGATGATTGGCAGGGGAGAGTGAATCACGGTCAAGAGCTCTATTTAGCAAAGCTAAAAGAGCTGCTATCAGTTATAAAGTAGCTAATATGCCTAATCCCAGTAAGCCATGGCTACAGAGCTATCCCGACGGTGTTCCTCACACTATTGGTGAGCTTTCACACAGCTCTCTAGTAGAGATGCTTGAAGAATCATTTACCAAATTTACAAGTCGAAATGCTTGCGAATATCTTGGTCAGTTCATGACTTATCGTGAGTTGGATCAGCAATCTCGAAATTTTGCCGCATATCTGCAAACCTTAGGTTTTGAATCGGGATCCCGGATTGCCATCATGCTGCCCAATGTCATGCAATTTCAGATTGCCATGATGGGGGCATTGCGGGCTGGTTTAGTTGTCGTCAATGTCAATCCACTTTATACATCTCGAGAATTAGAATATCAACTCAAAGATAGTGGTGCATCGGCCCTTGTCATTCTAGAAAATTTTGCTCATGTCTATCAAAAAATTGCAGAAAAAGTATCTGTAAAGAAAGTCATCGTGACTAGCTTGGGTGAATTTATCGGCAGCAAGGGAAAATTAGTCGATTTTGTCATGCGTCACATTAAGAAAGTCGTTCCCTCATGGGAGTTAGCAGAAAGCATACGCTTTAAAGAAGCGCTAAAAATTGGTGCTAGCTCCCCCTATGTAAAGCCCTCTATCTCGATTGACGATATCGCTTTTCTTCAATACACCGGTGGCACTACTGGCGTATCAAAAGGCGCTGTTTTATTACACCGCAATATCTTGGCCAACGCAAAACAAATTGAAGTTTGGCTAGAGCCTGGCCTCAAGGGTAAGCAGATTGATCAGATGATTTTTTTATGTGCTTTACCGCTTTACCATATTTTTGCACTCACAGCCTGTGCAGTATTTGGCGCGCGCATTGGTGCGATGTTGATTATGGTTCCCAATCCCAGAGATATTCCAGGCTTTATTAAACTATTGAAGTCTCACCCGAATATTCATATATTTCCAGGGGTCAATACACTCTTTAATGCGTTAATTCAGCGCCCAGAATTTTCTAAGATCAGGTTACCGAACTTACTGGTCACCATTGGCGGTGGAATGGCTATGCAAAAAGTAGTTGCTGATGAATGGCAAAGACTGACTGGCGTCCCCATTGCGGAAGGCTATGGACTTTCAGAAACCTCACCTGTAGCTTGTGTCAATACTCCCCTTATTCAGAATTTTACGGGGCATGTAGGTTTACCAGTGCCTGGTACAGAGGTAGTGATATTAGGCGATAACAACATCGAGCTACCCTTAGGTCAGGCTGGAGAGATTTGCATCAAAGGACCACAGGTAATGACCGAGTATTGGAATATGCCAGAAGAAACACGGAATACATTTACCTCAGATGGATATTTTCGTTCGGGTGATATTGGCTCGATGGATGAAAATGGCTACGTCAAAATTATCGATCGCAAAAAAGACATGATTATTGTGTCTGGCTTTAAGGTATACCCAAACGAAGTGGAGGAAGTACTCTCACTGATGCCCGGAATATTGGAATGTGCTGTGATTGGCACACCCGATGAAGAAACGGGTGAGGCGGTTAAGGCTTTTATTGTCAAAAGGGATACTGATCTTTCTGAAGATCAGGTACTAGAACATTGCAAACAGCAGCTAACTAACTATAAGCGTCCAAAGAAGATTGTCTTCAGAGCAGACTTACCCAAGACCAATGTGGGAAAAATATTACGCCGTGAACTAAGAGATTGAGTCTTTAGTGCAAATCTACATTCGTTCATTGCTGTTTTATCTCTATTTAGTTTTCATCACAGCCTTTGGGGCAGTCTTTTGTATATTGATAACGCCGCTGACCAGTGTTGCGCAGCGCTACAGCATAGTGCGCTTCTGGAGCTATTTAAATCTCCAAATGCTCGATCTTGTTTGCAAGATACAGTACCAAGTGTTGGGTATGGAACATATTCAAGAGTGCGGCTCTCAGCCCATGATTTTGCTCAGCAAGCATCAGTCGGCTTGGGAGACCATCGTCTATCCCTATATTTTTCCAAAAACACTGTGCTTTGTCTCTAAGCGCGAATTACTTAGGCTACCCTTTTTTGGATGGGCCTTAGCCTCACTCAAGATGATTACGATTAATCGTGGTGATAGAGAAACCGCTAGAGCTGCAGTTGCTGTTCAGGGTAGGGAGCGACTAGCACAGGGCCAGTGGATTGCAATCTTTCCAGAGGGTACTAGGACCCCTGTAGGTTCATACCGTCCTTATCGCAAAGGCGGCTTTCGATTAGCTCTTGCAACGGAGACGGATATTATTCCAGTGGCGCAAAATGCTGGCAATGTATGGCCACGCAATAGCTTTCTCAAATATCCTGGGATGGTGACTGTCTCTATTGGTCATGCCATTTCAGTTAAAGATAAATCAGAAGAGCAAATACAGACTGAAGTAGAAGCTTGGATCGAAGGTGAAATGCATCGTATCGATCCAAGCGCCTATCAATAGCAAGCGTTTTAATTCTTGGGCGTCTTGCCAACCATCTTGGCCGCTCTTAAGAAATCAAAGTCAACACCTTTATCAGCTTGCAGCACCGTATCAAGGAATAATTTTTGATATCCGCGAGCAGCAGTAGGTGAGGTAATGGGATTTTCTTTGGCACGTAGAGCTAATTCTTCATCAGAAATTAATAGGCTAATCTCGCGATTTTTAACGCTCAGACGAATTTGATCACCATTTCGTACATGGGCTAAAGGGCCACCGATAGCGGATTCAGGGGTGACATGTAAGACAATCGTTCCAAATGCAGTTCCGCTCATACGACCATCAGAAATGCGAACAATATCTTTTACACCTGCTCGCGCCAATTTCATCGGAATGGGAATGTAACCAGCCTCAGGCATTCCCGGTGCACCTTTGGGGCCAATATTCTTCAGCACCAAAATATCATCTGCGGTGACGTCTAGATCAGGACTATCGATACGAGTAACGAGATCTTCAGAATTCTCAAACACCACCGCACGACCGGTATGCTCCATTAGTTTTTCATTGGCAGCAGATTGTTTAATGATGGCCCCGCCAGGAGCTAAATTACCATGCAGCACGGCGATACTACCTCGCGGATAGATTGGGTTATCTAATCTACGAACGACATCTTGCTGAAAGCTTGGAGGAGCCGCATCAATTTCCTCACCTAGTGTTCGGCCGCTAACAGTCATGGTATTGAGATTGAGGAGTGGCTTGAGCTCACGAAGTAGAGTGGTCATGCCTCCTGCATCATGGAAGTTCTCCATATAGTGATCGCCTGATGGTTTCAGATCAACCAATACGGGCGTTTCATTACCCATTCTATCGAGTGCATCAAGATCAATTTCTAAGCCCATACGCCCAGCAATAGCCGTCAGATGAACGATGCCGTTAGTAGATCCACCGATCGCGAGTAAGACGCGCATGGCGTTCTCAAAAGCATCGGCAGTCAAAATCTTGTCAATCGTTAAACCATCCTTGGCCATTTGCACAGCGCAAGTACCCGTTTCTTCTGCAACTCGTATGCGATCAGCTGTCACAGCAGGCGGTGTCGCGCCACCAGGCACTGTCATTCCTAGCGCCTCTGAGATACAGGCCATGGTGCTAGCAGTACCCATTACTGAACAGGTGCCAACGCTAGCAACTAATTGATCATTGACTTCATCTTTTTCAATTTCATCGATCTCACCGGCGCGGAACTTACCCCAATAGCGACGACAGTCTGTGCATGCGCCAACGCGTTCACTGCGGTGTGAGCCAGTTAACATCGAGCCAGTAATCAATTGAATGGCTGGTAGACCAGCAGAAGCAGCGCCCATCATCTGGGCAGGAACCGTTTTATCGCATCCACCAATCATGACTACTGCATCCATCGGCTGGGCCCGCAACATCTCTTCGGTATCCATCGACATAAGATTGCGCAAATACATACTAGTAGGGGCAGCAAAACTTTCATGAATCGAAATCGTCGGAAATTCCATAGGAAGACCGCCAGCAAGCATGATCCCTCTTTTCACGGCCTCTAATAATTGCGGCATATTTCCATGACAAGGGTTATAAGCACTGCCAGTGTTAATAATGCCGATGACAGGACGGTCTAGAGCGCTATTGGTATAACCAGCGCCTTTAATAAAAGCTTTGCGCAAAAATAAGGAAAAGGCTTTATCGCCATAGCTGGTGAGGCCTTTGCGTAAACCACTTTCAGCGCTTGACTTAGGGTCATTTTTTGGCTTGGTGCTCATATTTGTCTCTAGTATTTATAGTATTCATTTAGATTGTAGCCATTCAAGGAGCGATCCGCTTACATGCCCCCGCCCCAGCGATACTGCCAAGAAACGCCAATTAAATCGTAACTATTATTGGTTCGAGAGTATGTGCCGGTACTTCCATAAATCTTGATAGAGTTTTGTTTATTAATGGGATATGAAAAAGTAGCCCCAAAACGCCAATTTTCTTGTGAACCACTAACAGGCTTGTTATTTAAATAAGTCTGTCCACCTACGTAATAGGTGGCATCTGCAGAGAGCCAAGCTGTCGATGGAAAGTAATAAATTACGTGGGATTGAGTTGAGTAAATCGGGTTCTGTGACAAGGTGTTGCCACCCAAAAAGCTCGTGTTACTGGTATAGATGGTTGCTGCACCGGCTAATTCAAAGCGCCACGGACCAAGCGCTTGTGATGCACCCAGCCCCGGCTGGATAAACCAACGATTCGCTCCAACATTGATCATTTGCTCATTGTTGTACTGACCCCATGGAATAGAGGCGGCTAGACTTGCTCCAATAATGAGATCTTGTTGGTAATCTTTAAACTGATCTAGCGTGAGAGCCGGTGCACCATAGAGATTGACTGAGGCTTTAATCAGGGGATCTGATAAACCTTCTGATGTCGCGTTAATCGTTTGACTGCCTAATTTTCCAGAGCCGCTCAGTTGCGCATAAGGAAGTATTAGGGAAATTTTTCCAGATTGACCCGCCACATCCAGAATACGGGTGTAGCTTACTGCCTCGGTAGTGAGTTTGTATGAGCTACTAGATGCTTGACCAATTCCAATACTGGCAAAGTTAATGCCAATCGGTGCATTAGAGTAGGCACGCGCTTCAATTTCTTGCGCCTGCACCTGGACGCCAAGTGACAAAAATAGACAAAGTAATACAGTCCGCATACTATGTAACTCAGGCAAGAAACTAGTCCTTAGAGATTGGCTCATGCGGTTTGGATTTTTCACCAAACAAAATTGCTAAGGTTGCATTCGATCCTAAAGCAATCTTTAATCCTTCCAGCGCTAAATAAGGCCAGACAATTAACCAATACACAATACACAGTGCGCTGACACGTAATGGATCTGCTTTACCAAATGCCTTTAACGAGTCCCAAAAGTCTCTCCCATGAATGAGGCCATTTACTCCTGCCTCAACATAATTGAGGCAAAGCACAATTCCAACGTAGATGAATGATTGCACTAGTAGAGACCTAATAAGGCCCTTAGACTTACTAACCTTGATTGGAAAAGCTGCTTCACTAATCAGTAAGAACTTTGCTGATAGCGCACCTTTGATGATGGCAAAACCAAAAATAGAGAGCGGGATAGGATATTTATTGGCAAAAGTTGCCCCTAAAAAACTTAGAGCACAGAACCAGACCCCAAAGTAAATAGAAAGAACGATAGCCTTTTTGGCCTCATTCTCAATTTTTTTGACAAGTCTTGGATTAGGTGCTTGAGCTTGTTCTGAGATAGTCATACTACTATTGTATGTGCTTGATATAAAAAAGAAAAAGGCCGCTAATTGAGCGACCTTTTTAGATTTGGCTCCTCGACCTGGACTCGAACCAGGGACCTACGGATTAACAGTCCGGCGCTCTACCAACTGAGCTATCAAGGAATAAGCCGATATTATAGCAAGATGAAATCATTTCGTCCTACATCAGTACAGATCCCCAAGGTACTGACGATCGCTGGATCTGATAGCGGTGGCGGTGCGGGCCTTCAGGCTGACCTGAAGGTTATTACTGCATTAGGGGGCTATGGCATGTCGGTTGTTACCGCCATTACTGCCCAAAATACCTTAGGAGTTACGCGCATACAGGATATTGATTTAGATGTAGTCGAAGCACAAATCGACGCAGTGCTACTTGATATTGGGGCTGATATTGTCAAGATTGGAATGTTGGCAAGCCCTGAAATTGTCCGTACTGTTGCCAAAGCCTTACGACGACATGATATAAAACGTATCGTGCTAGACCCAGTCTTACGAGCAACATCTGGAGCCAGTTTGGGAGGTGATGATACTGCTCAAGCCATGATTACCGAATTATTTCCGATGGCTAGTATTGTTACTCCGAATATGGATGAAGCATCTTTGCTGCTAGGTCGAGAGTTATTTGGTGTAGATGATTTCAAATTAGCTGCAGAAGAGCTTCTAGAGATGGGACCTGAGGCCGTTCTGATTAAAGGTGGCCATCTTGATGCAACCCATACTCAAATTACTGATTACTTATTGTGGCGTTCTGTCGAAGATGGTCTTGAAGTAGTTCAATCAAAAGCCTTTAAGCATGATCGTATCAATACTGCTAACACGCATGGTACCGGCTGTTCTTTAGCCTCTGCGATTGCCACATACTTGGCGGCTGGCCATGATTTAAGTCATGCTGTCGCAAAAGCCATTGCATATGTTGAGGCGGGTTTAAAGGCTGGATGCTTTCTTAGTATTGGCCAAGGACCTGGGCCGCTTTGGCATATGCACGATTTTTACCCGAGCGCGCTATTGGATGAAAGAAGCCAAGAATAACTACGACAGAGCTTGCTTAGTTAAGTCCGCATTAAAGTTTGTAAGTGTTTTACTGTTGCCTTCGGATCTGCCGCTTCTGTAATGGCTCTGACGACTGCCACAGATCCCACACCACTTTTTGCGACAGCAGGAATGCTATCTTGATCGATACCACCAATGGCTACTAAGGGGTAGTTACTTAATAATTTTGCATATTGATAAAGGCGACCTAACCCTTGGGGGGCAGTGGGCATCCGTTTGAGGTTGGTAGGAAACACAGCTCCCATGGCAATATAACTAGGGCAGTATTGATCCGCGTACACCATTTCTGCATAGCCATGAGTACTTAAACCAAGCCTCAAGCCAGCCTCTCTAATCGCATCTAAATTGGCTATTTCTAAATCTTCTTGACCTAGGTGAACACCATAAGCCTCTTCATCAATCGCCTCGCGCCAATGATCGTTTATAAATAAGAGCGTCTTACTATCTTGCACTGCTTTTACAGATTCACGAATTTGCTTCAGAACTTTTCTACGGTCTTCAGATTTAAAGCGTAATTGCACAGTCGGAATTTCCGCATCAACCATTCGTTTCACCCAATCGGCATCCGGCATTACACCGTATAAGCCCAAGCGCTTAGGGCATTCTACAAACGCCTTGGGATTCATATTGCGCATCCAAGGCAAAAGATCAAAATGCTCAGGCCTACTAGGCCATTTCAATGCATCAAAACCGCCATCTTGTATTGTCATTCGCGACCAAGCTTTGCCCAAAATTCGAGCATCTTTTTCAATGAAGCCCATTTCTATTGCAGCTACGGCACCTGCTAATTCATAATGGTCGGAAGCAGCCTCATTATCAACTTGAGGTGTAGGCGAGTGAATACTGTATTTCGGAATGGCAATACATAGATCATCCTTGCGATGTGCTGCAACAATTTGGTCTGCAAGATCTCGTATTAGGCTCATGCGATGATTTGATTTAACTTTGATGCCAAAACGGTGTGCCCACTAAGGGTGTACTCGCTTGGGCAGAGGTTTGGGGTTTCATTGCGCCTGATAAGTAAGCAGAGCGGCCAGCGTCAACCGCCATGGCAAAAGACTTGGCCATGGCTACGGGATCATCGGCCAAGGCAACTGCAGTGTTGAGAAGAACACCATCAAACCCCCATTCCATCACGCTACAGGCATGAGAGGGAAGACCAAGACCGGCATCGACTAGTAAGGGCACTTTTAGGCGATCACGTAAGAGCTTCATTGCATAAGGATTGAGAGGACCTTGACCGGTACCAATCGGTGCAGCCCAGGGCATTACTGCTTGGCAACCGATATCAACCAAACGCTGGCACAAAATTAAATCTTCTGTGCAATACGGTAGCACCTTAAATCCATCCTTGATGAGAATTTCTGCTGTTTGCACTAGACGCAATGTATCGGGTTGAAGAGTGTAGTCATCGCCAATCAACTCAAGCTTGATCCAGTCGGTTTCAAAGACTTCACGCGCCATTTGTGCAGTTGTGATGACTTCTTGGGGGCTATGGCATCCAGCGGTATTTGGTAAAACTGGAACAGCCATTTTTTTTAGAAGATCCCAAAATCCACTATGGGCTTCTGTTGTGGAACTTCCTTGGCGTCGCAGACTCACGGTAATCATTGCAGGCTTGGCTGTATTCACAGCGGTTTCTAAGACCTGTGGTGATGGGTAGCGAGAAGTCCCCAATAGCAAGCGACTGGCAAAACTTTCTCCATAGAGTACTAATGGATCTGCGCGATTTAAAGTTTGAGGAAGTGGGGCGGTCATAAGAGCTGTTGTGAAATTAACCGCCTGTGACCGGCGCAATAATTTCCACTTGATCATTTTCATTCAGTGGATAATGGGCATGCTGACTCTTTGGTACAAACTGTAAATTAACGGCCACAGCGTAGGGAGGTTTTGCTGCAATCAAATTCAAGGCATCACTCACCATGCTTTGATGAGGTAAGTCATATTCTTTTTGATTGACCATTACACGCATGCAGCAACTCCAAGAGAGCTTTTTTCTGTAGTAATGCTCAAGCCTAAATCAAGTGCTGTCTTACTTTCGCCATTCAGAATCAGTTCTAGCGTGCAATCTAGAATAGCCGGAGCAATCATAAAACCATGGCGATATAAGCCATTGATCATCATTAAATCCGACTTTCCTTTGTCTTTTTGGATATGGATTGCAGGTAAATTATCTTGTAAGGTTGGCCTGCACTGGGTCGCCATTTCTAAAATACGGGCCTCAGCAAAGCCACTATGGACTGTATAAACAGCGCTCAATAATTCCATGGCAGAGCGAACGCTCATTTCTGACATATCATCTGATTCAATTTCAGTGGCACCCACAACATAAATATCATTTTGTTTTGGGGCAATATAAATAGGGTAGCGCGGATGGATTAAGCGGGTTGGTCTGCGTAGTTTTACCTCTGGAGCATAAAGTCTTATGACTTCTCCGCGAACTCCGCGCAAAGTCTTACTGGACTCATTCCAGTCAGTTTGAGCTCCTAATCCACGGCAATCGATTACTTGGGTGTAAACACCTAAATCTCGGAGAGATTCGGGGCTAACCGGACTGTGCCAATGACAATTGACTGATAGTAGATCTAGCTCAATTACTAGTGCGTCTAGAAGTTGACGATTATCAAGCTGGCCTTCATTAGGTAAATATAAGCCTTGGTTAAAGCGTTCTGCTACTTCAGGCTCAATATTTTGCAATGCTTCATGATCAAGGGCCTGAGCATTAGCTAAACGTGGATTGCGTAGACTATTTTTATTTAGGTGCGCAGTAAAACGTTCGGCATCATTGCTATCTTGACGATGCCACACAATGATTGTGCCATCTTGTTGAAAGAAGACAGGGCTACGCAATTCACTAATAAGTGTTTTCCATCGAGGTAGACTATAGATGCCCATCTGTACAACAGCATCTTCAGTGATGGCTGATTCTGCAAGAGGCGCTAACATCGCGGCAGCAATTCTGGCAGCTGCTTGTTTGGCCTCTGGACCAGTTTGATCAAAAATATCGACTTGAGCACCACGCTTAGCAAGTGCTACAGCTAGCATCCGACCCATGAGGCCAGCGCCAACGATAGCTATCTTGCTTTGCGAGAATGCAGCTTTAGTCATGATTACTGATAGATTTCACTACCGCGCTTACGGAACTCTGCAGACATCTCTTCCATGCCCTTGTCG
>Ga0164295_10004330_pt1 | contig 11279 bp, 10 predicted proteins | sample GEODES006metaG_FD_111798 | JGI IMG/M metagenome (GOLD analysis project Ga0164295, IMG submission 111798) | Oligotrophic lake water microbial communities from Sparkling Lake, Wisconsin, USA - GEODES006 metaG | ecosystem: Environmental > Aquatic > Freshwater > Lake | place: USA: Sparkling Lake...
AGTATCCCAAAGGTCTCGGCCCCACGCCTCCGGCCCTCGCCACCAAACTGCCGCCCGCGCTGACGAAGATGGCCTTCAGCTGCTGCGGTAGCGAGGCTTTCACGGAGACCATCTCGGCCGACATCGAGTCGGCACTGCTCTGCGGGCTCGAAACCCACGTCTGCATTCAGCAGACGGCCCTCGACCTGCTCGCCCGCGGGCTGACGGTATTCATCGCCGTCGATGCCGTCGGCTCCCGGTATGCACTCGACCACGAGATCGCGCTGCGGCGTCTGGAGGCCTCTGGTGCGCTTCTCACCACCACCGAGGCCGCCCTCTTCGAATGGTGCGGCTCCGCGGAGCATCCGCAGTTTCAGGCAGTCCGCAAGCTCGTACTCGCTGACCGGGCTTCAGACCGGGCCTGATCACGGTGAAGGGATCGACGGGATCACCGTTCCGCCGCCAGCGGCATCCGCGGTTTCTATTGTGAGGTCAACACGACCCTCCATGCCCGCAGCGGTCGGATCGGCAGCCAACTCGCGCAACCTGGCGATCTTCGACGCCGCGGAGGGTTCGCCTGGCTGTTCCCGGCCAGGCGCCGAGCCAAACAGGATCGTTAGGGGCGGAGGGCCGACGAGTTCCCAACGCCGGGGCCCATACTTTCCCGCGGGTCGACATTCTGTGAGCCCGAGTGGCTTCCATTCAGGACCGACGGCAAGCGTGAGCGCCGCTCCCTCCTCGACCACAGGATCGCCCCATGCGGAGCCTTCCGGCCCCTGCGGGCTCGATTCAACACCCGCGATCCGCGGATAGAGCGACGCCGATTCGGCCGTGAAGTCGGCGCTCGGAAGCACGACGGCATCAGCATCGATCGCCAACAACCCTCCCTTGACGCCCACCATCGCCACCGGTTCGCGGCATTGAATCTCGACCGTGGCAGCGGCCGGGTGCCGTAGGCTCACGTCCACAACGAGCTTCACCCAGGGATGCATTTCAAACGCCCGCGCCAGCCGGCGGGCAAGCTCCGGATCGTCAAGCGGTAGGCCGCCGTCAAGACTCGCGGCGCGGAGTGCCTCGGTCTTGAGATCACACCGTACCCAGGAGGCGACGCCCCGCAGTTCCACGGCGTCGGGCATCAGCACGACGTCGTGATGCATCTGCTTCGATTCCGACACCCGCGACCAGATCGCCCAGCCAGACAGGCTCGCTCCAGCGATCACCGCGAGCGCACCGAGGCCCGCCCGATGTTCGGCCAGAAAAGCAGCGAGACCACCGCTTTCCGGCTCTTCGGACGGGAACGGTCGGCCGCGGCGCGGAGGGGCACCCATACAATCGCGCCTTTCACCAGACTTCGATCTGCGGCGTGAGTTCCACACCCAACCGCTCACGAACCTTCGCCCGCACCAGTTCAATCAAGGCCCGCACGTCGTCGCTCGGACATTTGGAAGACGCCACCATGTAGTTGGCGTGGGCCGCGTAGACCGCCGCCTCGCCGACCCGCAGATCGCGGCCACCGGCCTGCACCACGAGCGATTCCGCCGAGCTGCCATGCGGATCCTTAAACATCATCGCAACAGTCCGCGTGCCAGAGGGCTGCTCGGACCGGGACACGATCCACTGCTTCTGCATTCGCTTGGTCAGCCGCTCCGGATCTTCTAGGTCGAGTTCGAAACGGCAGCTGATGATGATGCAGTCGTCAAGATTGCTCCACCGAGATTCAAAGGCCAGTCGCGATCCGCTGCGGGTTTCGGTCGTGCCATCGGGCAGCATCACGTCCACCTCGCGGACGCACTCGCCGATGTCACCACCATGCCCTCCGGCATTGCCCACGAGCGCGCCGCCGACCGTGCCCGGAATCCCGACGAGTGTCTCGAGCCCCGAGAGACCGGCCTGTACGGCCGCGGAGACCGCGTGCACGAGTTTCGCACCCGCGCCCACGCGGAGCATCGGCCGCTCCACGTCGATTCGGGAGAAGGCGGGAGCCGACAGCCGCACCACCAGTCCTGGAAAACCGGCCGAAGGCACGAGAATGTTGGAACCGCCGCCGATCACGCGGAACGGAATCTGCTGGGTGTGACACCGCGCGACGAGCCGGGAGAGTGCCCCTCCATCGACCGGTTCACAGAAATATCCAGCCTCACCGCCGATCCCCAGCCACGTGTGATGGGATAGCGGCTCGCGGCACGACACCGTCAGGCCCAGTTCGTCGAACGGCGTGCCGCCACGCTGCGTGTCTGGAGGCGACGCATCTACTGCCGTGCCATTGAGACGAGACTTCATAAACAACACCTGCTGAAAGTCGTTCACACCGGAATCCGGCCCGGGCCTGAGAAGAAGCCCATGAAGAATATTCTGCCCGACGCGGACGGCCGGCGTCCATCCGGCGTCAAAGAAGGTCTTCACGCCGCGTCCCGGCCCGATACAAACGGCTGTGGAACATGGGCCAGTTGCAGCCAGCCGTCGACGACTACCGCCAGCGGAAGCGGATCACCATCCGGATCGATCGGGTCCTGGCAACGGCCGCCGATGTCGCCCAGCACGAGCAGGCAGTCCTGCGGGCCCAGCCCAGACAGCAGCCTGTCGATCCGCGCGTAGGCCATCACGTCGGCCGCCTTTCCAGACTCGTCCATGAGCGTGTCGGGCACGACCAGACAGTCGTCGGCCCACCGCATGGTCCTGCGGTTGAAGGTGGCTGCCACGCGTCCCTCGCCCTTCCGTCCCTCTGCCTCCCGTCCCTCGCACTCGTGCAGCGTCGCGCGCGGTCCGCGGGAGTCGGCCACCAACCGCTCAGCACAGCCGGTTTCCGAGAGCACGACGAGCCGCCCACGGGTCAGGCGGCGAAGACCGGCGAGCGTCGCGGACAGGGCATGTCCACTGGTGGGATGATCGACAAAGGCGGCATGGTCCTGGCCGCGGTCGATCCGCTCCAGTCGGCCCGCCACACTCCCACACGACTCGATGCCCCGGGCGATCCATTCCAAGGGCACCCGGTAGCGGAGGCCGATGGCAACCGCCAGCAGGCTGTCGCGGACGAACGAGGCCACCGGCGTCGATACCGCCACCGGCAGGGAGTGCCCGCCCGCCTGCACGAGGAACGTCTGGCCGAAGAGCGTCCGCTCCACCGGAGTGGCGGTGACGTCGGCAGGAACGGAGAGCGCCGCTGTCAGCACGCTGTCCCTACCCGCAGCCGCCGCGTGGCGGTCGAGCAGACGACGCACACGTGCGTCGTCTGCGGTGGCGATGAGGCAACCCTTCGGGCCGAGACAGTCGAGGATCCGTGCCTTGATTGCGTGATATGCCAGCGGCGTGCCATGCATATCGAGATGGGCCGAACCGAGGTTCGTGACCACGACGGTATCGCAGTCGATTCCCGCCAGACAGTCCGCGGCGAGCATGCGGCTGGAAACTTCGACGACCGCGTGCGTACAACCATCGGCCTCGAGCCGACGGAGCCAGTCGGCGAGCACCACGGGCCGGCTGAGATCGGCCACCACCGGCTCGGTATCGTCGGCAGTCAGGCAGCCCAGATCCGACAGCACACCGACCCGCAGCCCCGCTTCGGTAAGCACGGAGGCCGCCAGCCAGGCAGTGGTCGTCTTGCCGCTGGTACCGGTGATGGCGATGACCTTCATCCGGCGGGCTGGATTGCCGGCAAGGGCGTGCGTGAGCCTGGCCAGTGCCGCACTGCTCTCCGACACGATGCACAGCGGCGTGCCAAAGGTCGGGATCATGCGCTCCGCAACGACTCCCGCCACGCCACGGGCGAGTGCCCGTTCGACATCGTCATGACCGTCCCCTTCGGCGGTGAGCCGGGCCACGAAGACATCCCCCGGCCGACAGCGGTCGGGCTCGTCGGAGCAGCCGATCGCGACGATGTCGTCGCAGGCAAAGAACGTGGCGTCGGGCAGAACCTCGGTGAGCCGGATGCCGCGGCCGGCGGACGAGCCACCACGGCCCCGTCGCCCCGAACGCGGGCTGTCGTTATCACCGTCGTGATCGCGGCGTTTATCGTCACGCATGCCGGCCTCCTGCCTGGTGCCATGGCGACCCCTGCTCGCAACGCAAAGCATGCGGCACGGATCGCGCGGGCCTTTTAGAACCGCTGCCACGTTCATCCTTGAACCTGGCCAGGGAGGAATTGTCCGCCGCCCTCGGGACGGGTCAAGGCCGTCTTTCGGAGAGCCAAAAGACACTCTCGCATTCTGCCCAGCTTGCCAGCACGGCCACTGGCGCGGGACGATGCGGAAAATAGCTATGACTCCGAACCACATTCAGACAAGCGATGCTCTTCCGCCCGCCGGCCCCCGCCGGCGCGTGCTGTGGATCGGATCGACCGCCGGGCTCGAACTGGGATTGGCCCGCGCTGCGGTCGGGGCTCAGGCGGAAGTCACCGACGCCGTGAGCCTGCAGGCTGCTGTGAAGCTGGTCGGCACCGCCGACGCGCCAGACATCACGCCGATGTTTGCCATCCTGGCCTCCGACAGGCCGGGACGATTCGCAGTCACCGATGTCCTTGGGCTCTCCCGGGCATGGCCGCTGATGCCGATCGTGTCCGTGGCTGCGAGCCTGGTAGACGGCCGGCGGCGGAGTGGGCCTCAGCTTCCCGGCATCGAGGAAGTGCCTTGGCACGATCTCCCCGGCAGGTGCGGCTGGTGGCTGGCTGCGTTTGAGTCGGGCCTGCCGAGCAGTCTCGGCCTGCCCGCGGCCACCCGTCGTGAGGAGCGGCTCCTCGATTCGCTGACGGGCCTGCGCCGCCGTGGGGCGACCACGGAGGGCTCCCTGTGGATGGTGCGTCTGCCTCCGGTCGAGGTGTCGGTGGCAGCGTCGCACAGCGACGATCTGGATGGGCTCTGCGATCTGCTCACCCTCGCCGGCCACCCGGTCGTGAACCGCCAGCTTGGCCGGCCCCGGCTCGAAGAAACAGCCACCTCGCTGGTGTGGGATGTCCGTGATCTCGGGGCCCGCGACATCGAGTGGCTCCGTCTGCTGGCAGCCAACCGGCCGCGGCTGTTCATCGTGATCCTCGACGGCTTTCCGCGGGGCGACACCGTTCTGGCGGCGGTTCGCGCCGGAGCGGCCGCTATCCTCGGGCGGCCAGTGTCACTGGAGGCGTTGGCCGGCACGCTCCTCTCCGCGAGAGCCGCCCAGACTGCCCAGCCTTCCCTGGCCGCGATCGCGGGTCAGGCCGGTCTTGGCGAGGCCGACCGCCACCGCTAGCATCCGCGGCTTGCAACGCCACCCGCCCATCACGACGCCATTCCCGGCACCGTTTCTGGTGCCGCTATGCCTTCTCTGTTGCGCCGTGGTCGGCGCTGCCGTGGGATGCGCCCACCTTGCCGCCTCTCCAGGCTGGAATCAGGCCACACTCCACAAGGTGACGCCGGCAGGCTGGTCTGCCATGGATGGGCTGCCGTCCCGTGCAGAGATCGTCGCCGGGCAGCTCGTGATCCATGCTGATTTCCCGTTGGCCGAGCAGCACCGCATGGTCCGCGAGCTCGAGAGCCTGCGGACCGATGTCAGCCAGCAGCTCGGCCTGCCGATCTCCGATGAACCGGTGCATCTCTACTTGTTTGAAAACAAGGATCGCTATGACGCCTTTGCGGCCCGGCAGTTCCCCGGGTTTCCCATGCGGCGGGCCTTCTTTGTGGAGACCGATACAACACTCTCCGTCTTTGCTGTCTGGCAGGACCGGATCGCCGAGGATCTGCGTCACGAAACGACACACGGCTATGTGCATGCTGTCGCGCCGGCGATCCCGCTCTGGCTTGATGAAGGCGTGGCGGAATTCTTCGAGCTGCCACGAAGCCAGCAGGGCGTCCACGCGGCGCATGTGGCGCATCTCTCCGGCCGGCTGCTCGAGGGCACCTGGAGGCCCGACATCGACCGGATGGAGGCCCTCGCCTCCGCCGGCGAGCTCTCACAGGACCACTATGCGGAGGCCTGGTGCTGGACGCACTGGCTGCTGTGCACCACGCCCCAGCGGCAGCGGCTGCTCCAGGACTACCTCGCCGACGTCCGTCGCGATGTGCAGGCGGCCCCGCTTTCCGCCAGGCTGCGGTATGCCGAGGGCTCGGCAACCGATCTCTCCGCCACCCTCCGGGCGCACCTGGAAACGCTCGCCCCGCCGGACGATCGGTAGGAGAGGAGGGTTTCACCAACCCTCGGCGGCGCTTCACCATCCGCCGCACCGGTTTATAGTGGCAGCATGCCTGACAGCCCGCTCCGTATCCTGGTGATTGAGGACGATGCCGCATCGCGGGCCGCGCTCATGCAGTGCCTCCGCGAAGAGCAGTGCGTCGTGTTTGGGGCGGCTGACGGGGCCACCGGGCTCGACATCGCCCTCCGCGAACCTCTCGACCTCATCATCCTCGACCTGATGCTGCCGCAGCTCGACGGCATCCACCTGCTCGAGAAACTCCGGCCGCGGAGCGCCGTGCCGGTGATCGTCGTGTCGGCCAAACGCGGGGAGCACGACCGGGTCGAGGCCCTCGATCTCGGTGCCGACGACTACCTCACCAAGCCGTTCACGGTTCGTGAACTGCTCGCCCGCATCCGGGCCGTGCTGCGCCGCAGCGAGCGAGAGTCATCCGCCATCATCACGGTGGGCGACGTCACGATCGACCTTGATACAAAGATGGCCTCACGCAACGGCGTGAGGATTCCGTTGACGCCGATGGAGTTTGAGGTGCTCGTGTTCCTGTCCCGGCGTCGCGGCAAACTCGTGCCCCGCGATCAGCTCCAGAAGCTGATCCATCCTGACGACGATCGTGATGTCAGCAACGTCGTCGACGTTTTGTTGCTCAGGCTTCGGAAGAAACTGGGCCGGGATCTGATCACCACCCGCCGGGGCCAGGGGTTCATCATCGATGCCTAGCGTGTTGTTCCGCTCCCTCCGCTGGCGGTTCGCCTTCTGGTTTGGACTCTTCATCCTCGCGCTCGCTGTCGGCGCCCGCGTCGTGCAGTTCAGCATGGCCGTCGAACTGCTGGCCCGCGACATCGACGCGCAGCTGTGGGCCAGGCTCGGGGCACTCAAGGCCCAGCAGCGGTTCGCCCCGGAGACCTTGCTCGACCCCACGCTCCGACTCGGCGGCCTGCTTCTGCCCGACATCCGGACGGCGACCGACTGGAAGCCATCGGGCGTGCTCCGCGTCATCATGCCAACCATCAGCCGCACCGACCTCACAGAACCGGCATTTCCCTGGTTTGCAGGCATCTGGCAGCACGACGGCACGACCATCGACACGCTCGGTCTCCCTCCGGGATTCTCCTGGGAACCAGGCTGGCACGATCGCACCGACCGGCTCTGGACGCAGGCCGATGGCCAGCTGCGGCTTGCCGCCACCGCCGGCCGGGACAACACCCTGCTGCTGGTCGGCACACCGCTCGCCCCCCTCCACGCGGCCGAACGGCAGGCGATCTTCTTCTACTCCTGGACACTCGCCGCGGCGAGCGTCCCCGGACTGATCGTGGGGTGGCTGCTGTTGACGCGGATGCTGAAGCCGCTCGACGGCATCGCGCGAACGGCAGAGCGGATCCGACAGGGACATTTCGAAGAGCGAATCGACGTCGCTGCGGCCGATTCTGAGCTGGTTGGGATGGCCGAGACGATCAACAGCATGCTCGACCGACTCGATGCCATCCGCATCATCCAGTCACGGTTCAACGCGGATGTCGCCCATCAGGTTTTGAACCCCGTCCACGGCATTCTGCTCCAGACCGATGTCGCCATGCAGCGGCCCCGCACGGGCGATGAGTTGCTGCACACCGTCACCAGCGTCCACGACCTCGCCGGCAAGATTCAATCGCTCTGCGAGGCGCTGCTGACCTACTCGCGCAGCCAGGCCTTGGAGCCGTCTCGACTGAAAACGGTCGATCTCGACCCCGTCATCGACGCCGCCGTCGAACAGACCGCGTCACTCGCGTCAGCCCGCGGTGTCACCGTCGACAGCAGTTCGTCCTCGGGCGTCGTCAGAGGGCAGCCCGAACTCCTGGAACAGGTGTTCATCAATCTTCTCACCAACGCCATCGCCTACAGCCCGGTCGACAGCACGGTCTCGATCGAGACCCGCGAGTGCGACGGCCGCTGCGTCGTGTTTGTCACCGACCACGGCAGCGGCATCAGCTCGACCGACGCGCCCCACATCTTCGAGCGTTTTGTCCGTGGTGGCAGCGGGGATTCGGCCAGCGGCAGCCACGGTCTCGGCCTGGCGATCTGTCAGAGCATCATGCAGAGCCACGGCGGCGACGTTGTCTATTGGCCCACGCCGGGGGGCGGGGCAACCTTCGAGGTGCGGTTCCCGCGGACCGGAGCTGGCCCCCTTCGCGTGCCCCAGTCCTAGCTCTTCCGAAAGAGCGTGCCGCACCCGGCCATCTCGAACCCGAGCTTCGTGAAGAGCTGCATGGCCGGCCCGTTCGTCTCCAACACATGCGTCTCCGCCAGCGTCACCCCCTCCTGGGCGAGGTCGTGCAACGCCTCGGCTACCAGATAATAGGCCAGCCCCTGCCGTCGCCTGTCCCCCTCGATGCCCACGTGCATCAGGCCCGCCGCCGACACGCCCCAGGCCGCCGCCAGGGGCTGCATGTCCCAGAACGAGGCCGAGCCGAGCAGTGCCTCGCCAGTGCCACGCAACTCGTAGCGGCGAAGGGCGATGCCCGTCGTGGTGGCAGCCTCCCACCATGTCCGTCGTGCCGGCTCGTCGATGACGCGAAGCGTCGTCGATCGCCGGATAGCCAGTTGCAGCCGATTCACCGGCGGCCGGAACCCAGTCAGCAGCCGCCTGAGCACGCCAATCCGCTCAGCCTCCGCGTATCCCGCGCTGCGAAAGACCGCCTGCATGCCGGGCGAGGAGTCGAGGATGCCCGGCAGGTCAGCGCCGCCATAGAGCCCCAGATAAAAGCTCCGCATCTCGGCCGAGCCGCCCCCTAGCAGGGTCGTCGCGCCGCGACGGCGGAGAAAGTCTTCGCAACGCACGAGCAGGCCGGCGCCGATCCGCTCCTGCTCGGCATGCGGCACCACGACCACCAGCAGCGTCGCCCCCACCGACGTGTCGATCGCCGAATGATCCGCATTCGGCCCGAAGGCCGCATGGGCGAAGCCGACCGTGCGGCCGTCCTCGACGGCAACAATCAGCCCTTCCCTGTCGAAATAAGGCTTCGAGAAGACACTCGACTCCAGCAATGCGGATGTCATCGGCTGCATCGCCGACGGTCCAAGATCGGCTGACCTCCAGGCGTCGGCCAGTTTCGGCGGATCGTCGTTGCGGAAGCAGCGGAATTCGATCACGCGGGCGACCCCGCTGCAGGCCCGTCGCCGGCCAACCGGACGAAGAGTTGGCCATTCTCAACGCGTATCTCATGCACCGTCTGCCGCATGGTGGCGCTGAGACGGTGGCGGCCCGTGGTCACATCGAACTGCCAGCCGTGCCAGGGGCATGTCAGGACGGTGCCGCACAACGCTCCGGTGCCGAGCGGCCCACCCTGATGCGGACAGAGACCGTCGATCGCGTGGAAGGTGCCATCGACGTTGGCGATGGCCACCATGCGACCACCAGCCAGCCGTTCGATGCTCGCGCCCGGCGGGCACTCGGAAACGTCGGCGATCGGGATCCAGTCGTTCATGACCAAGACGCAGTCGCTCATGTCCAAGACATCGATCCAAGGCGGGCCCGGAGGGGCACTGAGGGGGGACCGTCGCCTCGATCGAAGGAAGGTGCTGGCACCATCCTCGACTCAGGCGGCGGCACGCGTCACTGTAGCCTTTGGCGGAGCTCCCCGCCATCGCCGGTGCAGCCACCAGTATTGCGAGGGGGCGCGGCGGATCGTCCGTTCGAGCAGTGACGTATACCACTGCGAAATCGCCCGCAGATCGGCCGACTCGGGGCCGCCTTGGAGCGGATCGGCGACCCCCTCCAATCGGAGGTCGTAGTCGAACAGGCGCCGTCGCCGCGTGGCCGAACAGACCAGCATCGGTGCCGACGAGGAGAGGGCAAACACGCCGATCGCCTTGTGCACGCTGGCCGGCCGGCCGAAGAAGTCGACCCAGCACCCCTTGGGGCCGGCGGCCTGGTCACCGAGCAGGCCGATCACGCCATTGTTTTCTAGTACAAGCGCCACGTCGGGAGCGCTCCCCTTCTTGGGCAGGATGATCTGGCCGCGTGACTCGCGGAACTTCGTCACGAACCGGTCGAGCAGTGGGTTGTCGAGTTCGCGGGCAACCGAGTAGATGCGAAACCCAAACAATCCAAACACGAAGGCCGACATTTCAAAGTTGCCGTAGTGGCCGGAGAGGATCACTTTGGGGCGGTCGGCCCAGAGTTCCCGTAGCATCCGCTCCATGCCGTGGATTCGCAGGTGCCGCCGCCAGGTGGTCTTGCGGATCACCCGTTCGGAGTGGGCGATCTCGATCACCATCAGGAGCAGGTGCTCCCACATGCCGCGGGCAGCCTCGCGGCTCTGCTCGGGCGTCCAGTCGGGAAACGCCTGCCGGAGGTTGTCGCGGACCACCTGCCGCCGAATCTTCACCCGGTTGGCGAGCAGATCGGACGATGACCGCGCGAATCGTTCGCAGAAGCCTCGCGGCAACGACTGCACCACGCAAATCAGCACGCGCACCGCCACGTAGGCGAGCGTGTCGACAACCTGCGTGGCGAGCGAGCACCGCATGGTAAGGATCATCCCTGAATGCTTGGCGGCACTTCCCTGCACCGCACGTCGGAATTCTCGCGAACCCCGGCCCGTTCATCCAGATCGGTTCCGGACCCTGCCGGGATTCACCGGCCATCACACTGGGGTGGCCTTGCCGCCGACCCCCCCCGCTCAGCCCCCCCCGGCCGTGCCGGAGGCTGCCGTCTGAAGCACCACCAGGACAACGCTGACGGCATTGAACAGGCCGTGCAGGATGATCCCGGGCACGATCGACCCTGTCTGTCTGGCGAGGTAGCCGACGACGAGGCCGAAGAAAAACAGTGGCACCCAGGCCAACCCCTGGCCCAAGTGGGCCAGCGCAAAGGCCAGGCTCGACACCACGATGGCCGTCACGCCACCCCACCGCGGTGCACGCGGTTCGAGCCAGCCCTCGAGCCACCCCTGCAAGACTCGCCGGAACAGAAACTCCTCGGCGATCGGAGCGGCAACGACGGCCGCGAAGGCCACGAGTCCGATCGAGAGCGGGTCGCGATGGGCAGTGAGAAAATCGACAATCGCATGGTGGTAGGGCACGATGCGATCGAGCACGGCGGCGAGCCCCAGCAGCGGCGCGAGCAGCAGGGCCAGGCCGGCCACTGCCAGCACCGCGTCATCGC
>Ga0164295_10004331_pt1 | contig 11279 bp, 7 predicted proteins | sample GEODES006metaG_FD_111798 | JGI IMG/M metagenome (GOLD analysis project Ga0164295, IMG submission 111798) | Oligotrophic lake water microbial communities from Sparkling Lake, Wisconsin, USA - GEODES006 metaG | ecosystem: Environmental > Aquatic > Freshwater > Lake | place: USA: Sparkling Lake...
AATGGCATTACCGCGCTCGAAGTCATTACGCCGAATCGCCACGCTTTGAGCGAGCCCATTGAACTAAAGGCTGAACATCTGCCAGCAGGTATCAGCTGCCTCGGCGGATTCATTGGCAGAGGCCAATCGCTCGGCTACATCGCCTTTCAAGCTGCGTCCGATGCTCCAGCAGGTGCCAGCGTTCTCAGCGGCATTTCACAGAGTTTGATCGTCAGTTTCGCTGTGCCTGACATGGTCAAAGACAGTCCGCTCTACCGCAGCAGTGGACCTCCTGCCATCGGAGTCAGCGCACTGACTGCGCCAGCCTATGTCCAGTCGGAGAAACCAGACATCCTCCAAGTCGCCGCAGATTCCAAGCTTGAGATCGCCCTCAAAGTCACCCGCCATGCGGAGTTCACTGAGGCACTCAAACTCAAAGTGCTCGGCCTCATCGCAGACGTCACCAAGGCCCCTGATGTGGACATCGCCGCGAAAGCCACGACTGGAAAACTCACCCTGGATGTGAAAGCTCTCAAGCTCGCTCCGGGTGACTACGGCTTCATTCTGCAAGGCCCCGCTAAGATGAAAGTGCGGCGCGGAGTCGAAGAACTTATGACGGCCGACATCGCTGTTAAAAAAGCCATGGATTCCCAGATCAAGGCTAAGGAGCAGTTGGCTCGCGCCAATGCCGACGTGACGCCGAAAAAAGCTGAACTCATCCAAGCCGCTACCGCCGCACTCAAAACCGCTGATGCCGCTAAAAACGCTGGTGCGGCGCTGGTCAAAGACCTCACCGCCAAAGCCGCCCCCAAAGAGGCCACGTTCATCGTCTATTCCCAGCCCATGCGCCTTCGCGTGCAGGAGGTCGCTAAAAAATGAAATCCACCTTTCGATTTGCCATCCTCATTTCAGGCTTCGTTGCGTCAGGCCAAGCTGCCCCTGGCGTCATCGATTACGACAAGGACATCCATCCTTTTCTCAAAGAAAACTGCATCGCCTGTCATAACAAAACCACCACCAAGGGCGGACTGAATATGGAGACTCCCGCGCTGATGGAGAAAGGCGGCGAAACCGACAAAGGCATCATCCCGAGCAAAGGTCTCGATAGCCTCATTTATCAAGCCGCTGCGCACACCTGGGACAGCGATATGCCGCCCAAAGGAAACAAAGTCGGTGCAGTGAACCTAAGCTCGCCGCAGTTGGCCAAGCTGAAAGACTGGATCGATCAAGGCGCGCACCCCTCCCCCAAGCGGGACAAGATCATCGCTTGGGAGCCACTGCCGCCCGGCGTGCAACCCCTATATGCCCTCGCCGTCACCCCGCAGGGCGAATTCGTTGCCGCAGCCCGTGCGAATCAAATCAGCCTCTATCATCTGCCCACGCAAAGCCTTGTCACGAAACTCACCGATGAAGCTCTTCTCAAGTCCGGCCTCTATTACCAGCCAGGTGTCGCTCATCGCGATCTGGTGCAATCGCTCGCCTTCAGTCCAGATGGTACACGTCTCGCCACAGGAAGTTATCGCGAGGTGAAACTATGGAAACGCCAAAGCACAACGGCGGCTGTTCCTCTGCCCACGCATCCCAAGTTTAGCGCAAAGCAGGAGCCGGATCACTCCATCAAACTTACCGAAATCACCGGTGGTAAACTCATCGCTCACATCAAGACCGACCTCATGAGTGAGCAACTGGCGGCACAGCGCGCTCTCGCCGCCTCTCGGGCAGTCTTGGAGCTCACCTATCAAAATGAGGCTATCAAGAAAGCTGAGACCGACGCCACAGAGGAGGGCAACCGATTGAAGAAAGCCAACGAGCTCGCCACAGTGGCCAAGAAGACGGTTGAAACCAAACAACCGGATCTGAAGGTCAAACAAGACGCTTTCAACGCTGCAGACAAAGCAGCAAAAGACATCGTAACGCAGGCATCAGCGGCCAAGCCTGACCCAGCCCTATTAAAGAAACAAACGGACGCGAAAGACAAGGTCATCCAAGCATCGACTAACCTCAAGCTAGCCCAGGAAGCTCTGACCCGCGCTGAAGCAGCCGTTACTGACGCCGCCAACGAAATCAAACTCGTCACTGAGAACGAGAGAAAAGCCAAACAGACCGTTCTTGACGCTAAAGCAGGCCTTGAACTCTTGAAGAAAGACTCTGAAAAGGCCACTTCGGAACGCAACCTCGCCACCCAAGCCCTCGCGACGTCCATGAAGAAGGCCAAGGCACTGCACTTTTCGCCGAATGGTCTCGAACTGATCGCCACCTTCGATGTCGGTCCATCGGTCGCCTGGAGCACTGTGAATGGAAAACCGATCGCCATCGGTAGCACCCATCTAGCCTGGATCCTTGAGCGCAGTCTCGGCACGGGTGACGGCAAGTCTCCCATCACTGACCGCGCAAACAGCCTCGCCTTTTCACCCGATGGCAAAACACTCGCCGTCGGTAGCGGCGAGCCCTCTCGCGGTGGCGACATCACCCTTTGGGACATTCACTCTGGCAAGCTTACCAAGAACTACGCCGAGCGTCATCTCGACAGTGTCTTCGCCTTAGATTTCACTCCCGATGGCAAACTGCTCGCCTCTGGAGGCGCCGATAAAGCCGTGCGCATCACCGATTTAAGCACCGGCAAAGTCATCAAAGTCTTTGAGGGTCACACGCATCATGTCCTCGGTGTCAGCTGGCGGGCTGATGGCCGCCTGCTGGCCAGCAGTGGTGCGGACAACGTCGTCAAAGTGTGGGACTGGACCACGGGTGAGCGCCGCAAAAGCGTCGCAGGCTGGGACAAAGAAGTCACCGGCATCCGCTACCTAGGCGCCGCCGATCAAATCGCCACCAGCGCTGGAGACAGCAAACTACGCCTCATCACCAGCGACGGAGGCGACATCAAGCAACTCCCCGGCTCCACCACCTTCCTTCAATCCCTGGCCACCAATCGCAACGGAGACCTCGTCCTCGGTGGCGATCAAGACGGTGTGCTGCGCGCCTGGGATGTCCCAAGCGCCAAACTTTTGGCCGAGTTCAAACCTTGAAGCTTGGCGGAGGTCAGAGATCAGAGAGCAGAGGTCAGACATCAGAGCTCAGAGTGCCCTATCCGCGCCGGATCTCGGAGCCTTTGAAGCGGACGTTGAATCGGAATACTTTCTTTTTCCGGCAGTGGATCTCGCCGGTCGTCAGATCAAAGCGTTCGGGGATCTCGATGCGATGCAGGTCCACGGTGGCGTGGAAACCGCGCTCGGAGAAGATGTCGATGAGCATGGCGATGGCTTCGGGCTCATGGAAAAGCTTGTTTTCCGAGTTAATGTCAGCCCGGCCTGAGATGGCATGGCGCACGACGATCGGCATCATCTTCACTTCGATGAAATCAACGACAGCAGCCATCATCTCGGGCTTCTCGACTTTGTAGCTATCCAGACGCCGCACCAGATCCTGGCGGGCGTAGCGGACGATCTCACTGGCTAAGGGCAGCTTCCTCAGAAGGTCAAAGGTGCGGGGATCGAGCTCCAGGGAGCTTTGATATTCGAGCTCGCGGACGATATTTCCCTGCACCAGCTCCAGTGGGGCCTGAGCATTGATGAAGTGGTAATGAAAAATCTCTTTCAGGGAGACCAGCGCATCATAGGTCTTCTCCTTGAAAACCTTGTAACGGTTCCGCGCCAGTCGCGCATCAAAGTCGGTGGCGCGCTCTTCCCAGAGGTCGCCAAGACCTGAACTGCGGACTTCTGAGTTGTGCGCCATGACCTCCTGGCCGCGCTTGATCTGTCGGGCGATGCTTTCCGATTCATCGACAAAGAGTACCATGATGTGGAAGATGGGCTGCTTAAAATGGGCTGCCTCAGGCGTGTGCGCAAAGTCACGGCGCAGGCGCATCATTTCATCAAAGAGCATCTTCAGACACTCGACCTGCACCTGAGTGCGCGGGAAGCCGTCGAGGATGGCCCCGTTTTGTTGCTCAGGTTCCAGCAGCTTGCGGATCAGAATGCCGACGACCTCGCGATCACCGACCATGCCGCCCTGAGACTTCAGCTTCTGCGCCTCGGGGCTGTCCAGCAGCGCGCTGACCACGATAGGCTCGGCGGTGATGCCGCGCAGTTCGCGGATGAAGTCCGTATTGGTACCCTTCCCCGCGCCGGGCGCGCCACCTAGCAGGATCAGCTCTTTCGGGAAACGCAGGTTTTCCCGGCCGTAGTCTTCCTCCAACTGCTTCCAGACATGATTAAAAATGAGCTGAGCATCTTTGATCTCCAAATCCACCGGAGCGGCGGATTTGGGGGTGGATTCGGGGGTAACTGTCTGCATGGTCAAGGGTGGCTGTATGCCAAGGAGTTGGTCTTGCCAAGTGCAGGATTGGAAGAAGCACTGGGCAACGGCGGTTCTTTGGCGCTAGCCTTTTAACGTCATGAGGTAGGCTAACAAGTCGGCGGTGCTTTGATCAGGCAGAGAGTCCAGCAAGCCTTCAGGCATGAGGGAGCGACGGATGAACTTGCTACTGCGGATGTCTTTTTTATCCAAGCGACGGTCCGGAAAGCCGGGCTGGCGGATGACGGTGGCCTGCTTGTCTTCACTGACATAGAAGGCGTCAATGAGATCGCCATTGTTCATTTCGACCCGGAAGATGCGGTAGCCGGGCTCCATGGCAGCGTTGGGCGTGAGGATGTTGCGAAGGATTGCCTCCAGGCCCATGGAACCGACACCGCTAAGATTCGGGCCGATCTGACCGCCAGCCGCGCCGATCTGATGGCAGGCCATGCAGAGAGCTGAAAGGGCTTTGCCATTGGCGGCATTCCCCTTGGGTGCCAGCGCGGTGAGCTTGGCAAACTTGGCATCCAGAGCCTTGGCTTGCTCCTCGTTGAGCAGTGGCGGGGTGTCGATAGTTTTCGCGAGGCGGGCGCCTTTCCCGAATGAGTCACCTGCTTTGAGATAAGTCTGATGAGACTTAGGCGACGCATAGGACCGATCGAACGCGCCACGGATTTCTTGGGCGCTGCGGGCGGTTTTCCACACACGGAACTCCATCAGGGCGCCTTCGGTGCCTTTGCCAGTGCCGCTCCAGCCAATGCGGCAGTTCTCCCACTTCACTGGCGCGGGCCTGCTGCCTTCGGCGTCGAGCTCACCGTTTTGATAGATCCGCAGAAGGCCTTGGGCATCGCGAGTGACGGCGAGGTGAGTCCAAAGATCGGGCGTCATGGGTTTGTTCGCCACCACAACGTCACGCAGCTCAGAGCCAGCATAGACGCGGAATTTGCCCCCAAAGAAATTCATGTTCACGCCGCCACCCACGCCGAGCAGGCCATCTTCGTTGCCAATGCCGGGCGCCAGACGCACCCAGGCTTCAAGGGTAAATGGACCGTCGAGCGTGATTTTGGAATCCACCCAAGCGCTGTCTTGGCCATCGAGCAGTAAGACCTCTCGAAAAATGCCACCGAGCTGTTGCTGGAGCTTGGCAATGGCGGGATCATCTCCCAGCACGGTGGCGAGTCGCTCGACCGTCGGACCGTCGAGATCAGCCTGGGGGAGCGTTTTGTCGAGCAAAGCAGCGACGATGGTCTTAGCACCGGCTTTACTGCTGGAAAGCGCATTGAGGGCGCTGCGGCGCTGCGCCGGCTGAAGCGAAGGATAGAGCACGAGGAGCTTTGTGGCGGCATCGGGCGCACGTGAGGCGGCAAGGGCTTCAAGAGCTGCGAAACGAATCTGCGCATCCTTCGTTTCGGCAATGCTCACCAACAACGACGCGTGTTGTGTACGCAAATCTCGGAGTGCAAGCAGCAAGGCAAGCATGCGCTCGCGCTCGGCAACTTGCCCGCCCGCCTCCTGCGCGCGGCAGGCAACGATCTGTGCAACCACGTCATGCTCGAGCTCAAGGAGTTGGAAACCGCCAATCAACTGCAAGGCGAGAATCCGAATCGCAAGGTCAGCGTTGCCAAGCATGTGGCGTGCGGTTTCCGTGAGCAGCGGCGCAATCTGCTTGGCATCCAGTTTGGTGCGCTGGGCCAGCAACATCTCAGCAACAGCCGCGCGAGATTTCTCTTGGGTGAGCAGTGCTTGGAGAGCTTCACCCACGCCGGCTTCGGCGGGGAACTGGGCGAGGCGGAGAAGTTCCTCGTCATTCGGGGCGCGATCGAGCTGCGGGAGCAATTTGGCCACACGGGAGGAGCTGGCCTTCGGCTCCAAAGCAAGCGAAGCGAGAACACGGGCCTCGAAGGGCAGTTTCGCGGAGACTTCGGAATCGAGGAACTTCGCGACGAGGTCGGGGTGACGCTCCAGGAACATGCGGACGAGGAAGCGTTCAAACTCGCGGTCGTAGGCATCGCGCACAGGAATTTGCTTGGTGCCACGGGAGGAGGCGGTGGTGGGGCCATTGGGAAGGCTGGGTTTGGCGAAGGCGAGCAGAGCAGCGATGTTTTGATCCGAAAGCTGCCGACCGAGATGATGGATCTGCCCCGAGGAACTGCTGGCAAGATACTCTTGAGCGGCAAAATGGGTGGCTGGCAGTTGTTGACGATCGACAAGTTCCTGCCAAGCCAGATGCGACGTTGCGACAGGTGCTTTGCCAAGCAACGCGACAAGTTCCTTGGTGCTCAGCTTCGTGAAATCAGCCACTTCGGTCTTCGCTCCTTTCGGCTTCACCCGCCAGATGCGACCCCGAGTCTTGTCACGATCCGGATGCGCACGCGGAACTTCGTTGTGGGAGATGATTTTGTTATACCAATCGACGATGTAGATGCAGCCATCTGGGCCATTGGTGAGAGCGACCGGACGGAAGAAGGGATCGTCACAGGTGATGAGATCGGGGAGTTGGGCCAGCTTCCAATACGCACCGTCACGATGCATGGCAATGGTTTGGATCTTGGAGATGATGGGATTGGCGACAGCCATGGTATGCGTGGCGTGTTGGTCCTTCAGCGGACCGCTTTCGATGAGTGCTAACCCGCTCAAGCCAGTGCCGCCCATGCGGAATTCCGCCTGCGGCGGGAAGTCGGGCTGGTAGCTCTTCTTGAGAGCTTCCATGCCACCGGGATAATAAGCGTATTCATGGAAAGGCATGACCGGGTAGCCGTAGTCGTTCGCTTCCTGGATGAAGGTTTCGCCCTCACCCGTGATCACCAATCCCCAGATATTGTTCGGACCGACACTGGTGACTTCGAACTCGCTGCCATCCGGTCTCATGCGGGCCATGCCGCACTTGGGGTAGTCGATGATGAGATCGCTGCCGGGTTGGTGGACTTTGCTATTGTTAAAGAGACCCTGCGCCATCCAGATCCAGCCGCCTGGAGCACGGGTCAGCTGATGAGGAAACAGATGGCTATCCTGCACACCAAAGCCCGTGAGGATGACGTCAAACGTATCGGCTTTGCCATCGCCATTGCTGTCTTTGAAGAGCTTTAAATCATGACCGTGCTGAACGTAGCAGGTATCGCCATTGCCCCAGGGCAGGATGCCGGTGGGGATGGCTAGTCCATCGGCAAAGGTGGTGGGGTTTTTAAGCCCGCCAGCGGGTATCGGTCCACTGAGGGCCTCGCGCGAGTAAAAGATTACTTTGTCTTTGGCCTTGCTCGCATACACGGCTTCCGCTGCAGCAGGGTTTTCATTGGCATCCAGCGGATACTCCATGGCCGTCTGCGTCCACATCCGCCCGCGTTGATCAAAGTAAACGCTGACAAATTTGCCCAGTCCTTCGCTCTCTTGCACGACGAGTTCGATCTCATAGCCTTCTGGCAGGTGGAAAAGCTTTTGCTGTTCTTCAGCCGATTTGGAGGTGCCTTGCACATCGTTGTAGGAGGTGTCGCGTTTTGAGCTGGCGGGTTTCGCCGGATGGGCGTGATCGACTTTTTTGACGGTCTTCCAGGTCGGCACGCCAGGCGTAGCGGGCAGTTCTTCCATCGTGACCTCTTTGACCTGCACCAGACAAACACCACCGCTGTGCACCTGCGGGGCGATGTGACCATCGAGCGCGATGTTCGGATCGGTCTCGGTGTAGTCCATGCAGTGGACACCATTGATCCAAGTCTGGATCCGTGGCCCCTCGGCGCGGATACGGTATTCATTCCAGCCAAAGACGTCGATGGCTTGATCCAATGCGGCCTGCTGCTCGGGTTTGGGTGCCCAGATGACTTTGTTGCGGCGGTGCTCATCATAGATTTTACCAAACCACCCTGCCCCACAATCCACCTGATAACCACTCATGGCGCTACCATCGCGAACTGAGTGGATTTGGATGCCGCTGTTGATGAGGCCAGTCTTCGGATCGCCGCTGACTTTGATTTTAAGCTTCAGCTCGAAGTTTTGATAGCTCTTCTTCGTGCTGATGAAATCGTTCTTCTTGATCTTCTCCGTGGTCGAACCACCGGTGATCACACCGTCTTCCACACGCCACATGGCGGGATCGTAATCCCATCCGTCGAGCGTTTTGCCATCAAAGAGAGAAACCGGCGCGGCTTGAGCGAGGGCCGAGAAGAGCGATAGAACGAGAAGGAAGCGCATGGTGGATGATAGAACGTGCGGATTGCATCAGATTCCGCACAAAGCGTCCACTACAAGCTGACTAAAACCCACCTCAACTGCGCGCTCGGTACTCCGAAGGATGACAGCCGACCCAGCGCTTGAAAGCGCGGGCAAAGGCAATCGGGCTGCGATAACCCACCAAGATGGCAATGGTCTCCTGCTTATCTTTGGTGCTGACGAGCAGGCTTTGCGCCGCCTGCATTCGTAAGGAGGTCAGATGGGCCATGGGGCTGCGCCCAAGTTCCTTCCAGCAGAGCCGTCGGAAGTGCTCCTCACTGACATGCGCGGCATGAGCCAGGGCTTTCAGCGTCCAATCTTCGACCAAGCGAGATTGCACCTCTTCCCAAAGCAAACGCAAGCGTTCGTCCCGTCGCCAAGGTTCCGATAAGCGACGTGTGTGGTGATGCACCAACTCGATCCAGTGATGCAAGGCCTGAGGATCGCGCGCTGAATCCCATTCTCCACGCAATCCTTCCCAAATGCGCTGAAGCTGATGAACATCCACCTTCACTTTCAGGGGCGAGGTCGCACTGACTTGGGGGGAAACAAAACTCGGCTCATCATAACGCATCCAGAGGAAATGCCAGCTTTGCCGTGGCAGAGCATGAAAGGCATTCGGCACGCGCGGTGGAGCCATGCAGGCCCAACCCGCACTGACAGTCTGCCAGCGACCATCGAGTAAGACACGACCCGATCCTTTTAGCACGATCATGAAAAAACTGCCACTGGGCGCCAATCTGACTCGCTCATAAGGAGCCACCGCCTGATCTATCCCCAAACGCGCGATGCGATGCACCCCCAGCGCCCGACACTCCCCAGCCTCCATGACCCAGCGCGTGGTCTTAGCACCATCAACGGTCGTTTCAAGGAGTGGGGCAACGGTGTCGGGCATGGAGTTTAGTTCAGGCTCATGGCAGTAGATGGGGCAAGAACCCGTTCTAACTCATATCATTGAGGTGGTTTGGCCAATCATACGATCAGGGGATTCCAAACCTTCTCAAAACCGAAGGACTTGAAGTCTTTGACATTGGCTGTGGCAAGCTTTGTGACACCATGGTACCGAAGTGTCAGTCCTAATCGGGCATCTATGATTTGACGGAATCCTGCCTTTGTCTCTGCGGCCCACTTCCACAGTCGGGAGGAGATATTTGGATCATAATCAACACAGCGCCAGAGTGGATTCGCCTTCATTGCTTGGCAATAATCAGCAGCTTCCCGAGCCGTGTATGGCTTCACAAAGATGGCTCCATTACGCAACTGCATATAAAGCTCCACGAGCACCAATTCACAGACGACGAACTCCTCCTGCTGGGATGCCAGACCAGAGAAGAACTCCCTTGCCTTTGTATGCTGCTGCGAGTCTGGATCGGCAGCGTGAATAAAAAGATTGGTATCTGCAGTAAGCACGAGACTACTCCGATTGAAAACGTGCGACCATCGCACTTGCTTCCACTTTCACAGTAGCAGGGTCCATCAGATGCCCGCCGCTACCACGCAAGACAGGCATCGTCCAAGGCATCTCGGTGGCTTTCACTTCTGGGCAGGTCATCGCGTAAAGCTCCATCCCACGGCGGATCAATTCCGCCACCGATACGTCCCTCGTTTGGGCGATGCTACGGAGTCTTCCGAAGAGAGGCTCTGGCAATTGAATCTGAGTTCTCGTCATGACGACAATCTAATGTCAGCATGAAATTGTAGTCAATTGAATTCTAAAGCGCCAGATGCCCCAGCGCTAGCAGGCCATAATAGGTGTACTCGGGATCGAGCGTGTCATCGGCCCAGTTGCCGTGAAAGCCGCCAGCAGCGCTCCAGAGGGAGTCAATGAAGTCGAGGCAGGGCTCTTTGACACGAGCAATGGCTTCAGGGTGATTCGACAGGGCATGAAGGGCGACAGCAGTGGAGAGCAGATCGGGCAGCGGTGCGCCAGGAACGGCAAGGAAGCCACCTGTCGGAAGGCATTGGCGAACGAGCCATTCGATACCCGCAGCGGGGGCGGGTAATTGCATGTGTCGATACAGTGACAGCATGGCGGAAGTAGCGGTGGTGGAGCCAAGGGTAAGACCGGGCTCATTGGACCAGGCTCCGTCAGGCGTCTCCAGACGATCCATGCAACTGGCGATGCTTAGGACATCTGGCGGCAGCATGTCGAGATCTTGATAGGCTCCAAAAGCAATGAGACAGCCGTAGGCGCTGCCGTTTTTCCGCCCCGGTGACTGGTGATAACCCCCATCGGGTGTGCGCCAGTTTTCCAGCCGCTGCATGAGTCGTTCTTTTTGTTCGGCACTGAGTCCGCCACCCAATCCTGCCCAGCAGCGGGCGAGGCAGCAGAGATGCACAAAGTCGAGCTCCTCCCCTGCTCCGTAGCTGCTCAGCCAGTGGCGCATGGACTCATGAGGCAGTGTTTTCTGCAAAGCGACGAGGCCCTCCATGCCAAAGACACTGTAGTAGAGATCAGGCCGATCGGCACGATCCATGAAGCCACCGTCAGGATACAATCGAGAGCTGAGAAAGTCTGCCACGAGCTCGCTGGACTCACCGAGGAGCTTCGGCGCGAGTCTGGCGACTTGCAGCATTTCGAGACGAAAGGACATGAGCGCCGATTACAGTTTTTCAGGCTCTTGCAGTAACTTGGCCACACGCGCCAGTAAACGCCCAGCCCCACCACCATCGAGAGTACGGTGGTCAAAGCTGAGAGTCAGTTCGGCTTCAGTGACGGGAATGAATTGATTCACTTCGTCACTCCAGTGCGGGACTTTACTGCCGGCCCCGAGACCGAGCACGAGGTTCTGTTCCGGCAGCGGGATCGG
>Ga0164295_10004332_pt1 | contig 11279 bp, 3 predicted proteins | sample GEODES006metaG_FD_111798 | JGI IMG/M metagenome (GOLD analysis project Ga0164295, IMG submission 111798) | Oligotrophic lake water microbial communities from Sparkling Lake, Wisconsin, USA - GEODES006 metaG | ecosystem: Environmental > Aquatic > Freshwater > Lake | place: USA: Sparkling Lake...
GCCTCGCAGAAGGTGGTCGCGACTATGAGGTTCCTGATCGAGAGGGTCCAGGGTGGTGTCGCGGACGCTTGCCGGAAAGCGATCCGGTCGATCGAGGTACTCGTGGCTGTAGTATTAGGCGTCAGAATGCTCGTGGAGGTGGAGTTGACCCAGAGCGAGCACTTTCTGGTGGCAATGATGTAGCTGAAGACTAGGCGATATGTGGTGTTGAACGCCAGAGCCTCTGCGGTGGCAGTCGTAACTTCGGTACTTCCTGCGCTGATGGCGAGTTTGTAGCTCGTGTTCGTATGGCCAGTCGGGATGACGCGGCATACGTAGGTTGTTCCGGCTCCGTTCATGAAGTGCGTGAAGTACTCGGCATCAGTGCCCGTCGTGCTAGACGGGGTGGGATAGTTGATGTCCATAGCGGCGTACACTGAGCCCGTAGACACGGCCGGTGTGAATGCGCTGTTGACGTCCTCACCAGGAGCGCCGCGTACGGTGATTGCGCCTTGACGGACTTTGATGATGCCCGTGCCGCCTCCACTATGGGCTGACCAGTTGCCGCCCATGTCTGGCGTCGACCCGACGAGGTCGCCGTTGGTCGAGAAGTCGTCGCTCACGAGGATGGTAGCCGATGCAGCGGCGAGCAGGGCGTTGACGAAGAAAATCCTGAGCAAAGACAGCATAGACATGTCGTTCTTCTCGCGATGATCGTGTCGAATCGGGCGGCATGGTCGAGGGGCGCCGCGGAGTTGCAGCCGCGAGCGGAGTTAGGCTAGCAAGTTTGAAACTTAGAATACTGTTTTCAAGTTTTCTTCAAGATGGTGTTGCATGGACGGTGGACTGCCTGAGTTCCAACTTCATTTGGGACAAGAAGCTTCCGTGAACTTGTGCGCTCCTTGTTTTGTGCACGAATGGCGTCGACCGACTTCAGCGACCGCGACGCGACGCAGACTTTCGTCGCGCTCCGCTACTGGGCGCGCGCCTCGCAGTACGAGCCGACGGACGCCGAAAAGCAGGTGCTCACGTCGTGCGAAGCAAGGAGCAACCGATTCTGGCAGGCGGGCTTGGCCGTCGGCGGCGGCGGAGGGCTCGCGCTCGCCTCGGTCGCGAAAGTCAACCTCCCTCAGCGGGCGGCGATTGCCGGTGCTTTTGGCTCGGCGGCCTCCTTCTTTGGACAATACAAAGCCAATAAACCCTGCCTGCAGGATCTCTTCGAGGCCAGCCGGACTGCGCCGTCGCCGCTCGTGGCGCAGGCAAGGCAGATCCAGCGCGACGGAAGCACGGCGACGGTCCAGCGGCTCCATCTCGAGCAGCAGCAGCGGATTCAGCAGGAGCAGCAGCACGACGAGCGCGCCGGGCAGGCGGCCCGAGCCGTGAGCGCGCCATCCGGGCCGCAGGCGTTCGCCACGCCCGACGCTCCACCTGCTGCTTCACTCGCTGAGGACACGGACGTGGCTCCTCTGGACGATTTGGGTCCAACTTCATCTCCACTGCATTCGGCCTCGCCGGCGACGAACAGTTGGGAGGCGATTCGTCAGCGCCACCAAGCCCGCCTTGCCGTCGATCCTCCTACACTGGGCACGGGCCGCCCCGTCGCACGGCCTCCAGTGCTCGAGACGGCGCCGCACGACGCGGCGCCTCGACGCGCGCCTCGCAGGAATGCGTATGGCGATGAGGTTGTCGATCAGTGACAGAGCGAGATGTGTACCCAGCAGTTGCAGGCCGAGTCACGGCCTTCGGTCGACCACGGGCGGGGTGGCCCTCCAGTCGTTTGATCCTTCTCACGTAAGAGTACGTTCATGTACGTTCACGAGTGTTCCGGTACTGGGAGCTCCGCTCCGGAGCACATGCGCGTCAGACAGCAAGTCGCCGACGAGACTGTTCAATTTGGTAGAACGCACCTCTCTCATAAAAATCATATTCCGTTTTATCCGCTGGAGATCGGTGGATGATGAAGCGTGGACTTTATCCCGTATCCGCCGCGCGACCTGACTGCTGACTCTATCACTTCGGGACCGTCCGAGATCCCCCGTCTCGACGCGTATCTCGTCTCGGAATCCACGGAATCATCCAGCCGGCACTGCCGGCAGCGCGCTACGCAGTCGCGCCGTCGGGCGTCGCGTACGCGGTACACACGGTACCCTCCTCCGTACGACCCGCCGCGCGGCGCTACATGCTACATGTACGAGGTCCCAGTAATCTCCAATTCGTTGGCGCCAATTCGATGTTCCGATGTGGCGGGCGGCGCCGCGAAGTTACAAGACGCGTCTGGCATGATGTTGTAAAGCTCATAGGAGTGTAAATTGAGTGTACCAGTCGCAAGAGTCATGTCTCCAGAGTCGCATTCCAATCCGGCCTTGATCAGACTTTGATCGATCCCAGGACCCCCTTTGCCGAGAACCCTTTGAAGGCCTTTCCCAGCTCCTCCGTGAAGATTGTGATCTCGCCGCTGGAAGCTGTGCTCTCGCCACCGGGAGCTGCGATCTCGCCGTTGGGAGCTGCGCTCTCGCCGTTTCGAGCCCTGGCCGCCATCTCGATGCCATCCGTCCGGTCGTCGGCCGCGCTTTGAGTGCTTGTCGAGTGCGTGAGGGTCGCGAGCGCGGAGCCCGACGGCAGCGAGTGGATGGTCATCCGAATGCCGGGGCCGGTGGCCATCAGGATGGCGTTGAAGAGGAAGAAGGCGCAGCAGAGCGACACGAGCGCGACCACGCTAAAGATGACGCCAAAGATGCGTAGGGGGCGCACCTGCGCCCAGATCAGGGGGACGACTGCGGCCAGTGTGGTCACTCCGGAGGCGAATGTCGAGCTTGAACGCGCGAGCAGTACGGCGCGGCTCTTGTAGTATTGCTCGGGCATGAGCGAGTGCTTGAAGGCGTAGGCAAAATGGACGAGGTAGTCAACGGAGATGCCGATGACGATGGCGAACGAGAGAGATTCGATCGGGCCGAGAGACATGCCAAGGACGCCGAGCAGCCCAAGCACGAACACGATGATCGCGACGATCGTGTAGAGCGCCACGTAGCATAGGTACACGTCTCCCAGGAAGAGCAGCATCGCGACGAGGCAGAAGAGGGGCGTGTACACGAGCGCACGCGTCACTCCGTCGAGGAACGCACGCACCGTCGGCCCGATGGCGAATTGCGAGCACGTGACGAACCCGTCGTCAAAGGCCGATCGGCCCGCAGGCGCATGCGACACGTTGCCGTTCCACTGCGCTCGGCCTTCGAGGAGCGTGGGGAGTGAGGCGAACCAACTGATCCACTCGGACTCGTAACGATCGAGCCGCGCGACGTCGTTGATCAGCTGGCCACCCTTGGGGTACTTGGAGCGTACTTGCTCCTTCATCCACGCAATCCGAGTGGGGAGCCCGCCGACGCGCGTCGGGTAGCCCGTGGCACCGTCCGCGTGGAATCCAACGGATCCGCGCAGGGAGGGCCACCCTGCGAGCACGAGGAGCAGCACCTCGAGAAAATCATCTTCGGGCAACGGCCACCCATAGCTTACACCGGTTCTGTTGACGTAGGCGCCGGTTCTGGTGGCGTACTGGTAAACTCGGTTCATCAGGCAGCCGCCGCGGTTGTCCCAGGCAGCGTGCACGACCGGATGGGCAGACGAGCCCTTGAGCTCATCGCACAGCAGCCGCAGCTCCTCCTGCTGCCAGCTGTAACGACCCGGGTCGAAGCCCGCGTACGCGCGCGCCCAGCGCCGCTGCCCCTGCCCATCGAGCCACGACAGCTCGCTCGGCACGGTGCCCGTCGTGCGCGGGGTCGGGTCGAGGCCAAAGACGATGCTACACTTGTCGGCGTCGATGAGAGGCACCTGGTCGGCCATCCCGCCAGTTCTCACACCACTTGAGGCGGCGCCCGAGACGGCGCTAGGGCGCACCTCGATCGTGACCATCGCGACGACGAGGAGCACGCCGGTTGCAAAGGCGGCCGCGCACGTGAGCACAGCGAGCGCGCCGCCCGCTCGTCGGCTCGGGAAGCTTCGGACTCGGCCGTTGGGCTCGATGATGCGCTCAAGGGGCGCGAAGCCGCCCGCGGCGACGCCCGAGGAAAAGACATCAGCATGGATCGCGAGGATGGGCAGATGGACGAGCAGAGCGAGCGCGATGAAGAGGCACGTGAGGTACGGTCTCTCCGAGTCCACCTCGACCAAGCCCTTGGGACCGAGGGCGAGGGTGTAGCAGCCGCCGCTGCCCAGCGCGAGGAGCGTCGAGAAGGCGAGGAGGAGCCGCCGCCAGACGAGCGTGGTCTTGTCATCGCGGTGCTCGACACTCGCCAGCGTGGCGCCCTGCGGCTTGGCTTTGGCCGCATGCAGCTGCGTTTGCGCGTGCGTTAGGTCCTCGTTGTACGTGTGGCCGTGCGAGAAGAGAAAGTAGAGCGCCGCCGCGGCCTGCAGCCCTCCGAGTAGCTCCAACCCGGGCTCGATGCCGCTGGCCTGGCCGCTCGCGTGAAAGAGCTCACGCCACTGCCAAGGCAGCACAGCGACCGTTGCGAGGCAGCCGAGCAGCGACACGAAGGCGAGCGCGAAGGGGACTAAAAAGGAACGTCCGAGCGTGAAGATGCCGAGTATGGAAGGCCCGCCGCCGTCGGCAATGGCGCCGGCCCGGTGCTTCCGCCATGCTCTCCCTATCTGGCGTAGCATCACAGCGAGCATGGCGGCGTGCGCCGCCATCGTCACCTCGCCCACCAGCGGCAGCACGCGCACACCCCAGAGGTAAGACCACCGTTTCATGTCTGCGGCAACGTACGCGGCGAGGGTACCGGCGAGTGCAACGGCCGCGCTGCCGAGCACGAGAGCGGAGGCCGCATATGGATATAAGTCGTGCGAGACGAGCGGCCTGAAGCACGCCCATCGGCGCCCAAGCGCTTGCACGTACGCTGCGAGGAGGAGCACGATCGCTTCGGCCCAGCCGAGGCATGCCAGGCAGCCTGCGAGGGCGTCCGCCCTTCCAAAGGAGAGGCGCGCCAAGGCCACTGGCGGCGGGGGCGGGGGTGGGGGTGGGGAAGCTCGGGGGGGCGTATCTCCGGTTATATCTTCGGCACTTGGACGAATCTCCGGCAGGTGATCGCTGAGGTAACGGCTCCCTATGAGGAGGCACAAGGCGGCGAGCCCGAGGCAGAGCATTGCGGGCACACGCGACTTGCGAGCCCACTCCGTCGGCTGGAAGACGAAGAGGGCCGTTCGACGAAAGAAGACGATGCCAACGGCAAGGCAGAGGAACGCGTCAATGAGCAAGGTGATGCCGAGCGCGATGGCAACGCTCGCGTCGCCGCCAAAGACGGCGTCGTGTCCCGTCCAGATGTAGGCGAGCAATAGGGAGGCGATGCCGAACAGCAGCAGCAGTGCCCCGAGCATGGAGAAGAGAAGAAGCGAGGCTGCCTCGCGCGGCGTCAGGCCGACACGCTGTAGCCGCACGCCCGTGACGACGCCTCCTCCTCCGCCGAGTACTTGGGGTGGGTCGAGAGGACGGAGGAAGCCAACTGGCACGCGCGTCGAGACTACCCGGGCGGCCATGAAGCTCACTGCTGCATTGATGATCCAGATCACGCCGAGCCACCACGCGAAGAATTCGGCATTCGCTCTAAACACGGCAACCGAGACCAGCTGGCAGAGGAGCATGAGATCAACGTACGCGAACGTCATGGTCCAGCGGTTACGTCGCGTAAAGTCCGTTGAGGCGACAAGCCCGCCGCAGGCCGTGGTGTCGTACCCGACGACGCAGGCGAGCATCGCGGGTACAAGTGAGGTGACCAGCACGCACGCGCCGAGGAGATTGCGCAGATCCTCGCCCGAGCCGAGGAATGCTCCGAAGCCCGAGAGGACCAAGAGCACAAAGGCGAGCACGAGTAGCGCCGTCCCGAGCACCACGAGCAGCTGTCCGTACTTTCGCGCGACACTGTTGGACTCCTCGGCGGCACGAGGGCGTGAAGAGGGGCCGGGAACCACGCGCAGTCGTGCCTTGGCCTCGATTGGGAGGAGATGGCCCAACCGCTGACCACGAAGGGTGACGAAGCCGGCGAGGAGCGGGATGGTCGCCCAGAGCAGTAGGACGCCACAGACGCCGATCGCTTGCCACGGCGGCGACCAAGCAGGCACGTCGATGCCGGAGCCGGCGTGTGGGGAGGTGCTGTTCTCACCGCGCCCCGTCCCGCGGCCACCTGTGATCGAGCTCGTTGCGGGCAGCTCGGGCTTGTTGAACGCATCCGCCACGCTCGCGATGAGGACCACACCGGCCAAACTCGAGGCAAGGGTGAGAGTGACACACGTCACGAGCGCAACGGCCCGGCTGCAAGGCACCGGGCGGAGCAAGCAGAGGGGCTTTTTCCGTTCGAGCACGCACACATAGACAGCGGGCAGCGCCGCGCTGAGCAAAAGGCCGATTCCGAGCGCGAGCTGCGCGTGTCGCGGCCAGATGAGGTCATACCCGGAGAGCGCTAGCAGCGTCCAGCCACCCGCATGCACCAATGCGAACGTGCACACCATCACGAAGCTCATCTTGGTGCGTCGCGACTCGTTGGTCGCGCAGGACGGCAAGAAGGGACCAAACGGCGCGTTGCGTACCGAAGCCGCGGCGGCCATCATCACGACGACCGACCAGAACAAGCAGAGCGTCGCCAGGCAGATGCCCTCCCAGTGCGGTTTCCATGGGGGACCGCCGCCGCCCCCACCGTCGCTGCCGTCGCCCTCGGCGTCGCTGCCGTCGCTGCCGTCGCTGATGGCTGGTCGACCCTCATTCTCGGGCTCCATGTAATTGATGACGAGCGCCATCGCCGTGATCATGAGTGCTGCGAGGACGAGGAAGACGCATCCACGCCTCGTGCGCCGGCGCCGGCGACTTGCTTCGGGGTTCGCCTCGTCTGGGTCGGCCTCTCCGAATAACCAGCGCTGCGAGACCACGCGATCAAAATAGCGTGTGAGGAAGATGGAGCCAAGGCCAGCGAAGAAGAGGGCATGTGCCAGGAAGAGCACTGCGAGCACGGCGTTGAGCGCGACGGGGTAGTGGCAGCCGAGCAGCAGGATAGCCCAGCGTTCGTTCGACTGCAGTACGAGGCCTAGCGCCCCCAGCCCGGCGAGGAGCCCACTCGAGAAGAGCCCGAACAACGATCGCTGCACGCGGCTGCATGCACAAATGACACCTGCCCACCCGTCGGGCGACTGCTGCTCAAGGCTGACGCCCGAGGCACGCAAGCCCTTTATGCCACGGCGAAGATAGCGCAGCAGGGCGGAGGGCCAGCCGGTAGAGAGCAGCAGCAGCAGCGCGTCGACAAAGAGGACCGACGAGAGAAGGACGGTGCCTGAGGGCCAGAGGGCGAACTCGAGAGAGGGGACTCGATATGAGAGCGATCCGCGGGCGAGGCGTCGGTACAGTGAAGGCCAGCCGGGGACGAGAGGGCGTGCTTCGAGCTGCGCGAGACCGCCCACGCCACTGAAGACTGCCGTGCGATTCTCCCAAATAAGGTCGACGGCGAACATCTCGACGGACGCACCAAATATTGACAGATCTCCGCCCACCCGATTCGAAAGGATGGCGAGGGCTGGCGGGACGAGCAGCCCGAAGAGCACAAGGAACGCCACGAGCAGCACACGCCTCTGCCGATAAATGAGCCCATGCATCAGGTGCAGCAGGCGTGAGGCTGTGTCGCCGTGGCGCTCCACGAGTAACCGTTGGGCGGCGTCGCGCCCCGAGGCCCCGCCGGCGACGAGGGCGCCACCCTCCCCAACTCGGAGATTCCGAAACAAGCCGTTGAACCGAGCTTGCGCGGACCCACAGCACCCTCTGCGCTGGCCCAGCCACTTGAATAAGCCCGGTCCGAAGCACACAAAGTAGCCGCGCTCCTCGAGCAAGAGTAGCGCAGGAGTGTTCCTGATGAGGGAGGCAATTGGTGGGCATCAGTGGCAATCAGCTCGCAACTACATGGCACTCAGGGGCAATCAGCTCGCGTTACACGAGCACGAGGACGAAGTTGACCAAGATGAGGATCCCGCCGCACAGGCCGAACTGCGCGATCGCGCGCAGTGGCGAGAAGCAGTTGATGAACAGGGAGAAGGCGGTGGTGACGTCGGCTATGAAGAGGGGGCGTGATGCCTGGAGCAGCGTCCAGCGCACGCGCGCGGCGGCGCTCGCCCGCTCTCCCGACTTGAGACGCAAAAGGTAGGCCTGCTGCCATGTCTCGTGGACCACGAAGATATTGTCACTCGAGACGCCGGTGACGATGAAGAGCGAGCACGCGCTGAAGACGGAGAGGGGGCGCTGGCGCAGCACGACGTCCACGAAGAAGGCCATCATCGGGAACGAGATGGTGATTTGAAACACGGCGAGGATGGCGAAGGCGAGATTGCGGAAATACACGAGCATGAAGCCCGCGATCAAGCCCACCGCCGCCAAGAGCAGCATGACGTCGTTCGAGACGGCCTCGCGGATCTGCCTGCCCACGAGATCAGGGTTACACTTCGCAAAGTCGGCCTGTACTTCCAGCGTCGTATCGAGCGCCTCCTCGAGCATCCGCAGCAGCGCGAGCCCCTGCTTTGGCGAGAACAAGCCCGCATTTGCGGCAAGTGGCACCGAGAAACGCGTACGCAGATAGCGCACGCGGCGCGACTGGGAGCGGTTGGCCGCGCCGAGCAAGGTGCCATTTGGGTTGCCGTTCGCGCCCTGGCTGAAGAAGCCCATGAGCCCCTCTTTGACCATCCAACCGAAGACGTCATCGACCTCGCGCTGCGACAGCGCCGGCTCGCACTGCGTTCCCGCGCGTGTCGCCATCGCATCGCGCCCGAAGCCGTCGCCGTCGAAGCGCAAGCAGCCACTGCCGTTGATGGCCGTGCAGTTCGAGCTGCTGCCGCTCACGCCCGCGACGGTGCCCGGGCGCACCACCGACGGGAAGAAGTAGTTGAGAGCTGTGTCGAGTGGCTCGCAGAAGCCGGCGACGGTGCGAGAGCCCACCCGAACAGCGCGCCGGTGCCTGCGGCAAAATTCGGCCTCGCTGATCCAGCGGCGGATATTCTGCTCGAGGAGCAGGATGCGCTGCAGCACGGCGGGAGAAAGCACCGGCGAGCCATCACGCGTCGAGTACACGATCGAGTAGGTCCTCACTCTCTGGCCCCACAGGTCGTTGTGTGAATGATCGCACTGCAATTTCTGCTCGTCGGCAGTGGCAGGCTGGTGATACAGCTGGCGACGGGCGTAGTTGCGATATGAGCTGTAGTCGGTGTACTCCAGCTGGGTGGTGAGAAACTGGCGCTGCACCGCTAGTTGCGTCTGATCTTCGAACAGCTCCGTCTGCACAGTGAGGTTTAGATCACCTATCAAGAAGATGCCCGCCAAAGAGCCGACGGACAGCAGGTAGATGAGGAGGAGGCAACAAAGCGGGCGGCGTGCCAGGATGCGGAACGCGCACCCCGGCTCTCTCCCTGCGGGCATCGTGAGCGATGCGCTCTCTGCTCCGAGGAATTCGGTGGGCACCTGTTCCGAGCGCCGGTTCGCACTCGTGGCCTCGTACGCCGCGAGCGCCTCCTTGACCTTCTGATCTGCGGCGCTGAATTTCACGCGCTCGTCGGCGCCGAGCGCAACTTCGACCGCTTTCGAGGAACGGCGGCGCAGCGCAGACCTCACGCCCTGTTCCCCCAACATGTTTTCCTTTCGCGTCCTGTGGTCAAGCCCCTCCTTTCTCATTGTGAATGAGGGCACCCACGCGAGCGTGACTGGTGCGTGAGTCCCGGGGTTCGGGTGTGGTCTGGCGCGTGAGTCGGTGGGTGGGGTTGGCTTTGAGGTGGTTCGGTTTGTGTGCTCCGAGTGTCTGTCTCCGCGTTTTTGAAGTGGGATCCGCTGAAGTGCGATCCGCTTCGTCAAGTTGGCTGCGGTACACAAGTGTGGGCAATAACAGTGCCGGAGCACCGGTTGTCGCGTCCTGTCGTGTTAACGTTCACACAAACCTTTCACGGCGTACCGGTACATATGCGAAGGCGGCTTGCCCTGTGCTTGGTCGCTCTGCTTCCGTCAGGAAGCAAGGCTCAGCAGCAGGATTGGGGGCCTTATGCGTCGGGCAGCATGGGATACCTCCATGTGGCGATGCCTAACGGCGCGACGCCACTGCGATTAGGCGACGTGCAGTACCTTTGGGGCTCAGATACCCCGGTGCAAAGCGCCCAGCAACCAGCCTACGCTAGGGCTGTGTGGCTTCCCATGGATGCCGGAGAGGACGGCTCCGGAGAGGATAGCTCCGGAGAGGACGGCTCAGGGACGGGTGGCTCCTCGCTTCCCACAGTGGTGCAGTTGGATGCTAGCGGCAAAATCCGGTTTCCATTTTTACCCACGCCGGTTGGTGAGATCATTCTTCACATCAACTGCGGCGTCGGCACACACCCCGGCGGCTGGAACCCAGCCGAGGGCGCTGGCGCGGAAGTCGTCGGCCTCTGGCGCTCTGGCGGAACCGCCAACGACCGCTACGTCATCAACTTGGACTCGACCATCTCCCCACTGTATGAAGGGCAGCCACAGCGACAGTTCAAGCTCGCGTTCGGGCCGAACACGTGGAACGGCTGCAGCTCCAACTTCACAGCGTCGGAGGGCTACCTGCAGCCTCGCCTCGTTCTCGCGACAGCCGACCACACGAACAGCCCGAGCGTCGTACGAATGGTCACTTTTGTACCCCAGCGTCCTGGCGAGCAAGGACCATCCCCGTCGCTCGACCCTTCACCATCCCCAACCACCGACGCGCTTCTCTGCACCGATACGTGCATCCGAGCCTCGGATGGCATCTGCGACGACGGCGGCCCCGGCGCCGAGTACTTTGATTGCCAGTACGGCATTGACTGCACCGACTGTGGCCCTCGATGGCCCAATCCAACCGCATCGCCTGTATCGTCTGGCCCAACCCCATCCCCCGCCCCCGACGCATCGCCATCGCCTGACGCATACTCTCCGGCCAATTGCTCGATGATGCCTACTGGGTGCGTGGAGCTTTGCACGCCGTACGTTTACTGCGTCACGGCGCCGGACGCGGCCTGTCGCAATGCACCGCCTTTTTTCCATTCGCAGTGTAGCCCCTACGTTCACTGCTGGAATGCCTCATCGGCCAGTCCATCCCCATCACCCGACGCATCGCCGTCGCCCGACCCATCCCCAACACCCGACGCATCCCCGTCATCAGCACGGACCCCTCTGCCGCCGCCGCCGCCGCCGCCCCGGCTACCGCCGTGTCCACCGCCACCGCCATCACCGCCGTCTCTCCCACCTCCATTTTCACCTCCGTTGCCGCCATTCTTGCCCGTTGTTTGCGACAACAATTGCC
>Ga0164295_10004333_pt1 | contig 11277 bp, 9 predicted proteins | sample GEODES006metaG_FD_111798 | JGI IMG/M metagenome (GOLD analysis project Ga0164295, IMG submission 111798) | Oligotrophic lake water microbial communities from Sparkling Lake, Wisconsin, USA - GEODES006 metaG | ecosystem: Environmental > Aquatic > Freshwater > Lake | place: USA: Sparkling Lake...
AAATACATCGGCTCCGTGTTTTAGGCAGGCGCGCCGAAGGCGAAGTTGGTCCAGACAACGTTCCTTGGCGTTCCACCGATGCATCCTCGCGCGGGCTACGCCGGTCAAAGATGGGAAGGTCTGATTGCGATCCAATGCCTTCACGTGCCGAGCGAATCCAGTACGAGACCACTCCTGGAAAAGGGAGTTCCAGACCCGGTAGATCCCATAGTGACAACCATCCTGGTACGCCACCCCATCGACCAGTAATTGGGGAGGCACCGAAACCAGCTTTATATTTCGCATTACTTTTTTATGTGGGGATTGGGTTAAATTAACACTAACAGCCATTTGATGGAGTCGAGTCTTTTCAAGACAAAGACCTGAATATGATATTGTTGGCGAAGATTCCGCATATTTCAACGCCTCCTTGAGTATTCTTTTGGCTGGGAACTTTTCCCCATGACGTCCAACAAAGGGGTGGCGATCTGCGGGCAATCGCACGCCATGCTCCTCAGAACCAAAAGCCAAAACTTTCCTGTTTTGACAGAGGGGAAGTCGGTGGCCCCGAATGCACCTGACCGCGTTCATTGTATTCAGCAGCCGTTGGTCGATCAGTCACGCCTTTTTGAGTACTGAAAACAATCTGTCTTTTCTTGGTTCTGGACTGGACTGCGATCTGCAAAACTACTTTTCTGGCCCCATCGTACTCTAACAGGATAATGGGCGCCTTTGTTGGGCATCATTAGTGTAAGGCATTCCATTTTTTGACCTTAGTAGTGAGCATGCGATCGTCTAAACGCCAGAAGAGTATCAAGAGCTGGAAGAAAGTTTTTCGCTATCTATGAAATTCGATCACTAAAGTCGTTGTGAGTTTTGGCATAGGTAATAGCCGCTAATATCATTGGATGACTCCGGATCCCTTGCAATAAGCTGGAGGAAGGCCAGATTGACATTTTCTTCTTGAACTATTTTATTCCACTTTTGTAGACATGTGGCTTTTCAGAGTTTCAACGAGCTGGTCGATGTGATTTTCCCATGTCCGCAAGGCAATATTAGGCTTGGGATGTTGATCTGCATCAAATAGTGTTTTCCATTCCGAGATCTTTAGGGCGATTTCTTCATCATCTGTTCCCTTAAAGTAAAAGGCACTGGAGCCAGCCACCTCGCGAAAAACCGCAATATCTCTTGCCAAGATAGGCTTCTGATAGCGCGCTGCTTCTACGACAGGTAGACCAAAACCTTCATCGTAAGAAGCGGCAATTAAACAAGTAGATGCCTCATAAATCTTTTTTAAATATTCGTCACTAGCTTGATGAAACCAAAAGAGCCGACTTCCAAGAAATTGATGTTCCTTAAGTTTCTGGACGAACTCATCCATCAACCAGCCCGGCCTGCCCACAATTACCAGCTGATCTTTTGAACCCTTTTTCCACATCTGATCGAAGGTTTGCAGAATTTGTGATTGCCCCTTGCGCGGTTCCAAGGTCCCAACCATTAGAAAAGTTGTTCTAGCGCGCATTTTCTGAAGACATTCTTGAGCATCTCCTGGCAACCCCATCGAAGGCGCGGTAGCATCAAGGTCATAGCCAAGAAGATTGTGTGAGATCTTTGCCTTACTTCCCTTTTTACGATTTATAGGTCTGGTGAAAAAAGGTTCTGGGTAGGGATATCTCGGCATGGGTGGATTGGCCAAAAACTCACGGCAGTACTTTGCCGTCGTTTCGGATATGCTGATCACCTCATCAAAAGAACAAATAATGTTCAACCATTCATGATGAACGACGTCTAGTCCATGCTCCAAAGGCCAGAAGACCGGATATTGAATAGGAAGTAGATCATAAAGATAAAAGATCACCCGAACGCCCTGATCGGCCAGTATTGATAGGTAGTTGGCTTGATGGCTCGTGACTTTTTGTGAAAGATCTAAGCCCAGAAATATATCTCCCACCTCTGCGCTGATTCCCACATCCCCGCATGCAAACTTCTTTCCAAATATCTTTTGGGAATATTCATTTGCGTATCGGTAGCCAGCCGCCTCCTGATTCCCATAAACGGGAATGCATTGAAACAAATCATTTTTTCTGTCCATCAAACCGTGAAGGACCGCACGTGTTACCCTCTGAACTCCCGTTCTAACGTCCTTTTGGATAAGTTCAGAGATATCAATAAAGACCCTTGGCGTCGACTTTCTGACATTTTTACAGCGCTCAAGATTCGAGGAAATCCAAGCTAATTGCTCATCGGATACCTTTTCGCCTATTTGTGTGGCTTTCAGTTTGGTGAAAAATCTTATACCTATTGAGGCTTGATTCAAAAGGCCCGGCGGTGATTGCGATACACTTGCGTGTTTATTTTCGATAACCTCAAAAAATCGACGGGCAACATTTTGCCATGTATAATTGCCTATATTTTCTTTCTGGATGGATTGAATTGATGATTTGTTCAGGCTTCCGGAAAGCACCTCTTGAAGTTTGCTGGCAATTGCCTGTGGTTTTGTTGGATCAAACATGGCCTCAGGGCTTTTAAGAATCTCAGGTAAACTCGACCGATCAGATCCAATAGCTAATGCCCCGCAGCTGATTGCCTCCCCGACGGGAAGCCCGAAACCCTCGTAAATCGAGGGTTGGATATATGTTTCACAATGAGCATATAGGGCAGCTAACTCCTTGTCTGCTAAATCATTGATGACGCGAAACTGTCTGTTCGTAAGCCCACAGGAATTACAAATCTCTTGAATTTGACTTTCGGGAAATGAAGATTTCGACCCAACTAGGACCAGTTCGTATTTGTCTTTTATATTTTTCGGTAAAAGAAACCAGGCCGACGCAAGGCCCTTAATATTTTTATGAGGGTCAACGCTGCCCACGCATAAGACATAGGGTTTGTCACCCAAGGTGTGTTTGGCTTCATTTGCTGATTGCGCTTGAAATCCATTAAAATGATCTGAAATACCTGTACCGATATTAAAGGTGTTACCACGGAAATCAGGCAAATAGGTCTTTACGGCTGAAAGCGTATAATGCGAGTTCGTGAGGATCTGATCCGCCCGAAGAACATCAACAAGTCTTTCATGATAGAGCTTACTATCGATTTCATCGCTGAGAAAGAGCTCCTTCATTTCAAGTGGAATAAAATCATGAATTAAAACAGAGATCGTGATGCTGCTTGAAATCCCGTTTAATTGAGTCACATGTTTAGCATGAGAGCTTTCGAAATGGCTAAAAACGTGGAAATGATCCGGATTTATGTTTTCAATAAAGAGCTGCCGAACTGCATTGGCATGGTTTCTAGCATCGCCATAATTCATATCGGGACATCCAATTTTTAGAGGGTTTGGCCAAAAATGCATTTGGGGCTGTGCAACAATTGAGTCTAATGACTTTCTGACTGCGTGCTCACTGTCAGCATCTTTCCCATTAAAGAGGAGATGGATATCATGTTTTTCTCTATTTTCTTTCAGGAGGCTTTTTAAAAGCGACAGGGAGTATCTACCTATTCCTCGAAAAGCACTTGCGGTCTGCATAGGTTCCATGTCCAAAAGGATTTTCATTTATAGGTCCGTTTTATTTCTTGAAAGATATCATTAGCCTGACAATTCAGGTCTAAAGGGCACGTTAGCGGCCCCCCCCCCACCCCAAGAACTTCCTTCTTCGCCTTTGTCATTAGGAGCAAGACTATTTTGTTTCGTTTATTTCGAAACCTTGTCTCCATTTGGCGCCATATAGTGGCTCTGGCTGGCTTTGCTGACAAATCAACGAATCTGTCGTAGTTCAGACTGATCTTTGGATCCTGCAAGCTTCTTTTCGCATTTGAAACCTTAGCAAATTTTGAAACTACGGTTTTTTTGACATTGTATCTGTCTTCAAAAGATATTGAGATTCTTTGCATCCCTAAAGGTAGTTTTAGCAGAATTCTAATATCTTTTTCATTATTGAACGCTTCGCTTAATCGAAATTCGTAATGCCTGTTTCTGGCCGAAATCTTAACAAGCCCTTCCAAGTGCTTGCTTGTATGTTTTAAGGCAAACAGCCAGAAGGCGCCCTCTATTTTCTTAAGAGTGATTTCGGGGGCTGTTGTTAAAGAATTTTTTCTGAGAGTTTTTACCATCCTGATTATGGCCGTTCTTATGCCTTCATGGGATCTATTTTTCTTCCGTCCTTCGCCCTTCCCCAAATTAATATAATGAGTTAAAGGCTCGTCACCTGCCTCCAAGACCTCGGGGTATTTCTCTAAGTACCAGGCGGAATCAAAATTCCACGCGGCCTGTATCTTTTTCCGCCTTTTTCGGATACTTCGTTCTAGTCGCTTCCAGAAACCGCAGCGTTTTGGTCTGGTTTTGCTTTGCGAGGCTAATTCCTCAGTGCTGCTTCTGACTGGGTCCTCCTTCAGCGGCCCCTGCAAAGATGCTGGCACACTCATCGGCTGGGGGGGCGCAATGATGCCGAAGCCATCAGGAAGGGGGGGGCGGGTTTTCCCCTCGCCGATTAGAATTGCAATCTCTCGACGGGTGTTGGTAGCAAAAGTGATACTTCGTCCCGCTTCCACCGGACTTTGATTACTTCGGAGCGTTTCCAAGGCTTCAGGAATGACGAAGTCAAAATATGGACCGGCTAAGATGTTGCCGGCGATAGGGGCGAGCTCCTGCCAGACCTTCTCATTCCCCAGTCGGCAGAAGGTGACGCGGTAGACTTGTGAGGCCCACAAGGAGGTGGGATGCACTATGGCGACGTCATGTCGGCAGAAAACGCGCGCGCCTCTGTTCCGTGCCGCCAAGCAGAACCCGACAAGCAGGCCGTTTTCGTATCCCGAAGGAAGCCGAACTCCTTGGGTTAGGAGCGAGCTGCGGAAAAGCAGGCAGCTGCCGACCGACGACAGTTCGGTCAGCGGCCCAGGCCCCTGCGGGAGACTCTGTAGTATGGCGAGAGTAGAGATGCGCCGCCCGGAGAGATCGCGAAACCCCCATGAGTCATAGAAAAGTTGGCCCAGCATTATGATCGGTGCAACTATGTCCTGATTTGGCTCCATTAGGAGTTCGATGAGGTCGCAAGGGAAGGTGAGGTCAGACTCGACCCATAGTGTGAATTCGCTCGGCGTCGACAACGAGGCCTCCAGCGCTAGGTTGCACGAGCGCGCCCAGGCGATGGAACGCTCGTCCATAAAAAAGGTGGGAGCCGGGCGCGGTCCTTCAAAGACGAAGCGTACGCGCGGGTCGCTCTGTGCTTCAATCAGGGACGTGTCGGTGAGAGTCTCTCCGTCGAGCACGATCGTGATAGAGTTAAGATCATAGCCACCTTCCGTGAGAGCTTTAACTTGGTGGAAGAAAGACTTGGCATAAGAACTGCCTTGCCGAAATGCGCTGCAAAGGTTGATGGCGGGCTTCATAAAAAACAAAGAGAACGCTTGGTTATAAGATGAAAGCAGAGGTTAAGAAACTTTTGAGGATTATCCTACCTTGCCCTTGCCGAGGAATTGATGTCAAAGGAAAAAGGCAGGGCGAGACCCGTAAGACCGAATGTGAATACTCCAAATTAATTCAGATAAATTTGTCATTCTGACTGAACTGTCCGACTGAGTGAATTTCGTGGGTATAATCGGGCGGTATGAATGGCCATCTTCAATGCCGGGCATCACATGGGAAAGGCCTCGCTCCACAAAGAGCCCATCGCCCACGAACGCGTGGAGATGTGGGTGGAAGTAGAGGCATTCCCCGAGCGTGTGGATTAAATCTTTATTTCGTATCGGCCAATTTTAGTTTTCTTTTTAATACTCGTATTTTACACGGACCAACGGTTTTGCTTTCAATTATATTTAAATTTAGTTTATCGCACAGAATATTGAATGAATTTCCTGTGTAAAAGTACACATGGAAATGGGTAAATTCATTGATGTATTCGTCAAGACAATCAGACATAATTATCAGATGCCCATCGTCGTTTAAATGAATCAATATCTGGTTGATGTCCTCAATTGGATTGGTAATATGTTCAATAAAATTATTAGCATATATTACATCAAATTTCATGTCCTCAATGTTATTTAACACATTGTCATTTTTTACATACTTATCATAACCACAAATATTATAGCCTAAATTCTTTAAAGCTGGTATCAGCTTGCCTACTCCGCAGGCATAATCCAGATATGATAGCTGTTTATTTTTAAACAAGTGCAATGAATATATATTATTCATTATGTGGTTATCCGTATTCCCTTCGGTAAAATAACTATATGTGTCGTCATAATCATCCTGTATTTCCTGTTCAGATAAACTCAAGAATCTCAAGTCTCCAAAGATTAACCCGCAGTTTGGACATTGATGACGGATTAATGTGCCAGCATTAAATATATCATTGCTGCGTAATTTTTTAAAATTATCGTATGAATCGGTTAATTCACATATGACACAAGTTAAATTGATGGGGTATGGATGTTGTATTTTTGCCCATCTTTCAATTTGACGTTCTTTTGAAGACATTCTTTGCCATACCATCATATCTTTATTTTGCTGGAAGAAAATTGTTTTTGCAACCTCCGAAGCGTTGGGCTGAAGGTTGAGGTAGGAAGCAGACATTACGGTTACTGAAACGTGAAAGGTTGGGTTTAAGAGTCAATCCCCCATTATCTCAAGGTGCGGGGCGGGCCCTGCCCTCGAAATACCGGGTTCGCCGAGGTGGTGGGCGAAGAAATCGCAGGGACTTAACACTGGAAAATTGCGCTGGATCTGGAGTCCATCCCCGCGCAGCAGATGCCACTCGTTCTTTTATTACAGTTTTTCAAAGAGACAGCAAACGTATTGGTAGCCTGGAAAATCTTGATCTACGCGGTGTTCTTGCAGTAGTCGAAAACCTGTTCGCTCGGCCAGTTTGGCCACCGAATTGCGGCAATAAAAGAAAAGGTGAAACGGCGAAACTTCGAAGACATAGTCGAAGCAGGCACTTGAGTGAGCCATCTTGCCGCCGGGCTTGATCATGGAACTACATTCATTGAAGAATGCTAAAGGGTCCTGTACGTGCTCGATGAAATTGTGAGTCATCAGCCCATCATATTGCGTGGACATGACACTATTACGATTGGTAATGATCGCTTCCGAGTCCACGTGCTGAAATGGTTCGTATCCCCGAACCTGCCACCCAAGCAAGCGCAATCGTTCACAACCTTGCGGTCCAATCACCGCAAGCGTAGTTCAGATATTCACCGCGTTGCGAGGGGTTCATCAAGTAGAACGTTTTTTCTTGGAACGGCTGACTGAAACCCTCGCGATAGAATTGATAGAGGCAGGCGTAAAGGCCGCCGAGCTCCTCCGGTTTACAATGAATCAGAGCCATGGGGCCAAATATCACGCCACATCCGCTACATTCAAAGCGATGCAATTTCAATTGAGTGAAAAAGCAGTTTGAGTCAACGCGTTTAGTTGATGCCAATTGATTCACTTGGCCACAACACTGGCATCTGTAACTAGCGCCTTCAGGGCGATCAAGCAATTTCGCAAGGAGGATCGGAAACTCTGCACGAGCTGATTCCGATGGAGCGAACGAAGGCTTTGCAGGCACCTGCACAGCTCCGTATTGTGGTTCTTGTTCCCAAACGCGTTTGGATGAAAAACAAGTTCCAGCCCTGCGACTTCGCGAACGCCCCTGCCTCGACACACATCAGTACGCCCACCGTCCAAGTACAAAAGCGGCTGTGCAGACGCCGTTACCAACGACAAATAAAGTCACGACGATCGCTTGCTGCCAACGTTTGGTAAGCAGATCCGACAAGGCAAAATAGAGCGGGAACAAAAAACTGAAGAAGCGAAAAACGGTGACGAACTCACCTTGCAAAGGCATGACGAGCAGACTCAACAAACAGTAAATCCCAAACGATCGAGATTTTTTCCAAATCGTGGGCAATAGGGCCACGGCGCCAAGGTAGCAAAGAAGTCTTGCTATCGAACCCGAGGAATGGTCCTGCCACGGATTTTGAAGGAGAAAACCCTTTAAGACTTCCGAGACATCGTGTGCATGCGTCCAATTGGTCTGAGCCGTTAAAAAAGCAAAAGGATCGCCCAGTGCATGCCAAAAGTAGAGTGGCATGAGCATCCACAGCCCGAAGGAAACAGCACCGATTTGGACAAACTTTTTCAGAGAACCGGCACTACATGCGATTGCAATCGCAAGAAAAACACCTTGGTTCTTGCAAAGGGCACAGAGTCCCGCAAGAAGTGCCGCACCGAGCAAATACTTTTTTTCCAAACAAAAGAATGCGGAAAAACTAAGCAATAAGAACAATGCTTCGCTGTGGTGAGTTTGGAAAATATAGGACGCAGGAGAAAAAGCCAAAAGGAAAAGAGCCATCGGGTTGGTTACGGGGACAAAACTCCAGAAAATAAAGTAACAGAGGGTCGACAAAAACATTCCGGCCCAAAGTGGTTGCAACATCGTGACCGATTTGATGCCCCACACCAAGAAAGGGTAGAGAGGGTAGAAAGCAGCGCTTTGGGGCACGTAACCGTTTGTTGCGATATTGGAATACCAACCTGCATCCCATCGCTCAAGCGCAGTTGCCTCCATATCTTTCGACACGATATAATATATCCAGATTGCAAAGTGGAAGAGGGCCGCGACAAGTGCAATGCCGAGGACCTTTTTGCGATTCATGCGGTCAAGCTCAGAGGAAATTGCTTTTGCGCCGTCCAAAGTGTTGGGCTGAGGGTTGAGGTAGGAAGCAGGCGTTTCCATTACTGAAATTTGCATAGTTGGGTTTGAGGGGCAATCCTCCATCATCTGAAGGTGCGGGGCGTGGCTTGCACCTCGAAATACAGGGTTCGGCGGGTGGGCGGGCGGGAAATACGAGCCCCCAATGTGCAGCTTGCCGCTCTTCGAGTTGTCAGTTTTCCGCAAAAATGTATCACTAATGAGTGGCTATTACCTGCGCCAAAACTCACAACGACTTTAGTGATCGAATTTCATAGATATCGCAAAACTTTCTTCCAGCTCTTGATGCTTTTCTAGCGTTTAGACGATCGCATACTCACTACTAAGGTCAAAAATTGGAATGCCTTACACAATTGTTGCCCGAGAATAGCACCCATTATCTCACGCGAGTACGATCGGAGCAGAGAAGTTGTTTTGCCGAGCGCAGCTTAAAATCATCCCCATTGCTTAGGATCGACTCGGCTCAACTTTGGTTGCGAAAAAGTCTTTTATACTCTCTGGCAGAATTTCTGCCTTTGCGCGGCACCTCGAATGCCCTTGGCCAGACAGCGCAACGGAATGTGTGCCGATTGACTCCGCGTTGCTCCCACGCAGTATTATACAGTGGTGAGCACGCCCCTTCCCTGCATCCGAATTCCAGTTTACCGGCCGGACCTTGGCTGTAACGAGAAGAAGTATGTCCTACAGTGCCTCGAGAGTACCTGGATTTCATCTAAGGGAGAATTCATTGATCGCTTCCAGTCCGACTTCGCCCGCTTCATCGGCGCGAAGCACGTTGTGGCGGTGACCAATGGAACCGTCGCGTTGCATTTGGCCCTCCTAGGAGTTGGCCTTGGTCCGGGCGACGAAGTGATCGTGCCTAGTCTCACTTACGTCGCTCCTGTCAATGCCATCCGCTATGTTGGGGCGACGCCGATATTTGCCGATGTTGATTCGTTGACTTGGCAGATCGACCCCGCACACGTCGCCCACTTGATCACGCCGCGCACCCGCGCGATCCTCGCCGTACACACCTACGGACAGGCTTGCGACCTTTCCGCATTAACCTCGCTATGCGAAAAGTATAACTTGCGGCTGATCGAGGACTGCGCCGAAGCTTTCGGCACTCGCATTGGCGATCGCCATGTCGGCACCTTCGGAGATGTCGCTACTTTCAGCTTCTTCGGCAACAAGACCGTGACCACTGGCGAAGGTGGCATGGTCGTCTCCCGAGACCCTAAGGTCCACGCCCTTATCTGCAAGCTTCGCGGCCAAGGTCTGGCCGGCGAAAGAGAATACTGGCATGACGTCGTTGGATATAATTATCGCCTCACCAATATCTGTGCCGCCATCGGAGTGGCCCAATTGGAACGCGCAGATGAACTCATCTCTCGTAAGCGCGCCCTCGCCACTGCAATGCGCACTGCTATGACTGACCTTCCGCTCATTTTTCACGTCGAACAGCCTGGCACAACCCATTCGTTCTGGATGATCTGCGCACTGGCTCGTTCTGAAGACGAGCGCGATAACCTCCGACGAGCCCTCCGCCTCGACGGCATCGAGACTCGTCCAGTTTTTCCCCCAGCCCATACTTTTCCAATGTATGCCGCCGGGCAGAGCGGACTCGGCGTTTCGGTCGATCTCGCCGCCCGTGGCCTCAACCTGCCAAGCTGGCCTGGACTGGTGTCGGATCAAGTGACGGAAATCGCCGCCTCTGCCCGACGTTTCTTAAAAGCTTGAGAATATGAGCGAGCTGGGCACGGTTCAGCTGGAAAATCTGTCACCGAGACATGAAGTCGGCCTTAGTGATCTCTTTTGTTCACTGAGCGCGAATGGCGACGGTAACTTTTTTTATCCTCACCCTCTGACGCCAGAAGAGGCGCGGAAAATGTGCAGATACTCCGGTTTAGATCAATACTTCGTCGCAACGGCCAACGGCCGCATACTCGGATATGGAATGCTGCGTGGATGGGACGAAGGCTATGCCATCCCCAGTCTTGGACTGGCCACCGACCCCGATGCTCGAAGCCAAGGACTCGGCGAATTCCTGGTGCGAGGGCTGATCCAACAGGCCCGAAACTTAGGGGCTACGCAACTCCGGCTGACTGTAGATGCCAGCCGCGGGCGGTTCATCAACTTCTTTGTACGCCATGGTTTTGTTTTCAGCCCATTCAAACCGGGCAGGCTGCTGGGCATGCTCGACCTTCAGAAATCGCAATGATGGCCATCGCTTTGGGGATTCTTGAACCAGGCGCGACCTTGGCTGAGGGAACGGCTGTCGGTGCCATGTCGCTGGTCAGGCGTGGGTTTCAATGCGCTCCGTGGACAGTTTATTTCGGCTCACCGGCCCGTAAGGTCGGCGATCGTAGCAAGGCCATGCTGGTGGCGGAAGCCGCTTTGTTGGCGGAGACCCAAGGACAGCGCTAACGATTTAGGAATCGTTCGATGGCTGCCGTCACCGATGCCCAGATTGCTTCGCCGTAGCGCTTTAGCCCGGCGTTGCTTTTCGAGACTAATTCCTCTGGGCTGCTTTCGATGGGGTCCTTCTCCAGGGCGACCTCCATGAGTTTGGAAAGCGAAACATGGTCACCCGGCGGAAAGAAGCGAACGTCCCCGTCGT
>Ga0164295_10004335_pt1 | contig 11276 bp, 6 predicted proteins | sample GEODES006metaG_FD_111798 | JGI IMG/M metagenome (GOLD analysis project Ga0164295, IMG submission 111798) | Oligotrophic lake water microbial communities from Sparkling Lake, Wisconsin, USA - GEODES006 metaG | ecosystem: Environmental > Aquatic > Freshwater > Lake | place: USA: Sparkling Lake...
ACCAGCAAAATCGAGTTTTTGGTGGCGATGCCCATCAGCATGATCAGGCCAATCAGCGAAGGCATTGAGAAACTTTTTTGGGCCATCAGCAAACCCACGAACGCGCCACCCAGAGACAGCGGCAAGGCCGCCAAAATGGTGACCGGGTGCAAAAAGCCTTTGAACAACAGCACCAGCACGATGTAGATGCATAGCACGCCAATCATCATGGCCAGGCCAAAGCTGGCAAAGAGTTCGCCCATGACTTCGGCGTCGCCGATCTCTATCACTTTCACGCCGGGCGGTAAGTTTTGCAGTGACGTAAGTTTTTGAACAGCCTGCGTCACATCGCCCAAGGGCAAGCCGGACAATTCAATTTCAAAGTTGATGTTGCGTTGACGGTCATAGCGGTCAATCACGGCGGGGCCGCCCGCTACCTCGATGCTGGCCACTTGGCCCAGCATGACCGGGCCACGACTGCCAGGCACCATCAAACGCTCTAGCGTGCCCAGGTCTTTGCGTGCATCGGCATCGAGCTTGACGACAATGGGCACTTGGCGCTGCGACAGATTGAGCTTGGGCAGGGCAGCGTCGTAATCGCCCAAAGTGGCCACACGCAAGGTGTCGCTGATCGCAGCGCTGGTCACGCCCAGATCGGCCGCCTTGGTGAAGTCGGGGCGTACCGCGATTTCGGGGCGCACCAGGCTGGCTGTGGAGGCAATAGAGCCCAGGCCGTTGATGGTGCGCAGATCGCGCTCAACAGCCATGGCCGCAGTTTGCAAAGCCTGCGGGTCTTCCCCCGTGAGCACCAGAACATATTTCTCGCCCGATCCTCCCAAGCCGACTTTAAAGCGCACGCCGGGCAAGGGCTGCAAGGCGGTACGGATGTCTTGCTCAATGGCCTGCTTGCGGGGGCGGGTACCGCGTTGGCTCAGCTGGATGGTCAAAGTGGCTTTACGCACTTCGGCAGCGCCGCTGCCGGCAAAAGGATCACTGCCGGCGCTGCCGCCACCAATGGTGGTGTAGACGCTTTGAACGTCGCTGACCTGACTCAGCAACTGGCGGGCCTGTTCGGCGCTTGCCTTTGTTTGTGACAGGGTAGCCCCCGGAGGCAACTCGACATACACCTGCGTTTGTGAGTTGTCATCCGGCGGAATAAAACCTTTGGGCAGCAGCGGCACCAGCATGATGGAGCCTACGAAAAACAAGGTCGCCAGCAGCATGGTGGTGACTCGGTGCTTCATGCACCAAGCCACCCACACCATGTAACGCTGCAGCCATCGGGGTTCACGCTCAGCGGTGACGATGGGTTTCATGAGGTAAGCCGCCATCATGGGCGTGAGCACCCGGGCCACAACCAGCGAAGCAAACACCGCCAGCGACGCGGTCCAGCCGAACTGTTTGAAAAACTTACCGGGTATGCCGCTCATGAAGGCGGTGGGCAAAAATACAGCGATCAGGGTAAAGGTGGTGGCAATCACCGCCAGGCCAATTTCATCGGCAGCTTCCATAGCGGCCTGGTAAGGTGTTTTGCCCATGCGCAGGTGGCGAACAATGTTTTCAACCTCCACAATGGCGTCGTCCACCAAAATACCAATCACCAGCGAGAGCGCCAGCAAGGTCACCACGTTGATTGAAAAACCCAGGTACGCCATGCCGATGAAAGCCGGAATGACCGACAGGGGCAGCGCCACAGCAGACACAAAGGTGGCGCGAAAATCGCGCAAAAACAACCACACCACCAGCACCGCCAAAGCCGCACCCTCGTACAGCAGCACCAAAGAGCCCTTGTATTCTTCTTCAACAGGTGTCACAAAATCAAAAGACTCTGTGATCTCAATATCGGGGTTTTGCAGTCGGTAGTCCGCCAAGGCTTGGCGCACCAGGCGCCCCACGGCCACCTCGCTCTCACCTTTGCTGCGCACCACCTCAAAGCCCACCACAGCTTGACCATTCAAGCTGGCGGCGGAACGTGGCTCGGCCAAGGTGTCTTTGACAGAAGCAACCTGGTCCAAACGCACACGGGTGCCGCGTGAAGTGGCCAGCTCTATCCTGCCGACCTCCTGCGCTGTCTTGACCGTGGCCAAGGTACGCACGGGTTGCTCACCAGCACCTAAGTCCATGCGGCCACCTGAGCCCTCTTGCTGAACCTGCTTGAGCTGACGGGAAACTTCGGCTGCCGTGATGCCCAGTGATTGAAGCTGGTTGACATTCAGCGCGATCTGTACCTCGCGGGTCACACCGCCGACGCGGCTGACAGCGCCGACACCACGCAAAGACAAAAGCTTGCGGCTGATGTCGTTGTCGACCAGCCAAGACAGAGCTTCGTCGTCCATGCGCGCAGAGCGAACGGTGTAAGCCAGCACGGGTGAACCCGCCAAATTGAGTTTTTGCACCACGGGGTCACGCAGGTCACCGGGCAAATCGGCACGCACGCCTTGAATGGCTGAGCGCACATCGTCCACCGCCTCTTGCACCGGCTTTTCCATGCGGAACTCGGCGGTGAGTGAGACCGTGCCGTCTTGCACTTTGGTGGTGATGTGCTTGAGGCCTTGCAGCGGCGCTAACGCGTTTTCAAGCTTGCGGGCGACATCGGTTTCCAGCTGCGAAGGCGCAGCACCCGGCAAGCTGGCGGTGATCGTGATGGTGGGCACGTCCAGGTCGGGAAAGTTTTGTACTTTCATGGAGCCGAACGCAACGAAGCCGGCCACAGTCAGCAGCACAAACAGCATGACAGCCGGAATCGGGTTGCGGATCGACCAAGAAGAGACGTTCAACACGGCGTCCCCTTATTTGACTGTCAGGGCGGTTGGCGCTGCATCGACCACGCGTACCGTATCGCCATGGTTCAGAAAAGCAGCACCAGCGGTCACTACGCGGGCATCGGCCAAGAGCCCCAGCACAATTTCGATACGCTCACCACTTTGACGACCCGTTTGCACCTTGACCTGCTTGGCTTTGTTGTCAGCGCCCACGGTGTAGACGTAACTGAAACCATCGCGGACCACCACCGCACTTTGCGGCACGGTCAGCGCCTGGCTTTGACCCAGGGTGATCTCGCCCTTGGCGTACATGCCTGCGCGGGCACTGCCGGTGGGGCCGGTCAGGTCGACATACACCAGCGCGTTGCGGGTTTGTGAATCCACCGAGGGGGCCAGCATCCGCACTTTGCCCTGCAGCCGCTGCCCGCTGGCAGCGGTGATTTGAACGGGCGCGCCCACTTTCACACGCCCCAGATCAGCAGCCATCACCTCGGCGCGCCATTCAATACGGCCTTGACGGATCACACGGAACAATTCGGTCCCGGCACTCACCACGCTTCCCTCAGTGGCCTGGCGGGCCGAGATCACACCCGCATCAGGCGCGCGGACCTGGGTTTGCGAAAGTCGAACATTTTGCAGTTGAACCAGGGCACGCGCTGACTGCACGCGCGCTTGGGCCGATGCGTCCGAGGCCAAGGCCTGGCTCAACTGTGCGCTGCTGTAAAAGCCTTGCTGCTGCAAGCTGCGGGCACGCTCGGCTTGGGCCTTAGCCTCTTGCGCGCTGGCAGCGGCCTCGGCCAAAGTACCTTCTGCCTGTGCCAGTTCAGCGCGAAGGCTGTCGGCTTGCAAGGTGGCCAACACGTCCCCACGCTGGACCCGATCGCCCACATTGACACGCACTTCGGTGATCTTCAGGCCATTGGCCTCGGCGCCGATAATGGCTTCTTGCCATGCAGCCAGAGACCCGTTGGCTAAAACCGACTCCACCATAGACGCCTGTTGCGGCTTGACCAAAACAACCGTGAGGCTTGGCTTGGCGGGCTGCACCGCTTTGTTTTTTTCTTCAGCCGCCAGGGCAAAACTGCTAAAAACGACGCCAAAGCAGAGCATCCAAATACATTTCTTCATGATTTACGCGCATTCCTTCATTTGGCTGGAAGTGTATCGATTGCCATGAAATACCTTTTCAATCGCGGGCAAAACCTCGCTTGCGTGCATGGTCGGCACGCGCTAGCAGTAAAAAAGCCAACCGCTGGGGTTGGCTTTTAAGCTTGTAGCTAAACATGCATTCATAGCTTGACGGGCGCCACATGCTCCTTCTTGATTTGAAACTGGGACTGGGCTGGATCACTCAAGCGTATGCCCGCGGCTTTGACGGCATGGTCTGGCACTTTGTCCAGCTTGTTGTAGCTGGCGTGGACCTGCGCTTTGTAGGGGGTGTTATGGGCCGCGTTGTAGCAAAAAAGCACAGTCCAGCGCCGGTTGGGCGAGCGGTTCTGGTCGGATCGGTGCATCACGTTGCTGTGAAAGAACAAGCCGTCACCCGGCGCCATCTCGGCGTAGACCAGATCCAACTCTTTGAGCATCTGATCCACACGCTCCATGTCGGCACCCACCTGCTCGCCCGGTCCGGTGCTGTGGTTGATGCGGCCCGCCTGGTGCGAGCCGCGAATCACCTGCAGGCAACCGTTGTGACGATCTGCGCGATCAATCGCCACCATCACGCTGGCCATGTGCGGGTACAAGCAGCCGTTGTGGTACCAGTAGCCGTAGTCTTGGTGCCATTCCCAGGCACCGCCGTCAAACGGCTCCTTGGCGGTGAGCTTGGAGTGGTAATGGTAGACCTCGGCACCCAACATGTCTTCGATGGTATCGACCACCCGCTCGCTGCGCGCCGCTAAGCCATAGACACTGTCCCCAGGCTCGTTCCACAGGGCAATTCGGGTGGCCTTGCCCTGAGCGTCGCGACGCTCGTAAAGGCTTTGTTTGAGCGCCGGGTCTTGCTCCATGGCCTGGCGCATCAGTCCGATCTCTTCGGCATCGAATAGGGACGGAATCAAAACAAAGCCATCCCTGTCATAGGCCTGGCGCTGGGCGGGCGTGAAAACGGTAGGCATGAGATCTCCTGTAGTTCTTGAAATGTAGCGCAGACAACCAAGGCCATAGAGTTTGACGCTGGTGCCAAATTAGTGACTGGGCTGGTGGCTCGCTTGTTTCAAAAGCTAGACGACTGGTTTACCCATGAAAAAAGCCGCTAACTGTATGTCGTTAGCGGCCTTTGTCATGCGGTATGGTGGAGCTGGGGGGATTTGAACCCCCGTCCGCAAGCCTTTTTCGGGCAGATCTACATGTTTAGCGGTCTGATTTGAGTCTTACCCCCTGTGTCGCGCAGTCGCACGCTACACAGGGTGCCAGCACCCTATTGTCTTGCCCCGGGTTAAGGTACCCAGCCCGGAGCCAGCCGATGAAATTATCTTTACAGCCGGGAGCCTTTAACTTGCGCTAAAGACCCCTTGCCCAGCCCATCGGCCTGCTGTTGTAAAGCTCACAGGCAATTAAGCTGCGAGTGCGAAACGTTCGTCGTTTGCAGTTAGTTTTTTTGAATCAGTTTTACGAGCACATTCAGCTCGACATGCACCACACCGCGTCCGAACCCACGTCGAAACCAATGCAGCCCCAAGCGGTCTATCTTAGGGCATTTGCAAATAAGGCAATAGATCGCGGGCAGAGCCGATGGTGGCGTCTGCGTTCCAGGCGGCTGTTTCGCCGCTGGCACCCAAGTAACCGTAAGCAGCGGCCACCGTGGGCATGCCGGCGGCGCGGCCAGCGATGATGTCTCGTTCGTCGTCGCCCACATAAATGCAGTGCCTGGGATCAAGCTGCAATTGGCGGGCGGCTTCGAGCAGGGGTGCAGGGTGCGGCTTGGGGTGCGGCGTGGTGTCACCGCAGACCACGGTGGCGGCCGTGGCAAACAAGGGCATGGTGCGGGTTAGCGGCAAGGCAAAGCGCTCGGCCTTGTTGGTGACAACGCCCCATTTCAAACCGGCACGGTCGATCTGGCGTATGAGTTCTTCAACGCCCTCAAAGGCATAGGTGCGCTCGGTCATGCAGGCTTCGTAGTTCAGCAAAAACTCCTCCTTGAGCACAGCGTAGTCCGGATGCTCAGGGCTCAAACCCAAGGCCACCCCAATCAGGCCCCGCGCCCCGGCACCGGACATGTGCCGGTAGTTCAGCAGGGGAAAGGATGGCAGGCCGCGGTCTGTGCGCATTTTGTTGGCGGCGGCTCCCAGGTCGGGCGCGCTGTCAATCAAGGTGCCGTCCAGGTCAAACAGCACTGCTTTGATGCCTTCAAACAAAGGCCGTATCATGCTTTGCGCATGCCCAACATGTAGTTGACGCTGGTGTTGGCGCTGAGCCAGTAGTGACGCGTCAGGGGGTTGTATTCCATGCCGCGGGTGTGTTCGAGGTCCAGGCCGGCGGCGCGGGCATAAGCCGCCAGTTCGCTGGGCTTGATGAATTTGGCGAATTCGTGCGTGCCGCGGGGCAGCAAATTCAGGATGTACTCGGCACCGACGATGGCAAATACAAAGGCCTTGGCATTGCGGTTGATGGTGGAGAAAAAAACATGGCCGCCCGGCTTGACTAAAGTGGCGCAGGCACGCACCACCGAAGAAGGGTCGGGCACGTGCTCTAGCATTTCCATGCAGGTCACCACGTCAAAGCTTTCGGGCTGCTCGGCGGCCAGGGTTTCGGCGCTGACTTCGCGGTAGCTCACGCCCTGGGTTTGAGCCTCCAGTGCGTGGAGCTGCGCCACTTTCAAGGCTTTGCCTGCCAGGTCAATGCCCAGCACCTCGGCGCCTTTGCGCGCCATGGCGTCAGCCAAAATGCCACCGCCGCAGCCGATGTCGAGTACGCGCTTGCCGGCCAAGGGCACGATGTCGTCAATCCAGGCCAGGCGCAAGGGATTGATCTGGTGCAGGGGACGGAACTCGCTTTCGGTGTCCCACCAGCGGTGGGCCAGTTCGGAGAATTTAGCGAGCTCGGCGGGGTCAGCGTTTTCAGTGGGGTGCATAAAAGTGATTATCGTTGAGGCATAAAAAAACCGCGCCGGAGCGCGGTTTAATTAAATCAGTCCGGAAGGATTAATTGGGGCGTGTACCAACCACTTCGATCTCGACGCGGCGGTTTTTGGCGCGGCCTTCAGGGGTCTTGTTGTCAGCAACGGGCTGTTTCTCGCCTTTGCCTTCGGTGTAAACGCGGTTTTTCTCGATACCTTTGGTCACGAGGTAAGCCTTGACGGCCTCAGCGCGTTTGACAGACAGCTTCTGGTTGTAAGCGTCGCTGCCCACGGAGTCGGTGTGACCAACGGCGATGATGACTTCGAGGCTGATGCCTTTGATCTTGCCGACCAGATCGTCGAGCTTGGCGCGGCCTTCTGCTTTCAAGGCAGACTTGTTGAAGTCAAAGAAAGCATCGGATGCGTATGTCACCTTGGTGGCGGCTACTGCGGGAGCAGCTGGCGCAGCGGGTGCAGGAGCTGGCCTAGCAACAGGTGCTGGGGCAGGGGCAGGGGCAGGGGCCGGAGCTGGGGCCGGAGCTGGGGCCGGAGCTGGGGCCGGAGCTGGGGCCGGAGCTGGTGCTTCAGGCTTTGGAACTATCGCGCCATCGCAGCCTTTGGCAGCGGTTGCAGGTGTCCAGCTGCTGTTGCGCCAGCACAGGTCGCCAGCGCCGTTTTTCCAGGCCAGCTCGCCATTGCCGTTCCTCCAGTTGTCAACTGTTTGTGCGCCGGCAGAGGTCACAAGCGCTGCAGAAGCAAGCAACAAGGCCACTTTATTGAGTTTGTTCATGGTAGTCCTCTAGAGAAATACAGCAGCTAGGCCGCGATTACTGATCGGTACGCCTGAAATGACCACCACCCCAAGCGTTACAACTATTGTGCCACACCTCATTCAGGCCTCAACCGAATTTAGCAACAGCAAAAAGCCCAGGAGGCTTGCGCGGCTTCTTTTTGTGTTGCGGGTGAGCCACAACGGCTCAGTTGACACAAGGCCTTAAAATGACGGGTTAGTCAAATTCAGCCCCCGCGCTGTGTTGGCGCCCAATTTCAAGCATTGCGCTTATTTGCGACTTCTCTCAGGCCCTCCATGACCCAGTTTGCCAAAGAAACCCTTCCCATCAGCCTGGAAGAGGAAATGCGGCGCAGTTACCTCGATTACGCCATGAGCGTGATCGTAGGCCGCGCACTGCCAGACGCCCGTGACGGCCTCAAGCCGGTGCACCGGCGTGTGTTGTTCGCCATGCACGAGCTCAACAACGACTGGAACCGGCCGTACAAGAAGTCGGCCCGTATCGTCGGTGACGTGATCGGTAAATACCACCCGCATGGCGACCAGTCGGTGTACGACGCCATCGTCCGGATGGCGCAAGATTTCTCTTTGCGCCACCTGCTGGTTGACGGCCAGGGTAACTTCGGCTCGGTGGACGGCGACAACGCTGCTGCCATGCGTTACACCGAAATCCGGCTGTCCAAGATCGCCCAGGAAATGCTGGCCGACATCGACAAGGAAACGGTCGATTTCGGGCCCAACTACGACGGCAGCGAAAAAGAGCCGCTGGTGCTGCCTTCGCGCATACCTAACTTGCTGATCAACGGCTCGGGCGGCATTGCCGTGGGCATGGCCACCAACATTCCGCCGCACAACCTGAACGAGGTGGTTGACGCCTGCCTGCACATGCTCAAAAACCCCGAGGCCAGCATTGAAGACCTGATGGAGATCATTCCCGGCCCTGACTTCCCGACAGGCGGCATCATTTACGGCATCAACGGCGTGCGTGACGGTTACCGCACCGGTCGCGGCCGCGTGGTGATGCGCGCCAAGTGCCACTTTGAAGACATCGACAAGGGCCAGCGCCAGTCCATCATCGTGGACGAGTTGCCCTACCAGGTCAACAAAAAGACGCTGCAAGAACGCATGGCCGAGCTGGTCCATGAAAAAAAGATCGAGGGCATCAGCCATATTCAGGACGAGAGCGACAAGTCCGGCATGCGCCTGGTCATCGAACTCAAGCGCGGCGAAGTGCCCGAGGTGGTGCTGAACAATTTGTATAAGCAGACACAGCTGCAAGACAACTTCGGCATCAACATGGTGGCGTTGGTCAACGGCCAGCCCAAGCTGTGCAACCTGAAAGATCTGATTCAGGTGTTTCTGTCGCACCGCCGCGAGGTGGTGACGCGTCGAACCGTCTTCACGCTGCGCAAGGCGCGCGAACGCGGCCATGTGCTGGAAGGCCTGGCGGTGGCTCTGGCCAACATTGACGAGTTCATTGCCATCATCCGCAATGCGCCCACACCACCAGTGGCCAAGGCCGAGCTGATGCTCAAGCCCTGGGACAGCAAGTTGGTGCGCGAAATGCTAACCCGCACTCGCGCCGACGGCGGCGTGGTCAACGCCGACGATTACCGCCCTGACGGCTTGGAAAAAGAGTTCGGCATGGGCGCCGACGGCTTGTACCGCCTGTCTGAGACCCAGGCGCAAGAAATTTTGCAGATGCGTCTGCAACGCCTGACCGGTCTGGAGCAAGACAAGATCGTCGTCGAGTACAAAGAAGTGATGGCCGAGATCGATGATCTGCTGGACATCTTGTCGCGGCCCGAGCGGGTTGCCACCATCATCGGCGACGAGTTGACTGTCGTTAAAAACGAATTCGGCCAGACCAAGCTGGGCGCGCGCCGCAGCCTCATTGAGCACAGCTCTTTTGACCTGAGCACCGAAGACCTGATCACGCCCACCGACATGGTGGTGACCTTGTCGCACCTGGGCTATATCAAGAGCCAGCCTTTGAGCGAATACCGCGCCCAAAAACGCGGCGGCAGGGGCAAGCAAGCCACAGCCACCAAAGAAGACGACTGGGTGGACCAGCTCTTCATTGCCAACACACACGACTACATTTTGTGTTTCTCTAACCGCGGCCGGCTGTACTGGCTCAAGGTCTGGGAAGTGCCGGCCGGTTCACGCGGCTCGCGCGGCCGCCCCATCGTCAACATGTTCCCTTTGCAAGAAGGTGAAAAAGTCACGGTGGTGCTGCCGCTCACAGGCGCCAACCGCAGCTTTCCGGCCGACCACTACGTTTTCATGTCCACCTCGATGGGCACCGTCAAGAAGACGCCGCTGGACGACTTCAACAACCCGCGCAAGGCCGGCATCATTGCCGTTGACCTGGACGACGGCGACTTTTTGATCGGCGCGGCGCTGACCGACGGCAAGCATGACGTGATGCTGTTTTCGGACGGCGGCAAAGCCGTGCGCTTTGACGAAAACGACGTGCGCCCCATGGGCCGCACAGCGCGCGGCGTGCGCGGCATGATGCTCGAAGAAGGCCAGAACGTGATTGCCATGCTGGTGGCCGAGGACGAGCAGCAAAGCGTGCTGACCGCCACACAAAACGGTTACGGCAAGCGCACCTCGATCGACGAGTACACGCGCCATGGCCGCGGTACCAAGGGCATGATCGCCATTCAGCAAAGCGAGCGCAACGGCAAAGTCGTGGCCGCCACGCTGGTGCACACCGACGACGAGATCATGCTGATCACCGACCGCGGCGTGCTGGTTCGCACACGCGTCAGCGAAATCCGCGAAATGGGTCGGGCCACGCAAGGCGTGACGCTGATCGGACTGGACGACGGCTCCAAGCTCAGCGGCTTGCAGCGCATCGTAGAAAACGACGCCAGTCTGGACGCCGCAGATCCGGCTGCAGACACCGAGGGCGACGAAGACACTGACGGCGCTACAGGTTCTGCCGACTGACCATGCTGGCACAGCACCGCGCCCCGGCGCTGCCGCGATGAGCCGGCCCTTTAATTTTTCGGCAGGGCCGGCCGTGCTGCCTGAAGAGGTGCTGGAGCGCGCCGCCGCCGACATGCTGGACTGGCACGGCAGCGGCATGAGCGTCATGGAAATGAGTCACCGCGGCAAAGAATTCATATCGATTTACGAAGCTGCCGAAGCCGATCTGCGCGAACTGTTGGCGGTGCCTGAAGACTTCAAAATTCTCTTCATGCAGGGCGGTGGTATCGCAGAAAACGCCATCGTGCCGCTGAACCTCTCGCGCGGCGAGCGCGCTGACTTTGTGGTCACCGGCGCCTGGAGCGAGCGTTCGCAAAAAGAAGCACGCAGGTACTGTGATGTCAATGTGTCCGCCAGCAATGCAGACACTGGCCACACCACTTTGCCCGCCGCCGGCAGCTGGCAGCTCAGCACCAACGCCCGCTACGTACATGTATGCAGCAACGAGACCGTGCACGGCATTGAAATGCATGAACTGCCTGACCTTCAAGCGCTGGGCAGCAACGCCCCGCTGGTGGCTGACATCTCTTCGCACATGTTGTCGCGGCCGGTGGACTGGTCGCGCGTGGGCCTGGCCTTTGGCGGCGCGCAAAAAAATGTAGGCCCTGCCGGCGTGACCCTGGTGTTTGTGCGCCAGGATTTGCTAGGGCACGCCATGGCGCACTGCCCTTCGGCCTTTGATTACAAGATC
>Ga0164295_10004337_pt1 | contig 11275 bp, 9 predicted proteins | sample GEODES006metaG_FD_111798 | JGI IMG/M metagenome (GOLD analysis project Ga0164295, IMG submission 111798) | Oligotrophic lake water microbial communities from Sparkling Lake, Wisconsin, USA - GEODES006 metaG | ecosystem: Environmental > Aquatic > Freshwater > Lake | place: USA: Sparkling Lake...
AGCAGCTTGGTGTGTTGCTGGGGCCAGTCTTCGCCCACCGCCCCGATCATCCGCACGGGCGAAAAGAAGCTGGCGGCATAGGAGAAGAACACGGCCGACCCGCCCAGCACGTCGTCTCGTTTGGCAGTGGGGGTTTCGATGCAATCGAGGGCAATGCTTCCAACGACGAGCAGCGGCATGACGGTGGGAACTCCAGAAAGAGCAGAACGTGAAGAACGCGGACAGCGCTGGCGGCCCGGATAGCCGCAGCCAGCGTGAAGACGGAATGTAGCCGGTGCGGACTTGTGCGGCAAAAGCCACTGCTGAATCACCAGCACCAGCTACGGCCCGACTACCCGCACCGGGGGAGCACCTTCTCGATCCGTGCCAGCGATCGATCGCGGCCGAGGATTGCGAGGCAGTCGTAGAGTCCTGGGCCCACGGTCTTGCCCGTCACCGCCAGGCGGACCGCATGGACGAGGTCCCCTGCCTTCACCCCCGCCTCCGCCACCACCCGCTTGAGCGTCTCCTCGAGCGGGGCCGGCTCGAACGGCTCGACCGTCTGGATCGCGGCCACATACTTCGACAGGAGGTCGCGGACCCCCGGCTTTGCCAGCCGCTGCTTCGCGGCGTCTTCATCCAGGGGCGGTTCGTCGACCAAGAAGAAGTCGGCGTAGGCGAGGATGTCGCCGCCCACCTTCAGCCGATCGCCCGAGGCCTCGATCACCCGCCGCACGGTGGTCGCAGTTTCCGCCGACAGCGGCTCCTTTACCAGCTTCGCCTTCACCAGAAAGGGCAGCATGAACGCCAGCTTTTCATCGACGGAGAGTTCGTGCATGAAGTGGTCCTGGACGGCCCAGAGCTTCTTCGGATCGAAGCTGGCCGGCGACGAGTTGATCCGCTCCAGCGTGAAGTTGCTGACTAGTTCTTCGCGCGAGAAAAACTCCGTCTTGTCGTCGTATGACCAGCCGAGGAGGGCGAGGTAGTTGTCGATCGCCCACGGCAGGTAGCCCACCTCCCGATAGAAGTCGACGATCACGGGGTTGAAGGTGTCGGCATCCGCCGTGAGCCCAATCCGCTCGGCGATCCGCGTGCCATGCTCGGCCACCTGCTTGAAGTCAGGGTTCTTGAGATACTGTGCGAGCTTCCGCTTGCTGAGCTTGGTGCGACTGCCCGGCTCGGCCACCAGCGGCAGGTGGGCATACGCCGGCAGTTCGTAGCCGAGCGACAGGGCGATGAAGGCCTGCCGGGGCGTGTTGGAAAGGTGCTCTTCGGCCCGGATCACGTGCGTGATCTCGAGGTCGTGGTCGTCCACCACGCTGGCGAGATGGTAGAGACAGGAGCCGTCGGCACGTTGGATGACATGGTCCTGCTCCCGCTCCCATGCAAACTCGACCCGTCCGCGGACGGCGTCGTCGATCACGAGCGACGATTCCCGCGGCATCTTGAGGCGGACCACGCTCTGCCGGCCCGCGGCGACAAACCGGGCCGCATCGTCAGCGGTGAAGGCGGCGAACGCGCGGCTGTAGAGAAAGGGCTTGCCGGCCGCCTGCGCCGCCTTGCGCTCCTCGTCGAGTTCCGCGGGGGTGGCGAAGTCGCGATAGGCGTGGCCCGAGGCGAGCAGTTGGTCCACGGCCCGGCGGTGACGATCCGCCCGCTGCGACTGAAAATAGGGAGCGTGCGGCCCGCCCACGCCCGGCCCCTCGTCCCAATCGATCCCCAGCCACTTGAGGCCCGAGAGAATCGGCTCGAGCGCCTCGTCGACATTTCTCGCCACGTCGGTGTCGTCGATCCGCAGGATGAACTGTCCCCCGCGCTGGCGGGCAAAGAGCCAGTTGAAAAGAGCCGTTCTGACCCCGCCGATGTGCAGGTAGCCGGTCGGACTGGGGGCGAATCGCGTGCGGACGGTCATGAAGAAGCTCCGGTGTCGGCAGCACTATCGGTCACGGCCAGGCCGGCGTCAAAGTGGTCAGGCAGCACGGCTCATGCGGGCGAGCTTCTTCAGGCGTTTTCGCTCCGACTTGGAGAGATGCCGCCCGGAATGCCCGCCCTCGTCGTCGGAGTCGGAGGCATCCTCGCCATCGACGAAACTCTGCTGATCGTGCGACGGACTGCGGCCATCGTTGTCATCCTCGTGATCGTCCCGCGATGACCGGACCTCCTCGGCCTCGTCATCCCGCTCGGAGGCAGCCACGGAGGCGACCTGCTTGGGGGTGGTCGGAGTGGAGGCCGTTACCGGCAGCCCCCGCGCTTCTCGGAGCACTGACCTGGCAGCTGCCAGCATCGAGATCGCCGCCAGCGCCGCGGCCGCCATCCAACAGACGTTGCCGATGACGAGGTATGCATCCCGTTCCGGCCCCGCTTGGCCGACTGCGATCCAACTGGCGGCGGCGGCCGCCGCCCATGCCGACAGGCAGAGCGAGAACCAGATGCCCGTGGCGGCCCGTTCGTGCAGTGGCAGGACGGCCCAGAGCACGACCGTGCCGTAGAGAATCCCTGCCGTCAGCAGCCACCATCCCATGCCGCTGGGGCCCAGGGTGATGCCGGTGGAGTCGGAGACCAGACTGGCCACCAGCGTTCCCAGCGGCACCTGCCCCGCACAGGAGGTGATCGCGAACAGCCCCGCCAGCCAACCCCAGGCCCGAGAGCGGCCGCGATGATTGTCACGTCGGTGTTGACGCATCAGCCGGACGATCAGGGCTGTCACGGTGGCGATCACCAGGCAGATCTGCGCCAGCCAGCCGCCGAGCGACAGGAACGAGTGGACATCGAGGCAGCGGTGTACGGCAGTAAAGGTGGCTGAGAATCGCGTGGCGTCGGTGCCAAACAGCGGTCTGCCGCTCGCCGACTCCCAGACCCCCACTCCGACGGCGGCGGCCAAGAGCGCGAGCACGCCGATCGCTGTCAGGGTGAAACCGGTCAGGCTTGCGGGCAGCAGCGTGGCCAGGCTCGGCTGGCGCTCCGGCAACGCCTCAGGGGCATAGTCTGCCGGTCGGCGGCCCGCCTTGGCCGACGCAGTGGCAGACGAACGGGTCGGAGATGAAGACGTGGAATCGGAGCGGTTCCACGAGAAGACCGGCCGCCGGCGTTGATCGCGGCGCTGGCTGGCAGCAAGCGACATGGGGACAGATTCCATCCAAAAGGCCGCGGGACGGCTCTGCGTCCCGCGCGGTCCGTGGCCGGCATCCTGCCGCACCTCGGTTGCACCGCTTCTTGGCAATTCGGCCGATCCTCGTCCGGGAAATCACTGACGGGCTGGCAGCCATGTTATGACGCATGCCCCGCAGGTTCGGCAGAGTCGTTACCGGCCCATTTGCCGGGCTTGTCGGTGTGCGGTACGATCCCGCGATCACCGTTCAACCCCCCGGAGATTGATTGCCATGGCCTACACGCTCCCCGCCCTGCCCTACGCGTTCGACGCCCTCGAGCCCTCCATTGATGCCCGCACGATGGAGATCCACCACGACAAGCATCACGCCGCCTACGTGGCCAACCTCAACAAGGCGCTCGAGGGGCATGCCGATCTGGCGGACCTGCCGGTCGAGAAACTGATCGCCGCCCTCGACAAAGTGCCCGAGGCGGTTCGCACGGTGGTTCGCAACAACGGCGGCGGCCATGCCAACCACTCGCTGTTTTGGGAGACGATCGGCAAGGGCAAGGGGGGCGAACCCGCCGGCCACCTCGGCGAGGCAGTGCGGAGCGTGTTCGGCGGCTTCGACACGTTCAAAGAGACGTTCACCAAGGCCGCAATGGGCCGATTTGGCAGCGGTTGGGCCTGGCTCTCCGCCGACCCCCAGGGAAAGCTCCTCGTCGAAAGCACGGCGAATCAGGACAGCCCGATCATGCAGGGAAATACGCCGCTTCTGGGCATCGACGTCTGGGAGCATGCCTATTACCTGCTCTACCAGAACCGGCGGGCCGATTACGTCAACGCGTTCTACAACGTGATCGACTGGGATGCCGTCGGAAAGCGTTTTGCGGCGATCAAGAAGTAGGTTCGCCAAGTAGGATCGCCCGACGAACAAGTCCGCGAATCCCCCATCCCCCCCGGTCGCCGCGGGCCGGGGGTGTTGGGGAACGTGGGCTGATACCGTCGAGCTGCCGTTGACTTTTCTTTGCGCAAATCCTTATTTCCCCCCCAGCCGGCGAACCGATACTTTCGGCACCGTTTCACGGCTGGAGGCATTTATGACTGCGCAGAAGAGACACGTGACCAGACACCAGCGGCTCCGCGTCGAGTCACAGAATCGACGGGCGGGCACAGCGAGGAGGGCCCTGTTCGCGGCGGCCCTGATCGCCTTCGGAATGCCTGCCGTGGGCTGCAAGACCGGGACGTCGTTTGCCAAGCCTTCTTGGATGAACTTCGGCGGCACGCCCAAAACAGATGCCGACTCGCTCGCGGCAGCTCCGCCGTATGGGGGCGACATCAAGAAGCCGTCTGAATCGGCCAAGCCCTACCCGACCACGTCGACTCCCAGTGGGTATGTCATCACCGGTTCTGCGAGTCCTGCCGATACGGCCGCGCAGCAGTTTCAGGCGGCACAGCCGCAGACCCCGGTGATCTATGGAAGCACGCCGCCACCGCAGACGGCATCATCGTCGGCAGCCGCCGTCGCGTCCGTTCCCTCGGCAGCCGGACCGCAGCAGTCGATGCCCTCGTCGATCGCGCCGCAGGTTGGCCCCTACGCTGCGCTCGATGGCGATTCGATTCCGCCTCCCGGGCAGCCGTTGCCGCCACTGTCTCCGTCCACCACGCCCAGCATGGGAAGCACGCCCAGCATGGCGAGCAGTCCCAGCATGGCGAGCAGTCCCAGCATGACGAGCCCTCCGAGCATGCCGAGCGGTCCGGGCATGACCTCCACCCCAGCGGAAGCCAGCCTGCCGAACGCGGCCTATTCGGGCTTCTCAAGTCCTTCGACTCCTTCAGCCGCACCTGCCGGCCTGACGCCACCGCCCCGGATGGCCGACGCCCGCGCCGCCGATCCGGCGGCTGCCATTCCGGCCGCAGCCCTGCCGGCTGAGGCGGCGGCTACAGCCGGGTCGCGTTACTCAACGAGTACGAGCAGTCGGTTTGGCGGTACCGAAGCCGCCTCGTTCCCGCCCGCTCCGACAAGCCAGCCCGCGGCCTACGGAAGCCCGCTCGATACAGGATTGCCCGCAACCCCGGCGGACTCACCGTACGCCGCTCCACCGGCGGCTTCGCCGGCCGGAGTGCCGGCAGCGCCGGGATTGCTCCAGCCTTCGACCCAGCCGGTTCGGCGACCAGACCCGGGCTATCGACCGGGCGGCACGTCGAGCTACCGCCCCAGCAGAGCGATCCTCGCGGACGACTCCGCCCCGGTTCCAGGCATTGTGCGTACGGCCTCCTTCGACGAGCCGGCTGCGGGCACGATCCGACAGTGACCTGACGCGTGTGGTACAAGTCCAGACATGGACTGCCATCGCTACCAGCCGCAGACGGGATCCATAGCCATCGCGATCGGCCCTCTCGGCTGCCGCATGGTGGTGGCGACGGTTCTGGGCTGGTGGTCTGTGGCCTGGCCGATGTCCCTGCCTGCGTCCGCTACCGACGCGACGGTGGTGTTCCAGGGATCGATTCCGCTGCCGGATCAGGCTGCCGATGCCGACGGCACACCGGTGAAAATCACCGGCCTCAGCGGTGTTGCCTGGCTCGGCGACGAACGGTACGTCGCCGTCATGGACAACAGCCAGCATCTGCTGCTGTTTCGTCTCTCGCTCTCGCAAACAGGCAAGCCGCTCGCAGTCGACTCACTCCGCATCGTGACGCTTTCGGCCCGCCACGACTACGAGGACGTCGTCCCCTGCCCCCCTGCGGTCGCCCGGGGACTGCGCCGGGATCGACAGCAGGCAGACTCTGCCAGCATGGTCGATCAGAGCGGCCGGGAACCCGAACAGTTCGTGCTCGTCTGCGAGGAGGACACGCCTGCAGTCCGGGCATTTTCACTTCCCGACGGCGGCATGGTCGGTGCCCTCGACCTACCGGAGAATCTGTCGACCCGACGGCCTAATCGAGGCCTCGAATCGTTGGCAATCGAACCTGACGGCCGCTCGGTCTGGACGGCCAATGAGGAGGCCCTGCCCGCCGACGGCCCGCCCGCCGCTGCCGGTGGTGGCACCGTGGTGCGACTGACGCGACTGCTGTTCCGTGGCGACGGGACGGTGGCGACCGATCGAACCGAGCCGGCCCGAGGGGGTGACACGTCGGTGGCCCGGGCCTTTCAGGCGGCGTATCGAGTCGATCCGGTCCATGCGTTCGTGCGGGTGTTTGCGGGCCAACCGCTCTCGGGTCTGGCGGCGCTCGTTGCCTTGGGGAACGGTCGGTTGCTGGCTCTCGAACGCAGTGGTGCTCCCGGCCTGCCCCCATTCGCCAGCCGCATCTATCAGATCGACGCCGGCGCTGCCGTCGATGTCTCGGCGGTGGCAGGAGATTTGGCCGCTCGCCAGGGAGTCGCTGTCGACAAACGCCTGCTCTGGACCGATTCGCTCGGGATCAATCTGGAGGGACTCTGTCTGGGGCCGCTCTTGGCCGATGGCAACCGCGGGCTCGTTGCCATCGCCGACAACGGCGGCATCGGTACGCCCAATCAGTTGGTCGGGCTGGCCTTGGTCACACCAGCCCCCGCCATCAGGCCGGCGGTGCTGGGAGTGGTGGCCGCCCTGCGCGCGATTGCCCTGGTCGTAGGCAGGCTCACCAGCCCATGACCATGTTCGACTCGATCACCCGGCGGGCCCGGTCGAGGTCGTCGCCAGTCTCCTGCATGTAGAGACGGATGGCATGGAGTTTGTCGCCCTGGGCTTTGGCGAGGCATTCCCGAGCGGTGTTGCACGGATCGAGTCGTGAGTCGCCGGGGCCGCCGTTGTCCAGCCCCGGGTTGGGCATGCCAAAGCTGTTCAGTCCCGAACTCGTGAGTCCGAGCGCCGACTTGGAGATCACCCACGTGTCACGGGGTCGCCGGGTGAGGCGGACGATCCGCTCGCCAGGGTAGGCCTCCTCGACAACGGCCGCCGCCGCCTGTTCGTCAGCAGCCCACGAGATGATGATGTGGGCGCCGGTTTCGATTTCGAAGAGCGGCATGGCGAGGCTCCCGAGGGGTGCTGGTGGTGAAGACAGACCTTACGCCACGGCACCGAAGCCAGTCAATTGTTCGCGGCCGAAGGTTCTGGCTACCATTGATGGGGGACGTGGCATTTCGCCGTTCCCGACCGTGAGCACGGGGCGGGCTGCGAGATCGGCCCCGCCAGACACTCCGAGGTGTGACACGATGCGATACGACCGGCACGGCTTCCCGATTCCAGCGGAATTTGAACGGCCTTCGCCAGCGGCCCACGACGCGGCAGAGTTCGGCCGCGTGGGCCAGCGTCCTGTGACGCTTCTCGACCGTGACGACGGCCACGGGCTCCCTGGCTTCGATGGGCCGGTCACTGACCGGTCTGCAACGCGACCGCGGGCGGGGGCCTGGAAGCGGTGGCTGCTGCTGGCCGTGATCCTCGGGGGCGTGGTGCCGGCAATCGTGATTCCGCAGGTTCTGCCCGCCATCCGGGAGGCTGTCGTGCAGTGGTCGCTCGAGCGGGCGGCCGAGTGCGAGGCCAGCAACGATATTCCAGGGGCGATCGCCGATGTCAGTCGGGCGGTTCGCTGGCATGGCGATGAGGCCGATCTGCTCTGCATGCGGGCGATGCTCAAGCTTGAGGCGCGTGACGCCCCCGGCAGCCTCGAGGACGCCGTGCGGGCCACCGCGATCGCCCCCACGGCCGTCCAGCCGTGGCGGGTGCGGGCGCTGGTGAACGTCGTCCGTGGCGACGTCGAGGCGGCCCTCTCCGCCGCCGACATGGTGGTCAACCTGTCGGCGGCCGGCGATCCCGACGCTCTCAATCATCGGGCCTATATCCGCGGGCTCGTGGGCCGCGATCTTCCGGCGGCGCTGGAAGACATCGATCGGGCGCTCGCCTCGGGTGACGCGTCATCGCCCGAGATGCTCGATACCAGGGGATTCCTCCTGCATCTGCTGGGCCAACATCGGGAGGCGGTGGACCAGCTCAATGTCGCCATTACGGGCATGCAGCAGAACCGCCGGAAAATGGACCTGCTGTCAGGTCGGGTCGACCCGGTGCAGCTGGCCTGCCGCCTGCGGGGCCTGGATCACGGCATGGCCGTGATGCTCCACCATCGGGCCCTGGCCTGCCGGGCCGTCGGCCTGGAGGAACAGGCCAAACAGGATTTCGAACTGGCCGACCGAAAGGGGTTCGATCCCAGCCGGGGCATTTTCTGACGCGAAACAGCCTCTTTTGATACTCCGCGAAAACGATACAATAATGTCCTCACAGCGAAGGCCCGTTGGGACCGATGGAATGACCATCGACCACACACGGGGGTGTAGCTCAGTTGGTTAGAGCGCCAGCCTGTCACGTTGGAGGCCGCGGGTTCGAGTCCCGTCACCCTCGCTGTTTTTCTATCGAAGATCGCCCGATGAACACGCCTGGCCTCGATACCCCTGCCCGTGACGTTCACGATGACCTAACGAAGGTCTCCGCGTCGAGGGCCTCAGGCCATCATGCGAGCGACATGGCCACCCCGGAGCACATCGCCCAGCTCACGCAACAGCTCTCGACCTTGCTCACCGATACCGTCGAACATATCGCCGGCCTCAATCGCGAGGCCCGCATTCTCGCCCTGAATGCCGAAATCGAATCGGCACGGGCGGGTGACGCCGGCGTGGCTTTCGGCGTCGTCGCCAAGGCGATGTCGCAGCTCTCGGAAAAAACCGGTGACTCCGCGAAGGAGTTGGCCCGCGGGTCGCGGGGGCTGATCCGGGAGATGCAGCAGGTCACCGAAGTGCTGCAGACGAAGATGCGGGGCGAACGGCTTTCCGACCTGGCGCTCACAAACATCGATCTCGTCGACCGCAATTTGTACGAGCGTTCCTGCGACGTTCGCTGGTGGGCCACGGACGGCAGCCTCGTCGCGGCCCTGGCTTCACCGACCGACGAAAACCGCCGCTTCGCCAGTCAGCGTCTGGGGGTGATCCTCAACGCCTACACCGTCTATTTCGATCTGGTGCTCTGTGATCTCACGGGCAAGATCGTGGCCAACGGGCGGCCCGCGCAGCATGTCGTTACCGGCCTGATGCAGGATCAGGCTCCCTGGTTTCAGGCCGCCATGAAGACCCAGAGCGGCGACGAGTTTGGGTTTCAGTCGGTGCATCGGTCACCGCTCGTCAACCACCAGCGTTCGCTCGTCTATTCCTGCGGCGTGCGTGCCGGCGGCGAGTCGCAGGGGGAACTGCTCGGGGTGCTTGGCATCGTGTTCAACTGGGACGCCCTCGGCCAGACCATTCTCGACCGCATGCCGTTATCGCCGCACGAGAAGCAGCGGGCCATCGCCTGCTTTGTCGACGCGGAAGGAAATGTTCTGGCCGACTTGCCGGCAGGATCGCTGCGTGACGCGTTCGACACCTCCCTCTTCCAAGGCCTCCGCCAGGGGCAGAAAAACTACGGAGTGCACCACTTTTTCGGCCGCGAGTATTGTGCCGGCTTCGCCATGTCGCCGGGCTTCGAAACCTATGCCACGGGCTGGTCGTCGCTCGTGATGGTGTCCCGCGACCTCTGATCGCCCAAGCCGCCGGGGGCGGTGACACGACTGCTTTCGCCGCCGGGGGCGGTCTATGCGGTCGGGGCGGCGGCGGCTTGGAGTTGTGCACGGGCTTCGTGAAACCGCTCGTTGGGCGTCAGGCCGGCCGGATCGGCACTGAATTCGGGACGCAGGCGTTCCAGGAAATACATCTCGACCGCGGTCCGGTTCTTGACGGCGATCGAGCCCCGCGGACTGCACTCGAAGAATGGCTCCACCAAGCGGAACGTGGCGTCGGAGATATTGATACGGCCGGCCTCGCCGCCGCTCTCCATGCGGCTGGCCGTGTTCACGGTGTCGCCCCAGAGATCGTAGGTGAACCGCTGTTCGCCGACCACGCCAGCGACGAGGGGCCCCGTGTGGAGGCCGATTCGGATCGCAAAGGAAGGCATGGCGGTCCCCTCCCACTCCCTGGCCGCCTCCACCACGCACTCCCGGATCGCCATCGCGAGCAATGCGGCGTCGAGGTGGTGGGTGGTGTTCGCAACGGGAACGCCGCCGGCCGCCACGTAGGCGTCGCCGATCGTTTTCAGCTTTTCCATGTGGCACTTCGCCGTCAGTGCGTCGAACCGCCGGAAGTATTCTTCCAATCCGTCGATCAGCTGCTGGGGAGCCATCGTCTCGGCCACCCGCGTGAAGCCGACGAAGTCGGTGAACAGGACCGTCACCGCGTCGAAGTGACGCGGCTGGCTCTGCCCCGCGTTGGCGAGTTCGTCGGCGATCTGTCGGGGGAACACGCGGTAGAGCAGGTCCTGGGTCTTCTGCAGACTCTCCCCGAGCTGCTGACTGGCAGACTGGAGCTGGGAATGCATCTCCTCCAGTTTGGTGTTTTGCTGAAGGATGTTCTCGTAGGTGGAGAGCAGAAGGTTCAGCAGTTGCCGCCGGCTGACGTCGAGTTGCATGGTCTCGCCGCCGTATTCCAGCGGCAGTGGTTCGCCGGGGGTGTCCGGGGCGGATAGGTGGCGCAGCAGGTGTTCGATCCGGTCGAGTATGTGGGGTGGATCGTAGGGCTTGGTCACATAGGCGGCAGCTCCTTCGCGAAGCCCATTCAGAATGTCGGAGGTGGCAGCGAGCGCCGTCAGCATGAGCACCGGTATGTGCCGCAGCCCGGCATCAGCCTTGAGAATCCGGCAGAGTTCGTGCCCGCCCATTCCCGGCATCTCGACGTCGGAGACGACGAGCACCGGCTGATGTTCGCGGATCAGGGCCAGGGCCTCGCTGCCATTTGCCCCCCAGTGGACCGCGTAGCCGGCCGATTCCAGGGCGCTCTTCAGGATCCGCCCCTGGAGGCGGCTATCTTCAGCGATCACGATCGTCAGAGGTGCATTCATAACGCCACAGGATAGCCACGTGGGCGGTATCTGGCGATCCTGATTGCAACACCCCGAGAGTTGCCCGTCACCCGTCACCGGGCTGGGCGGTCGTGGCGGCGGCTTCCCGCACAACGGCCGCATACTTGCCGAACAGTGACAGCAGCCGCTCCTTGTCGAACGGCTTGACTACGAAATCAAGGGCGCCGAGGGTGAGGCATTCCCGAAGCTTGGCCCGCTGGTCAACGGCGCTGACCATCACCACGCGGGCATTCGGGTCTCTGATACGGAGGGCACGCAGCGTCTCCACCCCGTCGAGTTCCGGCATCACGATGTC
>Ga0164295_10004340_pt1 | contig 11273 bp, 9 predicted proteins | sample GEODES006metaG_FD_111798 | JGI IMG/M metagenome (GOLD analysis project Ga0164295, IMG submission 111798) | Oligotrophic lake water microbial communities from Sparkling Lake, Wisconsin, USA - GEODES006 metaG | ecosystem: Environmental > Aquatic > Freshwater > Lake | place: USA: Sparkling Lake...
ATATCTAATATAATTAGATTGATTGATTGATTTTTTAAAAACATTAAAGCATCATTACCATTCATAAATGCACTAACTCTATAGCCGTTCTTGTTTAAGAATCTGGAAATTAACTGGATAATTCCTAAGCTATCATCAACTATTAAAATATGCTCTTTTGGATATTGATTTGTATGATCATTGTTGTTGTCAGTATTATCTAATTGGAGAATATTATTGATCGTATAATAAAAATTAGCTTTAGTGATATTTCCACCGAATACTGATGATAAGGTTTTCCAAAGAGCAGATGCGATAATTCTGACATAACCATTACTTAAATACAAGGATTCCGCAATTTCCTGATGAGATAAATTATTCCAAGTCCCTTTTAATATCTCTTGTTCTTGTATAGTCAAATAACATCCCTTAGTCAAATAAACCTGCTGTTGAATTATTTCTAATATTTCTGAAAAACTATATCTATATATTATGTTCATAACAAAAACCGCAGAGAATTTTAACTTCGGTATAAGAGGATGTTTGAAAAGTGGTATTCCGTAATTTTCATCACATTGCTACCCCCCTTTCCCCTTGTAAAGGGGGGTAGCAATAAAAATCCAGTTCCCTCCCCTTTATAAGGGGAGGGTTAGGGTGGGGTAAAAAATATTTGATACATCAACCATAACTTTTCAAACACCCTCTAATAACTATATATATTGTGACACCTGGGGATGCCGACGGTGGATAATAACTAAAGATATAACAAAATTTACACAAAAGACATAACAAATAGGATTGACTCTATTTGAATAGACCAAGTATTGTACATAATATAAAAATACATAGTTGATTCGAGTATATCCATGAAACTACGCAACTTAGGTCTGGCTTTAACCGCCGTTTGTGCTACTGTGGCTGGTGTTGTTGGCACTGCTAACAATGCTTACGCTGGTACAGCTACTGCTGATATAAACTTTTCAGGTTCAATGTCTGAGGCTTGCGCTTTTACTGCTGTTAATCCAGGTTCAGTTGTAATGAGCGGTACTAATATAACCCTCAGTAATCCTGGTGCAGCCACTGTAACTTGTAGTGGCGCTGGTACTATTACTCTTTCTGATCCTGTACAAACTTCTGGAACGTCCTTGACATTCACCAAAAAACAGGTACTTGTACTTGCCAGTAATAAGTGGGTGTTACGAAGTCCAGGTACCGACACTCCCAACGCCGAGATTGTTCCAACGTCAAGAACTATTTCGTCTGTAACTGAAAACTATTTAATTTACATGGATATGACAACTTCTGCTCTCATTCCTTCAGGTAGCTATAATTTCAAAACTACCTTAACTGCTACATACTAGAAAGCTGAAGACTAGAAATTAGAGCTTGAGGTTTTGAAGGGATAAATCACGACTTATCCCTTCTCTTGTTGATAACAGTGCGTAACAAAACCTAATCCTTATAAAGATTTGCGTTGGGTGATTAATTCAAAAAAGTACCAAACAAAAGAGTTTTGATGATGAAAGCGAACAATTTATATAATGCCTTAGCTGCTATTTGTGCTACTGCTGCGAGTGTGGTGGTGAATGCTAACTATGTCTACGCAGGTAGTACCACGGCTAATGTTGATTTTGCAGGCAACGTGAATGGAACCTGCACATTTAATAGTATTCAAGCAGCAACATTACTCACATCTGGTCCTAACTCCTTGGTAAGTAACTATGAAACTGGTAGTGCTGGACGAGCCACAGTATCTTGCACTGCTAGTACAGGTACTGTGACAATAACTGATCCTTCTTTAGTTAGTGGACCAGCCTTACCAAGCGGTACAGTCATTGGAGCATGGTTAGATCCCTATAATGGGGGTGCAGGTGGTACTACAGTTGCAGCTAGTCCGGCAGCTATTAGTGCAGGTTTTGTTACTGGCAATCCTACATCTACAACTGTTAATAATACATCTACTTCCTATTTTGTGAATTTCCGTGCTGACAGTCCTACTGCCTTTCCCCAGGGTACTTATAATTTTCGGACAACTTTAACTGCCACATACTAGAACATGGTGTAACTGCTTATCAAATCCTTAACTCTTGATGAATTTCTCCAATTATCAGAAATTAAACCAGTTGCAAATAAGTAGGGGTTTAGCACTCCTAAACTCCTACATCTAAGTAGGTGAACAGAATAAAATTCACAAAAACCTATCAACCAGAGATTTTTTTATGATTAGAAAACAACATTTTATCCAAGCATTAACATTAGGTTTATTTCCCCTATTATTACCTAATATTGCCCAAGCACAAGTAGGACTTTCTCCCTTAATTATTGAGAGTAAACTAGATAAAGGTAAAGTTGAGGGAGTAATTACTGTTAGTAATCCTGAAAAAGAAACTTTTAGAGCGCGGGTTTATCCTGAATTGTTTATTTATGATCCTGAATTGGGTTTTAAAACAATTCCCTCAGATCAATCTAGTATTGTTCCTTATTTACAATTTTCACCGCGAGAGTTAGAAGTACCAGGAAATAAAGAACGGAAGGTCAGAGTTATTATTCGGACTCCTCCCAGTTTACCTGATGGAGAATATCGCGCCGTAATTTTTACAGAAAACTTAAAACAATCAGATATTAAACAAGGACAACTTGCCACAGCAGTTGTTGCTAGAATTGGTACGGTGGTATTTATCCGTAAAGGTAATGTTAGTCCTAAATTGACTGTAGACGGTGTGAAGTATAATTCTCAAAAAAAGAGTTTGGAATTAATCGTCAAAAATAGTGGCACAGCTACAGGATATGGAGCGATTAATTGGAAATTGAAACAGGGTAGTCAAGAAATTACTAACGGTGTATTTCCAAAAGTGAGTACATCTGTTAATTCTCAGAGAAATATGATGTTACAATATCCAAATAAAGCAGATCAACCATCTTTAAAACCGGGTAAATATCAACTAACAGGGGAGTTAAGTTGGAAATATCCTGAACTATCTGAGAATAAAAATACAGTTCCTTTTACTGTTGATTTTGATGTCCCTGTGGAATTGAAGTTTATAGAGCAAAAAGCTCCAAATACAGGTAAATAATCTAGAAAACAGATAATTGTAGGTTGGGTTAAGCGACAGCGCAACCCAACAAAATCGAGAACTACAAACGTTAAAATGTTGGGTTTCCTTGCGTCAACCCAACCTACATGATTGCAAATGATATTTAAGATTGTAAAAATTGCTATTATTGCCATAATATTAACTTTTATTTTTCCTGTAAATTTAGTTAATGCTGAAAATAATATTCAACCACTCAAAGAAGAAAATCAATTAGACAATATTCCTATGGGGGTTATTGTTAATGGCAGAAATGTGATATCTAGTATTTCTGTAAAGGCAAAGGAAGATGGCACAAAAGCGATCAATTATGACAATTGGTTACTGCCTTTAGAGCCTATTTTACAGGCATTAAAATTCACCAAACAGGACTTACCTGATGGTAAATGGCAACTGCGATCTTCTTATTTATTCGTGCAAGTTGATCCTCATAAATTTATTAATGATCCAGAATTAGGATTAGCAATTACTCCTAAACAAATTGAGGAATTACTAGGAATAAAATCTAAATTCAACTTAATAGAATATGCTGTAGAGTTTGAATTAAAAAATTTCGATGATAATAGTGAACAATATATAGAAACACCTGTTATATTAGATGGATTACCAGTTATTAAGTCTCCCAGATTAAACATAGCCAACATTGAACAAAAGATAAATCTCAGTGGTACTGGCAAGGGGAATTTAAACTCTCAAGGTGATTTGTCGGTAGTAGGAACAATTTATAAAAGTAGTTATTATTTAAAGATTAATCAACCAGATTTAACTGATAGTACATCATGGAAAATATCAGAAGGACAAATATTTAAACCGGAAACTTATACAGATTATATTATCGGATCACAACCAACATTTTGGCGAAATTCAGAAAATGTTACAGGAGATTATTGGGGAGTAACCACGATTTTTAGAGATGGATTTTCTCCATTTTTGGATAAATTTGGAAATGGAGGAAGTGTTAATCCACAACAAAGATTACAAGCGGCACAAATTAAATATACTATATCAGGGAGGGCAGAACCGGGAACACTGGTAAGATTAGTAATCAGTGAAAGGGGCGATCGCTTTATTGCCGAAAAATTAATAGATAATACAGGTATTTATAGATTTGAAAACATACCTTATGGGGGACAATTAGGCAACAATTATTATATTTTTAAATATCCCAAAGGACAATTAACAGCAACCCCAATTAAGGAAAGAGCTAATATTGATGTATTACCAGGAGAATTAGAAGTAGGAACATCTTCATTAATTGTTTCAGGAGGATTGCGACGATTAAGTAATAATGATTTATGGGGTAATTTTGGAGATGTTACTGGAGGAATAGCTTATAAAAAAGGAATTGCAGAAGGCTTTACTTTAGGGCTGGGGGTAATTTATGATCAACAATGGAAAGCTAGTGGAGATTTTATTTTTCAACCCAAAAAAATCCCTTTAAGAGTTATTCTATCCGCTTTGTATGGGGATAAATTAGATTTGAATAGTAATGTCAGCTTAAAATTAGGCAATATATTTGATTTTAATTATAATAGCGATCGCACTAACCAAAGATATCAAATATTATTACGTCCTTTACGGGGGGTGAATATTGACGCAAATAGTGATAACCTCAGTAGTAGAATTAAGTTAAATTGGTATATTACTCCTGAATTAGAACTATTCAATAACAATGAAAGTGTTAAACCTTCAGAATTTGGAGTTAGCTGGAGATTCAATAAGCGGAATTTTTCCACATCTATCCGATTAAGTAGAGATGTAGAAAATCAGTGGAGATATAACCTAAATCAAACCATAGGGAAACTACAATTAACTCAAAACTTAGATGATCTAGGTTGGAATAATGAAGTATTATATGATTTAACCGGTAATGATAATGGACAAACAGGACACGCAATATTATTAAAATATAATACTAGAGAAATTAATAAAAATAATGATAATTTCGCTCAATTATCATGGAGATATAGAAGTAAAAATAAAGATCGAGATGGTGCTTATAAATTAGAAGCAGAATTAGGATATGGAACAGGTAGTCAAGGAGGAGGAATTATTGCGAGTATCGGGACAACCATCATTCCCAAACTCTTATTAAGAGCGCGTTATGAGGGAGCATCTTTAACTAATGCAGATAGTAGTTTTAGAATAGAAATAACATCAAGTGTCAATACAATTAATGGCTTCAGTTCAGGAGATAGAAAAGGAGATGCTTTACGTCAAAATGGGGGAATTTTATTAAAAGGTGCTTATCCCAACATAGCACAACTTAAAAACAGTGGATTTGAACCATCAGAAATTAACAGTAAAGATTTATTTATTATCAATAATCAACCATTAAAAAGCTATCAAGTAGATCAAGCAGGAGATAGTTTATTGGTAAAATTACCCCCAGGTAAATATAGAATTGATCTTGATCCAGCCGGATATCCTACGGATTTTCAACCTAGCTTTGAAACAGCAGCTATTGAAGTGATTCCGGGAACTTATACTCCTGTAATTGCCGAATTTATCCCCAGTTATACTGTATCTGGTGTGGTTAAAGATAATCAAGGAAATCCGGTTGGTGGAGCAAAAATTGAAGCAATAACAACAGGCAAGCCTCCAGTATCTTCTATTACTAATGAAGGAGGAGTTTATTATTTAGAAAGATTGCAAAGAGGAAATTATAAATTATCAATTAGTGGAGAAAAATCCGCACCAGATCATATTATTGTAGATGAAAAATCTCCTGCTTTTAAAGAATTAAACTTAATATTAAAATAGACCTATTTTTTTACTGACAATTTTCATCCATTCAAGGTTTAAAGCAGTATTGTAGGGTGCGTTATGGTGTCGCTCTAAGCGTAACCATGCCTGCAAGAGCTTTACACACCCTACATACCTTTTTTATCCCATTCTTTTTTCAAATTGGTGTTATATTGATTTTGCCAGGTTGTCAAAATATCAATAACTACCAGCCCAAGTTATCCATTTATGAGATAAACCTATATGCAAAATTTCTCCAGTTATCTCAAGTTCAGTTATGATAGTTGTTGTTAAATCAACGCCCATTAATTCGGCTTCATTGATATTACTATCAATTAAATTGGCTTTATGGAGATTTGCACCGGTAAAGTCAGCACCACTCATTTCTGCTTGACTAAGGTTTGCACCTACCAAGTTTGCTGAAGTTAAATTTGCAGTTCGCAAATCAGCACGACTCAGGTTAGTTTTTTTGAGGCTGACTCTGGTTAAATCAGCACCAATTAAGTTGACTTCACTTAAGTTTGCATTTTCTAAATTTGCTCTACTTAAATCAGCATTAGTTAAATTTGCTCTACTAAGATTACAATCGCTTAAATTTGCCCTACTAAGATCAGCACCGCTTAAATCTGCTGCTTCTAAATTTATTCCTCTCAAATCAACATGATTTAACTTAGCTTGGTGCAGATTTATGCCAGAGAAATTCCTTTCTCCTGATTTATATGACTTCAGGAGTTTTCTAGTGTCCATTATTCCACCTCTTTATATTTACAGGTGAGTTATTACACTTCCCAAACCACAAACAATTACTTGAGTTTCTAGCGACTAAAATTATTAGCTAAAAATCGTATATTCATTATACTCTAATTAAGAAGCTAATTAAATAAACGTTAGAATTTAGTTAGGTTATAAAAAAACATAGCAATACTTACATCAATAATACTTTTATGACAGCTAATTTAATATCTCATTCCCCTTCTGACTTTATCACCTCCTTATCCCGTGCTGCTACTGCGTATCGGGAAGGAAGTCAAGTTCCCTCGGCTGAAGTAATCGTAAATGCGTTGCTGGAAGCGGAAAAAACCGCAAAGCTACAAAAGTTAAATTACCCTTTTGAATCTCTGGGTGGTAAATGGCGACTTTGTTTTGCTACTGGGACTAAAAAAGTTAGAAACCGGGGCGGAATTATTTTAGGTAAGGGTTGGTATGTCCCGAAATTGACGAAAATTCATCTTTGTTTTAGTAGCACAGAAGAACAGACTTTAGGAAAGGGGGAAATTGCTAATCAGGTCCAATTGGGAGGGATTTTATTGAAACTCACAGGACCAATAAAATATTTAGGAAAAAAGAATTTATTGGCTTTTGATTTTACCCAAATGCAAATTAGTTTATTTAATTGGATGTTTGTCAATAAACAAATTCGCTCTGGTAAAGTTGAAAGTGGGAATTTTGATAACCAACCTATAGCTAAATTACCTTTTTTTGCTTTCTTTCTAATTACCGAAAACTTGATTGCTGCCCGTGGTCGTGGTGGTGGTTTAGCACTTTGGATTAAGGATAATTAATCTTTTCGGCAATAAAGAACCCCTCCCCGCTTGCGAGGAGGGGGCTATGATTTAGTTTATTAAATTCGGTAAAAAGTAGATAAATCAAATTTTAATTTATGCAACTTCTCAATTTCTCTATAGAGAAACAAATAAACACTAATTCTCATGGTTACAACACAAACAATTAAAAAATAAATCCGCTATTACCTGCTGTAGCCAAGCTGAAAAAAAATCGTAATGAGAATTTAACACCATCTGGCAACAGAAGGATTAAAATCAGAACGGACAGATTAGCCCTGTAATCAAGGAGGCTTAGAAAACAATGTCCGATTTAAATCGCGGAATTATGAAATTTGAAGGTGCAGATTCACCTAAATTAATTACCATCTCCACTGTGGTACTTTTAGGATCAATTGCTGGACTGATTCTATGGGCGCTTACTGGTGCTTATGCACTAGGATAGATTCCGAGAATAACAATTCAGGACACTAGCAAGTAAGACTACCATTGCTCTCTAGTGTCCTGTATAGTAAATAGTTATTTTTGTTAACAACAAACTGAGAAATTTCCGCTCTAAAATTTTAGATTATAAAATAATGATTAATTTTTTTGGGATCTTAATTATTTTAATTTTTTGTCCACTGTTAGGGGCAATACCGCTCATTTCCTGGATTACTTATGCCCTGAGTGGTAAAAAATTAGCCAATATGGGGACAGGAAATATTAGCGTTGCAGCGGCATTTTATCACGGTGGTAAATTAGCAGGAAGCATCTGTGTCGTCTCTGAAGCCGTCAAGGGCGTTGCTGTTGTCACAATTGCCCAATATTGTTTTCCTTCACAACCATTCTCCGAAATTATCGCTTTAATTGCCTTGGTTATCGGTAGATACGTGGCTACTAAAGGGGCAGGAACAACAAACGTCGCTTGGGGTTTGCTGGCACATGATCCTTTGGTAGCTGCCTTTGTTAGCTTACTTGCAGCTATTGGCTTTTTGATCACTCGCTCTAAAGAAACAATTAAATTAGGGGTATTAGTCATATTTCCCCTATTTGTGGGGATTGTCCATTCCCAGGATATAGCCAGAATTATTGCTGCTTTTGCCTTGTCGGCATTAATTTACTGGATTTATAACCAAATTCCTGATGATTTAAATCTCCCAGTTGAGGAAGCAAATCCAGAATCTCAACCAATGATGGCATATTTAAATAATGAGGAGAAGATTATTACTTTAGATGATGACTTAGATGGGGAAGTCGTAGGAGCTAAATCTGCAACATTATCGCAACTTAAACGTTGGGGTTATGCAGTTCCGAAAGGTTGGGTATTATCTCCTGATGATGATCCCACACCTTTAATTGATTTTCTGCAACCATCACAACTTTCACCTTTAGTAGTGCGTTCTTCTGCCATTGGGGAAGACTCACAACAGGCATCAGCCGCAGGACAGTATGAAACAATTTTAAATGTGATCAGTAAGGCAGAACTGCGACAAGCGATCGCTCAAGTCCAAGCCTCCTATAATCATCCCAGTGCCGTCGAATATCGCCGTCGCAGCCGATCAGAAGATGCGGCAATGGGGGTACTCATTCAGCAACAAGTTCAAAGCGTATTCTCTGGCGTAGCTTTTAGCCGAGATCCTATTTCTCAACAGGGTGAGGGTGTAGTTATCGAAGCTGTATCTGGTAGTCCTACGCAAATCGTATCGGGAAAAGTGACACCAGAACAATATCTAGTCGTGGTTGCTGGTGATGAAAAATTGTCTTGTCTGCAATTTGAAGGCAATGGGAAAGTTCCCCAAGCATTAATTAAGCAAGTTGCATACCTAGCCCGTCGTTTAGAAAGACGTTATTTGGGTATTCCCCAAGACATTGAATGGAGTTATGATGGTCAAAATCTGTGGGTATTACAGGCAAGACCAATCACTACGCTTTTACCCTTATGGACAAGGAAAATCGCCGCTGAGGTAATTCCGGGAGTTATTCACCCCTTAACTTGGTCTATTAATTCTCCTTTAACCTGTGGTGTGTGGGGAGAAATTTTTAGTATAGTTTTGGGTGATCGTGCTAAACGCTTAGATTTTGCCACAACAGCAACATTGCATTATTCTAGAGCCTATTTTAATGCTTCCTTGTTAGGAGAAATCTTTTTGGAAATGGGATTACCTCCAGAAAGTCTGGAGTTTCTGACTAGAGGTGCAAGTATGAGTAAACCTGCTCTAAATTCCACTTTAGCTAATTTACCAGGACTAACAAAGTTACTCAAGCGGGAAATTGATTTAGACAAAGATTTTAAATCGGATTATCGCCAAGTTTTCATTCCGGGATTAACCCAATTATCAAATGTCGTCATTGCCGAATTATCACTAGATCAATTATTAACTAGAATAGATTTAATTCTCGACTTATTACATCGGGGAACTTACTACAGTATTTTAGCCCCTTTGAGTGCAGCTATTCGCCAAGCGGTTTTGGGGGCAAAGACAGAGGAAATTGATAATAGTGTCACCCCAGAGGTAGCATCATTAAGAGCTATGCGTCTTCTGGTTGCGGATGCTAAACAAATCTTAATAGCTGGTAACTATGATTTTAAACCAGAACAAGTATTTGCACAATTGGCAGAAACGCCCGCAGGGGAAAGAATTTTAGATGAAATTGACGAATTGATTGAGGATTATGGTTATTTAAGTGAAGTCGGTACAGATATTTCTGTTCCCACTTGGCGAGAAAATCCCCAAATAGTTAGACAATTATTTATTCAGTTGTTACAAGCACCTGAATTGCCAAATTTAGATGATTCCCGTCCCGAACAGGCAAATTTAGTGCAAAAACGAGTTGATCTGAAAGGACGGGTAACGGAAGTTTATTCTCGCTTGTTAGCTGAATTGCGGTGGACATTTTTGGCTTTGGAACAGATTTGGCTTGAGTCTAGGGTATTAAGACAATTAGGAGATATTTTCTTTCTCAAGTTAGATGAAATTCGTGATTTAGTGATTAATTCAGATGTAGCTTTTAGGAATCATTTATTGGCATTAGTCGAAAAAAGGCGATCGCAATTTCTCCAAGATAGCCAAATTACGCAAATTCCCGCCGTAGTTTACGGTTATAATCCTCCTCACCCCATTGCCCCGGTAATTGATCCCTCTGACAAGATTTTATTAGGTATTCCTGCTAGTCAAGGACAAATTCAAGGACGGGTGAAAGTAGTCCGAACTTTGCAAGAAGCCCATGATATTGATAAAAACACCATCCTTGTAGTTCCTTACACAGATTCCGGTTGGGCCCCTATCCTCGTGCAAGCTGGGGGTTTAATTGCTGAAGCTGGGGGTAAACTTTCTCACGGGGCAATTATCGCCCGTGAATACGGTATTCCTGCTGTTATGGATGTGCGTGGTGCGACGTATCTGCTGCAAGATGGTCAGGAAGTTCGCATTGATGGCTATAAGGGGACGGTGGAAATACAATAGTCTAAAGCAACAATAGCATAAGCTTCTTTGTGTACTTGTTTGAGGGCGATAAAGGCAACTTGACGAGGGTTGGTCATGGAATATCAGGTAATTTAGTTCAGAGTTGTCATTATACCTGCCAACATAAGCTCAAGGAGCAAATACTTAGAGTGCGTTAGTGGTAGTATAAAGCACCAATTAAAAATCCCTAAAAAGCTTATACAATCTGCTTTTTTAATTTTTAATTGTTAATTTTTAATTCCGCCCTGCGGTACTAGTGGTAGTTTTTGCTTTTCCAATAAGCAGACAATATTGTATACTTGACAATACATAGTCTATTTAACATTATATATATGCTAGAAAAGCAATTGGTTGAATTTGAGCTAGAAAATGGCGGTAAATTCTTAGTGGAAATTGAGGAATCAGAAGATACATCTCTTGCTACGGAGAGAGTCGCTTTACCATCTGGG